>Ga0315282_10009750_pt1 | contig 15215 bp, 19 predicted proteins | sample YL17G07_20_MG_FD_203693 | JGI IMG/M metagenome (GOLD analysis project Ga0315282, IMG submission 203693) | Sediment microbial communities from Yellowstone Lake, YNP, Wyoming, USA - YL17G07_20 | ecosystem: Environmental > Aquatic > Freshwater > Lake > Sediment | place: USA: Wyoming | collected... | reverse complement strand
TGGGGCGAACAACAACCACCGTTCAACACGACATCAATCGACGCACGGGAGCAGAAACATGCGCAATCAAGTGGTCTGGAGTACGTGATTGGGCCTCAAGTGTTAACTTGGGACGTTTACTTAACATGTTTTTCAGGTCTATCCAGAACTCCGCGGAATCCCGCCTGTTGTTCTTGAAGTCGTCAAGTATCTGCTCAACCTTGTGCAGGCTTTTCTTCGGGTGACAGTCCTGAACCTTCCTGCCTATGACCGCCGGCGGACGGGGGAATATCCTGTTACCATTTTTGTTGAAATATCGCACCGTGTCATTTTCATCCACGAACGACATTTCCACAGGCAACGCGTCCAGCACTGTCGGCAAAATCTCTCTTCTCAGTTCTCCCGTCAAATTTCCACCCAACATCAAACTACGCCCACCTTTAAAAATAATATGGCTCACGCTAACGCAGGTTAAAATAGAGAAAAAAATTTTCCCAATCCTACATGACCATTGCCATTACTGCCTTCTGTGCGTGGAGCCTGTTCTCCGCCTCTTCAAAGTACAGAGAGCGCGTATATTTGTCCAAGACCTCGTCCGTGACTTCCTGTCCCCTATCAGCCGGCCCACAGTGCATGTAGTATGCCTTCTTCGTCTTGTCAAGCATGTCCATCGTGCAAATCCAGTCCTTGTACTTCTCCTGGTACTTCGACGCCCCGTCCTTGTCCACCGTCTTGTTGTACGGCGGCACGAACTGCTTCGGCGACCAAGCCTTCGGGTAGACGAAATCAGCTCCTTCAAATGCCTCTTTCATATCGTAGGAAACCTCGAAGCTTCCACCGTAGCGGTTGGCGTTCTCCTTTGCGGCCTTGATCACGCTGTCCTCTAGCTCGAAACCCTTCGGGTGAGCCAATACTACGTTCATCCCGAACTGGGTGGTCACCAATACCTCGCTCTGAGGCACCGCCAGGGGCTTCAATCCCCCTGAATAGGCGTAGGAAACCACAAACTTCTTTCCCTGAAGGTTCGGCTCAAAGTTCCTTGCGGCCTGGATGTCTGCCATCGCTTGGAATGGGTGGTAAAGGTCGTCTTCCATGTTCAGCACCGGGATGTCCGCCCACTTCGCGAACTCCTCTACAACCCTGTGCCCACGACCAATCGTCCACTTGGTGGCGTCCGCGTAGATTCTGATGGCGATTGCTTCCCCGTAGCGGGTTAGAACCCTCGCAACATCCGAGATGGCTTCGGTGGCGTAAGGCACCATGTCCTCCGGAAGGGTCGGTGTGTACTGATCTTGGGGGCCGAGGAAATGCGCGTGACCCCCGAGCTGGTAGATTCCGGCCTCGAAGGAGTTCCGCGTCCTCAGAGATTTGTTGTAAAAAATCATGAACAGCGTCCTACCCGGAATGTAGTGGGTCTGCTCCTTCTTCCTGAACTTTGTCCTGAGGTCGTCTGCGGCGTCCAAAATTTTCCTGAGGTCGTCCTGCGTGAAGTCCTGGGTGTTAAGGAAGTCCTTTCCTTTCATCGCTCCAACGTATTTTGGCGTTCCTAACAATCGTTCACCTCCTCGTGAGTTGAATTCTTCCGAGAATTTAAATGTTTGCCGTCTAGGGGATGCGCCTGTGATAGTGCTAAAAACTACGCGAGTTACTTAAAACCGAGCAGGATGAAGGTCGTCTACGAGGGGAAGACAAACAACCTTGTCGAGAGGGAAGGCAAGCTGTTTCTGCAGTTCAAGGACACCGTGCTGGGGGACGACCAGAGGAGGGTCGACCCTGGAGGGGATCTCGTGGTTGGCAGGGTGCCCGGAAAGGGGGTGGCATCGGCGTCCTGCGCGACCTACTTCTTTGAGGTACTGAAAAAAGGCAAAATTCCGACTCACTACGTCCGGCGCCACTCTGAAATTGAGCTCGAAATCCGCAAGGCGGAGCCGATAAGGCTGGAGGTGGTCCACAGAACACTCGCCTACGGGAGCTTTTTGAGGAGGTACAGAAGGCACGTGCGCCCGCTGTCAAAGCTCGACGTCGTAGAGTTCAACATGAAGGACGACATACTGCGCGACCCGCCCATTGGAGGAGACGCCATCGTAAAACTAAGAATAGCAAACGCCGGGGAAGTGGCTCGCATGGAGGTCCTTGCCCGGGCAATCTCAAGAAACGTCTCAAAAGCCCTGTCAAAACACGGGCTGAAGCTTGTAGACATGAAGGTCGAGTTCGGGAGGATTGGAAAAAAGCTCGTGATGATCGACTCCGTCAGCGGGGACACCATGAGGGTTATGAATCCCCAGGAAAACAGGATACTCGACCAAATCGAGCTCGCGAAGAAGGTCTGCGCTGCTCGGTAGAGGTGGCCAAATGCGGGTGATTGATGGTCATGCACACCTTGAAGATTTGCCAAATCTCGACTCCGAGCTTGCCACAGCCAAAGAAGCAGGGGTCGTTGCGGTAATTGCAGTAGGCTCCGACGAGAAGTCAAACGATGCCACGCTTGGGATTGCCCGACGTTATCCTGGTTTTGTCTTCCCGGCTCTTGGTCTTCACCCGTGGAACCTTCGCGAGGACTTTGGAAACATGTTGAAGCATGTTGAGCGCAACGTCAAAAACTGTGTCGCACTGGGGGAAGTCGGACTTGATTTCAAAATGCCAAAACCAAAGGAACTGCAGATTGCGGCCTTCAAAGGGGTGCTGGAACTCGCCAAAAGATTTGAAAAACCAGTGATCATCCACTCGCGCTGGGCCTGGCGGGAGGCATTTGATTTCGTGAAGGAAGCCGACGTGAAGCGGGTGGTATTCCACTGGTACAGCGGGCCCCTGGACATCCTGCATGAGGTGCTGGATTTCGGATGCTACGTTTCCGCAACGCCCGCAGCAACCTACAGCGAGTACCACATACCTGCAATCAAAGAAGTCCCGCTCGACCGCCTGCTGCTGGAAACCGACACGCCCGTCGTCTACCGGGGGGTGAAGTCGAGCCCCAAAGAAGTCGTCAGGGTTGTAAAAGCCGTGGCGCAAATCAAGGGGGCAAGCGAGGAAGAAATTGCTGAAACTACGACTAAAAACGCGGCCGAGCTCTTTGGACTAAAGGTCTAGGCTGTTGAATTCAGAACTTGCCAGCGATGATTTTTAAGGTCCCGCCGAGAGGAGATTTGGAGATTGAATGATGCTAACGTTCGAGAAGGAAAAGTCAGTTATCAGGACTCTGCTGCAGAAGCAGGGCGCAAGCGAGGAAGAGGCGAACGCCACGGCCGAAGTCCTAGCTGAGGCTGACCTGCGGGGCTTCGCTTCCCACGGCGTGCTGCGCCTTCCCTACATTCTTAGAGCTCTGAAGCGGGGTACAATCATAGCAAATGCCAAGGTGAAAGCTGCAAAGGAGACTCCGGCCACCGCTCTCGTAGACGGGGGGCACGGCCTCGGCCACCCTGTAGCGACCCGCGCGATGAAACTTGCGATTGAAAAAGCGAAAAAGCAGGGGATTGGGGCAGTCGGCGTGTTCAACTCCAACCACTTCGGAATTGCCGGGTACTACGCCGAGATGGCCATGCGAGAGGGGCTGATTGGTATCGTGACTACAACGACGGACGCGCTGGTACACCCCTGGGGAGGTGTCAAACCCTTGCTAGGGACTAATGCGCTTGCGATTGGATTTCCTACGGACCCACCCGTGCTGCTCGACATGGCGATGAGCGTTGCCGCCCGCGGTAAACTTGTGGACTCGATGAAGAAGGGACAAAAAATCCCTGAAAACTGGGCGGTCGACAACGAAGGCAGGCCAACCACCGACCCTGCCGAGGGGCTGAAAGGAGCGCTGAGCCCGTTCGGCGGTCCAAAGGGCTACGCCTTGGCTTTCGTCTTGGAGCTCCTGGCCGGACCGCTCGTGCGCGCTGGCGTCGGCGGAGAGATTGACGGGACGCTCGAGCCGGTGAAGGGATTCAGCAAGAAAGGGGACTTTATGATCACGATAGACCCGTCGGCATTTATTTCACCAAAAGAGTTCAAGGCGCGGGTCAAAGATTATGTGGCTGAAATCAAGGCCTCCAAAAAAGCTCCGGGCGTGAAAGAAATAATGATTCCGGGGGAGCCCGAGCGTAAGGCGCGTGAGAAGCGGCTCAAGGAGGGAATCCCAATCGCGGACGAGGTATGGGCGGAACTTGAGCAAGCGGCGAAAGAGCTGGGCGTCGACATCAAGGCGTAAAGTTCCGCTAATGCTTTTTGAGATACTTAACGAGCTCTCGCGATATCAGTGGTTTACCTTTGACGAGCGGGAACGCGTAGGGGAGAAAAGTGGAATAACCTTTGCTTATCTTTATCTCAACCCCTCGCTGGACCGGAACTTTCTCAAGCGGCTCCCCACCGCTGACGAGCTTCGCCACCTTTACCGCGCCATCTATCGAGAACTGGTGCTTGCCCAAGTTTCTCACGGCGGCCCCCAGCAGCGATTTTGTCAGAAGCTCTCTGGTCCTGCCGAGAGGTGGATCGTTGCCGAGAATTCCTCCAATTACAACCGCTTGCCTGTCACTCAGGTCTGCCTTGGAAAGTTTTCTCTTCGCACACAGGTCCAACACGACTAGTTCGCTTGGCCTGAACAGCTCCTCCATCCGCTTGCGCTCTACTCGCGCTATTTTTGCAAGACGGCTGAACTCCGTCTTCTTTTTCACGTTTGTTATGAGCAACCTCTGCCTCCCAACTATCCGCGCCGCGCTTGAGTACTCTATGAAAAGCCACTCGCTCAGCTTCGGCTCCAGATGCTCGATGACGAAAAGCATGCTGACTCTTCCGGACTAAAGCCTGCGCAGCACCGCATCGGCGGCCATCACCAGGGGCTCGATGCAGTCGTTGATCGGCGGGGCATAGCAGTACTCCATCTTGGCGAGCTTGTCCACCGTCACCCCTTGGGTTATCGCAAGCGAGAGGAGGTTCACTCGCTCGGCTGCCCCGTCCCCGATTATCTGCCCTCCCAGAATTCTCCCGCTCTTTTCCACGACCAGCTTCACTATTATCGGCTCCGCCCCGGGGTAGAAGTGGGGCCTGCTTGACGCCCTTATCCTCACGGAAACCGCGTCCAGACCAACGGCTTTTGCAACATTTGTGGTCAACCCAACGGCAGCTATCTCCATCCCGCTTGCGGAGGAAACCACTGCATTCAGGGCCCCCGGGAAGCTCTCGTCACCCCCGGCCGCGTTTATTCCCGCAACTTTTCCCATCCTGATAGCTGTGGAAGCAAGCTGGCTCTTGATCGGGAGCCCAGTGAAAAAGCACCTAGTCTCGGCGCAGTCCCCTGCCGCATAGATGTCCGGGTCGCTGGTCCTTAGGTGGTCGTCAACGCTGATGAGTTTGGTGGGGCCCAGTTCCAGACCCGCCTGAACTGCCAGCTCAACATCCGGCTTCACCCCAACCGCCACCACCACTACGTCCGCCTGAACCTGCTGGTCCTCCGCCAGCACCGAGCTGACCTTTCCCTTCCCGCGGATTTCCTTCACAGGTTTGCCGCACATTACTTGGACTCCAATCTGGCGAAGCTTGTTCGTTACCTCCTCAGACATATCTGGATCCAGTATTACAGAAAAAACGCTTGAAACCATCTCAACAATCGTAACCTCGAGGCCACGCGCCCTCAGAGCGCACGCAGTCTCCACCCCGACCGGGCCGGCGCCGACCACCACTGCCCTCTTGGCCTTTGGGATGGCTTTCAGGAGATCCTCGCAGTCCTTCATCGTCCGCAGCGTGAAGACATTCTGGAGATCCATTCCGGGTATCGGTGGCCTGAAGGCAAGGCTCCCCGTGCAAAGGATGAGCTTGTCATACTGAACTTTGTCGATGCGCTGTGTCTTCCTGTCTTGGATTTCGATGGACTTTTCATCCCTGTTAATCGCCTTTGCCTCCGTGCCGAGGAGAACTTCAACTCCTGGGATTCTCGGGGCAATCTCAACAAGGCTTTGGGCGTTCGGAACCTCGCCGCCTAATGTAAATGGGAAGCCACATGGGTGATAGGTGGCGTAAGTTCTTCTCTCAATCACCGTGACTTTTGCTTCCCTGTCGAAAAGACGCGCAGCGCCAGCCGCCGTGAGCCCGGCAGACTGGAACCCAACAATAACTATCCTCGTCATTTGGACGCAGCTCTCATCCTTTCGGCGGCGGACATGAGGGCCTCCACGGCCGGCATCTTCCCGCCCGTAAGGAAAGTTATGCTCGCCCCTCCGCCCGTGCTGACGTGCTTCATCCGGCTTGCCAGCCCCGCTGCGTGCGTCGCGGCGACTATGTGCCCGCCTCCAAGTACGGTGAACGCTTGAGAGTCTGCCATTGCCTTCAGGACTCCAGAAGTTCCTTTCTCGAACCCTGCCTTCTCGAATGCCCCAAGAGGACCGTTGACCACCACGGTCTTCGCACCCGCTATCACCTTGGAATATTCCTCCACCGTCTTCGGGCCTATGTCAAGAATCTGGAACTCCGTTGGCAGCTCGTTCACCGAGATGACTTTTGGCTGGCCCCCAGCGTTAACGACAAAGTCCGATGGCCCGCTGATCTTGTCGCCATGTTGGTCTATCAAACGCTTGGCCCGCTCGGCTTCCTTTGGATACCCCCTTGCGTTCATGAAATCTATGTTAATCTTCCCGAGGTCAGCCCCGGCCGCAACCAACAGTGCGTTAGACACGAGCCCGCCCGTGAGCACCATGTCCGCTATCCCTTTCGTGAAAACATTTTCTATTATTCTCAGGGAGTCGTCGAACTTTGCCCCGCCGAGCACGTATACGCATGGGCGCTCTGGGGACAGGGCCTTCCCAAGCCCCGTCAACTCCCTTTCCATCAGCCTTCCGGCGTAGGTTGGTAGGACCTGCGCAAAGCCGACGAGCGACGGGCTCGAGCGGTGAGCGGCCCCGAAAGCGTCATTGACAAAAACCTGGCCCACCGATCTGAGAATCCTGACCATGTGGGTCTTGGCCAGCTCTTCCGGCGGGAGGCTCAGGCCCTCCTCCGCCAGCATCCTGACGTTCTCAAGCAGCACGATTTCCGACGGCCTCATCATCTTGATATTGCTTACCAAAAACGGCCCGAGGAGGTCAGGCATGTAAGTGACCGGCAATCCAACCGCCGCCGAAAGTTTTTTGGCGTGTTTTTCCAAAGTCGTGAAATCCTCGCCGCCCGCCCTGCCCTGGTGGGCCAGGACCACCACCTTGGCGCCCTTCATCGCAAGCTCTTTGATGGTCGGGGCACATTCCCTTATCCTGGTGTCGTCGAGTATTTCGCCAGTCTTTGGATCAATTGGAGAATTTATATCCACGCGAATCAGGACCGTCTTCCCCTTGACGTCCGCGTTATCCAAGCCCAAGAATTGCATGGTTATCCAAAGAACATCGGGGAGGTTGTTTTAAAAGTTAACTGATACCCAAAACGGGAAAATAGTTGAAAATAATAAAAAAATAAAAAATTACCAGCCACCGCCATCAATCGAGCCAGCCCAAAATCCCATCACTGGGGAAAATTATGGGTGTCTCAATATTTTCGGTGCTTCGACCAGCAGTCCCTGCAGTAAACAGGTCTGCCCTCGGTCGGCTGGAAAGGAACCTCGCACTCGGCTTTACAGTCTGCGCATGTCGCCTTGTGCATTTCGCGAGGTCCAGACCTTCTCGGCCCACCGAACCTTCCACCATATGCCATTTTTTTCTCTCCTTTGTTTTTTTCGGATACAGCTCGAAGAAACAGCTCTGCCGTTCCATCTAGGACTTTTTAGAAAAGCCCAGTGTATCCTAATTAACCTGGCTGGGCACGCTTAAATAACGTGCGTTACCGGACCTACGCCTCCAAAAAGTTAAAATTCAACGTTTGTCCAGCGTTCCATTTTTTAGACACGTCACATTTTCGGAACACTTAAAAACCCCCTGCACCAAGAGGGAGATGATGAAAGAAGCTGATTCTGCGCTCATGATTCTGGCAAGGGAAGGCGCACACAGGGGGCAGGTGGAACTCTCGCTCAGCCAGCTCTCCAGAAGCTTGAATTCATCCAGGCAAACTGCGGCAAGGAGGCTTTCCGAGCTGGAGAAACTCGGGTTCATCACCAAAACCCCACTCCCCCGGGGGCAGGCCGTGCGCATCACCCCTGCTGGACTCGCAGCCCTGAAGACCACCCACGCCGAGCTCGGGAAGATACTGGGTGAGGTCTCCAAACCAATCAAAATCTCCGGCATCGTCAGCACAGGGCTCGGGGAGGGGAGTTACTACATGAAGCAGGCCAACTACAGGGAACGCTTCAAGAAGGAGCTGAACTTCCTGCCTTTCCCCGGGACTCTGGACGTTAAGCTGGACGAGGGATCTCTGGCCGTAAGGGAGACGCTCGTTCAGATGGCTGGAAGGGAGATCCCAGGGTTCCAGAAGGACGGGCGTACGTTCGGCCCCGTGAAGTTCTTCCCTGCCAGGATTGGGCGGGTCAAAGGGGCAATCATCCTGCCGGCTCGCAGCCATCACAAAAACATGCTGGAGTTCATCACGGGCAAGAACATGCGCGCGATGTTGGGGCTCAAGGACGGGGACGAGGTTGAAGTGGAGGTGGCGGTGTGAGCATTGAAAAAGCCATTCAGGCCATGAGGGAAGGCAAACCGATCCTCATACATGATTCGGCTGGCCGCGAAAATGAAGTTGACATCGCCATAAGGGCCGATGCCGTTCAGCCGCGCCACGTAGCTCTGATGAGGAGGGACGGGGGAGGACTCATCTGCGTCGCCATCCACCCGAAGATATCCAAAAATCTCGGCCTACCTTACATCCAGGAGGTCTACGAGGCTGCGAGCTCCAAGTTCAAGGTACTTTCAAGCGCAAGGGCCAACGACATACCTTACGACGAACGCTCGGCCTTTTCCATCTCAGTAAACCACCGCAAAACTTTCACGGGAGTCACAGACATCGACAGGGCGCTGACGATAAGTGAGCTCGGGAAGCTCGGCGCCAGGGCAATGGGCAGTTCCGTGACGGACGGGTTCGGGAAGGATTTCAGAAGCCCAGGGCACGTGCCGTTGCTCATCGCCGTTGACGGCATCCTGAAAAAAAGGAAAGGACACACCGAACTCGTGGTGGCGCTGGCAGAGCTGGCCGAGATAACGCCCGTGGTTGCGATTTGCGAGATGCTTGATTCAAACACCAACCGCGCGCTGTCTAAAGACGACGCCATGAAGTACGCTGAAGCGCACGGCTTGGAATTCCTGGAAGGCTCGGAGATTATCCGCGCGTACATGAAGGAGGGAGCCTGATGCTCGTTGGAGTCGTTGACACCACCTTCGCCAGATACGACATGGCAAAGGCAGCGATGGACGAGCTCAAGCAGCTCTGCAGCGTCAAGTTCAAGCGCCGGACTGTCCCGGGGATAAAGGACCTGCCGGTGGAGGCGAAGAGGCTGCTCGACGAGGGCTGCGACATAGTGATGGCCTTAGGGATGCCAGGGGCGGCTCCGATAGACAAGCAGTGCGCTCACGAGGCATCTTCCGGGCTAATCTGGGCCCAGCTTCTCACAAACAAGCACATAATTGAGGTCTTCGTGTTTGCGGACGAGGCCAAAAACGACAAGGAACTTGCCGAGCTCGCAAAAGGGCGGGCCAGGGAGCACGCTAGGAATGTTTACAGGTTGCTCTTCAAGCCTGAGGAGCTCACGAAAATGGCCGGGACGGGGCAGAGAGAAGGAGCCCCCGATGCCGGACCCTTGAGGAGGTGAGAAATTGGTGAAATTGGGACTGGTAGTTTCAGAGTGGAACTTTGACATAACGGGGCCGATGCACGAGTTTGCGAAGCGCCATGCGGACTTCCTCGGAGCGCAGATAACAATAGAGGTCATGGTGCCGGGCGTCTACGACATGCCGCTGGCGGTGAGTAAGATTCTGGAGCACGCGGATGTGGACGCCGTGGTGACTCTGGGCGCGGTGGTTGAAGGGGAGACCGAGCACGACCAGGTCGTGGTCCAGCACTCCGTAAGGAAGCTTGTGGACCTCTCTGTACAGTACGGGAAGCCGGTGAGCCTTGGGATATCCGGGCCCGGGATGACGAGGGTGCAGGCGCTGGAGAGGGTCAACGACTACGGCAGGCGGTCCGTCGAAGCTGCTGTGAAGCTGGCCAAACGGCTGGAGAAGATGTAGAGGCAAACACCAAATGCCGGGCGACAAGGTGTTATAAGCTACGGCCAAAGCTGATTTGGGTGCAACCTTGGACCCAGATGAAGTAGGGATAATGGCGCTGGGCTCGCACGATGAGAGACACGGGGCGGCCCTGCCTTTGGACACGGACGTCAAGTTCGCCACGTATGTCGCGCAGGAGGCCGCAAAAAAAACCGGCGCAAAACTCATAGGGGTTCTCTACTCCTCTTACGAGCTTGAGGGGATAGAAACTGGGATACACCAGCCCATGGACGTGGTTCTGGACGAGCTCTCCACGGCCCTCAGGAACGCGAAGCGTGCTTTGGGGATAAAAGCAGTAATTCTCGTCAACGGGCACGGCGGCAACGAGCCTCTGCGCGAGAGGCTCCCGGCTCTGGAGGCGGGGCTGGGCCTGCACATCGTTTTCAACAACACCATCGTGGACCTCGAGGGCCCACACGCGGCAACCGGAGAGTTGAGCATGGGGCTGGCAATAGGGATAACTGACACCTCAAGGATGTCGAAACAAGCCAACTTTGCCGAGCATCCGGAGGTTGGATTCATCGGGCTGGACGAGGCCAGGAAGCTTTACCCCTGGGCTGAAATGCAGGCGCAGGAGGTATCAAAGTTCGGGCTGAGGATGAACAGGTACCTCGGAAAAAAACTGCTGGACTGCGCGATCGTCGACGTGGTCAATGACGTGCACGAGATCTAGCCGCAGCCGTTCCTTCTGCAATACCTGATCAAATGAAGTCCTTGTAAAGGGTGCATGTCTTGAGCCTGTTCAAAACTTCGTTCAGCCGCTTGGTGATCTTGGCTATCTTTTCCTTGTACAGTGGATTTTTTTCCAACTCCAGGGCGGCCAGCAAACTATCGTTCACGGCCTTCATGTGCCTCATCTCATAGTGCCCCCTCTCGAGCCCCTCGATTACTTCATACAGGTTTCTCCCTGCCTCTTTCAACATCAGTGCCCCGGAGGTCTTTGGCGGCGACGGGAGGAGCACGTCGCGATGGCTGACTACCTGAGCCAAATCGTAAATACTTTCTGCTAATTTTGCGAGAGCCTTTCTGATGGTAGGGCAATCCTTCTCCCTGACGAAGTTCAGTTCCCTTTTTTTGCTTCCGCCGAATATCCCCATTTCCTCACGACCCGACGCTATAGAATTGCTACTGGGGTTTATTAATGTGATTTTGGCTTACATGGGAAAAGCTGGTGCGGGGGAATAGGTCCATATCTTCGTTTAAATCTTACATCGCATTTTGAGCAGTTTTTGAGCAGAAATTGAGCAGGATTTAGGCAGGATTCTTGCGTTGAGCATGTGGGAATTTTTGAGCAAGTTTTAGGCAGGATTTAAGCAGGATTTAGGCAGGTTTTCTGCTCAAAACAAGCAAGAATCTTGCTCATTTGCCATATTATTGGTGGTGCGGGGGAAGAGATACCGACTACCGTTTAATTCTACCAAAACTCGGGCAATTTTACAACAAGAACTAAGCAGAATTTTTGCTTAAAATTTGCGAGCTTTCAGCCCCATCGTTTCCATACGTGGATGAGTGCCCCAACAACGATTAGAAGGTGTATCGCGCCCCAAGGGCTTAGTTGAAGCCTAAATGGCACCATATCATGGCTGATGAGAACAAAATCTAAATTTTCCCAAATCCTATTATCTTCAGACCCAAACCCGATTATAACATTCTCAAACGTGCCGTAGTTGTTAAAATAAAATGAAGATTTTTCAAGCCACCATGGCAGGACGAAATTATTCAATAAATTATATCTATCGATTACTGTTGATAATTTTGCCCCTGTTTCTGCCACCTTCACATCATCGCCTGTTCGCTCAAGTGTAACTTCATACAATTGAATTTCATTTGCGCCCAGCGTCCACACCTTTCCAATTTTCCCAGACACGTAAGATGTGTGTTGGGGTCTAAACACGCTTACAACTGCAATCATCCGTGGGTTGTTGTCCACTTTGTCCATTTCGGCTATCCACCATGTAATAAGATTTTCAGTCTGAAACACGCATAAATTGTCCTGCTCCGTATTGTAAACTGCCATGCCAGCCACGGTGTAACCAACCTGCGTTGAAACCGTCAGCACTAAACTTGTAACGTTCCAAGCAAGCAAAAAAACAAGAATTAACATCACAGGTTTTTTGGAAGGTTTCCACATCTTCATCCACCTACTCTATCTGGGTCGTAATTAATGAAATTGTTGGCGAGGGTTCAAACCCAGTTTGAAAATGAAACCAAGCATGAAAACCAATAATGATTCAAATAGGAGTTTTCGCGAAAATAAGCGATAATTTTGCTTCTTTTGTCATTTAGAGCGTGGTGCGGGGGACGGGATTTGAACCCGCGAACCCCTTCGGGACCAGCCCCTCAAGCTGGCACCTTTGACCTGACTCGGCCACCCCCGCACAGGAAAATACGCGCTCTATGATTTAAACTCAGAGTTTCTTCACGAGCTTCGAGAACTCTTCAAACTTGTCCCGGATGGCATCGATGGCACGGAGGGTTATCTGCTCGGGCGGAAGCATCCCGAACGACTCGACCTTGAATATGAACTTGGTTGGATTCCCATAAACCCTCACGGCACCCGGCGAGCATGCCTCCGCGCATGTCTTGCACATGGTGCAGAGGGTAAGGTCCGTCACCCTGACCTTTCCGTTATCGAACTCGATTATCTTCTTCGGACAGGCGTTCACGCACTCTTTGCAGGCGTTGCACTTTTTCGCGTCAAACTCCAACACCGGCATGTACTTGTAAGACATTATCCCCGGCTGCCACTTCGCGTGTACCTTCCCCAGGCCAAGTCGAGCAATGGCAGTGAGCTCCAGCTTCTGACCTTTCATCAAACTAACTATCGGGACTGAACCGCTGACGGGCACGACCTCCTCATCTGACGGCTTTAGGTCGCCGCTCATAACGGTCGCGGGCCCCTCAGCCTTCAGCTCAAGCTCAACGCTGCACTCGGGGCACCTTCCCTCCTTGCACCCGCACTTACCTGGAAGCGCGTAACCCTTGAGCGGAGTTTTGAGCGGGACCATCGCGAGGCGGTGGGCAAGAATCTCGTCGTACATGGCGGAGTCGTTTGCCTTGAACTCAACCTCATCCACGGCCATCACAGGCACCTCCCTCATGGCCGCCCTTCTGATGGCGTTGGCCAGGGCTGGGTTCGCCCCCGAAAGCGTGAACTCCATCTCGTCTCCGTCAATCTTCCTGACTTCTATTTCCATCATTTCACCTCGAAACTACACCCTGCGGCCCCTTCTCCCTCCGGGCTTGCGTCCTCCCCCGTGTGGGATGGGTGTGGAATCCTCTATCCTGCCTATCTTGAGGCCAGCCCTTGCGAGAGCCCTTATGGCCGCCTGCGCCCCGGCCCCCGGCGTCTTTGAGCCGAGCCCCCCCTGCGCACGTACCTTTATGTGGATGCCGGAAAAGCCTTTGTCCATCGCCTCCTCCGCCGCGCGCATGGCCGCCTGCATCGCTGCATAAGGCGAGGACTCCTCCCTTTGGGCTTTGACGATCATCCCTCCAGACGCTTTCGCCACCGTCTCCGCCCCGGTAAGGTCCGTTATGTGGATTATGGTGTTGTTGAACGAAGAGTAGATGTGAGCGATCCCCCACTTTCCTTCAGTCATCCTTCCCCTCCCGCGTCGGCGCTCGGGGCCTCGGTTGCCGGGGGCGCCTGAGTCGTCTCCGCGCCTTGGGCCCCTGGAGCAGGTCCTTCCCCTGTGTACTTTATGAGCGGCTCGTCTTCAACCCTCACCAGGTAGCTCGGAACGTTTACCTTCCTGCCCCCAATCGCTATCTTCCCGTGCAGCACGAGTTGCCTCGCCTGCCTAGGTGTCTTGGCCAGCCCTTTCCTTTGAACCACGATCTGGAGATACCGCTCCAAAAGTTTTTCCACCGTCAGCCCGAGCACATCGTCCAGAGTCGCGCCACTCCCGACCAGCCCTAGCCTCTGCAGCCTGTCAATCAACTGTTTTGTCTCACGATTGGCCTGCGTTCCGGATGCCGTCAACAGCCTTCTGGCCTGCCGCCTGAAGCTCCTCAGGAGGGTCTGAGTCCGCCATATCTCCCTCTTCCTCCTCAGCCCAAACTGCTGGAGAATCTTGTCCTCGGTGTCCATCCTTTCCTTTTCCCATGGATGGGAGGGCTTGCGGTACTTCCTGCGCTGGCGCTTCATTCAATCACTTCTTTTTCTCCGCTTGTTTCTCCTTTTCAGGCTTGGCTCCCTTCTCGGGTTTGGCTCCCTTCTCTGGCTTTGGGGCTGCCTCAGGCTTGGCTCCCTTCTCGGGTTTGGCTCCCTTCTCTGGCTTTGGGGCTGCCTCAGGCTTGGCTCCCTTCTCGGGTTTGGCTCCCTTCTCTGGCTTTGGGGCGCCTTCTGGTTTCCCTTCGGCTTTTCCTTTCTCGGCCTTCGCGGCCTCTTCCCTGATCCTGACATCTTTCCTCTTCACACCAACCGTCAGCCCCTTGCGGCCAGTCGTTCGAGTGTGCTGGCCCCTGACAGGAAGACCCAGATCGTGCCTCTTCCCTCGCCTGCTCCCCATTCGGCGCTCGCGTCCTACGTCCCCCCGGAGGCTCACGTCTATGCTGGCGCCGACGAGGTGGCTGGTTGTCCCGAGCTCGTAGTCCCTCCTCCTGTTCAAAAGCCAGTCTGGAATCCCGTAAGCAACCGGGTCCTTCAAAACTTTTTCCAGATTTTTTATCTGTTCATCTGGGAGTGTGCCAAGCTTCACGAAAGGATCAACGCCCGCCGTGTAAGCCACGGCCCTGGCGTAGGCAAAGCTCACTCCCTTGACGTCATAGAGGGCCATCTGGACCTGCCTCTCGCCGCTCAGGTCCCTTCCCGCCATCCTGACTATGTGCTTGAAATCTTCAGGCATGCAAATCCCAAACCTTTCCTAATTTTGTCGAGGCGCCTTATTAAGACGTTTGTGGGTGGCGCTGGAGGGGGTGTACGCCACATATTTCAGGCACATTTAAGCCAAAGTCAAGTGTTAAGTAAACACGCCAACTTAACGTCGCCTCATTTTAGGCCAACGTTCCCATCATTATAAGCCGGAACCATCCGGCGGAGGCTGGCTTGAGGTCATCCGAGTCCGAATGACCAGACTTCAACCA
>Ga0315282_10009749_pt1 | contig 15215 bp, 15 predicted proteins | sample YL17G07_20_MG_FD_203693 | JGI IMG/M metagenome (GOLD analysis project Ga0315282, IMG submission 203693) | Sediment microbial communities from Yellowstone Lake, YNP, Wyoming, USA - YL17G07_20 | ecosystem: Environmental > Aquatic > Freshwater > Lake > Sediment | place: USA: Wyoming | collected... | reverse complement strand
GATCAACTGACCTCCACGGCCCAAATCACCCATGCCGAGAAAACCGGCGCCAACCCGCCCAACTTGCCGCCCGGCCATCCGCCCCTTCCCGCCGGCGCCGCCGAGGCCGGCGCTCCTCCGGCCCCGCCTCCCAGCGGGGAAGCCGGCGCGGCGCCCAGCAGCCAACCCGGGGCGGCCCCTTCGCACTAACTCTTATTCAACACTGAATGCCAGGGGCGGTCCTGCTTGACGCGGGATCGCCCCTGCTTTTGAAAAGGCAGGGGCGGGTTTGAAACCCGCCCCCCGGCTCGTTATCGTTAGGTTGAAAAAACTCTAGAACTCGACCCCGATCAGGCCCCGCAGCAGGAAGGCAGCGACGAACATCACCGCCAGGAAGGGCCACACCCACCAGGCCTTCCAGCCGAAAAAGGAAATGTCGGCCCGGGGATAGGCCACCGAGATTTCCTGGATCGGCGCCGACTGATCCGGGAGCGGCTGCAGGGGCGGATGCCAGAGGCTTGGCCAGAGGCCGCTCGGCCGCACCGGGTCCAGCCGGGGCCGGCCGGATAGATCGGCAAACAACGTCTGCTCCGTGATTTTCTCGTTGCCCAGCTTGAATCCCAGCGGCAGCGCGCCGGTTTGTTTCACCCGCAGGCGCCAAGCGCTCTCGATCAGGGCGGTGCGCGTGTCCGGGTTGTGTTCGGCGATCCGCACCGGTCCGGCCGCCACTTCCAGACCCGGGGGCAATTCCAGCGCAAGGTTGTTTAACTGGCTCTCGGCAAAACCCTTGAGCCGCACTTTGAGCAGGAACTCCTCGCCGGGCTGGAAGGGGCGATAGTCGTAGCGGAACTCGAGGTTGACCAGGATCAGCAGCACCGGCGCCAGCATCACCAGGAGCGGCACCAGCGCGTAGGCCAGGTAGCGGCCGCCTTCCTTGAAGATCCCGCCCTGGGCCCGGGCGATCAGGCGCAAGTCGTCCAGGTAGAGCCAGACCTCGAAGAAGTGCCCCTTGATCCGGTCCTTGGCCCGCTTGATCCCGTCCTGGTTGCTGGTGAACTTATAGACCACCAGCCCCAGCGCGGTCACCGCCACCGAGCTTGCCAGCACGCCCCACGCCGGTCCCAGCGCGTCAAACGGCCGCATCAAGAGATCAATGGCCCGCTGAATGTCAACCAATACCTGGATCATCCTTCACTCTTCACCCTTCATAATTCATAATTCAGAATTCGTAATTCAAGAGATATACCCCAGCCCCTGCAGCTTCTTCTTGATCTCGTCTTCCGAGTCCGAGCCTTCCAGCGCCTTCACTTCCTTTTCCAGCGCATGGGCCGCAAACTCGTCCACCGACGAGTAACCGGCCATCTCCGCGAACTTCTTTGCCTTCGCGTAGAGCTCCTTGGAAATTTTGATCTTCGGTTCAAACATGGTCCAATCCTTATGATAGTTTATGCTCTAGGGACTCCTAGAGAAGAGATAAGGTTCTTTCAAAAATGACGGAGGCCAGATGAGCAAAGGCCTGAGAAGGATGAAGCGGAGAATCTTTTCCAAAAGGCCAGAACAGTTCATTGGCTCGATTGTAAATGACCAGGGTGAACGCTTCGAACTTGCCGTAGGCGTTGAGCGGTTTTTCCCGGGAGACGGACCTCTGGCAAATGTTGTAAATTTTCTTGCGGTCGGATTCCACGGCCGCCCACTCGGGAAAGGCAATCACTCCTGCAACTGCGCACATGGGGAAGCGTTCGTGCATGTTCGTAGAAAAGGCGACCAAATCATTAAGCCCGTTTTGCCAGTTTTTCCGAAAGCTATCTTGGCTTTGAAAATGTTTTGGGTCCGCGGCCAAAATCAAACCCGCGCGCTCATCCCAAATCCAAACGTCCACCTCTTGATTGCGCATGGCACCGAGAAATTTTTTGCCTTGATGTTCGATTTTCCATTTGCCTTCCGGCACGATCTCCTGGAGATGGTAGGCAATGCAGTGAGCGGTCCACTTCTGCAAGGAATTTGCTAATCCTTGCTGCTCTTTCTTGGCAAAGGGCGCAGTTTCGCTTTCAGGCAGATGGTGGCGAACCAGCTTGTCCCAGTACTCGCTTTCAATGGGTCCCATTTTGTTTTGACTTTCTCCGCTCAATCAGACTTTCCAGAATGGACTTGGCTTGCTCCATTTTGGCTTTACTCAACCAAGCTGGTTTTACCACTTCATCCACTAGATCAACCGCATCACGATACTGCTTCTGCCGCACCTTTGCGTCTACTTGGCTGAAAAGTTCTTCAAGCTTATCTTCCGGCTCTGGGATGGGAATCAGATTCGCTTCTCCAGGCATCAATTCCAGCACTCCTCCGCCATAGCTGCGGCCGAGAATTTCACAAGAAATTAAAGTTAAGGTGTTTAGGAAGCTGACCGCATGGCGTCTTCCTAGCGAAGGCTTGTTCCACCAGACCCGATGGATTGTATCAGTAGAATTAAGTTTTCGAGTAAGATGAATCAGGCGGGGCATGTCCCCGGCCTGACGGAAAAGCAGAGCGTCGGCCGGTCTGATCCCGGGAACGGCATACCAGGGTTCTCGGATTCGGCATTTGTAACGCTGATGGACGCCGTGCGCCATTCCTTGTTCAAGATATTTTCTCAATCTTGCGGGGAGGGAGGAGAAAGGTTGATCGGTGTGAAGAACGAACAAAGGACGGCGGAGGTTGGAAAGGTGCGAAAAATCTTCGGAGGTAAAAGCAATTCCGGATAAATCCCTCGCCGAAGCCACGATGGACTCGAAATAACCCTTGCCAAACTCCTCAGCTTGGTCTTTGGATATGAGAAAGAAATCGTTGTCTCCGGTCACCACTCCGACTTCCACCCGGCCGTGACGCTGGAGCGGTTCCCAGTCCAGGCGGCGGAAGGTATCGCTGAGAAACTGGCGCTCGGTTTGATTTAGGAACACATGCGTCCATTTGGAACACCAGGACCAGGGAGGAGCAGGCTCTAGGCAGTAAGGGGGGCCTTCCTCCAGTCGCCGGAAGCGCATGGTAAATAATCCTGACGGCCCTTGGGTATCCTTCTCGCACAAAAGCAAGACCACTGATTGCTGCACCGAGGGAAAAAGATCCCGAGTCGGCAAGCATAGGATGACCCTTCGGAAAAAGGTCAGCAGAAAGCGTCGCAGCTCGTGGGCGTAATTGATATGCAGGATTTCTTCGGGCACCACCAAGGCCAACCGTCCTTGCTCGCTGAGCAATTCACCACTGAGGGCCACAAAAGGAGCCCAAGTGCTCATGAGCCGGGAGGGCTTGATCCCAAACCTGATCATCTGTTGGAAGGCTAGCTTACGGCTTGATTCAGGAAAGAGGTGCGAACGGATAAAAGGAGGATTTCCGACCACCACCTCAAATTTCGATGCTCGCCGAAACCAAGCGAAAAAGTCCTCGCAGACTGCCCCTGCGGCGGATGCCGCCCTGGGGTCCACATCCACGCCCACACAGGTCGGAAGTGAATTTCCAAGATCCGCCAATCGGGTTCTGGCCGCCGCCAGAAATACTCCTTCTCCGCAAGCCGGGTCACAAACCCGATCGCTTCGAGAACGAACCGCCCAGCGAACCAAGGCCGCCGCCATCCGAGGCGGGGTATAAACCGCGCCGAGAAGCTTCTCCGCTTTTCCGTTCTCGCGATAGCGATTGGCTGATCTTTGCATCATTTCTAAGCTCAAGCCAAAGCTATATTGTTGAAAAGCATTTCATTGCTTACTCAATTATAAGCAGGTGGCTGAGCGGGGTCAAACGGCTTATCACCAAACCGGCTTGCCTTCCATCTGCTTGGGCGCTGCGACCCCGAACTCCTGCAGGATGCTGGGGCCCAGGTCGAGCAGGGAAGGGGCCTCGGCCCGGATTTTTTTGTTGCTCACCAGCACGCCCGGCACCTCGTCGGTCGCGATGCAGTGGTCGCCGCTCCAGGCTTCCGGGTTGTCCGAGAGCAGGCCTTCCGGGAACGAGCCCAGGGTGGTCTCCCACGAAGCCCGGTAGCCCCGGGCATAGCCCACGATCAGGTCCGGCGCCGTCTTTTCCACGTGCGGGCCGTGATAGACCTGGTCCGCCCGGTAAACCTGCTTGATCGGGTGCTCGCCGGTCTTGGGGTCCACGATTGCCGTCAGCTTCTCCTGGAGCTCGCGGAGCAGCGCCTCGCGCTCCTCGCCCGGCATCACGATCCCGGCCCTTTCGCGGCCATACAGATTTAGATAAAGGCCGTTGATGCCCAGGCCGTAGGCCCGGGTCCGGCCCCAGTCCACGTGGTCGAAGTACTCGGTCTCCTTGCGTTGGTCCCGGTCGCGGAGATAAAGGTAGCCGTGGTCGAGCAGCCAGGAGTTGAGCTGGAAGCTTCGGTTGAAGGGCGCGAACCCGTGGTCGCTCATCACGATCAGGGTGGTGTTGGCGTCCACGGACTTCAGGGCCGTGCCCAGCACCTCATCCATTTGTGTATAAAGCTGCCGGATCGGGTCGCCGCCCAGGCGGGCCGCGGCCGCGGCGTCCCAGGACGGGGAGGTCGGATCATGGAGCCGCCAGAACATGTGCTGGCCGAGGTCGAGCGCGGAGAAGTAGAAGAAGAGGAGCCCGCCCTGGAAATGGTCGAGATGGTATTGCAGGAGCCGGCGGCTTTCGGCAAACACGTCCTGGCTTTGCTTCCAGTACTCGTCATCGTTCAGGATCTTGTTGCTCCTGGCTTTGTTGTCCTCGGAGATGCCCTGGGTGTAGAAGCGTCCCCCGGCCTTGCCCAACTCCTTGGCGTAGGCCGCGGGGTTGGAAAGCGGGAGCGCGGGATCGTCCGGGTCCAGGTTGATCGGGCTTACGTAAAGCTTGAAATCGGGCCGGACCTCCTTTAAGTAGAAGCGCACCATGCCCGGAAGGTGGAGCAGGTGCGGCACCAGCTCGAACCGGATCGGCACCCAGCCGCTCCATTCGCCCTGCTTCAAGACCAACTCCGCATCGCCGATCACGATCTTGGCCGCCAGGTTTTCCGCGTCCAAATAGACCTTGAACGGCAGCTCGGCCTTGGAATAGTTGCGCTGCTCGCCCGCGCCTTGCTTGAGGTAAGGGGCCTTCTCGTCCAGGCGGTAGGTGTTTTTCGGCCCATGCAGAACTGCATTGACCCCGTTGTCCTTGGGAAAGGTCGGATACACCTCGCCGCCGCTGACGTCCTTGGAATTCTCCGGCGGGTGGTCGGTGTAATACGAAAAAGTCCCGTAGGTGCCCAGGAGGTCCGGCGTGCCCATGCCGGCAAACACCCGCGACCGGCCCGGCTCGGGCGGAAACTCGGCCGGGATTTTATAGACCGTGACCGGGATGCCGGCGTCGCTCAGGTATTTCCAGAAGGGCTGCTGGTCGCGGAGCAGCTCGACCTTGCCGCCGGCCAGCCAGATCACCCATCTTCCCAGGGCAAAGCTTTTGTTTTCCGGCGGGTCCTCGGTCCGGGAGGTGGACAGGTAAAGGCCGTTGCTTTTTTCCGGGTCGCGGTGGATGAAGTCGTAGATGCCGTGCATGCCCGGGTTCATGCCGGTGATGAAGTTGGACCAGGCCACCGGGCTTTCCGGCGGAATGCTGGTGCCGAGCGGCCGGAAATCGCCTTGCTGGATCAGGCGCTGGAAATTGGGCATGACGCCCTCGGCCACGAACTGCCGGAGCAGGATCGGGTCCATGCCGTCAATCCCGAGCACCAGGACGCGCTTCTGGGTCGCGGGGGGCTGTTTATTACAGTTCTGTATTCCATAACTCAAAAGCATGAGGAGGAGCAGGGGCAAGGCATGCCTTGCCCCTACTCCATCGCGAAACCAATGGCTGAGGGAATTATTTTTCACGAGTCACCTTCAACAGCGGCTTGCCGTCCATGTGCTTGGGCACGGCCACGTCGAAAAGGCGGAGCACGGTCGGCGCGATGTCAATCAGGCCCGGGGCTTCAGCGTCTATCTTGCGGTTGCTGAAGAGCACGCCCGGCACCAGCCGCGGGTCCACGCAGTGGTCGCCGCTCCAGCTTTTCACGTTGTCGTCAAAGACCACGTCGTTGACCGCGCCGAGCACGCCTTCCCAGGAAGCGCGATAGCCGAGGTTGTAGCCGATCACCAGGTCCGGGCCTTGCTCGCGGTAAGGGCCGTGGAAGACCTCGGGGCCGAGGAAAGCTTCGTTGATGGCGACCGCGCCGCGCTTCTCGTCGCGCAGGTTCTTGAGCTTGGCCGCGATTTCCTTGCGCAGCGCGTCCGCTTCCTCGCCCGGCGCGACGATGCCCTGCGCCTCGCGGCCTTTCAGGTTCAGGTAAACTCCGCCCAGCCCGAGCATGTAGGCCCGGGTTTTGGACCAGTCCACCTCCTGGAAATACTCGCCGCTGCCGCTTTCACTTTTGCAAGCCAGGTAGCCGTTCTTCCAGAGCCAGGAGTTGAGGTTGATCCCGCGCTCGAAGCTGCCGAAGCCGTGGTCCGAGATGACCATGAGCACGTCGCGCGGCTTTATTTCCTTCATCACCCGGCCGAGCAGGTCGTCCATGCGGATGTACAGCTCCTCGATCGCCGGCTTGTGCTTTTGGGTGTCCTTGTCCGCGTTGGCCGGATGGTCGGCCGAGTCATAGCGATGGAACATGTGTTGGATCCGGTCCGCGGCGTCGAACACGCACACGCAGGTGCCCCGGCGGGTGCGGCGGAGCGCATGGAAGAACATGGCCTCCCGCTCGGCATGATGGGTGTAAGTCATCTCCAAAAAGGCGTCTTCATCCAGCACCCGCTCGTTCAGACCCCAGGTATCTTCAGCCAGGCCCAGGGTGGCATACGGCCCTTGCAGTTTTGCAAGAACCATCGAGTAGATCGAAGGATGGGAGATGGGCATGGCCGGGTTGGCCGGGTCGAGATGGATCGGCGAGAGGTACAACTCGACCTCCGGCTCGGTCCGAAGAAGACGGAACTGGGCAATGCCCTTCACTTTGATGCCCAGGCCGGCCTTGAAGGTGAGCGGCACCCAGCCCGAGTATTTGCCCGGCGCCAGCTTGACCGTCCGGTCCGGCAGCTTGAGGTTCCAACCGGCATCGCTTCCATTTCTGGATAGAGTAAACGGAATGCGCAGCTCCTCCTGCTTTTCGGTGAGTGAGTTTTCCGGCCCGGGCAGATAGGCGCGGAAGCCGTCGCCGTTTCGCTCGAGCTTGAGGGCGATTCCGCCGGTGTGCCTTTTATCTCCGGCCGCGGTGGTGTAAAAGGTGAAGGTTCCCTGCGAGCCTTTCAGGTCGGGCACGCACATGGCTGAGAGCAGCGCGCCGTAAAATTTTTCCGGCGGCCAGGTGATGGGCACCCTGAGCACGTGGGAGAAAATCCAATGGTCGCCCAGAATCTTCCAGAAGGGGACGCTCTTGCGGAGCAGCCGGAGCTCGGGCCGGCCGAGCGGGATGCGGTACTTGCCCAGCTTGAGCACCCGGCCGACTTTGCCGATGTGGGTCGAGCTGAGGACCGGGAGATAGGTTTTGCGGTCCGGGGCCAGAAAATCGAAGATGGCGTGTTTGCCCGGGTTGACGCCGGTGGCGAACGTGGACCAGGCGACCGGCGAGATGGCCGGGCAGGTGGTGGCCAGCGGATGGAAGCAGCCCTGCCGGGCCAGGGCCTTGAAGTTGGGCAGTTTGCCCTGGTCCATGAGCTTCTGCGCCCGCTTGGGGTCCAGGCCGTCCAGACCCACGATCACCACCCGGTCCACGTGCGGCTTGATTCCCAGGCGCTTGACCTGGATAAAGCGGTAAACCGCCCGCACCGGCCAGATCAGCATCGAGAGCACCGCAGCCACGAACGCGAAGAAGAAGACCATGAACGAGCCGAGGATGGCAAAGCCGGCGCCGGGACCGATGTAGGCCAAAGCCGAGAGCGGAAGCAAGAGCGCCAGGCCGAGGCCCAGCGCTTTGATGCCGTCAAGGTAAACGCGTCTCATCAATCTGAAGTCTCCTGCGCGTGATCTATTCCGACAATTCCCGGAAAAAATAGTTCAGCCCCGAGGCGGATGCCCGCCGCAGCCGCACATCCGGTTGGGATCCGCCTGGAGCCGTCCGGCCAGCCACAATTCCACCGCCCGGTCCGCTTCGGTCTCGTCGGTCAGGAATACCTGGATTCCGCTCCGGGGAAAATCTTCCACCATGCGGCGGCCCATGCCCTGGGCAATCACGACCTTGCAATCGTCAAGCGCCTGGAGGATGGGACCATGAGAAAGGTGGCCGGCGCCGGGGTCAGCATGGTGTTCCCCCTGGCATTCTCCCTGGCCATGAGCGGTCATGCGGTTGGCCCGAAATTCCCGTTGCTGAACTGCCTGAGCTTGGACCGAGTATACCACAAAACAGGAGCTCCTTCCAAAATGAGGCGAGATCTTCTGCCCGTCCATCGAAGCCGCCGCGATTTTCATGGCCAGCCATCCCCGCAGGGTCTTGATCACTCGTTTCCGTGACAGTCATGAAGGCCGTGCTCGGAACATCCCTGCCCGGAGTCCGCAATCTTTCCGGCCAGCCAGGCCTCCACCACCGCCTTGAGCGGGCCACGACATCCACGCACCACGCTGATGCCGTGACCCTGCAGGACGTTCACCGCGCCCTGCCCCATGTTCCCGGCCAGCATGACCGAAACTCCCATCGCGGAAAGTTGCGTCACGATATCGGACTTGCACCCGCAACCTGGCGGAGGGGTTATCCTCTCCTCATTCACGACGCGCTTGTTTTCATCAATGGTGAATACAGTGAAGCTCTCGCAATGTCCGAAATGTCCGTCCACCATGTCCCTAGCCGAAGGCAACGCGATTTTCATGACACCCCCCTTTCCACGCTCGAACCTCTGCCCGCGCCGAGACGGCGACAATGTCCGCGTCCGCCTCCGCCTTGCGCACAGCCGCGATCACCCGGGGCCCGGTGCAGATTGGCGCTCTTGCACTCGGGACAGGCGCCGGGCCGGCCGGTGCCAAAAGGCGCCGACCACTCATGACCGCACTCCGAACAAACAAACTTCCTGGTTTCCATGACCACTACGCCTCCTTGAATCCGAATTGCCTTTCCCTGGACCAATGCTTCCGCCACCGCCCGGTGCGCGCGCTCCAAAATCCGGCCGAACGTCGCCCGCGATACCCTCATCCGGGCCGCCCCGTCTTCCTGGGAAAGACCCAGGGTATCTGCGAGGCGCATCGCCTCCAACTCGTCCACCCCCAGCTCCACCTCGTCCAACTCGCACAGCGGAATCCCCCGGGGCTTGTAATAGGTAACCCCCGGCTCGAAGCCGACCCGCCGGCATTTAACTGGTCGCGCCATTGGTCCCCTTTCCGGTTATGAGCATATGCTCAATATAAACTTAACCCTTTCCCCGGGTTTGTCAAGGGGAAAAATCAATAAAGGATGCGGAGTTATTTCTGGTCCAGAATGCGGCGGACGATGCCGGAGAAAATTTGGGCGGTTTCGGTGCCCATGTATTTTTGGGGATAAGGCTCGCCCAGGTCGCCGGCCAGGACCAGGTCCGGGTCAATCGGGATTTTGCCGAGGAAGGGCAGGTTCAGGTCCCGGGCCAGGCGCTCGCCGCCGCCGCTTTTGAAGATGTCGGTAGTTTTGCCGCAGTGGGGGCAGACAAAGCCGCTCATGTTCTCGATGATGCCGAGCACCGGCAGGTTGAGCTTACGGCAGAAGTTGACGCACTTCTTCACGTCAATCAGGGCCATCTCCTGGGGGGTGGTGACGATCACCGCGGCTTGGGCCTTGCCCAGGAGTTGGATCACGGTGAGCGGCTCGTCGCCGGTGCCGGGCGGGGAATCCACCACCAGGTAATCCAGGGTTCCCCAGGCCACGTCCTTGAGGAATTGCTTGAGCAGGCCCATCTTGAGCGGACCGCGCCAGATCACGGCCTCGTCGGCCTCGCGCAGGAAAAAGCCGATGGACATGGCCTTGAGGTTGGGCATGAATTCGACCGGGTAGATGGTCTCGCCCCTGACCCGCAAGGGCTGGCCTTCGAGGTGGAGCAGCTTGGGAATGCTGGGCCCGTGAATGTCCGCGTCCAAGATACCCACCTCCTGGTCCGCGAGCGCCAGCGAGATGGCAAGGTTGGCCGCCACCGTGCTCTTGCCCACTCCTCCCTTGCCCGAGAGCACGATCAGCTTGTGCTTGATCTGGTCCATCTTTTCGCCCAGCACTTCGCGTTCGAGGAAATCAATAAACGGCTTGCCCTCCGGTTGACGGGGCTCGGAAGTATCAGCCGTCGCTTGATCGCCTTGGTCCGATTTTTTTTTTGCCATCTTTTATCCCCTCACAAAACTGCATAAATCGCGTGGGGGCATGGCATACCACGCCCCGACGATTTGCTTTTTTTCAGGCTCTTCACACTCAAGTGTGGATCCATCCTCTTACGTTGTTTGAGAACAACCGCCCGCCAGGGTAGCGCACCAAGCTCGGCTTGGTGCGCGGCGAAGCCGCCGGTTTTGGGGCCTCAGCCGGCGCTAACGCGCGCAGAAAGCCGAGCTTTCTGCGCTACCCCGGGGGATGAAAATTTCGCTTCATTGGTTCCCACCTCGCGGATTCCTGAGAGCCCGCTTTGGATACATACAAAAGCGTGAAAAAACCGTTTATCAATTTAACGTGCAATCAGTTTTCCTTCCATGATCCCGGCCAGGTCCACGATATTGAGGTCCGGCTTCGCGGGCTCAAGCGACCAGAAAAAGGCGTCGTCCCAGGTGTGCATGCCGGTGAGATCGCTCTTGCCGAAGACCGCGTTCGCTTTGATCGAGCCTTTAAGATCATAGCCCCAGTTCGAGAGCGCGACCAGGTCCGGACCGCGCGGGGTTTCCGGCCCGGAATAGATTTCATCGCGCTCAAAGACCCGGCGGATGACCGGCCGGCCTTCATGCCGGAGCTCGAGCAGCCTGGCCTTGAGCTCGGCTTTGAGGGATGCGGCCTCAGCTTCTTCAACTTGACCCTTGGGATAACGGCCCCGGCGATGGAGGTAAATCCGGCTCGGGTCCAGGACGAAGGCCCTGGTGGAAGCGGAAAGGTCTTCCAGTTCCTTTGGCTCAGGCTGATCCCAGGCCAGGTAGCCTTGCTCCTTGAGCCAGCAATTCAGAAAGACTTCCTGCCGAATGCCGGTGAAGCCGTGGTCGGAGAGGAGGAAGAAGCCGTCGCCTTCGGCCGACACGTCGGCGCTTTTGTGGAAGCGCTCCCACATGTCTTTGACAAAGTCATCCACCTTGCGGTAGTAGGCCAGGGCCTTGGCATGATGCGGATGCCCGGGGTTTTCCACGGCCTCCCACAGGTAATGCTGGAGCCGGTCCGTGCCGGTGATCACCACCTGGAAGTAGTCCCAATCTTCTTCCTTGGCCAAAAGCTCGACCGCGGCCCGGCGCGCCTCGGTCGTGCGGTCCAGTTGCATGAAGAGCAGGTCAGGGTTCTTGCGGCAGCGGCTGGTGTCAATGTCAATCTCGTAATCGAGCCGGCGGAGCGGGCCCAGGTATTTGATGGGCTGGACCGCTTTCATCAGGTCCACGGCTACGAACCCGGAGACGAGGGCGCCCGGAATTTTGCGCGCCGGGTAAGTGCCGGGCTGGTTGATGACCACGGAGTTCTTGCCGGCCTGGCCCAGGCGGTCCCAGAGCGTGGGCGTCTTGAGGTCGCCGAAAGAGGGGAAGGTCATCTGGTAGGAGTTGGGCCGCAGGTCGGTGAAGCCGAAGATGCCGTGGAGGCCGGGGTTGCGGCCGGTCATGAAGGTGGGCCAGCTCACGGCCGAGATCTCGGGCAGGCTGACTTTCATCTGGGCCAGGTGGCCGGATTTGACCAGGGTGGCCAGGAACGGGAAGGTGAAGTCCGCGGTGAACTTTTGCACCAGCGAATAGGGCAGGCCGTCTATGCCGACCACCCAGACGCGGGGGGATTTCTTTTTGCGAAAGAAGTCAGTGAGGGCCATGGAATTCCTTTCCAAAAGCAGGGGCGGGTTTGAAACCCGCCCTTAGAGGATTATATCAAACCCCGCGCTTGGGCAAAAGCATGCGCCGCGGCTGCGGCCCGGGCCGAAGCGCCGTCGGGGCCCAGGGTCTCGCGAAGCCGGGCCAGGTCGCGGCGGATGGCGGCCTGGCGCGCAGGGTTGCTGAGAATAGCCTCTGCTTCCGCGGTCACTCGCGCCGGATTGCAGCGCCACATGATCAGTTCGGGCACGATCTCTTTGCCGGCGAGCAGATTGGGCAAGCCGTAAAAGGGCACCGACACGAAGGGCCGCGCCATCAGGTAATTGGGCCAGGACGTCTTGCCCATGATGACCATGGGCACGCCCAAGAGCGCGGTCTCGAGGGTGGCGGTGCCGGAGGCCACCAGGGCCAGGTCAGCCGCGAAAAGCGCGTCGTAAGTCGCGCCCGCGATGATTTTCACCGGCAGGGAAGCGGGCCAGGCCGAGGCCAAAGTTTCGCGCGGGATGGTGGGCGCCGCGGCGATCAGGAAGGAAATCCCAGGGTGTTTCGCCAGGAGCGCGATGACCACCTCCTGCACAATGGGCAAATAGAGGCGCAGCTCTTCGGTTCGGCTGCCGGGCAGGAGCGTCACCACCGGCGAGGCGGCTGCCACGCCGAAGCGCTGCCTGAGCTCGGCTTGGCCGGCCGAAGGCTTGGCCTGATCCTTGAGCGGATGGCCGACGAACTCGACGTCCACTCCGTGCCGGCGATAGAAATCGCCCTCGAAGGGGAACAGGACCAGCATCTTGTTGATGCGGCGCTTGATTTTTTTCACGCGGCCTTGGCGCCAGGCCCAGACCTGGGGGCTGATGTAATAAAGAATGGGGAGGTGGGGATGCTTGGCTTTGACGCGGCCGGCGAAAATGAGGTTAAAGTCAGGCAGATCGAGGAGAAGAACCAGATCAGGGTTTTCGTGATTGATGCTGTCGAGCAATTGGCGATAAGCTCGATAGAAGCGAGCGAGGTTGGGAATCACCTCGAGGATGCCGACCACGCCCACCTGGGTGAAATCGAAAAACAGCCGGGCCCCGGCTTGGCGAAGATGCTGCCCGCCCACGCCGTAGACTTCAAGCCCGGGGGCGAGTTGGCGCCAATGTTCGATCAGGGAGGCGGCGTGGCGGTCGGCGGAAGCCTCGCCGGCGACCACCAGGATCTTGGGGCCGGCTGGCATGGAGGATCAGTAAGGCGGTCCGGCCAGATACCAGTGGCCCTGGAGCAGGATCCAGCGCTGGCGTAATTCCTGTTGCTGGAGGGTGACCGAGGGCATCTTGAAGAAGCTGCGGGTCACGACCACGGTGGCTTCGCGGCCCGACTCGGCCGGGTTGATGCGGTCAATCTTGTAATCGGTCACGTTGAGATCGCGCGCGCCGACTTCGGTGGCGGCCAGGAAATCGCGGCGCAGCGAAGGCTGCACCAGCTCGCTGGCGCCCTCGTAGTCCCGCCAGCGAAAGGAGTCGTGGTATTTGGTCACGCACTCGTCCAGGTTTTTTGGCTGGGAGTGGAGGTTCATGCCTCCGCACGCCGGCGCGAGCAGCGCTGCGACGAGGAGCAGGATGCCGAAGCGAGGGTTAGTTTTCATGTATTCCATTATAGGGGAGAAAGGAGGGTTGACGCAAGCACGCTCGTTGGGCTAGAGTGGAAGCGGTCATGGGAGGAGGAAGGCCATGTTGAAGGTGTTGGGGGCGTTGCTCCTCGCGGGGATCATCATCTTGAGCCAGAGAGCCTACGCCGGGCAGTATTACATGTACCGGGACGACCAGGGCGTGGTCCATTTCATCGAGGATCCCGGCCTGGCGCCGTCGAAGTACCGTCATCGGGTCAGTCCGGTCAAGGCCGAGGTGGTGAGAGAGGAAGGCCCGGGGGCATTCAAGGAGGAGACGACCCTGGAGGAGTTGCACCGGCGGGCCGTGCAGTGGTGGGAGGGGCTGGGGGAGGAAGCCAATCCGCAGGAGGAGTTGCAAGGCCGGCATCTGGGGGGCCTGATCATGTATACCCTGCGCGGGACCTGGCTTTTCTATGCCTTGATCGGAGAGGCGCTGACGCTGGCCTGCTTTATCCTTGGCCTCTGGTATGCCCAGGACTATCCCACGCAGCGAGAACGAAGGCGATATACCATCCTGCTCGTCGTCGCTTATGCCATTCTGTTTTTGACGAGCGCCAATTACCTGGTGCGGCCCCAACTGAAAAACTTTTTCGCGCAAGCGGCGGCGAACGCCGATCTTATCCTGGAGAGCGGCGGCCTGGGAGAAGCCGATCGGGCGGCCATGACCGGTTTTCGTGAAACCGCGCGGACCTGGGCCAACCGGATTCCTTAAAATAATCCGATGCGGTATGGAGTGCGGCGGTTAGTCAGTTCTTTTTTCTGACCATGGCCCTTCGCCGGAGCGCGGCGATGGTCTTCTGATAGTCCGGGCTGGTGAAGACGGTATTGCCGGCCACGAATACGTTGGCCCCGGCGCGGCTGATCCGGCCCGCGTTTTCGAGGGTGACCCCGCCGTCCACCTCGATCTCGGTCTCCAGGCCCAGCTTTTTGATCCGGTAACTGAGCTCACGGATTTTTTCAACCGAACTCTCGATAAACGATTGCCCGCCAAACCCGGGGTTGACCGACATCACCAGAACTAAATCCACCTCGGGCAGGATCATGTCCAGGGTAGAGAGCGAGGTGCCGGGGTTGAGCGAAACCGCGGCCGTGATCGGGCGTTTCAATCTGCCCCCCGCTTCCCGGATCTGGTGGATCACCCGGTGCAGATGTCTGCAGGCTTCGACGTGGACCGTGAGGTTGTCGGCGCCGGCCTCCGCAAAAGCATCCAGATAATGCTCCGGCTCCTCGATCATCAGGTGCACGTCCAGCGGCAGATGGGTGGCCTTGCGCACCGCCTTGACCACCGTCGGCCCGATCGTGAGATTGGGCGCGAAGCGGCCGTCCATCACGTCCACGTGGATCCAGTCCGCGCCAGCCCGCGTAACCGCCTCGACTTCCTCCGCCAGCCGGCCGAAGTCCGCGGAAAGAATGGAAGGAGCGATTCGGATGGGATGAGTCGTCATGAGTGTTCCTGTCGAAATTTTTGCGTCCCACTTTAGCTTGCCCGGCGAAAGGTGTCAAGAAGAATAGTGCCCTTGCCCACCCCCATTTTTTACCGGCACCGCGTATTTTCGGCCCGCGTAGGGGCGCATCTATGAAAGCCCAAGTCAAGAAAATTCTTCACCCTATAGACCAGATTCTTCTGGTCCTGGACTTGGGAGGGCACTCCGCCGCTCTGCGATGTCGGCGGCCGCGGATACCGCGC
>Ga0315282_10009748_pt1 | contig 15216 bp, 13 predicted proteins | sample YL17G07_20_MG_FD_203693 | JGI IMG/M metagenome (GOLD analysis project Ga0315282, IMG submission 203693) | Sediment microbial communities from Yellowstone Lake, YNP, Wyoming, USA - YL17G07_20 | ecosystem: Environmental > Aquatic > Freshwater > Lake > Sediment | place: USA: Wyoming | collected... | reverse complement strand
AAGGTGATACGGTGGTTATCAGCGACCGCTATGTTGACTCCACCACTGTCTATCAGGGCTACGGGCGGGGGCTGGGTATGGAGATGGTCAGGACGGCTAATCAGGCGTCTACCCAGGGGCTGAAGCCCGACCTTACTATCCTGCTGGATATGCCTCCCGAAGACGGGCTTGCCCGCAAGAAAGGCAGTGGTAAAGACCGCTTTGAGCAGGAAGATTTGGACTTTCATCAAAGGGTGCGGCAGGGCTATCTAAAGCTCGCCGCTGAAGAGCCGAAACGCTGGTTGATAATAGACGCTACGCAGTCAAAGAAGAAGATATCCGAGATCATCTGGGAGAAGGTTAGACAACTTCTTGCCACCGGAGGTTAGATGCGAGTTGCCGTCGCCATGAGTGGTGGGGTGGACTCATCAATAGCCGCCGCCCTGTTAAAGAAGGCGGGCGATGACGTCTTTGGCATTCATATGCGGCTCTGGCCGGACCGGGCGCAGACCATAGCCGACTTAGAGCATACCTGCCAGATTTTAGATATACCTTTTCATCAGCTTGACCTGGAAGGTGAATTCCAGCATCTCGTCATTGACTACTTCTGCTGCGAATACGGTCTGGGGCGGACGCCAAACCCGTGTATTAGATGCAATCAGGAGATAAAGTTCGGCTTCCTCCTTGAGCGGGCGCTGGCTATGGGGGCTGATTTTCTGGCTACGGGACATTATGCCCGAATTGAGCGCTCGGCGGATGGCTACCGTCTCCTCAGGGCAATTGATCGGAGCCGGGACCAGTCCTATTTCCTCTATACTTTAGGGCAAAGCCAGCTTGAGCACCTCCTCTTTCCCTTAGGTGAGCTGAGCAAGCAGAAGGTCAGAAAACTGGCTGCTAAGCTTGGCCTGCCGGTTAGTAATCGGCGCGACAGCCAGGACATCTGCTTTATCCCCGACAATGACTACCGTTCTTTTATAAGCGGACACATTCCGCTTAAAGAAGGGGAGATAGTTGACATAACGGGTAAGGTCCTGGGCAGGCATGGGGGCTTAGCCCTCTATACAGTGGGGCAGAGGCATAAACTGGGGCTTAATTCAAACAAGCAGCAATACGTGCTCCGGCTGGATGCCGAAAATAACCGTTTGGTGGTGGGTTCTAGAGACCAGCTTTTAAGTAATAGGCTTACAGCCAACAGCTTGAGCTGGGTATCGGGGGAAGTGGTTAAAGAGCCTCTGAGCATAACGGCTAAGGTCCGCTACAAGGCGCCGGAGGTAGCGGCAAAGCTTCAACCCGTTGATGGCAGGGCGGAGGTTCGCTTTACAAAACCCCAGTCGGCGATTACGCCGGGGCAATCAGTGGTATTCTACCAGGGCGACGAGGTCCTGGGCGGGGGGGTCATCGATGCCGTCCTTCGCTGAGGAAGAGCTGCTTATGGCACAGGGCTACCAGCGCATCGCCGGCATTGATGAGGCCGGGCGGGGTGCTCTAGCCGGCCCGGTGGTCGCTGCCGCTGTTATTTTACCACCGCACATAGAAGCACCCTGGCTTGTTGAGGTCAGGGACAGCAAGCTCTTGACCGCCGCCCATCGGGAGCTGCTTTTTCACCGCATCCATGAGGCAGCCATCTCGGTGGGCGTTGGCTTAATTCCTCATGACCTGATAGACAGGAGGGGCATCGCTAAGGCAACGCGCCTGGCGATGAAGCTGGCGGTAGAGCAGCTTTCGCCACCGGCTGAGTCGCTGCTTATAGACTATATGCGCCTTCCCGAGGTTGGGCTGCCGCAGAAGGGGGTAGTTGATGGCGACAGTCTATGCATCTCCATTGCCTGCGCTTCTATTATTGCCAAGGTGGCGCGGGACCGGCTCATGGTGGAGTTTGATAAGGTCTACCCCGGCTACGGCTTGGCGCAGCATAAGGGCTACGGCACCCGGGAGCATCTTGAATGTTTAGTCAGGCTTGGTCCCTGCCCCATCCACCGCCAGTCGTTTAGGCCGGTGAGGGAGATAGTAGGGGGACTTTTTAGAGACCTGTGAAGAAGGGGGATTTTTATGGACAAAGCGGAAATACTTGCCTTTTTGAACGAATACCACGACTGCCATCTTGCCACCGTGGAGGGAAACAAGCCCCATGTGCGCGCTATCGGTATCTACAGAGCCGATGAGAAGGGGATTATAATCCAGACATCCAAGGTAAAGGATTTATATAAGCAGTTGTCGGCAAATCCAAACGTGGAGCTCTGTTTTAACGATGCCAAGGGCAGTCTTCAGGTAAGGGTAAGCGGCAGGCTTGAGCTTGACGAGGATATAGAGCTAAAGAAAGAGATTTTGGCCAAGCGCCAGTTTTTGAAGCCGATAGTGGACCAGAAAGGGCTTGACGTCCTGGCTATCTACTGGTTAAAGAAGGGTTTAGCTACCGTCTGGACCTTTCGCACCAATTTTGACCCCAAGACCTATATTCAGTTATAAGTGAAATGAAGCGCAGAGATACCGGTGTTCTCGGGGAAAAGCTAGCGCGGGACTTCCTCAGGAAGCGGGGCTACCGCATCCGGGAGGCTAACTACCGCTGCCCGAGGGGGGAGATTGACCTCATCGCCGAGGATAAGGACTCCCTGGTCTTTGTTGAGGTGAGGACAAAAAGTAGCCGTGATTTCGGTACGCCGGAGGAGTCAATCACCCCCACCAAAATGGAGAGGCTAAGGACGGTTGCCGCTCATTACCGCCAGACTCACCGTAATCTGCCCCAGCTCTGGCGCATTGATGTCGTCGCTGTGGAGCTGGGCCAGAGGGGGAAGCCATCGCGCATTGAGCTGATTGAGAATGCGGTGGGCGAGTGCTAGAATTAGCTATGACTTCAGAGATGAAAGCAAGACTGCGTGTTATTGATGCCAACCTGAACCGCGCCGGCGAGGGGCTCCACCTCCTTGAGGATGTCGCCCGCCTCATGCTTGATGACGCCGTCCTCACCCAGCAATTAAAGGCGATACGCCATGAGCTCCTCAGGGGCGACCTTGCATTTAACCAGCAGCTCGTCCAGTCCCGCGACTCGGAGAGCGATGTCGGCGTTGAGACCCCCGGCGAGGAGAAAGAGAGGGACCTGCCCCTAATGGTGGTGGCTAACTCGCGGAGGGTGCAGGAGGCGCTCAGGACACTTGAGGAGCTGGCCAAAATGCCAGACGCAACCCCAACACTCGACCCGCAAAAATTCAAACAGGCACGCTTTGAAATCTATGCCATAGAGCAAAGGTTGCTCGCCAGGCTGTTGCGTCAGGACAAGGCAAAGCGTCTTACCGGGCTTTACGGCGTCGTTGATAGCGATGCTTTAGGCAATCGCCGCCATATTGAGGTCGCCGAGGCGCTTATTAAGGGCGGGGCAAAGATAATCCAGTTCCGTGATAAAAGCCGGGACAAGAGCGAGCGCCTCTCCATAACCCAGGGGCTGAAAGACTTATGTTCCCGGCACGGCGTTCTTTTTATCGTCAATGACTATATTGGGCTCGCCCTGGCGACGGATGCCGACGGCCTGCACCTGGGGCAAAAAGACCTGCCGGTCTTGCTCGCCCGAAGGCTGCTGGCGATTGACAAGCTTATTGGCTGCTCGGTGCATAGCGTGGAGCAGGCGCTCGCCGCCCAGTCCAGCGGCGCCGACTATCTTGCCGTCGGCTCAATCTACCCGACATCGTCAAAAGAAGGGGCGGTGGTGGTTGGGCTGGATGGGCTGCGCCAGATTAAGCAGGCGGTGAAACTGCCTCTGGTGGCTATCGGTGGCATCAACAAGGACAATGCGGCTGAGGTTTTAGATGCCGGTGCTGACGCCGTAGCGATAATTAGTGCCATCCTAGATAAAGATGACGTTACGCAGGCGACCCGGCAGATTATCGCCGCCTTGGAGGGGAAAAAGTGAGTGGAATAAATAATCTGGATTCAATTGCAGGTCGCCTTCGCCAGACGCTGTCCTCCCGTGATGCCGCCAGGGAGAGGGTGCTGCCTCTCTGTCGTGAGGTGATTCGCCACTCTAGCCATGCCATCCGCGCTATCCACCGCCAGGAGTTTGAGCAGGCGGCTAAACTGCTCAAATCCGCCCGCGACCGCTTAGCAGAGGTTGCGCCGGCTGTCTCCGACCACGGCGAGTTTAGCGGCTTTGTCCGGGACGCGCAGAAGGAGTTTGCCGAGGCAAGCATTACCCTTGCTCTCGTGACGGGTGAACATCTTCCAGACCCCGATGAGCTGGGTACTGATGCCGCCGCCTACCTCAATGGCATGGGCGAAGCCGTCGGCGAGCTCAGGCGGTATTTGCTGGACAGTATGAGGCAGGGCAACCTCTCGCGCGGGGAGGATTTGTTAGCCGCCATGGACGATATCTACAATACCCTGGTCACTATGGACTTCCCCGACGCCATAACCGGCGGTCTGCGCCGTACTACAGATATGGTCCGCGGGGTTTTGGAGAAGACGCGCAGCGACCTCACCCTGGCTATTGGGCAAAAGGAACTCGGGGATAAGCTGGCAGACTTCTCCAAGGGTAAGCGGCGCCGGCGCTCAGGCTAGGTCTGGCTTCTTCTTGACAAAGTGTATTGAGGCGTAGCGGCAGAGCCTCTGGCTACCTGGCAGTTGCTTCAATTTGGCAATCTCATCATCGCCGACAACGGCTATCGTGCCGAACCTGTCCTGTATGTCCTGGGCGAAGGCACAATGCCCGCATTCGTAGTTGCGGTCGCAGAGGCGGTAAGAAACGGCGCCGAGCTCCAGCCAGAGGTGTTTCTTGGCTAATTTTTTTTCCTCCACCTCCCCCAGGGCGCCTTTGATTATCTTCTCCAGTTCCTCAAGCTTGAAGGGCTTGACCAGGTAGTCAAGGAGCCCCAGCCTTTTCGCCTTGTCTTGCGTTTCCTTTGAGGGGTAGGCGGTGATGATTATCCCCTTGGCCTCTGACTTTAATTCCTTGGCTTGCTCAAAGACCTGCAGGCCGTCCATACCGGGCAGTCTCAGGTCAAGGACGATGGCGCCAAACTGCTCGCTCTTGATCTTTTCCAGGGCCTCCTCGCCGCTGTCAACGCACTCAACATCATAGCCGTCCTCGGTAAGCCAGTCCCGCAATGCCTCCCGGAGCACGGTCTCGTCCTCGACGAGCAGAATCTTTCTCTTCTTGGCTTCCATCGCTTTGCTCCTTCTCAGAATAAAGGGTATGCTCCTGTAGTTTAGCATACCCTTTAATTAAATACTACTGGAGTCTTTAGCCTTTTGCTCCTTTTTTAAGCAGTGCCTCCCGTCTTGCCTGGAGCTTGGCCAGCTTCTGCTGGAGGGCATCCTCCATCATCTGTCCGAACTCGCAGGTGGTGCATTGAAAGAGGCGGGAGCAGATGCGGTAGGAGACATCGCCCTTGAGGGCGTAGCGGCAGAGCCGCTGGCTGCCCGGTAGTTCGCGGAACTTCTCTAACGCCTGGTCAAGCTCCGTGCTCTCCCCGGAGGCCATCTTCTCCTGCATCATCTGGTCAAACTCACAGGTGAGGCAGTCATAGTCGCGGGTGCAGATACGATAAGACACCAGCCCCATCTTCATCCAGAGGCATTCCTTGGGCTTAGCCTCGACAACAACAACCCCTTCAACCCTGGGCTCAGCCAGGGCTTGCTTTGTCTTTCTAATCCAGACCCGGGTCTCAATGTTGGCCGGGGCAATAGCCAGAATGGACTCAAATTCCCTCAGCGCCTCAGCGTAGCGGCCGGTGTCAAAGTAGTCCTTCCCTTGTTTAATGTGGAGCGGGATTTCCTCCGGGGCGATGGCGATGAGTTCTTCAGCCTTAGCCACTTCTGCCGGCGGGGTCTCTTTGGGGACGGCCTTGGGCTTTATCTCCAGTTGCAGCGGTCCCAGGGTCTGCTGAATGAGTTTCTCCAAGGTGTCAAGGCTGAGCGGCTTTGTCAGATAGTCAACGGCGCCCAGCTTCATTGCCTCCCGTACCGTCTCTACTGAGGGGTAGGCGGTGATGATGATACCGTTGATTTTTGGTCTTTGCGCCCTGGCTTCCCTTAATACCTCGATACCGTTTTTCCCCGGCAGCCTCACGTCAAGGATGAGGAGACTGTAGTCCTGCTCCCCGATTACCTTTAAGGCCGCTTCGCCGTGCTCCACGGTCTCTACGGGATAGCCTTCGTCGGTAAGCCAGTCCCGGAGCGAGTCCCGCACAATGGCTTCATCTTCTACTACCAGTATCGGTTTCATCTTTCACCTCCAGTTGCTTCCCACTCTTAGTAGGTGCAATTTTCTTGCCAAAAGAGAGGCGAAAGCCCCTCTTAAACACCCGTTTAAGCTGGAGGTGTCCCCTCATCAGTGGGGAAAAAGAGGGAGTTTCACATCTAAATATTATATGGAGTTAAAGAGGGACGAAGTCCCTCTTATAAAAAAATTCCCCCCTTCCCTTATTAAGGGAAGGGGGTCAGGGGGATAGGTTTAAGCGCCCTTTCTGTCTATTTTCTTTACATTTATCCCATAGGCCTTGGCTTTATTATAGAGGGTCATTCTGGAGATGCCCAGGGCTTTAGCCGCCTCGGTATAGTTCCCCCTGGTCTGGGCTAGAACGTTCATAATATGGTTCTTCTCCACCTGCCTCAGGTTTTTCTCCATTGCCATTGAGCTAGCGACCAGGGCCTGCCGGGGCAGGTCGTCAAGTTCAATTACCGGCTTCTGGGCGAGGATTACTGCCCGTTCAATGGCGTTTTCCAGCTCCCGGACATTACCCGGCCAATCATATTTGAGCAGAAAACCGGTAGCCTCGGTGGAAAAGCCGTCAATCTCCTTTTTATTCTCCAGAGCAAACTTCTTCAAAAAAAGCTGGGCGAGGAGGGGAATATCCTCCTTCCTCTCTCTTAAGGGCGGTAGTTCAATATTGACCACGTTCAGACGGTAATAAAGGTCTTCCCGAAATTGCCCCCGCGCCACAGCCTCTTTCATATCCCGGTTGGTGGCGGAGATAACCCGCACGTCAACCTTGATTGGCTCATTGCCCCCGACCCGCGAAAACTCCTTCTCTTCAAGGACCCGAAGCAGGTGGACCTGGATATTGGCGCTCATCTCGCCGATTTCATCCAGAAAGAGCGTCCCGCGGTTGGCGACTTCAAACTTCCCCTTCTTCTGGGCGTAAGCCCCGGTAAAAGAGCCCTTCTCATGGCCGAAGAGCTCGCTCTCAAGGAGGCTCTCGGGCAGCGCGGCGCAGCTGACGGCGATAAAGGACCTGCCCTGGCGCTGGCTCCGGGAGTGAATCGCCCGTGCCACCAGCTCCTTCCCCGTGCCCGTCTCGCCGGTAATGAGCACGGTGGCATTGCTCGTCGCCACCACCTTAATCGCCTCAATTACCTGGTTCATTCTGGAACTTTTGGCGATGATATTCTCAAAGCGGTAACGCTCCTCCAGTTTCTGGTGCAGAGAAAGATTTTCCTCAATCAGCCTCTGGCGCTCCGCCAGCTTTTCGATTAATATCTCGGTCCTCTCCGGGCAGAATGGCTTCTCGATGTAGTCATAGGCGCCTTCTCTTATCGCCGTGATGGCGGTGGGGATGCTTCCGTAGGCGGTGGTAATGATAACCTCAATGTCAGGGGAGAGCTGTTTGGCGCGCTTCATCAGCTCAATACCGTCCATCCCCGGTATAACCAGGTCAGCAATCACAATCCTCGGCTTCTCCCGTTTAATTGTTTCCAGTGCCTTGGGGCCGTTTTCGGCGGTGAATACCTCGTAGCCGGCGTCGTTCAGCCACTCGCGGAGCGAGTCGCGGATGATGACCTCATCGTCAACAACCAGGATTTTAACCTTATTCTTCATGGTGCAGCGGCAGGTAGACGGTGAAGGTGCTACCCTCTCCCTCCTTGCTTTGGACCTCAATTCTACCGTGGTGGCGCTGGATTATTCCGTAGGACACCGCCAGACCTAACCCCACCCCTTTCACCTCATGCTTGGTGGTGAAGAAGGGAGTAAAGAGCTTGCGCATGTTCTCCGGGGAGATGCCAACGCCGGTGTCCTTGACCTCTAGCTTGACCTGGGTCTTGTCCGCCGAGGTGCGTATCGTTAGCGTGCCGCCTTTGGTCATTGCCTGGATGGCATTCATAAAGAGGTTGGTGCAGACCTGCTGGAGCTGGTCAAAATCGGCGGTAATCTTCGGCAGTGCCGGGTCAAGCTCCTTTATCACCTGGACATGCCCCAGTTGCGCCGAGTGGGCGGCAAGCTCAAAACTCCGGTTAACGACCTCATTAACGTCCACCTCCCAGAACCTCGGTGGCGATTGCCGGGCAAAGTCCAGCAGGTTCCGGATTAGCCGTGAGCTGCGGGTGAGCTCGGTCTCCATCTTTGATAGATACTCAAGGGAGCTTTCCTTGCTGAACTGGTCGCTATTTATTTTCTTGGCGAGGAGCTGGGTATAGACCAGTACCCCCGCCAGGGGGTTGTTAATCTCGTGGGCGACAGAAGCGGCCAGCTGGCCAAGGGAGGTCAGCTTCTCGGCCTGGATTAAGCCCTCCTGAGTGGTCTTTAGCGTCTGGAGGACGTAGGGCCAGCACATCTCAACCTCGGCGATGCCCTGGCAGACCGAGGTCGCCAGCTCACGGCAGGTGCTGTAGCCGCAAGCGCCGCAGTTTATCTGGTTTGGCTCTGCCTTGTCAATCTTCTTTAAGACGCTCTGGACCTCTTCCTCACTCGGCGTCGCCAGCCCCACCCCCCGGGCGGTGAACTTGCGCTTGAGGTCAACGCTGGCATATTTCTTGATGTCCTTCTCGGTCTGCTCCGGCTTCATCTCGGTGCGGGCATAGCTGGCGACAAGCTCCTTGCGTCTAAAGCCGCTCAGATCATTATCAATAACCGGCCCGTCAATGCAGCCATGGCAGAAGTGCACATTTATAAGCCGGGCGGTGATTTCTCCGGCGGCAAATTCCTCGAGGATTTTCTTTATGTAGTCCTTGCCGTGGGCGTTTATGGTGTCATTTTTAATAATATCCTCAGACAACCTGGCTACTCTGAAGAGACCTTTTGACAGGGGGAAGAGACGACCAATGCCGGGGGTGGGACCGGAGAACGATCCCTTTCCTTCGCTCTCGGGGTTAATCCCCTTGGCGGCAAACATCTCCTTCAGCTCAACAAAGGTCAGGACGCTATCAACGGCGCCGGCTACTCTTTCATCCTTGCCTTCAGCTTTCTTGGCGATGCAGGGACCAATAAAGACCACCTTTGCCTTGGGGTTGTACTGCGATTTAATCAACCTCCCCATGGCAATCATCGGGGAAACAATGGGTGCCAGGTTGCCCACGAGCTGGGGGTGGTACTTCTCAATGTAGGTTACCACCGCCGGGCAGTTGGCGGAGAGGATAGGTTTATCCTCATCGGTGGCAATAAGCCGGGCGTATTCCCGGGCAACAAGCTCGGCGGCAAAGGAGTCTTCCATGACCTCAGAAAACCCCAGCTTCTTCAGGGCAGATACCAGCTGTCCGGCGCTGCACTTGAGCAGGGCGGCGGGGAAGGACGAGGAAAGAACGGCAATTACCGGGGATTTTCCTGATAGCAGTTGCCAGACGGTCCCGATTTGGCTCTCCACCTGCTTTGCCTTTGGCACGCAGACCTGAAGGCAGGTGCCGCAGGCAATACAGCGCTCCTTCATCACCTGGGCTAAACCCTCCTCCACCTTGATTGCCTTGCACGGGCAGATGCGGATGCAGGCATAGCACCCCTTGCATTTTTCGCGGTCGGTATAGACGATGCTCATTTCAGCTCCTTCTTGGTGAGATTTTTAGCTCTTTCCGCAGGTTGGCTACCGAGCGCCGTGAGATGGCAATACCGAATTTCTCCCGCAGCTTTGCCTTGATTGCCTCATCGGAGGCAAGCCCCGTCTCACCCTCAAGTAGCCGCCTTAAAAATTCTTTTTTAAAACTCTTCGGGCGGGGGAAGAACTGCTTGAGGGGGATTTCGCCCCATGGGGTATCAAGGCTCTTGCTCCTGATGGCGCGGCTCACCGAGCTGGGGGCAATCCCGAGCTTTCCGGCGAGCTCCTTCTGGCTGAAGGGCAGGAGCGCCTTCACCTCGCCGCTCTCAAGGTAGAGCGCCTGTTGTTCAATGATGCCCTGCAGTATCCGGGTCAGTGTGTCCTTGCGGCTATTGATGAGCTCCAGCCTTCGCAGTAGCCGTTTTGCCTCTTTAATCTCAGTCTCACCGAGACTGCCCTTTAAATGTTCAAACCTTTCATAGTCAATGGCATATTTTCCCCGGGCGAGGTATGGTGAAAAATAGCCGATGATAAAGCCGTCTTTGTCCCTCTCCACCGAGGCAATCCTGGTATAGTAGACCCCTCCTGAGCTGAGGGCCGAGGGGTGGTAAAACTCGCTCAGGATGGAGAGCTCGTCAATGAGGCGGTTAATCTTTTGCACCTCGCCAACAGCCAGGTCGCACTCCCGGGCGATTTCTTCTTCGCTCATCCCCGACTCGGGGAATAAGAAATAGCGCTCGAATTTTTCCCGCCCCAGCTTCTTTATCAGGTCAACAACCGGCTCCTTTGTGAAGAGGAGGGACTCAACATCAGGTGGGCTGTTATCCGCCACCAGCTCCGGTTTGAGCTGGTAAAAGGCGGAGGCGATGCCGGTCCCGGGAGGCCTTGAGTGTCGTATTATTTTCTCCTGCTGGTAGAGCCTCTGGAAAAGGGGGCTCCTCTCCATCTCGGCGATGAGCTTCTGAAACTCCTCCTCAGGCATCTCAAGCAGAATTGCCTGCTCCATTCTGAGAACCTGCCTCAATTCCTGCCTCATCTGGAGGGACTGCCTTTGCTCCATTGACCGCCCAGCCTTTGTATAAAAATTTTACTCCTGCAACGGGGAAATGTCAATAAATTTATCAAACTCCGGTGCTGCCTTTTCTTGACCCTGGTAATCGCCTATGATAAGATAGATTGGTTAAGTAATTGGACTTTGTCGCACGAGGAGGGCAAGTTGGAGCCTAAGATTGGGGTTTATATCTGTCATTGTGGGACCAATATCGCTGGTACGGTGGATGTGGAAGCGGTTACCGAGTTTGCTCGGGGATTGCCTTTTGTGGCTATTGCCCGGCGCTATATGTATATGTGTTCCGACCCGGGGCAGGACCTTATCCGGCAGGACATTAAGGAGCTTGGGATTAACCGGGTGGTGGTAGCTTCCTGCTCGCCGACACTGCACGAGCGGACCTACCGCCGGGTCTGCCAGGAGTCAGGGTTAAATCCCTACCTCTTTGAGATGGCAAACATCAGGGAACACTGCTCCTGGATAACCGAGGACCACGCCGCCGCCACCGAGAAGGCAAAAGCCCTGGTCAGTGCCGCGGTAAGGCGTGTTGCCTATCAGGAGCCCCTGGAGAGCAAGAAGGTCCCGGTCAACCCCAATACCCTGGTGGTGGGAGGGGGTATCGCCGGCATTCAGGCGGCGCTGGAGATTGCCGATTCCAAGCACAAGGTCTATCTGGTGGAGAGGACGCCCAGCATCGGGGGGCATATGGCTCAGCTGGATAAGACCTTCCCCACCCTTGACTGTTCGGCCTGTATTTTAACCCCCAAGATGAGTCTGGCGGGGTCTCACCCCTATATTGAGCTGATGTCCTACAGTGAGGTGGCTGAGGTCTCGGGGTATGTGGGCAACTTCAAGGTCAAGATAAAAAAGAAGCCGAGATATATTGATGTTGATAAGTGCACCGGCTGCGGCGAGTGCTCTAATGTCTGTCCGGTGACGGTGCCCAATGAGTTTGACCTCGGGCTGGGCCAGAGGAAGGCAATCTACCGCCCCTTCCCTCAGGCGGTGCCCAATGCCTTTGCCATTGATAAGCGGGGCTACCCCCCCTGCCGCTCCGCCTGTCCCGCCGGGGTCAATGCCCAGGGGTATATCGCCCTTATCTCTCAGGGCAAGTTCAGGGAGGCCCTTGATGTCCTGCGGCGGACCATGCCCTTTGCCGGCGTCTGCGGGCGTGTCTGCACCCACCCCTGCGAGCTTGAGTGCGAGCGGAGGAAGGTTGATGAGCCGGTTTCCATCCGCGCGCTCAAGCGCTTCATGGCTGATTACGAGATGAAGGTGGGGAGGCAGAAGGCGACCCCGGTTGAGCGGACGAAAGAAGATAAGGTAGCGATTGTTGGCTCTGGTCCGGCGGGGCTGGCCTGTGCCTACGACCTGATACGGCAGGGCTATCCGGTCACCATCTTTGAGGCCGCCCCTCAAGCCGGAGGTCTGCTGCGCTACGGCATCCCGGAACACAGGCTGCCGAAGAGGGTGGTAGATAATGAGATCAGCCATATTGAAGAGCTGGGGGTGGAGATAAAGACCAACACCCCGGTAAAGAACCTTGAGGATATTTTCAGTCAGGGCTATGAAGCCATCTTCCTGGCGATTGGTGCCGGCGAAAGCCTCAAGATGGGGATACCCGGCGAGGATGCCAAAGGTGTCGTCCATGCCCTGGACTTTCTGAAGCGGGTAAACATGGGGACTAAGGTTACCCTCGGAGATAAAGTGGCGGTTATCGGCGGGGGCAATGCCGCCGTAGATGCCGCCAGGGTCGCCCGCCGCCTTGGGGCAAAAGAGGTCTCCATTGTCTATCGGCGCTCCCGTACGGAGATGCCCGCCGTTGCCACCGAGGTTGATGAGGCGGAGCGTGAGGGTATACACCTACACATCCTGACGGCGCCGACCAAGGTGCTGGTTAAGGATGGTAAGATAAGCGGCATTCAGTGTATCCGGATGGAGCTTGGTGAGCCCGATGCCAGTGGTCGACGGCGCCCGATGCCGATTAAGGGCTCGGAATTTGAGATGGATGTTGATAGCCTAATTATTGCCATCGGGCAGGCAATCGACAAGACAGTCCTGCCCAAGGAGCTTGAATATACCGCCTGGGGGACCCTGGCGGTTGACCAGACAACCCTGCAGACAAGCATTGATGGCGTTTTTGCCGGTGGCGACCTTGTTTCCGGTCCCGCCGATGTCATTGCTGCTGTCGCCGCGGGCAAGGAAGCCGCCATTTCCATTGACCGCTACCTCAGGGGGGTTGACCTGACGGCGGGGAGACCGACACCGATTACCCGGGTGAAGGAGGTATCTAAGAAAGGGGTAGTGCCCAAGGCGAGGCATCTCATACCCACCCTTGACCTTCAGAAACGGAAGGGCTTTGTTGAGGTTGAGCTCAGCTTTGATGAGAAGACGGCGATTGAGGAAGCCAAGCGCTGCCTGAACTGCGGCGTGTGCTCGGAGTGTATGGAGTGTGTCAAGGTCTGCCAGGCGGGGGCAATCAATCAGGAGATGAAAGAGGAGATAGTGGAGGTGGATGTCGGCAACATAATTTTGGCGACGGGCTACGATGCCTTTGACCCTGCCCCCCTCTACCAGTACGGCTATGGTAGACTTGACAATGTCGTCACCGCCCTTGAGTTTGAGCGGATGATTAATGCCTCGGGCCCGACCGCCGGTGAGGTCTTTCTTAAGGACGGTTCCCACCCTAAGACAATAGGCATTATCCACTGCGTCGGCAGCCGCGACAAGAAGTACCATGAGTACTGCTCGCAGGTGTGCTGCATGTACTCCATGAAGTTCGGTCACCTGATAAGGGAGCACCTCCCCGGCGCCCAGGTCATTGAGTTCTATATTGACCTCAGGTGCGTGGGCAAGGCCTTTGAGGAGTTTTATAACCGTGTCCTTGACGAGGGGACAGTATTTGTCAGGGGGCGTCCGGGCGAGGTGACCAATATCGCCGAGAGCCCCGAGGAGAAGGGCAAGCTCATGGTCGTTGTTGAGGATACCCTCATCGGCCGCAAGCGACGCGTCCCGGTTGATATGGTGGTCTTGAGTGCGGCCCTACAGCCGCAGGCGGATGCCGATGAGCTCGCCCGCTTATTCTCCGTGAGCCGCAGCGCCGATGGCTTCTTCATGGAGAAGCACCCCAAGCTTGACCCGGTGGCAACCATGAACGACGGCATTTTCGTCGTCGGCTGCTGCCAGTCACCCAAGGATATCCCCCAGAGTGTCGCTCAGGCTTCGGCGGCGGCCGCCCGGGCCTTAGCCGCCATCACCGCCGGCGAAATCGAGGTTGAGGCGACCACGGCTGTGGTTGATGAGGAGCTCTGCTCCGGGTGCAAGACCTGTTCTGACCTCTGTCCTTTCCATGCCATTTCCTTTGATGAGGAGAAGAAGGTCAGCCGCGTTAATGATACACTATGCAAGGGCTGCGGCGTCTGCGTTGCCGCCTGCCCCAGTGGCGCCATTAGTGGCCGGCACTTTACCACCAGGCAGCTCCTGGCGGAGATAGAGGGAGCACTGGTATAATAAGAAGGAGGAGTCCAGATGGCTGAGGTGAGCTTTATTGATGAGGTATGTTCCGTCCCCGGCGGCGGGGCGATTCGCTCCTGTATTCAGTGCGGGATGTGCACCGGCTCCTGTCCCACTGCCGGCAAATGGGACTACCCGCCGCGGCAGGCGATTGCCATGGTGCGGGCAGGGCTGAGGGATGAACTGCTTTCCTCTAATTCAATGTGGTTCTGCGCCTCCTGTTATGCCTGCACGGTGCGTTGCCCGCGGGATATTAAGCCGACGGATATTATGCATGTCCTTGAGGTGCTTGCCATCAAGCATGGCTTAAGCACCAAGCGGAGCCGGACACCGGTGATGTACCAGTGCTTTGTTGACTCGGCCAAGGACAACGGGCGGGTGTATGAGCTGGGGATGATGCTCAAGCTCTTTTTGAAGACCAATCCCTTTGCCGCTCTCAAGCTAGCACCGGTAGGCTTGGGACTGCTTTTGCATAAGCGCCTGCCGCTGACACCAAGCCGCATAAGAGATACCGGCAAGCTTAAGGCTATCCTGGATAAGGCTAAGGCCCTGGGAGGTGCCAAGTGAAAAATTATTCCTATTTTCCCGGTTGTTCCGCCGAGGCTACGGCTTCACCCCTGGGCATTTCCGTTCTGCCCGTGGCCAAGGAACTGGATATGGACCTGGCTGAGCTTGAGGACTGGAACTGCTGTGGCTCCAGCCCCTACGGCTCGGTGGATAAGCTGGAGGCGGCCTGTATCGCCGCCAGGAATTTAGCGCTCGCGGAGAAGACCGGGCTTGACCTGGTGACCCCCTGCTCCAACTGCTATGTTGTCCTCGCCAGCGCCAACGAAAGTCTCAAGGAATTTCCCACCCTCAGGGAGCAGGTGGACAAGGCGCTTGCGGTGGCTAAGCTGGGCTATAAGGGAGGGGTGCGGGTGCGGCACCTGGCTGAGGTCCTGTATACCG
>Ga0315282_10009747_pt1 | contig 15217 bp, 16 predicted proteins | sample YL17G07_20_MG_FD_203693 | JGI IMG/M metagenome (GOLD analysis project Ga0315282, IMG submission 203693) | Sediment microbial communities from Yellowstone Lake, YNP, Wyoming, USA - YL17G07_20 | ecosystem: Environmental > Aquatic > Freshwater > Lake > Sediment | place: USA: Wyoming | collected... | reverse complement strand
ATACTCGGCTAATCTCCATAAGCGTATACCTTTCCTCATCCTGACGCATTGCCTGCTTAAAGTTCTTAACAGCCAGAAGCATGCCCTCTTCCAAAACCCCCATCAAATCCTTCTGGTACTCAACTTTTGCGCGACATTGATAACGGGCGCTTGTGCCTGAAAGCTTAGTTTCCTCAGCTCCACCAAAATACCTTGGAATAACAGTGGCTAGTCTAGCGTGAAATCTTCCATTAAAATCTGTGAAGCAGAAACTGTTAAATTTGTTCTCTTCTTGCGGCTTCAATTGCGGTTCTCCTTTCTCTGAAAGTGCTCATGTAAAATATGAACTTTCTCAATTTATGGTTATTGAGTATCCAATCCGCAGTAGTATCCACAACGCATTTGAATTGGCTGTAATTCCACTTAGCAATTTTATCCGCAATGAATAAGGGCTTGTTATGACCGAAAGCTTCCGGAATACTAGACGGAGCCATAGCAACCAAAACAGTCATAGTTAAGTTTTGCAGCTTGTTTGGAACGTTTTTATCCATAAACAAAATTGTTTCAACAGTTTCTTTTGTGCCATCGCTTAGTTCATTCCAAAACTCCACAACATTTTCAGGTTTATAATCATATTGCGGATAGACTAGACGGTCTATCAATAGGACGTTGCTCCTTAACATCAAATCTGTTTTGGCTTGGCTTAACTGCACATACGTTTTAAGAAAAGTCTTCTCGAGGCCAATTTTGTTTTTTATTGCTCCTGAAACATACCCCCTGCGACCTTGCCTATCCGGAACCATTGTTCTGAAGGCTGAATCGTATTCGATTATGCTCCACGGAGGCTTAATTTTTTCTGGGTTGAATATGCTGGTTGATTGGAGTATCATGCGGTCTGTGTTCGGTAGTTTTTCAAACTCTTCCTGCGATATGGCTGTTTTTAATATGCCTTCATTGTGCATTATTGGGATTAATTGCCTTTTGAAGTCCCTTGCGGCAGTGTCCTTCGTGATGCCTATTAGCAAAATGTGACTTTTCCAGCATTCTTCCATAAGCATGTGCAACGTGAAAAGTGTAAGAAAGGCGATGTCAAGGGTTGTTAACCAATGTTCTTTTCCATCTTTCAAAATTTTCATCAAGTTGGATGTTTCCGTTTCTGAGGTTTTTGCATGAAAGAATCGGTCGCCTAGGTTTGTTACAAGCTTTTTGATGCGTTCCCAAGTTGTCGCATATTTCAGATTCAAGGTGTAAATCTCGTTTTTCTCGTTTAAAATGCCCTTTTTAACCAAGTGTTTAAGGTATCGCTCCACCCTTCTAGCTCTTTTTTCGTCGGTTATGCCAAATTCTGTTAAAATCTGCTTTTCGGTTAAAGCTCCTTTACGCTTTGCTAAATCCATTATTGCGTAGCGTAGGTAGTCAGCCCTTGGAGGCGGCAAACCTAAAGCTTGATTGCAAACGTATTGCCTAGCAATGGTCAAATCGTTAATGTCGAATGGTTCATTATCAATTTTGTATCCAATTATGCTGCTTTTCGCTTTCCATAAATCACTTTTTGAAGTGTCATAGAGGAGACTTGCCCGTTCAATAGATAAACTCCTATCCAAAAGAATGATGCGCATGTTCTGGTTTGGGTCTGTGGCAAGCCTATAAGCAAGGTAATATTCGGCGAAAGTCATTATCCAATTCGCAATCGTGGCATTACTTATTATCGATTCATCCACCAACGGCTTACCTAAACTGATTTCTCCGGGCTGTTCAACATCAAAAAATGTCTGGTCAATATCCGGAATTTCGTTAACGTAGACTGGAACAACGCTTGATATGCCCGCGCCTTGCTGAACAGTTTTTTCATCATACTTAACTATGGGCTTATCTTTTTCTGAAAAAGTTATGGTGCCAGTTGACGCATAAGCGCCCCCAAAGAAAATCACCAAATCAAACAGCGGCCGCGAATACATCGTTCCATCTACACCGGCAAAACGAACACTAGATGCTCCGAAAAACTCTTTAGCAGTTTTGCAAGCCTCTTCACAGTCGAAATTCATTATTGTAAGGTTTGAAAGCAGGTCATCATAAAGATTTTTGAGGGATGAGAACCTTTGCTCGTAATCCAAAACCTGCCTCGAAGCGCCAAGCTTAAGCACGTCACTGGTTCGTTTTACGGTGTCACTTAACGAAGACAAACTGATTTCACCTTATTTTCACAAATAGCTCTCCTCGTAGTAAAAGCATTTGTTAACATGAAAACATAATATTAAACCATTACTCTTCGCAAAAAGCTAAACCCAATGGAGCTTGCGTTCTAGTAAGTACCATGCCACCATTCCGCCAAAAATACCGAAAATTGCGTCGCCAGCCGAGTTCCAAGGAGTCTCTAAACCTATTCTTAGCATATTGTTTGGCGCCATGAAATGAGCTGCCCGCTCCATAAGTTCAAAAGACACGGTAACAACGACCAAGCAGAAAAGAGTCCACCCTGTAGAAGCCCACTTTTTCTCAGGCTTAGAAGAGTCAAACCCGAAGTAGAAAGTCAGTTTGTTGTAGCCATAAGTACTTACAGCTGTTTTATAAGCCTTCACAGACACAGCGCCAATGCTAAATCCCGCCAATGAATGCAACACCCAATCTAAACCGAAAATCGAGTAAAAAACTGATCCAGCTACTAAAACCTGTATTGCAAGTGGAATATTTGAAAGCAACGAGATTTTGTAATCTGAAAATACTTCATTACAACATGTTTTAAAAAGCTCTGAAAAGATCACCTTATCAGGATCGTTGCTCTGTTTGCAAGTAACGTCTTTTTTTGATCTCACTTTTAAAGTATTGAAGTAAGCTGGCAAACTGACAATGATAAAAACGCAGAGACCAAAAACACTCCACAAAACATCTTTCATCAATAAATTTGAATAAAAAGATATGAGGCATATTGCTTTAAGCACTCCAGCTAACAAAGCCCATGCAAAAGGAATGCTTTCATAAAGAAAATAAACTCCAAGCGTGCCTAACGGGAGAAAGGCTATAAATGATGTTAAATCTGAAACTTTCGATTTATCTGTTTCTTTTTTCATTTTCTCCCGAAGTTCTATGCCCATAAGTAGCAGGTTATTAAGCCAGCAGATTATTAAGCTTTAATTGCGTAGCATTACCTCAACATTTCCACCTGATTACAGGGTGACTCTGTCGATTTTTTTGACAGCTTTCTTTCGATTCGTCCATCCTTGATTGTAAAGCTTTTCTCTTGGTCTTCAGAGACCGATGCTGTTGATCACGCTGCCTGAGTTGCCATCGATGACCAAGACTATCTTCTTCCCCTTATGGTCGTACTGGGCAAACCATATCGGCGCGTAAAGTAGCTCTGTATCAGAAACGTCTACGTCCGTATGTAGCTGCTGTATCATATGGTACTGTTGATGCGCCTTTTCGGACTGCAATTGGTCGACGAGCGTCTTCGCCTGATATTTGGCTGCTTCTTCTCCAACATCACCGTTCAGAATCTTTATGCCCTTAGGAACCTTCGAGACATCAAAGAGTATCCTGTCGTCGAGGCTGAACTGGTAATTTCTTGGCTGGTACTCAGTAAGAGCCTTCAGCGCGACTATCGGAAAGTTGTAGTTATTGTTCATTTCGTAGGTTTTCCTCGCGCCGGCTTGACCTGGACCCATCACGGTACCCAGCATCGCTCCCGCAAGAAGAGGCCCTGCAATACCTCCTCCTCGTCTGCCACCCATTGCGGATCCCATCACGCCAAAAAGAGCGGCAGTAGTAGCGACCTCTCCAACCTGAACTGCCACGTCACTCGCTACGATAAACGTCCTTGCCGAGGCCGAAACAATCCAGTACGGAACAAAGCTCAAGTTCATCTCCTCGAGCGTTGAACCCTCCTGAAGGTGCCTGCGCAGAAGCCCTCTATCCATGAGGTCATGCGTCTTGGCGACGATTTGGTCCTTCTCCGCAAACTTAAGCTGCAGCATGGTCTGTTTCTGTATGCCCCGCCAGCCGTCATTTCCTAATGTTATCCCGCTTCCGCAGTACTCACAGGTTATTATCATCTCACCGAACTTGGGCGAAATGGGCGCGCCACAGTGGGGGCACCTCAGTGCCGTTGCCCCTAAAGGAGCAATGATCGGTGCCGCCGGGGCTGCGGCCTGCTTTGACTGTGCGGCGGCGAGGCTGTTTCCGCACTTCATGCAGAAGGCGGCGTCGTCTGGAAGTTGGGCACCGCACTTAGGACAGTACAAAGTTGCTCCGCCTCGTTACAGCAATTTGTCGATTATCTTGTGGCAGTTTGAGCATTTAGAAGCCCGCATCTGAGGTTTTCCTATAAATCCCTCTATAAATAATTGTCGGCGCTTTCAGGATTTATAAGCTTTCGTCACCGTCTCAGCTATGGCTCAAACTGCCAGAAAAGAAAAAAGAGGGAGTTGCGGGTGATGCCTCCACTCGTTTTGGCCCGTTTTGACAGAGCTGCCAATGAAAACGTATGCACAACACAAAAATAACTCAGCAGACAAAGTCAAATATCAGCTTGTTGCGGGGTTGCCCTAGCCTAGAAGGGTAACTCGTGTGTTGCAGAGGATTTTGATGAGGAAAAGCAAGCGGTCAAGAAGGCTGTTGCTATCCACAAAGAATGCGGGTTTGAAGATATGACAAACGGAATATGTATCACGAGACAACCAGAATGTCCAAACTGTGGTTACTTTGGCAGACTTGGAGATGTCTGTTGTCTAAAATGTGAAACTAGGCTGACTCGTGTAGAAGAGATTGATCTGGAGCGAAGCAGAGCTCACAGTTTAGTCATAACGTCTTTTAGCGCATCTGGCAATCCTTTGAGGAATGCATCAAAGCCTCTCGATGGCTTAGTAACAAACAATCCTCTTTCGAATGGATCCTCCAGAACAGCGGTAAGCTCCAATGATCTTCTGTTTTTCTCTAAATTCGCGCGATATCTTTTGTAGTGAAGGCAAGCATTTATCTTAATGATGATTTGGTCTCTTAGTGTCTCAATCTTGACTCCTGACCTATCTAGCATGAATAAATCATAAAGATCCCGCAGTTTCTGCGTGCGTCTTGTAAGTATGGCTCTGACTTTTTCGCACAGAATCTCTTTTTCATCGTATGCTTTCACTTTGAACGGCTTGTAAAACTTCAGTGATTCTTCGAAATAAGCTATGTCATCTTTTGATAGTTGAACGTTGTCCAATAGTGTTTTAACGGTAATTGTCTTGTGCGGGAACAGTATTTCATCGACGAAGTTGACTTGGATTTTTATGAGTTCTGAGTTTTTCCATAGTTTGAATGTTATCATTCTGCTGCCTCCGCCAAATTCAAAATACTTCTTGTTTTTGAGTTCGTTCTTGAATTCCAAGCCAACATCTTGAGCCATCTTTTCGAGTGACGCGCCAAGGTTTCCGATTTCTTCGAGAAGACGTCTTCTCAACTCATATTTTCCCAAACCAGCCCAAGCTTTTTGGTCTTGCCAGGTAAAATCCAAGTCAACGCTAAACCTGTAGTAGCCGAAGTAACATTTGACTAGGCAGCTGCCGCCTTTGAAGAGGTAGTTTTCTGCAAAGTGCTTAGAAGCGTAAATCTCCTTCAGAATTCTGTGTATTATTAGGTCTTTTTCTATCAAATTTGGCTTCTCGATGCCAGATTTTTCAGCAACGAAAGCGATAAACTCAGACAAGTCCGGCATCCATGGCCACCTTTTCAACGCTTTTGGGATAAAACTTCAAGTACTCCATAACCTTGTCGGCTTTCGCTCTTTTCCTGTATTCTTCAATCATTGAAGTTATCCTTCCTTCCGGAACAGATCGATATCGTGAAATGTAAACAAAATCCAGAAGAGTTTTTTCAACATCAGAGAATCTTTTGCTGTTCTCGTTCACGATGCCGAAATCAACGAGTTTGCTTGATAATTTGATGAATTTGACCTTTTCTCCCCCTACTTTTATCTCTTTTGGACGGTAAATTCTGTCATTAAGAATGAAAATTGTGTCGAAAAATTCGTGCGTTAAACCATTAAGTCTTAGACTTGTGTAGAGACCAAAGTACCATTTAACTTCGAGTTTATTTAGGCCAAGGGAAAGAATCTTGTAGATATCTGGAGATTTTTTGAGTTCGAACTCTTCCACGGTTTTTACGTAATAGAGCCCTCTGAGGATTCTCACGAGATAGCCATACGATATCATAAAATTTATCGTGCTATCCACGTCAGCGCCAAAACGTTTGCATGTTTCCTTTGTTTCATCTTTTGTTATTGCATTTCCGCCGAATCTAGATAGGATGTACCGCGTCAGCTTTTTCATACTAGTTACTTATATAACAACCTTTAAAAACTTTTAAGGTAGATACACAAAACATCTTTCATAGCGAAACGCCCTTTCAATTCCCTTTGCTTGGGATTTTTCCATGCATCCATATCACCACTGAAGAATTGTCTTCAATGGTCTTTATACGTAGTAGTCGACTCTTCTGGTCATCCTAGATTACTTTAGACATGTATGCAATCATAAGGAGGTGAAATGAATGGGAAAAACAAGATGTGTCAAAGATTTCAGATGTGAAGTCTGTGGTATACCTGGTATGCTACAAGTCCTATCAGAGAGATATGCAAGGGTGAGACATTATAAATGTCTTAAGAATGGTAAACCAGTTTTTGAATATCACAGAAATTCAATAGAATATGTAAATGGAATCTTAGCTAATATAAAGTATGACCAAAGCAACCATAAATCTTCAAGTGGTCAATGTAAAGCCAGTTTTTCCATAGACCAAAATCTTAAAGAATCAAGCTCTGATTTAGAAAAGATTGGGCGGGGTTGCCCTAGTCTGGTAGGGGGCAGGCCTGCTAAGCCTGTGGTCAGCAATGGCCGCGTGGGTTCAAATCCCACACCCCGCGCCATACTCTTTGTTTAGAGGAAAGCCGTGTTTCTGGCTTGTTTTTGATAAAGGAGTTATCAGATTGGTTACAAGGTTTTATCAAACTTTCAATGCGCAGAATTCCGTTCTTAACCCCAAGAATCCAATCTTTAAAGGACGTCAAACGAAAATTTAACAACTTGTCAAAATGCACGAAATCAAACGATAAGTTCAAAGCACCGTGAATGGTTCTGTCACTTCGCGTTTGTTTTCGCGTGTAACTTCTATCCCGGCTTTCCTAAAAATCTCTTTAAGATGTCTAAAATAGCAAGCCACAACAAACCACCTCAAAACATAATTCAAAGCGTCCTGCGATGACTCAATAGTTATAACTTTAGCACCGGGCTTCGTTATAACTATACTACCGTAGACTCAAAACATAATTGAAACATTTTTAAACTTATATAACGTTGCATGGCTCAAGTAGGAATTATGTCTGAGGTGCTTACGCCTAAGGTCATGTCGATTCTGAGGACTATGCATTTGAGCACTGAGAAGTGTCATTATACAAGGGAATTGGCTAAGCTTGCTGAAGTCAACACGTGGGTTGTGTCTAAAGAATCCAGTAAGCTTAGGAGGCACGGGATGGTTCAACAGAGGCCGGAGGGCAGAGAGAAGTTTTTCAAGCTAAATTTGGCGAATCCGAGAACGAGGAAGTTATGCGAGTTGTTTGAAACGGAGAAAAGAGAGAAGTTTTACAGTGCGAACAGCGCGCATGCCTGTTCCTGAATTAGATTTTCAGTGGGCTGCGGTGCTGGTTCTGTTTTCCAGATCATATTTGGATCATATAGTAGACCGAGGGGGTAGGCTGTGAGCACACAAGCAGAAGGCTCAGCCAAAACATCGTCCTTGAACAACGATGCTCCCGCAACGCGAGAACCGGCAATCATAAGGCGCAACTCAACAATGTTTGAAAAAAGGAATTTAGGAACACACATGCGCGCGCTGAAATCCAGTGTCAGAAAAATTCCAATAGTAGAACTTATCTTGGAATTGGCTATTATTATTTTGAGGTAAATAGTTAACGATTGATAAGAGAAAACTAGCATCCGACTGATGGAGCAGATGGGTTAATGGTTAGAGAAAAACGATGTCCCAGTGTGGGGGTAAGAAAATAGTAGCTCAAGCTAATTCTAAGAAGTGTGAAGTGTGTGGATTTCAATGGATGGGGAAAGTGCGAAGGAAAGGTTCCAAAAAGGACAAAGTAAGATTCTAAGAGATGATTAAATGGACTATAATCCTAAGATGTTTTTCAAGAGTTGGATTTGATGATTCCAATTGGTTCTTTCGGTTTGGCGCGTGCGAATGCCAGTCACAGATATTTCGGAAAAATCAGCTAGGTTCTTGTTCTATGGGAATGTAAAACTACTTATACTCAAAAGCATGGATAATATTTGGTGCTTGTATGTCTGCATCAAGAATTGGAAAAGTAGAATATGGAACGGTGATAGACCATATAACTGCTGGAAAGGGAACAAAGGTAATCGAGGCTTTAGATTTAGCCGGAAGTGATAAGATAGTTACCATGCTAATGAACGTTCAGAGCAAGAAATTAGGTAAAAAAGATATTGTAAAAATAGAGGGCGTTCATTTAGATCCTAAACAAATCGCACCGAAAATTTCACAATTTGCACCTAAAGCAACAGTCAACCTAATAAAAAACTCTAAGGTCTTAAACAAAGTGAAAATAGAATCTTTAAAATCCAAGAAATCCTAACATCCAATCTTCCCATATCAAAGATGCAATTTGCCCCGTTTAGCGAGCAAACTGCTAATCCTTTTTTTCTTTTCTTTTCGCCTGCGATGGCATGAGCCAATGCGCGCGCGCTCTAAATCACATTTTTAAGAGAATCTGCTAACTAACTTACTTGGACATAGAAGAAGAGAACAATTATGGCTGAATCAGCGGTTTCTTTCAGCATTGACACGGAAGTAACGCCTGCTTATTATGAAGAATTGATCAAGTACACGTACCAGAACTACGTCTTGCCTAACGGAAAAAGATTCACAAATGTGAGTCAATCGTCATTTGATGGAACTTATGTTCTCAGCTTCACCGCGCTTGACCCTAATGGAAAATGGCATGTCAACGTTGAAATGAAGACTGGAAAACCAATTCAAATTACTATGCAGCGAAGTGACGCTGGTGTGCCGCAGGCTGTTCTTGACAGGCTCAGAGAAGACCTGATAATTTTTATTCAGTATTTTGAAGAGATGCTGCGGCGTTCTACGCTATATTTTGCGTGGGTGGAAGGGAAAGAGGTTGTTCCTGAGAAGTCACCGTTTAGGCGTGCAAGGTTAATAGAGCGTATACTATTCGGAAACATACTTTTTCTGTTTATGATAATGACTGTAATAAGCATCGTTCTATTCCTTGTTATAGATTACTATGCAGCCCTCGTGCTTGTCGCTGGCCAATTTCTCATAGTCATATTTGCAGACAAACTCATCGGCACTATGGCTGATTGGACCGTAACTGAGCAAAACCCTAAGGTTCACATATTGCAATATCATTTACCAGCTCAGGAACGTTTGCAGTTTCAACAAAAATATCCCAGAGAAAAGCTGCTTCAGATGAAAAAAGAAATCTACGACAAGACAATAGCCTTAGGAAAACCAGTTGAGTGTGAAACAGCCCGCGAAGTGATGGCTAAACACGGTTTAGAATGCTCCCCAGAAAACATGGGAACCAAAACAGTTAACGTTTATCAACTCGTTCAAGAAACCACAGATAAATTTAACCTCCATGTTCCAAAGATTGCGCTTTCCAACACGATGGTGCCGAACGCAGCTGCGTCGGGGCCGAGTCCAAGTCATGGTATTGTTCTAATAACCACCGGCTTGCTGGTCCAACTGGAGGAGAAAGAGATTCGAACTGTTTTGGGGCATGAGCTTAGTCACCTCAAGTCTAGAGATCCTTTTGTGCTCTCTGGAATAGTTTCAGCTGAATACCTGTTCAGAGTCTTCGTTCTAGTGAATTATTTCCCGGTTTTCCTCACATACTTCGGCTTGTTCTACATCCTATTCATTTTATTTGCTATATATTTTGTCGCTAAATTTTTCGAGGCTCGAGCAGACCTTGAATCAGCAATAAAAATTGGGAATCCAAAGGTTTTGGCTGAAGCCCTTCGAAAAATCGGTTTCCGCAGACTGCAGTTTGAGCGAAGCCGAGCCTATAGGCTTCAAGACTGGATAACATGGGATCCACATCCGCCTCTGTACTTCAGAATCGCTCGACTTGAGAAAATGGAGAAAACGCCAATAGAAGTTAAACATACGCTGATTCAGTCGGCGAAAGACTGTATACGCGGCTTCTTTGCAGCATTTTAGTATCTTACAGTCATCGACATGTCCTCAAGCCCTTTGTTCCAGAGACTTTAGCAGGGTCCTCGTTTAGTTCCAGGTCTTCAAGTGTTAACTGTAAAGATTCGCCTATACGCATCCCTGAGCGCACGCTATCAAGGATTAGCCAATTTATTTGAGAAAATTAGAATCCGAGTTAGTTAAAATATAACATTCTAAACTTCCATCTAAATTAAACAAAGGAAATACAAGACTTTTGGGTTTTTTTCCTTTTTTTTGGTTTCATTAACCGATAAAGAATTTTATGTGGAAAATTTATTATTTCAACATTATTGTAATATTTAAAAAATATAGATAAAAAGAGACTTAAAAAACCATGAGAAAATTCCTCAATTAATAATTCCCAAAGTTCTATCATAGAACAATCTCTACAGATTAAAATAGTTATTTTTTTATTTATAAAAAATGTTACTCCCATTCGTACCTTTTTTTCAAATGGGTCGTAAATTGGAAAATCAGTTAAAATAAATTTCATTCTGTTTTTCACTACCTTCTATTTTTCTTGTCGCTTTTTCAATTTTGTTTCTCTCTTCTAAAAAATATTAAAATTTAAGATGTTAGCACGCTTCTTCTTTTTTGGGTTTTTTGCGGAGCGCGCTTAAACAGGTGGCAACTGTGGCGGGATAGGTGCCGGCAATTCTCGGGCTGGCTTCCTTTTTTGAGCGAGCCATACTCCTATGTAGCCCGCAATCACAGCAGTGACCGCCGAAACTATGGAGGAAAACATGGTCCAAACGTCGATATTAAATGGTCCGTAGGGCTGATTCGCAAAGTATGACGTTGCCAAAACGATGGTGCCCAAAATTCCGTCCGTGAAGATGTAAGTCATGAAAGCAGCTACCAGCCCGTCCTTGAGCGCCCCGAGCCTAAAAATATATATTACTAATATTGCAACCAAAAATGAGGGAATAAAATCAAGGTATATTGGCGAAAAGAGATTGATGACGACTGCAAGCAAAAAGCCATAAACTCCTGCTTTTATGCTTTGATCCATATTTCAGACCTCAATGTTTACTGGTGTTTCACAATATAAAGAAATCGGCTAATAGAAGAATTCTGTTTGCATTAATAATACTGTTTTCAACTTTTCTCATCAAGGAGTGCTTTTGCTTTCTCCAATACCTTCAGGACGTAAACTTGAGAAGATATTGAGAGTCTGATTGTCCTTTGCCCGGTTGTGGTAGGCCGGATGCCTTTCGATACAAGTTACTGTTTCATTTATTCTCCCTCTTCTCTCATAATTCGCGCGCACGCATTTTTTGCTAGGGGTCGCGAATCTTGATTCTTGTTTTGGTTTGAATTAGGAACCAGTATGTTAGCAGGACCGTGAAAGAATTTGACAAAGTAGGCTACTTCCATTACCCTTTTGTTTGCGATGCAGAAGGCGAGTATGTTTTGCACTTTTCCAATATAGACTCGACAGAAGATAAGCTTGTAGCGTTAGATTCTGAGGTTCAGCACTACATTTTTGGGATTCCACAAATGCTTTTTCTAACCATAATCATAGTGGTAGTTTGTGTAGCGGCTGTGGCAGTCTTTATTTTAATGGGAAAACCCCGCTAACCTTCCGGAATTACTTTGAACCTTGATCTAAGTTATGCATGCTGAATCTTGTTTGGACCCATGTAAATCATTTATACTGATTTACAATTAATACCAATCAGCAGTGAGAAGCATGCTTGTAACAAATAAGGATTTATTATTACCGGCTAGACAGAAGGCTTATGGTGTTGGCGCCTTCAACATAAACAACCTAGAAAGCCTACTAGCTGTTGCTGAGGCTGCAGTGGAAGAGAAATCACCTGTCATTGTTGCTGTTACACCAAGCGCCATCAAATATGCTGGTTTAGCTTACCTCGCAAAAATTGTTAAAACTGCGGCGGAACTAGCACCGGTGCCCATGTCCCTTCACCTTGACCATGGCGAAAACTTTGAAACAGTTTCAAAATGCGTTGAGGCTGGTTTCACATCGGTCATGATTGACGGCTCATTCCTAAAGTTTGAAGAAAATGTTGCCTTGACGAAGCGAGTGGTGGATTTTGCACATCAGAAGGGAGTTACTGTTGAGGCAGAGCTTGGAAGACTTGCTGGTGTAGAAGAGTCAACAGTCGAAGAGAAGGAAGCCGTTTTAACCGACCCAAACGCAGCTAAGGAGTTTGTTGAAAAGACTGGTGTTGACGCCCTTGCAGTTGCGATAGGCACATCTCACGGAGCTTACAAGTTTAAGGCTGAACCCAAACTTGACTTTGAAAGGTTGGAACTTATAAGAGAAAAGGTTAATGTGCCGCTTGTTTTGCATGGAGCTTCCAGTGTGCCCCAATGGATTATTGAAAAAGCTGTTAAATATGGAGCCGAGCTAACAGGGGCAAAAGGCATTCCAGAAGAACACATCAAAAAAGCCATTTCTTCAGGGATTGCAAAAATAAACATCGATACAGATTTGAGGCTGGCATTTACGGCAACCATACGCGAGTTTCTGGCAAATTCTCCTAAAGAATTTGATCCGAGGAAGATTTTAGGTCCAGCAAAGGAAGCCATGAAAGAAGTTGTTAAGGGTAAAATGCGCTTGTTTAGAAGTTCAGGCAAGGCATAGTGAGGGAAAATGAAAGTTGGAATATTAAGCGGTGGCGGAGATGCTCCAGGAATTAATGCTGTTATTCGAGCTGTTGTCAGAAAGGGGTTTCAGCATTACCGTGATGAAATTGTTGGCATAAAAGATGGGTGGCGTGGACTGCTTGAAGGCGAGTTTTTACCGCTAGATTTGAAGTCGGCGTCTGGAATTCTTCCACGCGGAGGCTCTATCCTAGGCACTTCGAGGACAAACCCATTCAAGCAGGAGAGTGGAGCAAGAAAAATACTAAAAAACGCTAAAAAAACTGGGATAGAAGCTGTTGTTGTTATTGGCGGTGAGGACACCCTAAGCGTAGCATATAAAATGGGTGAGTTTGGGCTTAAATGCATAGGCGTGCCAAAAACAATTGATAATGACTTGCCTGGAACAGATTACACCTTTGGCTTTAACACTGCAGTCGCCATAGCCACAGAAGCCCTTGACAGACTCCACACAACAGCGGAAGCACATCACAGAGTTATGATCCTTGAGGTTATGGGGAGATACACGGGCTGGATAGCACTAGAAGCTGGATTAGCTGGCGGCGCAGACATCATACTAATCCCTGAAAAGCCCTTCGACATAGATGAAATATGCGATTACATTAGACGTAGACAAGAAAGGGGGAGAAACTTCAGCATAATTGTTGTGGCTGAAGGAGCTAAACCAAAGGGTGGAAAAGAAATCGTGTACAGCGAAAGCATAGACGAGTTTGGACACATACGCCTCGGAGGCATTGGCTATTACCTTGGAAAAGAGATTGAAAAATGCCTTAGCATCGAGACCCGGGTTGTGGTTTTGGGACATCTTCAACGGGGTGGTTCCCCAACAGCCTTCGACAGAATATTAGCCACGAGATTTGGAATAGCAGCAATAGACCTTGTTCACGAAGAAAAGTTTGGATATATGGTTGCCATCAAAGGAAACAAGATAGTTTCTGTTCCATTGAAAGATGTTGCCGGTAAAAGGAAGACGGTGGATTTAGAGCTTTACGACATAGCAAGCGTATTTTTCGGTTAACTTTCACCTATAGCCTAGAGATTTCAAAAAGTCGATTAATTTTGTAGGTAAAGTGAGGGGATGATTATGTTGCTAGTACTCTTGCGAGCTTTAGTAGGTTCAGGTCTAAAGTCTTTTTCGTTGTGCACGATTTCTTAAGCTCTATGCTTGTTATTCTGCCATCTTGCAGCCCCACTATTCTACTTCCTTGTCCTTCCGACAATAGTTCAACCGCTTTGTCCGCGAACAAGCTAGCTAAAAGCCGACTTCTCGCCGTTGGGTTGCCACCTCTTTGGGCATAGCCTAAGATGCTAAGTCTAACCTCTGCCCCAGTGTTTTTTTCGATTTCTCTTGCAAGTTTGCGGGTGTCTCCTATTCCTTCTGCCGCCACGATTATGCCTGACCTTTTTCCTTTGGCGCTGTTTTCTTTTATAGTTCTGAAGATTTCTTCTTTTTCGTACTTTTCTTCTGGAACTAGGATTATTTCGGCTCCTACTGTTAGGCCTATGGTCGACGCGAGGAAACCTCTTGTTCGACCCATAACTTCGACTATGAAAATTCTTTCATGCGAAATTGCTGTGTCTCGAATTTTGTCGATTTCTTCGACTGCTGTGTTTACAGCTGTGTCGAAGCCGATGGTTTCATCCGTTCCAAAAACGTCATTATCAATTGTTGCTGGCACCCCTACTATTAAGCTGTCGGTTTCTCTGCTTAATTCCAAAGCTCCTCTGAAAGAGCCATCACCGCCAATAACAATTAGACCGTCGACATTGTTTAAAGCAAGAGTTTCAGCTGCTTTTTTAATTCCTTCTTTCTTTTTAAACTCTGGGCATCTCGATGTACGAAGAATAGTGCCACCCAATTGTATTATCCCACCCACGGAGCGGGGAGTCAATCGCCTAAAAGTATTTGTTAGCAAACCTTCCCAGCCCTTTTCGAAACCAAAAACTTGAAAATTCTTTGAATAGGCAATGCGGACAACAGCTCGAATGGCAGCGTTCATGCCAGGCGCATCACCGCCACTTGTAACCACGCCTATATTTCTCAATTAGAAACCTCTCTTTAACCGCTTAGCTTGTTGCTGGTTAAGGTTAATAGAAATTGCTGTTGGTTGGGGGTGAAGTTTTATGGTTTTGAAGGGTTATGGAGGGGTTTGTGTTGTTTGTGTGTGCGTGCGTGCAACGGTGTAGAGCCCCTCTATTTGGATCCAAATTTGGTTGGTTGGATAAAACTTTACCCCGCGCACACGAACAATTATTAAGCACTATGGACAATACAACATTCTACAAGATAATCATCGGAATAGTGAAATAAGAAAACAAAGAAGATTGAAAAATGACTTATAAG
>Ga0315282_10009746_pt1 | contig 15218 bp, 16 predicted proteins | sample YL17G07_20_MG_FD_203693 | JGI IMG/M metagenome (GOLD analysis project Ga0315282, IMG submission 203693) | Sediment microbial communities from Yellowstone Lake, YNP, Wyoming, USA - YL17G07_20 | ecosystem: Environmental > Aquatic > Freshwater > Lake > Sediment | place: USA: Wyoming | collected... | reverse complement strand
GCTGCGTTGGTGGAGCCGGCGTGGGCCTGGGGGGGGTGCTGGGCAGGCGAGCCGCCTGCCCCACCGGCTTCCTGGGTGCGGGATCGCACCCAGGAAGCCTCACTCGGAGCGGGCTGTGTCACCCTGAGCGTCGGCGAAGGGTCTCTGTCGTCGTCCGTCGGAACCACCACGCAGATGCTTCGCTGCGCTCAGCATGACACGGCGGGACTTGGGCCGCGCACTGGAGCCTGCCGCCGTCGGCGAGGTGCCCCTATGCGCTACTTCGCCGCCGAGGGGAACGCGCACGTCGTCGTGCGCCTCGATCCAGGGGACAAGCTGCTGGAGAGCATCCGCGAGGTGATCGCGGCCGAGGGGATCAGCGATGGTGCGGTCGTCTCGGCGTTCGGCACCCTCAGCCGCTGCCACCTGCACGTCGTCACCACCACCGAGTTCCCGGCGACGGAGCGGTTCCTCGTCTACGAGGAGCCACTGGAGCTGGTGCAGGTCTCGGGCGTCATCGCCGGCGGCGTGCCGCACCTGCACCTCACGGTCTCTGATGGGGTGCGCGCCTTCGGCGGGCACCTCGAAGAGGGGAACGTGGTCCTGTACCTGGCCGAGGTGGTGATCGCGCGCTGGGCAGCGCCGCGGCTCGAGCGCCGGCCGGACGAGTGGGGGATTGGGCGGCTGGAGGCAGCGCCCTGAGGTAGGGCCAGGGCACGGGAGCGGAAGCAACCCCTCTACGACGCCGCGGCCTCTGTGGGGCCGGCCTGCTCCTCCTGCACGTGCCACACGGTGGCGGCGAGGAGGGCTGCCACCATCAGCGCGGCGCCCGCGAGCTGCAGCGGCCGTAGTCGGTCCCCCGCCAGCCAGTACCCGAATAGCGCGGCGAAGACCGGTTCCATGCTGAGGACCAGCGCTACCCGCACGGCGGGGAGGCGGCGCTGCGCCGCGGTCTGCATGGTGAAGCCGAGGGCCGTGGCGACGGCGGCCGTCAGCACGATCGCCGGCCAGACCACCGCGGGCGGCAGCGCGACCGGCTCCACACGCGGCCACAGCGCCACGAACACCAGCGCCGCGGCGGCGAGCTGGGCCAGGGCGAGCGCGCCGGCATGGTGCCGCGGAGCGTAGCGGTCCAGCAGCGCGATCTGCGCGCCGAAGCACACGGCACAGCCGAGCGTGAGCAGGTCGCCCGTGTTGGGCGCTGCCGAGGGGGGCCGGACGAGCAGTACAAGGCCGACGAGACTGACCAGTGCCATCAGCCAGAGCCGCGGCGAGAGCCGCACCCCGAACAGGACGCGGTTCCAGACCAGGGCCGGGATGACGAACAGCCCGGTGATGAGGCCGGAGTTGGTGGGCGTGGTCGTGCGGAGGCCAAAGGTCTGCAGGAGGTACGCCGCCGCCAGCAGCACGCCAATCGCGCCGCCGGTGAGCGCCGTGGCCTTCGTCATCCGGCGGGCCACGAAGGGCGCCATCACCAGCACGGCAAGAGCGAAGCGCACGGCCAGGAACGAGACCACGCCGTAGGCCGCGATGGCGTCCTGCACGACGACGAAGGTCCACCCCCAGACGGCCGCGACAGCGAGGAGCAGCAGCGTGTAGACGGGGACGGTGAGGCGACCGCCGACTCGGGGTTGGGTGGCGCCCATCGCGTTCAGCCGGTGAGAGGTGGCTCGGCGCGCTCCTCCGGCGGGGCCGCCGCCGGTGGCGCCCGGTGGAGAAGGTACGACAGACCCCCGGCGCCCGCGAGCAGTAGCCGCACGAGTCGCAGCAGCAGGGCCGCGCCGAGCGCGGCCTCCTTCGTCAGGCCGATGGTCTGCGACAGGCCGACCCAGGTGCCCTCCTGCAGCCCCAGGCCGGCGATGGAGATCGGCACCATGCCGACCAGCATGCCCAGGTTCATCAGGGCGGCGGCATCCGCCCATGAGGCGTGGTGTCCCGTCGCTGCGAAGCTGAAGTAGGCCCAGGCGACGTTCGCGACCTGCACCAGTAGCGCCAGGCCCCCGGCCGCCAGTAGCGCGCCCCGAGCGGCCCGGTAGGCGCGCGCCGCCTCCTGGAGGCGGACGACGACCCGCCAGAGCTTGCCGCGGAGACCACGGGCGCCGCCGTCGTGAGCCGCGGCGGGCAGTCGGATCGCGGGCAGCGAGAACAGCAGCACCGCGCCGGCTACCAGGAGCACGCAGAGCGACGCGAGGGAGAACGCGGCGGCCTTGGTCTGCGCGAGGTTGGGGCTGAGTGCCGCCCCCAGCGCGCAGAACAGCAGCAAGGACATCGTCCCGAGGATGCGGTCGACCAGCACCGAGGTCGCCACCAGCGTCAGGTGGCCCGTCTCCCGCCAGATGCGATGCACCCGATAGACGTCGCCTCCCACCTGCGTCGGCAGGAACTGGGAGAAGAAGTAGCCCTCCCACATGGCGGCACAGGCCGTCCTGATGGAGACGGTCATGCCGAGGGCCTGCACCAGCAGCCGCCACCTCAGGCCGGTCAGCAGCAGCGCTGTGGCCCCCGCCACCACCGCGGCCGCCAGCGCAGCCACGTCCAGCTCCCGGGCTGTCCGCACCAACACGCTCCACTCCACGCGGCGGCACAGCAGCACGAGGAGCCCGACGCCCACGAGGACCCGGGCCACGGGCCAGATGCGGCGTAGCGCCCGGGCGGCCGGCGAGGGGGAGGGTAGGGGAGCGGGGGCCTCAGCCATGGTCAGGAGCGACTACGAAGCACGCGGGCCGGAACGCCCGCGGCAATGGCGTTGGAGGGCACGTCGCTGGTCACCACGGCGCCTGCGCCGATCACGGCGCCGTCGCCGATGGTCACGCCGGGGAGGATGATCGCGCCGGTGCCGATCCAGACATCCGTGCCGATGGTCACCTTCTCCTGCGTGCAGGGCTGGCGGGCGATGTACTCCCCGAGGCGCAAGCTGTGGTTCTCGGAGATGATCGCGGCGCGCGCCGCGACGCGCGTCCAGTCGCCGATCTCCACGCCGCCCCACGCGTCAATGTAGACCCAGTCATTGAGGGAGCAGTGCGCGCCCAGCGAGAGGCCGTGCGGGTAGACCACCGTCACGCCGTCGCGGATGTACGACGACTGCACCCGCTGGGCGAACAGCTTGAGCACGAGGTAGCGCAGCCAGTCGCCGACCGGCGTGGGGGCGTACTTGACGCAGCCATAGAGGAAGAGGTACAGCCCGTTGAGGAGCAGCGACCCTGGGGAGTGCTTCGCCGCGTCTGCCATGGCCGCTCACGCATCCCGCGCGGCGGGCCGCAACACGGCGAGCTGGTTCAGCCCGAACTGGAACGTCTCGTACGCCGCCATGTGGAGGCCCGCGCGGGCCGCCAGTTCTTCGAGGGCGGCCCGGTCGAGGAGCAGCTTGTGCTGTTCCGCTCCGTGCCGGGAGAAGAGGCCCAGCCGGCCGCCGAACTCGTGTAGCCGCCGGATGCGGGGTGAGGGCGTCGTGAGCACGAAGGCCCCGTCCGGCGCGAGGTACGGAGCCAGCCGCTGCAGCAGGCCGGCCGGATCGTCGAAGTGCTCCACGACGGCCGAAAGCACGATCACGTCGAACGGCCCCTGCTCCCGCAGCCGCGCCAGGTCCTCATCCGCGGTGAGGTCAGCGGCGACGAACACCGTGTCGCAGCCCGCCCCCTCCCGCTGCGTCGGCGGCGCCGTGTCGGCACCCACATAGCAGCACCCGGCCGGCAGCAGCGTGCAGAGGCGCCCCGACCCGCAGCCGCCGTCCAGCACGCGCGCTGCCGGCGGGATGTGCGCGAGCACCCGCCCGAGCCGCCAGCGCGACAGCAGCGGGGAGAAGAGGCCTTCGCGGTCCTGGTTCGGGCGCGCCATCGTCACTCCGCCGGTGCCCGGCTGCTGGCCACGGCGTCGGCCACCAGCCCGGTCATGGCGAGCTGCACGGCCGCCACGATCAGCAGGACCTCGGTGCTGGCCACCCGGTGGGCCATCGCCACATTCACAATCAGCTTGACCAGGCCGCCCAGGAACACGATGGAGGCCAGCGGCACGAACACCTTGAGCGGGTTGAAGTAGCAGATCGTGCGGACGATCAGCAGGATGAAGTTGTACGTGTCCTGCAGCGGCCGGATCTTCGACCTGCCGGTGCGCTGGCGATAGTCAATCGGCCGGAAGCGCACGTCCAGCCCGTTGCACAGCATGGCCAGGGTAATGGTCGTCGTGAACGAGAACCCCGACGGCAGCATGCCGAAGAACGGCATGACGGCGCGGCGGCGGAAGGCGCGCAGGCCGGAGTTCAGGTCGGGGATCCGCGTCTCGGACAGGTAGCTGGCGAGGCGCGTGATGAACCACTTGGCGGGCTTGCGCAGCAGCGGCACCTGCACGACCTCGCCCGTGCGCGCCCCCACGGCCATGTCGCACTCGGCCACGTCCGCCACCAGGTCCGGGATGACCTCGGCGGGGTACGTCCCATCCGCATCGGTGATGACGATGATGTCGCCATGGGCATGGCGGATGCCGGTCTTCAGGGCGGCGCCGTAGCCGCGGTTCGTCGCGTGCTGGTGCAGGACGACATCCTCGACTGCCCGCACCTGTTCCGCCGTCCCATCGGTGGAGCCGTCGTCCACGACCATCAGCTCGTAGCGCAAGCCGGCGCTCTCGAGCACCTGCTTGATCGCGCCAAGGTCCTCCGCGACCGCGCCCTCCTCATTGAAGGCAGGCACGATGACACTCACGAGCGGGGCGTGCTCTGCCACCGGCCCCGCCGGCTCGCTCTGCATGACGCCTCTCTCCGTCGGTGGACGGCATCCCTCGGACTGCGGGGGACAATGCTGATTCGTCGCGAGCTGCGGTATGTCCTGCGGGCTAGTCTGCGAACGCCTGCATGGCTAGCCGCAGGACCTGCGCCGCGCCGACGCCGCGCGTCTCCTCCCCCTGGTCGGCCGTAGCTTGGCCCCGCAGCGCCGCGGCGAGGTTCCGGCCTCCGCCGCCAACGTCCCAGCCGGTGCACAGCATGCCCAGCATGCGGTCAGTAGCGCCCTCCTTGGATGCGGCGATCAGCCGCCGCGCTGCCTCCGGGTTGCGCCACGGGCTCGGCCACACCCGGAACCCCTTCTCCTGGAAGAGGGCCACTGAGGGGTAACGCTCGAGGACCTCGTAGTGCCAGTCGCACATGATGATGTCGTGCGGGATGCGGTCAATGGCCCGGTCGGTGCCGTTGGCGGCTGCTTCCCACTCCCCGTAGCCGGTGGCGTCGGCGTTGAGCAGCCGGTCGCCCCACATCAGCATCTCGGCGTGGCGTTCGTCTACGAGGTGCCGGTGCAGATCGTTGACCGCCTTGGCGAACAGCTCCGCCGTGCTCTTCCCTCGGCAGCGGGGGCACTGGTCGCTGCCGATCAGGAACACCTCGTCCATCCCCACGTGCAGGGCATCCGCCTCGAAGGCCTTGAGCAGTTCGTCCATCAGGTCGAAGATGATCGCGTTGACGCCGGGGTGCAGCGGACACCAGCTCCGGCAGTAGATGTCGGGGTTGCTCAGCGGGATGTCGGGCGTCTCGTCGAACTCCGGGTGCTTGGTCAGCAGCGAGAAGGTGCTGTGCGACCACGACTGATGCCCCAGGCAGTTGAGCAGCGGGATGACCCGGATGCCGTGCTCGCGGCAGACCGCAGCGATCTCGTGCGCACCCTCCGCGGTCAACGAGCCCTGGCTCAGCTCCGGGTGCGACTGGAACTGGAAGTTGTAGTTCACCTCCAGCACCAGCACGTTGACCCCCAGCGGGGCTAGCTGCTCCGTGATGAGCGCCTTGAGGACAGGCACATCCTCGGCGCTGCCGATCGAGAGGTGCTGGCCGCGCCAGTACCCCTCGCGCGGCGCCCCGTAGGCTGTGGCCGCCAGCAACAGGCAGCCGAGGATGCAGAACGCGACGCCCGAGGGCAGTACGTGCATGGACATGGTTCACCCACCTCCCGTAGCCGCGGCGAGGCTGTCGGGCCGTCCGCCGTCGGGTCTGCGCGAGGCGTTCCGCCGCACGCCGCCCGTCCCCTTCCCGCGACGGGGCAGGTTGGCGGCCTGGCCCGGCGAAAAGCGTCGGCCGAAGGGGGTGCGTATGCTACTCGCGCTTCTGTCCCTGGCCGGTTGTGTGTGGGGTCAACTGCCGCAGGGCGTGGCGCCCGAGCCGGTGCCGTTCCCGCACTTCCCGGACCGGATGCACGCCTTTGTCTGGCGCAACTGGGAGCTGGTGCCCGCGGAGCGCCTCGCCGCGGTGCTCGGCGCCACATCGGACCAGGTGCGCGCGGTCGGCCTCGCGATGGGCCTCCCCGACCGGCCGCCGCTCAGCGAGGCACTGTGCCGCCGCTGCTACATCACGATCATCCGCCGCAACTGGCACCTCCTCCCGTACGAGCAGCTCCTGCAGCTCCTGGGCTGGGACGAGGCGCAACTGGCGTACACTCTCCGGGAGGACGACTTCCTCTGGGCCAGGCAGCGGGAGGCGGCCATTCGTGCCGTTGTGGAACGCTACTTCCCCGGGGGACTGCGGGATCGTCCGGAGGGTCTCTTCGCGTTCCTCGACGAGCTGAGCGCCCCGGCACCGACGGCTCCCGCGGCAGAGGCGGCTCCGTCGCACTTCTCGCCGCGCTACTGCTACTCGTACTTCGCGCTCTACGGCGACCCCCTGCTGACGCCCGAGCTGGACCCCTACCCGGAGGGCTACCTCGAGCGACTGGCCGGCGTCGGCGTCAACGGGGTCTGGCTGCAGGCCGTGCTCTACAAGCTGACCCCCTTCCCGTGGGCCCCCGAGCTGAGCGCGGGCTGGGAGCAGCGCCTGCGCGCCCTGCGCACCCTCGCCCAGCGCGCGCGGCGCCACGGCGTCGGCGTGTACCTGTACCTGAACGAGCCGCGGGCGATGCCCCTCAGCTTCTTCGATATGCACCCCGACCTGAAGGGTACCGTGGAGGGTGACCACGCCGCCGTGTGCACCAGTGTGCCGGCGGTGCAGGAGTACCTCGTCGGGGCGGTCGAGCGCATCTTCCGCGAGGTCCCGGAGCTGGCCGGGCTGTTCACGATTACCGCCTCCGAGAACTTCACCAACTGCTGGTCCCACTACCACGGCGCCGAGTGCCCCCGCTGCTCCCAGCGCACCGGGGCCGCGGTCCTCGCCGAGGTCAATGGGCTCTTCGAGCGGGGCGTGCGGCAGGCGGGCTCCCAGGCCGACGTGATCGCCTGGGACTGGGGCTGGCCGGACGACTGGGCCGAGGCGACCATCAACGCCCTGCCGAGCGACGTGGCGCTGCAGAGCGTCAGCGAGTGGAGCCTGCCAATCGTGCGCGGCGGGGTGGCCAGCACCGTCGGCGAGTATAGCATCTCCGCCGTTGGTCCCGGCCCGCGCGCGACGCGCCACTGGGCGCTGGCGCGGCAGCGGGGCCTCCGGACCATCGCCAAGGTGCAGGCGGGGAACACCTGGGAGCTTTCGGCCACCCCTTACATCCCCGCCCTGAACCTGGTGGCACAGCACATGGCCAACCTCCGGGCAGCCGGCGTGGATGGTCTGATGCTGGGCTGGACGCTTGGCGGCTACCCCTCGCCGAACCTCGAGGTCGCCGCAGTGATCGGTCGTCAGACGGACCCCGACCCGCGGGCGGCCCTGCGCGAGGTGGCGCAGCGCCGCTTCGGCCCGCGCTGTGCGGGCGATGTGCTGCGCGCGTGGCGCGACTTCAGTCGGGCCTTCGCCCAGTTCCCCTACCACAGCGGCATGGTGTACTTCGCGCCCATGCAAGTGGGGCCCGCCAACCTCCTCTGGGAGCGGCCTACCGGCTACGGCGCCACCATGGTCGGCTTCCCGTACGATGACCTTCCCGCCTGGTGTGCCGCCTATCCCCCCGAGGTGCTGGCGCAGCAGTTCGAGGCGGTCTGCGCGGGCTGGGAGCCCGGGCTGGCGCGCCTCGAGCGGGCCTTGGCGCAGGCGCCGCCCGCCTTCCGCCCGGCCGTCGAGCGCGAGCTCAGCGTTGCCCGTGCAGCCTACCTCCACTTCCGCAGCTGCGCGAACCAGACGCGCTTCGTGATGGCCCGCAACGCCCTCGCCGCGGCCACGACCGAGGAGCGACGTGCCTCTCTCGTCCGGGAGCTGGACCGCCTCCTGGGAGAGGAGATTGGGACCGCCGGCGAACTCTACGCCCTGCAGACCCGCGACTCCCGCCTCGGCTTCGAGGCCACGAACCAGTACTACTACGTGCCGCTCGACCTCGTAGAGAAGGTCGTCTGCTGCGAGGACCTGCGGGAGCGGTGGCTGGGGCTGCAGCCGTCGGGTTAGGTTGACCAGTGAGGTAACGTGGGGTATCATAGGATAACACGAGCACACTCCGGATGGCATGGAGGTAGCGGCGATGGCCGGTGAGGCGTGGTGGACGGCCGACGACGTGGCCCGGCACCTGCGCGTGTCCCGCATGACCGTCTACCGATGGACCAAGTCCGGCAGGCTCCCTGCGTACCGGATCGGGCGGCTACGCCGGTACCGGCCGGAGGACGCGGAGCGGCTGGGACGACATCCGCAGTTGCTGGAGGCTCGTCGGCCCCTGAGCCTGGAGGCGGTTGCTGCGATGCGGGTCGCTCGGGAGGCCCTCGAGCGTGAGCTGGGGCCGGGGGTGCTCACGGAGGACTCCGTAGACATCAAGCGGCGGATGAATCGGGAGCAGGAGGCGGAGCTTGGCCGAGGCGCTCACTGACACTGCCGGCCCGTCGGTCGTGGTTGACTCCTCGGTGGCGGCGAAGTGGGTCTTCCCGGAGCATGGGTCACGGGCTGCAGCCGAACTGGCCGAGCGGTGGGCCCGCACCGAGCACGTCGTGACGGTGCCCGCCCACTTCTGGGCTGAGGTGGCCAACATCGCCCGCCACAAGGTGTCACCAGCCGCCGGGGCGCCCGGCATTCGCGCGGAGGTGGCGAGGGCCAAGCTGAGTATCCTCGCTGCTTCCGACCTCGTGACCGCTGCCCCCAAGCCAACGCTGGCGAGGGCTCTCGAGTTGGCCCTCGAGCTGGGCCTCACTGTCTGGGACGCGGCCTACGTAGCTCTTGCCGAGTCGCTCGCGACCGAGTTCTGGACCGCCGACCGTGACCTGGCCGGCCGTGCCCGCAGACGCTTCCCCTGGGTCAGGCTGCTCGGCGAGGACGACGCAGACCACTGACCGCGCGCTTCGCCCAAGGCCCCCCGCCCCGCGAAGGCGAAGCCCCCACCGCCCGCTGCTAGCCCACACCCTCTGGGAGGACCTCGACCGATGGTGGTCGCAGCCGCCCCTCTGCTCGGTGCCGCGTTCCTCTTCGCCGCCCCGGCCCACGCGCAGGAGGCGGCGCCGGTCAGCATCGGCGGCGTTACGTACGGCCATGTGGACCCCGGCGAGCCGTTCACCGAGGCCGCCCGTCCCCCTCAGGACTGGCCGGTCCCCGAGCCGGCGCCCGCCGAGGCGGCCGCGGGCATGATCGCCTACGTCACCCCCGATCCTGGTGACTACAAGCCCTACCGGATGCCCAAGGCGGAGGAGCGCACCGACAGCCTCACGGTGTCCCTGACACCCGGCGAGGACGAGCCGGTCTGCTTCGGCGTGTATGGCCTCGCTGAGCTGCGGGGCCTCACTGTGCGCGTGAGCACGCGCCGCGCGCCCGTGACGGCCGAGGTGCGCTACGAGCACTTCTGGCCACAACGCACCGGCTGGGGTTCGCGGGAGTGGTACATGACACCCGAGCTGCTCCTGCCCTGTGCCGACGGTAGCCGGCAGGTACCGACGACGCGCGGTCTGCTGGCCGAGGCCCCGTTCGACCTTGCCGCGGGCGAGACCGCCGCCTTCTGGATCACCCTCAGCGCACCGCCCGACGCCCGCCCTGGCACCTACCGCAGTCTGGTGCGGGTCGAGAGCGCCGGCCGCGCCACGCTGCGGTTGCCGTTGACGGTCGAGGTTTTGCCGTTCCGGCTGCGCCGCCCCGCCGATCGCTACTGGGTCCTCTACGCCGACACGGGGCGGTGGCAGAGCATGACCGACCAGCAGATCCTGGCCGAGCTGCGGGACTTCGCGCGGCACGGCATCACCGGTCTGGTCGAGATGCCGCTGGGTGACGCCGACCTCTCCGGTCTGGCCGCCGGGAAGGTCGCGTTCGATGCCGGCCCGTTCCGTCGCATGGCCGCTCTCTGCCGCGAGGCGGGCCTGCCCGGGCCGCACGTATGCTGCCCGGGCGGGATGCCCGAGCGCGTGCGCGATGCGCTGGGGCTGCAGTGTGATCTGGCGACCGGCACCTGGCCGGAGGCCATCACCCGCGGCGTGGAGGCGGTAGCCCGCGCGGCGGTCGCGGCGACGAGGGATGACCCGGCCCGGTGGTACTACTACGGTGTTGACGAGCCCAGCGGCGACAACACGTACGCCATCCAGGACTACCAGTGCTGGCGGCGCGGCAGGGCGGAGACCTACGCGACGTTCTACAACCTCGGCTTCCTGGAGCAGGCCTCGGAGTACCTCACGGCGCCGTGCTTCGTGTCGGGCCTCATCAGCGTGGCCGAGGCGGCGGAGAGCGCACGGACGACCTGCGCGCAGACTGGGGCCGAGTTCTGGTGGTACGGCACCGGCTGCTACGTGAACCCCTTCCCGCAGGAGGGGTTCATGTTCCCCAATCGCTACGGCGCCGGCCTGCTGTTCTGGAAGACGGGTGCCCGCGCGCAGGCCACCTGGACGTTCTGCCGGCCGCACGAGGACGTGTTCAACGACTTCGACGGTTCGGCCGCCAACCCCGCTGAGCCCAAGGAGCAGGTGACCTGCTACCCCCACTTCCTCCAGCCCGATGACTGGAGCACGTACCAGGGCGCCCTCCCGACGATCGCCTGGGAATCGCTGCGCGAGGGCGCCGACGACTATGCTTACCTCCACACCCTCGCTTCCCTCATTGGGGAGCGCCGCCGCAGTCACGACCCGGCCGTCCGCGCCCGGGCCGAGGCCGCGCAGGCCACTCTCGACGAACTGGTTGCCGGCATTCCTTGGGCGAACCCGATGGATGGCGTCGCCTTCGAGACGACGCGTCTGCAGACACTAAGGCGGACAGTGGCGGAGCTGATCGTGGGGCTGCAGTAGGTCGCCCGGCGGCCTGGGCGCGAGCGCCCAGCCGTGCAGGACACCGTAACGCCGGGCGGGAACACGCCGAAGTTGCTCTGGGCCGGCGGCGCGCGCCGCCTAGCGCCTCAGCACGTGCGTCGTGCGGCTCGCCCCTTTGCTCCAGCCCCGCCAGGACGCCGAAGTTCCACGCAGCAGGACCGGGTGTTAGGGAGTACGGGTGGTAGGCGCCGCGCGTGGGCGGAGCAGCCAACGCGCCGCCGGAACCTCGCAGCGGCGCTCGGGCCCCGCTGAGACGCAAGCCACTTGGGGGGGTTACGTGATGAAGTGGAGTCGCTTGGCGCTACTGACCCTCTCGCTTGCCCTGTGCGCTGCCCCAGTGCTGGCCCAGGACCAGCCCGAGCCCGGCCCCAGCAGCCAGCCGGCCAAGGCCATATCAGACTGGACGGAGGTCGGCGGAGGGCTCGTGATCGTCCCAGGCCTGTTGTCCCACAACCCTGACCAGCGGGAGACCAGTTGGCACGCCGTGGACGCCGTCCTGATCACCTACGGACTCACCGAGGGGCTCAAGGACACGATCCACTCCCCGCGGCCGGCACCGTTCCAGTCGGATCGCCGTGGCTTCCCTAGCGGCCACGCATCATACGCCTTCGCGATCGCCGCCTCACTCTCCGCGCGGGAACCGAGGGACGCTTGCTGGGCCTACCCCCTGGCCGCGGCGGTGGGCTGGTCCCGAGTCCAGTTGAACAGGCACACCTGGGCCCAGGTCCTGGGCGGGGCCGCGCTGGGGACCTTTGTGGGCATGCAGACGGGCAGCGGGAGGTGGCATCTCTTTGGCCACCGGAACCACTCCCGCTCTAGGGGGGAGGACCTCCAGGCAGCAGCCGCCGACCTGCTCGACGGGGAGGTAACCGTGTGGAGCACGACCTTCTGAGGAGGCGCAGGATAGGCCGGGCGGCGTCGGCTGCCTGGGGCGCGGAACTCCCGGCTCCGGGCGGCCTTGGCACCCGCTCCGCGAGGGCTCGGCGGTGCGACGCACCAGGTCCGCGCGCTGGGGGGTGCAGGTGGTAGGCGGCGCGTGGGAGCACATCCGCTCACGCCTCGTTGCAGCTAGTCAGCGTCACACACGGCGGCGGAGCCTGCGGCAGACCGCCGGCCAGTGAGGGAGCGGAGATGGTCTGGGGGCTGGTGGTCCTGTCCTTGGCCGGACGGGCTGTGGGGCAGCAGCTCGGGGAACCGTTGCAGCCGCCGCCCGTCTCGTCCGGGTCGGCTATGGTCTCACCGGACCTGGCCAAGGACCTCAGCGACGTCTCCATGCCCCTCGTGCCGGTCTCGGCTCTGCTGGCTGAGATGTCCGGCGGCCCGGAGGCGCACGGACTGGCCCTGCGGGCCGCGGACGCCGCTCTGTCGGCCACGTTTGCCGCCGAAGTGCTCAAGTTCGTGACGCGCGAGCCGCGGCCCCCCCGCGCGACCAATGGCGTGTTCTCCGTGAAGGGTGGTGGGGTGGACTCCTTTCCCAGCGGCCACACAGCGACCGCCTTCGCCTATGCGCGTGTGCTGGCCGACCAGTACCCGCACCAGAAGGACCTCTGGTATGGCCTCGCCGCCGGCGTGGGTTGGTCACGGATGGGCGTCCGTGCCCATTTCGTCCAGGATGTGGTCGCCGGCGCAGCGCTTGGCTACTGGATCGGTGGCGCTTCGCTGCGCACTGAGGACGGGCTGCTGGGCATGCACAACTGGGGTTTGAGCAAGCCGCGCAAGGTCGGCGGCGGCGTGCTGACGCTAGGGCCGATGTTTGAGCCGGACGAGGTTCTGCTGTTCCGCTACGAGTGGTGACCGCCGCCCCAACGAGGTGGGGCCCGCTAGGAGTCGGAACCACCACGCACGCCGGCCGCGAGGCCGGCGGCCGGTTGTTCGGGGCGCCGGTATTGCCCTGGGACGCAGAGGGCGAGGAGCCATTCGCGATGCCATACCGGGTGCGGGTCACGCCGGCCGTCCTGGGGCTGCTGCTGTTCGTGGTGGGTTCGGCTAGGGCGCAGGACACGGCGCCCGTCCCGACCCCTGCCCTCACCCTCGACGCGGCGATCCACGAGGCGCTAGCCGGCAATGCCGCCCTGGAGGCGGCCCGCGCGCGGGCGGACGCTGCCTCCGCCCTCGCTCGCGCGGCCGGGGCCCTCCGTACGCACGAGTGGCACTACACAGGTGGCCTGACAGCCGCCGACGCGAAGAGCATCGAGCCGGACTTCTGGTTCACCCGCGAAGAGCTGACCAACGAGCTGCGTGTCGCGCTGGCCGATGGCGGGAAGGCACGTGCCGAGTGGCGCCTGGCCCTCGCCGAGGCGCTGGCGGCGGAGGCCGAGTACGCGCAGCAGGCCTCCGACCTGGCGCTCGAGGTGATCGTCCGGTTCTACGCTGTTCTCCAGGCCGACCAGGAGCTGCAGTCCGCGGCCGATGGCCTGGCGCTGGTCGGTGAGCACCTGCGTCTGGCGCGCGTCCGGCAGGCGGAGGGGGACGCATCGGAACTGGACGTGCTCCGGGCGGAGGGGCCCTGGCCGTTGCTCAGGCAGACCACCATGCCGCCGCGGCGGAGCTAGCCCGCGCGCACCACGCTCTCGAGGTGACGCTCGCGCGGCCGTTGGCGCCGCCCCTCGGGCCGGTCGAGCCCACCTTCGGCTCAGCCGCCACGAGCAGTGTCGGAGATCCGCTGCATCCCCTCGATCAGCTCTTCCACCTTGGGGTCTAGGTACTCCCCGAGCCCTGGGGGCAGGTCACCATACCGGCGCAGGTGCTTGGCCTCGGTCTCGACCAGGTACTGCCACAGGGCTGCACAGGAGGCACGGATCGCCTGAGCCGCATCCTCCACGGTAGGCTCGAGGCCGAAGTGGTCGGACAACTCCCGCAGCAACGCGCGCAGGTGCTGCACCTCCGCCCGGATCCCCTCCCGCTGCTTCCGCGTGAGGCGGTTGCGTTCCTGGTAGAGAATGGAGCGCCGTGCTCGGCCGTGGGCCCACTCCTCGATCTCGCCAAGCGCCTCGTCCAGCATCGTCAGCGTGACGCTGATGCCGCGGAGGTGGTACTCGCCTGCGCGGGGGGCCTCTGCATCCACTAGCGACACCTCACTGGGCGCAGCTTCCGGGTCGCGCCAGCTGCCTGGGGGCGCCACCAGACGCGGGGGTCCTAGCCGCCCGCCAGTTTGCGGCCGGCCCGCCGCCATACATCCCTCTCGGGGCCCATGGGTTCGGTACGCCGGCGGCCCGCATAGTGAGCGATGAACAACTCGCACTGGGCGACCAGGGCCTGCAGCTTCTCGCGCTCTAGCGCTGCCAGCGCCACGCCTTGGGCTGTTTGGCCACCGGAGAGCGCCTGCCGGAGGTGTGGCAGGCAAAGGCCGTCGCCGGCGCGGTAGGCGGCCGAGACGTCAGGTTCTCCAAGATGGTCCAGCAGCACGGCGATGCCCCGGGTCGCCGCCTCGCGCTCCGCGGCGCAGCACGGGCAGGCGTCCCGCGGGCGTGCGTTCAAGGCGCCCAACGCGTCGGCCAGCAGGTCGGCCTGCAGGATGCAGAGGCCTAGGTGGTCGCCGATCTGCGCTGCGAGTTCGGTGTGGCGGGCGCAAAAACCGCGGGCGGCCCGCAGTCGGTCGCGCACGCCGGGGTCGTTGACGAACTCGTGGAAGAGAGTCCTGAGCCAACGCTCACCCGAGACCTGTCCTAGCTCGCACGCCGGGCAGCCCGGAGCCCGGAGGGCCCGCATCAGCGCGTGGAAGGGCAGGTGGCGCGAGGGCTGGCTAGAGGGCATCGGAAGCCCCTCGCGGAGCGGTGGGGTGAAGAGCGGCGATGATCGCCTCCAGCTCCTGGGCCCGCTCGCCGAGGCGGGCCTCGGCCTCGGCCGTGTGAGTGGAGACGCTGCGGCGCTCCTCCAGGGCGCGGGTGATGGCCCGCTCCAACGCCGCGATGCCCTCGCTCAGACTGCGGCTGACGACCGCCGCATAGCCGTCGAATGCCACCTGGGCCCGCTGTCCAAAGTCGTGCCGCAGGCGCCCGCACGCCATGCGGTGCTCCTCCACCAGTTTGGCGGTGATCAGCCCGAGCGCACGGGCGCGAGCACCCGGCAGCACGCGCAGAAGGAAGGACGCGCCCAGCCCCGGCTGGGGCTCCCAACGCCAGTCGCGCCAGAGGAACTCCGACGGCGCACTGAGGTAG
>Ga0315282_10009745_pt1 | contig 15218 bp, 15 predicted proteins | sample YL17G07_20_MG_FD_203693 | JGI IMG/M metagenome (GOLD analysis project Ga0315282, IMG submission 203693) | Sediment microbial communities from Yellowstone Lake, YNP, Wyoming, USA - YL17G07_20 | ecosystem: Environmental > Aquatic > Freshwater > Lake > Sediment | place: USA: Wyoming | collected... | reverse complement strand
GAAATCCGGTGAGAAATCCGGATTACGGCACTCGCGGGCGAGGTCGAGCTTGGAATCCCCGATGTCGATGGAGTGCGACGGGCCGGTGCCGGCTCATTCGGGCTGCTGATAACCGGAGGATTGGGAATGTGGCTTTCGCAGGAACGGTGCGGCTCCAAGCAAGAGGGCGACAGCCGGGAGCAGTATCCAGCTTACCAGCAAAACCAAGAGCCCCGTCAGTGGGGGCGCGTGGAGGGTGGGTGCGAACTGTCTGTGTCCGGCTCTGTTCACGAACAAAGGAAGGAGGACATACATGAGCAGAGTAAGAAATGGGCTGATCAAGAAGAAACCCAGCAAACCGATCGGTGGAGCCAGAGCTGCGAGCAACCGATGAATAGCTTCTCCTCCGGCGCGCTTCGACCAAAGCGCCGCGACGGCCCCCACGACGGGCAGCGCGATGAGCCAGGGGACATAAAAAGTAAAGTAGTCAGCTCCACTCATCCGGTCGCTCAGCCAATAAAAGCGTGGAACAAGGCCGGAAAATTGCAGAAGGGCCAGCAGGCTACTGCTCAACGTGAGAGCCCCCAATGCGGGCAGCCACAAAATCTTGGTACGGTAGGTCCCCTGGTAGTTCATTGTTGCCTCCTCAGTTTCCGCTGAGAGGATTTCATTGCGAAGTTCGGACCATTCGGGCACAGTTTTGAGCGCCTCTTCCACCGCCTCCTGGCGCGCCACGCCTCTTGTTTCCAGCGCAGCGGCGTGGTCTTCCAAGTGCTCGCTGAGCTCGCGAATGATCTCTTCTTCCCGCTGAGACCCCAGCCCCAGCTTGCCCAAGTGTTGTCTGAGCAATCCTTGATTATCCGGCATGGGCGACTCCGGCGATGCGATGAAGCGCTTGGAAGAACAAACCCCATTCCTCGCGCAGCGGCGCAAGTTGCTTCTTGCCGTTTCGCGTCAGGTGGTAGTACCGACGCTTGCGACCGCTCTTAGCTTCTTCCCATTTCCCCTTCACCCAACCGCGTTTTTCCATTCGATAGAGGAGCGGATAGAGCGAGGCCAGGTTGAACTGGAGGACGCCGCCGGTCACCTGCGCGATGCGCTTCGAGATTTCATAGCCGTGCAAAGGCTCCTGGTCGAGCAGCGCCAGGATGGCCAGCTTGCCGCTGCCACGTTTTATTTTGATGTCGATTCCAACCACTTTGACTCCTATAGGTCTCAATCCTATATATAGGGGAAAACGTTGTCAAGGGAAAGTTTCGGGTGCATCCCGATGGTGGGCGCGAAACACAGGATCAAGGGGGGAGGACACGGAACGGCTTTCTCCGTGCGCCCCAACCGCGCACGGAGAAATCGGGGTTAGGGCGAGGGCACGGCGGCGGAGGCTTCGTTCGAGGGTGAACTCTGAGTGACGCCATCCGAAGCTACGGTGGTAACCACATAGTAGTACGTGGACCCGGGCGTCACATTCGCGTCAACATAATTGGTGGCATTAACGGGCGTGGAATTCAGGGGCGTCGTGCTTTCTCCCCCCGCAGTTGTGCCGCGGTAGATATTGTAGCCCGCTATCCCTGCGCTCGTGCTGGCGGTCAAGGTTAGGATCACATCGTGGATACCGGTGCCGGTGAGGGTGGCGGTTTGCCTGCTGCCTGCAACGTTATTGCTACTGTCGGTGACCACCAACGTCGCGCTACTGCTGCCGACGGCGGCCGGCGTGAACACCACAGCAACCGTGCAGGTCGCACCCGCTGCCACGGTGGTGCCGCATGTCGTGTTCTGACTATAGTCGCCAGGATTGGTACCGGTGAACCCAATGCTGGTGATATTCAAGATCGCATTGCCCGTGTTGCTTAGGGTAAAGCTCTCCGCCGCGCTGCCCGTGCCGATGAGGGTCACGGCCTGAGGGCTCCCGCTGGCATCGTCCGTAATGCTCACTGAGGCCGTGCGGGTCCCGCTGGCGGTAGGTGTGAACGTCACGCTGATCGTGCATTGGGCTGACGGCGGCAGCGAGGAGCCGCAATTATTGGTCAAGGTATAATCGCCGGCATTGGGGCCGGTCACCTGAATGCTGGACAAGGTCAAGGTCGCGTTGCCCACGTTAATCAATGTGGCGGACTGAGCCGCACTGGTATTACCTACCGCTTGGTTGCCGAAGGTGACGGTGGTGGGACTAACCGAGAAGCCCGCTGCTGAGACAGTAACGCTTGAGGTGCTGCCCCCTCCCCCACAGGATGTGGACCATAAGGCCATTGCGATGCAGGCCGCAGCGAGAACCGCTGCGTTTCCGCGTTGACGTTGAAGCGCTCCCGTTTCCATACCAGGCAGCTCCGTAGCACTCGTCCTGCCAAAATCCGGTCGAGTTCTAGTCCTCACGCTCTTGCTGGCAATTCCAACGTGAGAGGTGGACTGATTGTCCCGGTCCGAGCGAGCACTCAAAACTGCTAGAACTCCCTCATCATCATCCTTCTTGGGCATAGCAAATCCTAACAATACAAAGCGATATAAGCCTTTGCGCATTCATCCATGATTGGTTAGACCGCCGTCAGGCTACGGCAAAATATGGTTTTCAGACAAACCCACTTTCGGGTATTGCCTCCAGAAAGCGTATAACGCACAAGACCACGTAATACAATAGGTTAGAGGCGCACTTGGCACTTTCCGGCGCCTTCGAGGGCCGCCATTAAGACCCTTTTTTCTTAACAAGGCAATCGGAAGAGGGGAACAAGAGCAGCTACGAAGACAAAATATCCGCTCGCCGTCAAAACTGCCAGGCCAAAGCCCGATTCCAGTACAATGGTGCTGGACTGACGCGGGGGCGACGTTCCCTGAGTAGGTAATTCTTGCGGCCAGCCGACACTCAACAGGAGTTCCAAACCCCATGTTCCTCATGAAGAAGATCGTTTCCCGTTTCCTTTTCCCTATGCCTCTGTCCTTGGAGTTTCTGCTTGTGGGATTGTTCCTGCTTTGGTTCACGCGCCGGCAGCGGATGGGGAAGGCGCTGGTCACCTGCGGGGCGACATTGCTAGTGGGGTTCAGCAACATCTTTATTTCGAGTTCTCTCCTTCGTCCTTTGGAGCACCATTATCCTCCTCTGGTTGTTGCCCACATCGGGGCGGGCACTCCGGCCGTGAGCTTCATCGCGGTTTTGGGCGGATTTGCAGACGATGACCCGGATGTTCCCATCACCAGCCGCATTTCCCCTGACCTGATGGTTCGTTTGATTGAAGGCGTGCGTCTGCACCGCGAGATTCCCGGCAGCAAACTCATCCTTTCGGGAGGCAACGATTCGGCCGAGGGCATGGCGAAAATGGCGGAGGCGCTCGGCGTGGGCGCGGGGGATATCCTGCGGCTTGCTGAGCCGCGCGACACGGAGGAAGAAAGCCAACAAATTGCGCCCCTCGTTGGTTCGCAACGATTCATTCTGGTAACCTCGGCCTCACACATGCCGCGCGCCATGGGACTTTTCAGGAAAAGGGGTTTGCAGCCGATAGCCGCTCCCACGGACTACCTCGCTCCCCGCCATCGGTTGGAACCCGACGATTTCGTTCCCGATGGCTATAAGCTATTCAAGTCGCAGATTGCCTTTTACGAATACCTGGGGCTGGCATGGGAGAAACTGCGGGGGAAAATTTGAGCGTGGGTGTACTTCAAACGGCCCGGCTCTGTGGGGTATCCAAACTAAGGACCTGCCCGGGTGCGCCCCTCAGGCGTACAACCCGGTTGTAGCTTTACACCTCTATAAGCTTATGGGATAATTTTTCCAGGCAAAACCTGGCAGGGCGGAAAGGGAATATGAAAAGATACGTCAGGAAGATTGCGGTAGGTATAAGTCTTTATGCAATGTTGGGGGGAAGTTCGTGGGCAGCGAAGAAGCCCGCGCCGCCTGCTCCCGAACAAGCTTCCGACTCGGCTTCTAAACCGGCGTCCACGGCCTCTCCCACCGTTCCCGACCACGCCAAGTCTTACTATCACTTCATGCTGGCGCGGCGCTACCAGGAGCTGGCCGGAGCCCTTAACCGTCCTGACTACATTGACCGCGCGGTTTCCGAATACAAGCAAGCCATCGCCGCTGATCCGGATTCTCTCTTCCTGCGCATTGAACTGGCCGAGGTTTATTCGCGCTCCGGCCACGTCGCCGAAGCCATTCAGGAAGCCGAGGGCGTGCTGAAGGAGGATCCCGACTACCCCGACGCTCACCGTTTGCTGTCACGCATTTACTACCACATGCTCGATGCCACCCAAGGGGACCGCGGCGTCGCCAAGGAAAACCTGGCCAAAGCGATCGCGCATCTGGAAGCCTTGGTGCGGGTGATGCCGAGTGATCCGGATTCCTGGCTGATGTTGGGGCGTTTGTATCGCGTTGACAACCAGCCCGCCAAGGCGGAAGAGGCGTTTCGCAAAGTCGTGCAGACGGATCCGGATTCAAGGGTGGGGCTCGGCAACCTGGCGGAGATTTACATTCAGCAGGGCGCCTTTGACCAGGCCATCGAAGCGCTCAGTAAGATTCCCGAAGGCGGTATGGATTCCCAGCTTTTAGGCATGCTGGGTTATTCCTACTCGCAAACCCAGCAATTCAACAAAGCCATTGACACCTATGAGAAGGCGCTGGCACAGGAGCCTGACAACTCGAACCTTCGGCGCTATTACGCTGAGGCGCTCCTGAGCGCCAACAAGAACGCCGCCGCCCGTGCCGAGTTGCAGAAGATCCTCAAGAGTGAGCCCGATGACGGGTTGAGTTACAAGCGCCTGGCGATGCTCGATCGCGAGGAAGGGCGCTTTGACGACGCGCGCCGGCAACTCGAGAAGGCCAAGTCCTTGAGTCCGGATGACCTGGAAATCCCCTATCAGCAGGCGCTGCTTGAAACCACGGTGGGCAACAACGACAAGGCCATTGAAATCCTGAAAGGGCTGGTGAAGCAGTCGGAACGCCCCGGAGGCCAGTATACGGTGCCGGAAGCCAATAACCGCGCCCTTTTCCTCGAACGCCTGGGTCTGGTGTACCGCGACCAACAGAATTATCCCCAGGCCACGGACACCTTCAAACAAATTCTGGCGCTGGGAACGTTGCAGGGTCCCCGCGCGGAGATGCTGATCATCGAAACTCTGCGCATCCAGCACCAACTGGACAAGGCCATGGCGGAAGCGGACGCGGCGGTGAAGACCTATCCCACGAACCAGGAACTGGCCATCCAGCGCGCCAGTATGCTGGGCGAAAGGGGTCACGTGGATGAGGCCGTCGCGGAACTTCAAACCTTCCTCACCCATCGCCCCATCGATCGTTCCATCTATGTTTCCATCGCCCAGGTTTATTTGCAGGCTAAGCGCTTCGACGCCGCCGAACAGGCGATACAAAAGGCGTTGGATTTGAGTCCGAACCCCGAAGACCAGGAATATGCGCTTTACGTGCAGGGCTCTATTTTCGAGCGGCAGAAAAAGTACGATCGGGCGGAACAGACGTTCAAGAAAGTGCTCTCCGTGGATCCGCTGTACTCTCCCGCGGCGAATTACCTCGGCTATATGCTGGCGGACCGCGGCATCCGTTTGGAAGAGTCGGTCAAGTATATTCAGAAGGCGCTGGAACTCGATCCCAACAACCCCGCCTACCTCGACAGCCTGGGTTGGGCGTACTTTAAGATGAGCCGCTATGACCTGGCCGCGCCGCCCTTGGAAAAGGCCGCGAGCAAAATCCAAGATGATCCGACCATCCACCAGCACCTCGGCAATCTGTATCTGCGCATGGGCAAGCCTGCACAGGCGGAACAAGAGTGGGAGCGCGCGCTGAAGGAATGGCCCCAGGCCGTGTCGAGCGATTTCGACGCCGAGCAGGCCAAGCAGGTTCAGAAGCAACTCGACGAACTCAAGAGCCAGCCGGGGCATGGCAAGTCTTCGGACCGGTGAGTGCCCGGAAGGGTGCTAGTCCGGGGCACTTGTGAGAACCCGTTTGGTGTTTTTGAGGTAGAATCTACCTGCCTGGACCCACTCCGTGTTTTGCCCGCGGAGCCATCTCAAAGAAACTTCGGGTGGGCTGCTTATGAGGCCCCCCGGCTGCGCGTGCACTTTGCCAAAGACACTTCGCCTTCGCGCCTTCGCCAAAATCAACACGGGGCTAAAAATTCTCCGCCAGCGGCCCGATGGCTACCACGAAATCCGCACCATTTACCAGACCATCGCGCTGCACGACCGTTTGGGAATCAGCCTTTCCCAAGCCGGGAAGGGAATTGCCGTCGAATGCGATAACCCGGCGATTCCCGGCGGGCCGGGCAATTTGGTTTACCGCACTTGCGAAGCCTGGGCACAGGCTCGCGGCTGGGGCGGTAAGATTCGGGTTCAAATCGAAAAGGTGATTCCTCTCGGCAGCGGGCTGGGCGGCGCCAGCACCAATGCCGCGGCCACGATTATGGGCCTGGAGCGATTGACCGGCGACCGTCTGGATTTTCCCGCGCGGCAGAAGCTGGCCGCAGCGCTGGGTTCTGATGTCCCCTTGTTTATGCTCGGCGGCCGCGTCCTGGGCTGTGGCCGCGGGGAAGAGGTTTATCCTCTCAGCGATCTTCCTTCCCGCGCCTGCCTGGTGATTTTCCCCGGTTTCTCCGTTTCCACCGCGGAAGCTTATCGGCAAGCAGGTTTGCGGTTGACAGAGCAGGCCGGAACCGCTTACATTGGTAGTTTCGGTGCGTGGCCACGATTTCCCCTGATGAGTTGGGGACCGGCCGAAAACGACTTCGAGCCTGTCGTTTTCGCGAGGTGGCCTGAGTTGGCGCGATTGAAGCGCCGGCTTATCCGGGCCGGGGCCGAAGTTGCCTCCTTGACGGGCAGCGGGTCGGCAGTGTACGCCCTCTTTTCCTCGTCTCGTCAAATGGCCCGCGCCTCGAAACTCATCCCCAAAGGGTGGCTTTTGTTCCCGACACGCACACTGGTGCGCGCCGACTACCACCGAAAGCTGTACGAGCAGTGACGAGTGACGAGCAAGCAGCTTTACTCTAACTGGGTACTCATCACTTGACTTGTCACTGTTCTTGGTTGCTCGTCACTTGTCACTCGTCACTGTCCTTGGGAGGTCGTCCAGTGGTAGGACACATGCCTTTGGAGCATGGAACCCTGGTTCGAATCCAGGCCTCCCAGCCAGGTTTCATATCGAACTGTTCGAACTGTTAAGCAAGCGTGCGAGGGTGCGATGAAAAATCAGAGGGTTCGCCACACGCTGAAAATCTTCACAGGGAACGCCCATCCGGCGCTAGCCCGCGAAATCTGTGCGGAACTGGGAGTGCCGCTGGGCAAGGCCCAGGTGGGGCGCTTCCCGGATGGCGAGGTACGGCTGCAAATCCTCGAAAACGTGCGAGGCGCTGATGTTTTTGTCATTCAGCCCACCGGCCGCCCGGTGAATGACAATCTGGTGGAATTGTTGGTGATGCTCGACGCCCTCAGCCGCGCTTCCGCCTCTCGCATTACCGCCGTGATGCCCTATTTTGCTTACGCCCGGCAGGATCGTAAGGACCGCCCGCGGGTTCCCATTTCCTCCAAGCTGGTGGCGGACCTGTTGACGTCCGCCGGCGCGGACCGGGTGCTGGCGCTCGAGCTGCACGCCGGGCAGATCCAAGGTTTCTTCGACATCCCGGTCGATCACCTTTACTCGACGCCCGTCACCGTGGCTTATTTCCGCCGGCTGAGACTGAAGAACCTGGTGGTGGTTTCTCCTGACACGGGGGGCGTGGAGCGCGCGCGGGGATTCGCCAAGCGCATGAACATTCCCTTGGCGATCATCGACAAGCGGCGCGAAGACGCCAATGTGGTGGAAGTGTTCAACGTCATCGGTGAAGTCGAAGGCAAGACGTGTTTGCTGGTCGATGACATGATCGATACGGCGGGAACCCTGGTCCAGGGCGCCAGAGCCCTGAAGGCAAAAGGCGCAGACAAAGTCTATGCCTGCTGCACGCACGGAGTCTTTGCTGACAACGCCATCCAGAAAATCTGCTCCGCGCCTCTGGAGCAAGTGGTGGCGACCAATTCGATTCCCCTGTCACCGGAGGCGGAGCAGTGCGGCAAGATTAAAGTTCTGAGTGTGGGCAGATTGCTGGCGGACGCTATTCGTTCCATCCACGATGAGACGTCCGTGAGCAAGCTCTTCATTTGAGGAAACGGCGAAACTCGAAAATGGAAATTCGAAACTTGCCCACCCAGCCTTGAATTTCGAGTTTCCAGTTTCGAGTTTCGGTCTTCGAGGAGTGGAAAGCTATGAGTCAAGCCTTAACCGTTGCAGCAGAGCCGCGCGAGGATTTTGGCAAGAACGCCGCGCGGCGCACGCGGCGCGCGGGACGCATCCCGGGCGTGGTCTATGGAGGGGGCGGTCCGGTCATCCCGGTCACCGTTGACCCGGAGGGAATCCGCCAGGTTCTCCACTCGGAGTCCGGCCAAAACGCTATCTTCACGCTGGAAGTTCGCGGCAAGGCGCCGGCCCGGGCGATGATTCGCGATTGGCAATCCGAGCCCGTGCACGGCGGGCTGCTGCACGTGGACCTGGTGCGCATCGCCCTCGACGCCAAGTTGAAACTGAAGGTTGCTATCCATGTGACCGGTGAGCCCCAAGGGGTGAAGGTCCAGGGGGGAATCTTCGAGTTCATGTTGCGCGAGGTGGAAGTGGAGTGCCTTCCGGACGACATCCCGGAGGCCATCACGGTGGACGTGACGCCGCTCACCCTCGGCCATAACCTGCGCGTGGCGGACCTGCCCATCGGACCTAAGGTAAGGGTTCTTACCGACCCAAACCGCGTGGTGGCTCATGTGGTAACCCTGAAGGTGGAAGAGGAGAAGCCCGCGGAGGTAGCAGAGGTGGCTGCCGCTGAGCCTGAGGTCATTCGCAAGGGCAAGGCGGAAGAGGAAGGCGGCGAGGTGGAAGCCGGCGAAGAAACGAAAGAGAAGGGCGAGAAGAAAGAGAAAGCCAAGGAAAAGGCTTAAGGGCAGTGACGAGCGGCGAGTGACAAGTGACGAGCAAGCGGAAGTCGTCAGGTTTCTGGCCATTCTTCTAAAGGATTGTGACAACTGTAATGACGTCGGAAGGGAAGAAGGTCTTCTTGCTCGTCACTCGTCACTTGTCACTGTTCTTATGAAACTGATCGTTGGTTTGGGGAACCCCGGCTACGAGTACCACCTGACGCCCCACAACCTGGGGTTCATGGCCCTCGACCGCCTTGCCGACGCTTGCGGGAAGAAATTGTCGCGCCGCGAAGCGCAGGCCCTGACGGCTTGCACCGAGCTGGCGGGCGAACGCGTGGTGCTGGCGAAGCCGCAAACCTATATGAACTTGAGCGGCTTGGCCGTGGCGCGGCTGCTCCAGAACTACGAATTGGCGCCACGTGACTTGCTGGTTCTTGTGGACGAGATCGAGTTACCGTTGGGCATGTTGCGCATCCGGCCCCGGGGCAGCGCCGGCGGGCATAACGGTTTGAAGTCCATCATCGGCGCGCTGGAGGCAGATGATTTCATCCGGCTGCGAATGGGCGTACAGCCGGACCGGCCAGTGGAGGATTACGTTTCCTATCTCCTCAGGCCGTTTCGCCCGGCAGAGACGAAGTTGGTCGCGGAGATGCTCGACCTGGCCAGTGAGGCCGTCCGCGTTATTCTTTCGGAAGGTGTACAAAAGGCGATGAATCGCTTTAATCGGAGGGTTCTGCCCGCCGAGTCGTGAGGTCCCATGCGTAATTACGAAATGATTTTTATCGTCCGGCCCGATGTGGCCGACGACGAGGTTCAAAAGCTCATCACGCAGATGGAAAGCGTCGTGGCATCCGCGGGCGGCAAAGTGGAGAAGGTCGAAAAGATGGGCCGCCGCCGGCTTGCCTACCGCGTTCACAAGCAACGCGAGGGCTTTTACGTTCTCTTCTACGTGCAGGGCAGCGGAGACACGGTCAAGGAATTTGAGCGCCGTCTCAAGGTGACCGATACGGTGATCAAGCACCTCACCGTGTGCACGGACGAGATTCTTCAGCGCGCAGAGAAATTCAAAGCCCTGCGGGCCAAGCAGGAGGCCAAGCGCCGCCGGAGCAAGCCTGCTCCCGCGCCTGCTGCGCCCCCCGCTCCCGCGGAGAACGCGCAAGCATAAAGGAGTCAATCACCATGCCAGTTCCCAGAGAAGGCGCGCCCGCCGGCGAACGGCCCCCACGGCGGGAAGGTGCGGGTGGTGGCCGGAAGCAATACTTTCGCCGCCGCAAGGTCTGCAAGTTTTGCTCCGAGAAAATCGACGTCATCGATTACAAGGACGTGCGCTTGGTCAGCGAGTTCGTCGCCGAGCGCGGCAAGATCCTGCCGCGCCGCCTGACGGGCACTTGCTCAACGCACCAGCGCGCGCTGTCGGAAGCCATCAAGCGCGCCCGGAATATCGCCCTGCTGCCCTTCGCGGCGGGAGCGTAAACAACGGGCCACGGGATTCGGGAAACGGGATACGGGAAGCCCTTGCCGCTGTGGGTGGCCGGAAGTATCCCGCGTCCCGTTTCCCGTAACCCCTGACCCGTATCCCGTCTACCGTATGCCGTACACAGGAGTTCAGATATGGAAGTTATCCTTCTTGAGAATATTGATAAAATTGGAAGCCGCGGCCAGTTAGTGAATGTGGCGGACGGTTACGGCCGCAACTACCTGCTGCCCAAGAAGCTGGCGGTGGCGGCCACCCCCCAAAACCGCAAGTGGGTGGAGCAGCAGCGCGTCCGCTTCCTCAAGCTGGAGGCCAAGGAAAAGGCTGATGCCGCCGATCTCTCGACGCTGCTGGAAGGCGTGAGCGTTACCGTCATCCGTAAGGCGGGTGAAAAGGGCAATCTTTTTGGCTCTGTCACCTCCCTGGACGTTGCGGAAAAGCTCCTGGCCCAGGGCTACCACATCGACAAGCGCAAGATCAGTCTCGCCACGCCCATTAAGGTGCTGGGCGAGTACCATGTCCCGGTTAAGCTCCACCGGGAAGTGACCGCCACGGTCAAGGTTCTTGTCGAGCCCGACGAGGAGAGCAAAGCCAAAATGCGAGCTGCGGCGGAAGCCCAGGCCAAGGCTAGCGGCCAAGCTCCTGCTCCCCACAAGGAAGCCGCCCCCGCTGAGGCTCCTCCCGGCGAAGCTCCTGCCGCGGAAGCTCCCAAAGCTTCGGGAACCGACAGAGAAGCGGAAGAGGAAAACCCCTAGCCGGGTAGCGCACAGGTACGCGTATTTTGCGTTCCTGTGCGGCTTTTCATCTCGCGTTAATAAACACCTGATTGACTCAGTTCAGAGGCCGTTAGGGGGCGAATTGTTTCCGGCCGCCCCATCATCCGTTCGAATCTCCCCCTGCCCCATCATTCGTAAACACCCGTCGACCCCTCGGAACCCATCCCATCACGGGTGGCGCATACATCGCTTTACATGTATGCGTCCCCCATCAAAGGCGCGGGTAGGTCGCGCCGCCCCCTGACTTGCCTTGGTCAATCTAGAGATACTGGGTATCTGGAGACAGACCCGCCCTGGTGATGGGATCAGTTGCCGCAGAGACTGGGCGCGCGAGGTCGCAACACGACGGTTGGGACGCATACATACAAAGCAATGTATGCGCCACCCGCAAATGTGAGGACCGACCGGGTTCCCCGTTGATCGGGCCGGGGGCGTGCTACAATGCGCGCAATCGCATTCCTACCTTTGGGAGGTGCGGATGAGGCGTTGGCCCGTAACGACCGTGCTGATATTTGTGATCGGATTGATTCTAGCTCTTCCCGCGTCGGCCCAGCAGAAGCCCTTCACTCGGGACCAAGTGCAGGGGATGCTGCGCGATGGCCTGGCAGATGAAACCGGCGCCAAGGCCATCGAGCAGCGTGGCATCGACTTCGCGCCCACGGAGGATTTCCTCCAAAGTCTCAAAGCGGCAGGCGCAAACGAGGCGTTCCTCGAAGCCCTGCGCGTGGCGAAGCACGCCCAATCGACAGGTGGAGCACCGAAGAAGCCGCTTAACCAAGTGCAAGTGTTCGCCTTGCTGACGGGGCAAGTACCGAGCCATCGAATCGCAACGCTGGTTCAGGAACGCGGCATCGACTTCGCGCCTACGGATGACTACCTTCAGGAAGTCCGTTTGGCTGGCGGCGAGGACGAACTAGTCAGCGCGCTCAAGAGCGCTCACGTGACGAAGCCGATAAACGTTGACCCGGCGCTCCAAGCGCGGCAGGCCGAAGTGCGGCAGCATGTGGCGCGTGGGGCGGAGTTCGAAAAGAAAGGGCAGTTTGCGGAGGCCGAGGAGGAATTACGCGCGGCGGTTCGTTTGGCCCCCCAAGACTCAGATGTGCATTATAGCCTTGGTGAAGTGCTCTGGTATAGGGGTGACGTGATTGGAGCGATCACCGAAGAGCGCGAAGCCATACGTCTGAACCCAAACAACGATGGCGCGCACGTCGACCTTGGCGCGGCACTCGGGAGTAAGGGGGACTGGGACGGGGAAATCGTCGAGGAAAGGGAAGCGATAAGGCTAAACCCTAACAACGACGTGGCGCACATGGACCTTGCTGTAGCGCTCGGGAACAAGGGGGACTGGAACGGAGCCGTCGCTGAGCAGAGAGAAGCGATAAGCTTGAACCCCAAGAACGATGCGGCGCATGCCAACTTCGGCGTAGCCCTTGGCAACAAAGGCGATCTAGACGGCGCGATCGCTGAGGAAAGGGAAGCGATAAGGCTCAACCCCAACAACTTTGTGGCACATGGCCAGCTGGGCTTTGCGCTCGCGAACAAAGGCGATCTGGGTGGCGCGATCACGGAATATCGTATCGGACTACGCGTTAACCCGAATAATGATGTTCTGCATTGTAACCTTGGTGCTGCACTGGCGGCCAAGGGCGATTACGATGGAGCGATCATGGAGGAGCGAGAAGCCCTACGCCTAAACCCGAACAGTTATCTTGCACACACCTTCCTCGGAGCAGCCCTTGGCAACAAGGGTGATTGGACGGGCGATATCGCCGAACAGCGCGAGGCGCTGCGCATAAATCCGAACAACGACCTCACGCACATCAACCTCGGCGTGGCGCTTGGGAACCAAGGTGACTGGGAGGGCGACATAGCTGAACACCGAGAGGCGGTGCGCTTGAACCCAAACAATGGTGCCGCCCGCCTTAACCTAGGTATTGCTCTCGGAAAAAAAGGTGACTGGGACGGCGCCATCACCGAGGAGAGGCAGGCGCTTCGCCTAGACCCGAATAATGCTGCAGCGCACTACGACCTCGGCTTTGCGTACGAGCGCACGCATAAGCTCCGCGATGCTTTGCAGGAATACCGCGCAGCTTACGAACTCGATATGAAGAACCCTGTCTATGTAAAGGCCTACGAACGCCTTATGAAGAAAGCAAGGTAGCACTGACCTGTGGTTTTGGGCTTGTGGCTCTAGATTTTGAAGGGATGCCTCAACCCCATCCGTACGGGAAAAGCCCCTGACGCAAGGGTGCCGTTCGCAGTTTTCATCGTACAATTGTGCTGCAAATATGGAGGACTGCGGCATGCCTGCGATCATGATTAATCCTATCGCTTTAAAGTGTCTCTCCCAAACTATGCGCAGCTAGCGAGCCAATGGGTGGGCATTAAGGACAACCCGATACTCGTAACGTGCTATGCGTGAGCCGCTGTCTACAACCTGATTGAACCGGCTGAAGCACCGGACCGCATGGTGGACGAGCATAAACGGGACCTCCAGCAACGGGTAGATGCCGAGCACCCTGAGCACCGTACGGGATATATCCACCTTGGATAGCACTTATCGACCCGGGCACAAAGGGGTAAGCATTATGTTGACAGACGAGCTTATGGCCGCAACAGATGAGGCTCTCCGCGAGGTGATTGAGCCGAGATTCTATCGAAGTGAGCGTGGCTTTCAAGGTCGCTTCTATTGCGCACTCCAGAGTGTACTCGACAGGAAAGGACTTCTGGATGACGAATGCATTCTGGAAATGGAGTATCAGAAAAGCTCTCGGCACGGCATGAGACAAAGGCCAGATATCATTCTGCATGTCCCATCGGAAGATTCGGGTGGGCTAGTGACTGAAGACAACTTTGCCGTGTGGGCACTAAAGCGTCGCGCGACTCAAACGGGTGTCTTTGATGACTTCGACAACCTCGATGAAATGTTTAGCGGCCTTTGCTACCCGCTCGGCTTCTTCGTTAACATCGACGCGAAGGATCATTTTGCTGCGTTCTACCGTGGTGAGTTCCCGCAACGACTCCGTACAGTGGCCGTGTGGCTGGATGGTACAGTCCAGACAAGTTGGGGCTCACCGTCTTGTAATGCAGCCACACGGCATCTGCCCAAAGCCGGGGGTTAGCGCCCGTGTGCGGCGCAATTATTGGTCCGTATAAACGCGCCGATTGATCCGTCAACTAAGGGTCCGCGCCGCTTGCCGGGACGAGGAGGTTATCGGACAATGATTTATCAGATTACTGGCCTTCCAGCGATTTCAGCGCCTTCCGACATTGATGGAACATACGACAATCCAAAATCGGCAAAGAGCGACCTCATGTATCTGAGAAGTCAATTTCCTGACGCAGCTCTTTCGATCCTAAAGGACGGCGTGGGACTTTCGGACGATGAACTTGATGCCGAGATCGAGTCGTACGAGATACAGGCTGTGAGAGAAGAGGCCACGCACCTCCCTGGAACCTATAGGCATGGCAGAGGAACTGAGAGGGACGATGTAGCGCTTGGAATTGACGGAAACACCACCAAAGTGTGGGGTCCCAAGAACCCTGAAGATCGATACGAGTGACGGTGCGGCAGGGGGAAAACGGGAGACTGGCACCATATTCCCGATTTACCGACGTCATAGTTGCCGCTGCCCGTGTCCTTATGGCCGCTTCGTCCTCGTGACGGCAAGATTGCTCCATTGGCAAGGCCTCGGCGGCATCCCGCCAGCCCCTCCTGAATCCTGTAACCACCCCTGTCGCTGACCGCTCCGCCCCCTCCTGAACCAGCAGGGGAGTCCGTCCGCCCTGGCAGCCTGTGGTGCGGAGAATCCGCCGGTTTTCCTCTGTGCCTCCGTGCCTCCGTGGTGAAGGTTGGTCTGGGGGATTGGGTAGGTCGCCCCCTTCGCTTTGCTCAGGGCAGGCCCTTCAGGGCTCGAGGTTGATGGGGGGGCCGTTGACCCAGGCCGTTGGCCCATAGGCGCTAAGATAAGAAATGCATTTTTTGGGAATCCAAGCTAAGATGGGGCATGTCAACGTTGCATGAGGATTGGCAGGTGCTGGTGAGATTGCTTCCCTCCGACTGG
>Ga0315282_10009744_pt1 | contig 15218 bp, 13 predicted proteins | sample YL17G07_20_MG_FD_203693 | JGI IMG/M metagenome (GOLD analysis project Ga0315282, IMG submission 203693) | Sediment microbial communities from Yellowstone Lake, YNP, Wyoming, USA - YL17G07_20 | ecosystem: Environmental > Aquatic > Freshwater > Lake > Sediment | place: USA: Wyoming | collected... | reverse complement strand
TCGGTTCGTCTAAAAACAAAATCCGGGGATGATGCAATAAACCTCTGGCAATTTCCAATCTTCTCTTCATACCACCGGAGAAGGTTTTAACCAAGTCATTACGTCTTTCCCATAATTCCACGAATTTTAGCAACTCTTCTGTACGTTTGTCTTTCAGATCCTTTGGTACTTTATATAAAACCGCATGAAACTGCATATTTTCAAGCGCAGTCAAATCATCATCTAAACTTGGATCCTGAAAGACTATTCCAAATGACTTTCTGACCCCATCTTTATTTTCGGCAGGATTATTACCATTAAGGATGATTTCTCCGCTCGTTGGCTCCAAAAGAGTAGTAAGCATTTTAATGGTGGTTGATTTTCCGGCACCGTTGGGACCTAAGAAGGCAAAAATTTCTCCCTCTTTCACCTCAAATGAAATATTTGAGACGGCCGTAAGTCCGTCAAATTTTTTGGTCAAATTTTTTACCTGAATAATATCTTTTTTCATACACTAGTTTTGTGAGTCGCATTTATACTCAACTTTTATTTTTGCAATTAAACTCATAAGTTTTTGGAGTTCCTTGTCAGTGAGCTTATCAAACTGTGGGCTCACCGATTTAAAGTAATTCTTTTTAAATTTATTAAAATAGACTTGTGTAGTTTTAGAGAGTCTAATTCTCATGGTTCGCCGATCTTCGCTATCTTCTTTACGCACAATCAGTTTTTTTTCAAAAAGATTGTCAAGAAACTGTGTTACGGCTCCACTGGTGACATGAAGTCTGTCCGCTAAATGTTTTACTGACAATCCATCCTTATTTTTTGCCAAATGAAAAAGAATGACGACGTAAGGTCTAGTCAGACTATATTTTTTAAAAAGATAACCGGAACCGAAATGCAATCCACGCATTACTCCTGTCATTTTCTCTATCAATTCCTGGAGTAATTGTTGTCTATCTTTCAATGTGGTCATATATTTATTTAGTAACTAAATATTTTAGCATCTAAATTAATAAATGTCAAGAGGTCACGCGCCATTTTAAATTCTCACCCATCAAATTCCCATGTCTTTCTCATTTTAAAGCGCTAAAATACGATCATGGTAAATAATATCAAAACAGTTATTTTATTGGGAATACTCACCGTCTTCCTGATATTTATTGGGAGGATAATCGGTGGACAAAATGGACTTTTTGTCGCAACGGTTGTCGCCATCATCGTCGATGGTGGAGCTTATTTCTTCTCAGATAAAATCGCGCTTTCGGTAAACGGAGCCAAACCACTGACAAGAAATCAGGTTCCCCAAATCTATACAATCGTCAGAAATCTTTCCGACAAATTTGGCATACCCATACCAAAATTGTATATTACTCCAGAACTTCAAGCTAATGCTTTTGCTACGGGCCGCGATCCAAATCACGCTTCAATTGCCATCACAGCAGGACTTTTACACCTTCTGCCTCTTGAGGAAATACGAGCAGTTTTATCTCATGAGATGTCGCATATAAAAAACAGGGATGTGCTTATTACTAGTATTGCCGCGGTTTTAGCCGGAGCAATAGCCTTTCTGGGAAATATTGGCTGGTATGGCGGATTTTCTGGCTCAGGGGAAGATAGAAAAAGCGAAAATGGTGCACTTTCATTTCTCCTTATACTTCTTGCCCCACTTGCTGCCACACTTATTCAGCTTGCTATCTCACGGGAACGTGAATATGAAGTGGACGAAACAGGCGCAAAAACAATTGGTAGCGGAAAGCCCTTGGCTTTGGCGCTTTCGGATATCAATAATTCTACCAAAGAGCGGCCGATGTTCGGTATCAACCCTGCATTTTCTTCTCTTTATATTTCCAACCCCTTGGAAAATACAAATGGGATCTTCCTAAACCTTTTCTCAACTCATCCCCCTTTAAAAGAAAGAATCAATCGCCTGAAAGGTATGAAATTTAGCGAGTAGTAAAAGCGTAATTTTCCCCTCAATTATTATATTCCAAGCTCCGAAATGAAAAAGTGACAGTAAAAGTAATTTGGAATGTTGGGAGAAGTAGTCTCTACATTGTAATTGCCTCCTTTCTTTTAATCGTAACCTTTTCTACCTACTATACTAAAAACAGTATGAAAATATGATGAAACGACGGTAAGAATAATATTAGAATGAATAAAATTCTATACAAATATCATGAATAGTATGTATGTTATAACGACTAACTGGGGTAAACCTATACTCATATTACTTCGCCACCTCCAATATTACCTGCTTAGTAAAAGTCTGATTGTTTCTCCAGATTGTAATATTTACCGTGTCACCAACTTTTTTCTGTAAAACCAGTAAAAATAGAAGTATTCTTTTCATATCTGTATATTTACAATCACTAAAAAAATTATAGAAAATAAAAATGTAAAGGACGTGGTCTTAAGATGGAAAGAATATGAGAAGAGTAAAGTGGTAGTTTGGCAAGATAAAAATTTACTTTAGTTCTCTACATGTTTTCAGCTTTGGAAAACCTGGTTCTTGCTTCTTCGATAAGCTTATATGCTTCCTCTTTGTCCAAAAAACCATTAACCACCACTGTTTTTTTCTCCAATTGCTTGTAAACTTCAAAAAATTGCCTTATTTCTTTTTGTTGATGCTCATCCAAATCTTTGATAGTCTTAAGTTTCTCGCTCAACTGGTCATGTTCGAAAACGGCAATAATTTTATGGTCTTTTCCTTTTTCATCTTCCATATCCAGTACTCCAATCGGCAAGACAGAGACCACACAACCTGGAAAAAGCGGCTCCGAAACAATTATTAAAACATCCAAATGATCACCGTCTGTTGATCTGGTTTCCGGAATAAAACCATAGTCATTGGGGAAGAAAACAGCGCCGTATAATAGCCTGTCTAATCTGATTGCATCAATACCTTCATCATATTCAAACTTTTGGTGAGAGCCTTTGGGAACCTCCACAACCGCATTAATAATCTTTGGGGCTTTTTCTCCTATGGGAATATTTTTAAATGACATAAGTATATCTCGCTTTAACTGATATCCAAATCTCTTCTCTAATAATATAATTTAACTCCTTGTTTGTATATAGTAAATCTCAGATGAGTAAAATATGATGCTATGAAAAATTTAAAAACAAAAGGGATATTAAAAGAAATTGAAAAGAAAGCAGCGTCTGATGACTTACCCATTATCGGGCCAAAGAAAGGGCAAGTATTGGTTTCAGTGATTAAAAAATACCAACCCCTAAGAATTTTGGAAGTGGGGACTAATGTCGGTTATTCAACGATACTTATGGCCTCCTCTTTTCCCGAAACAGTGAGACAAAAAGCCAAGATTATAACCATTGAGATTGATCCGCAAACTGCAGCATCTGCAAGGAGAAATATAAAAAAAGCAAATCTTGAAAAATTCATTGAAGTGAAAGTGGGAGATGCCAAAGAAGTTATTCCAAAGCTTAAGGGCCGTTTCAATATGCTCTTTCTGGATGCTATTAAGGAAGAATACCTGGATTATCTTAAACTTGCCGAACCTTTACTTTCCCAAGATGCGGTAATTGTCGCCGATAATGTGGGGATTTTCAAAATGGTGATGCATAATTTTCTTGCCTATGTAAGAGAAAGCGGCCGTTACAAAAGCAAAACTTATGATTTTGTCACCGATGCGGTCGAAGTAAGCATAAGAGGCTAATAAACTCTGTTATCACTAAAAACTAAAACGGTAGTAATTTAAACCGTCATATTGCTCTTTTGTCAGTAGGTTATACTTTTTATCCAGTACGTAAAGATAAGTCGGTTTGTTATCCTTATACACGTTCTTATATCTTTGCAGATACTGATCAAGTTCTACTCTACCTGTGTATTGATAAATGAAGAATTCAGGTGGACTTTCGGCAAACAAATTATCTACCGATTTTCTGATAAATGGCACGTCCTGCATCCAGGGATAATAAAACACAGCAGGCACCGCATGATCAATTCCAGAATGCCAATAGATTAGCGAACCGTCATATGTGGCAAACATTCTGTCATTATCATTTCTCATGATGCGTACTGCTTCACCATAATCAAAAGGGGTAGAAAAATTAATATACGCATCCGCATCTTTATTCGCTTTGTTAAGAAAATACTCCTTTGTGTAAAAAAGATTGACTCCCATAACCAAGACAATAAAAATCAAAGAAACAATCTTTAAAACTAAATTTTTCATTGTTTTCATCAATTTAACTGAGGTGTAAACAGCACTGAAAATCAATAACCCATACCAGGGCAGAAGATGAAATGACATCGATTCGATTCCGAAAGAGCGAAAGTTTGCCAGTCCCAAAAGCAGAAAAATAACAGCGAAGAAATATTTTTTCTTTGCGACTGTCAAAACAAAAATATTGAATATTAATATAAAACTATAAATTTTTATCAGATTTATATGAATGGAATTTGTTAAGGGAGAAAATAAATATCCAAAAGGAGCAAAAAGGCTAAAATAATTGGTTTGTCCGATAGAACCGCCACCGGTTGGGATATAGTATTTATAATTTGCATAGATCGAGTCTCGGAAGTAATTAGCCATCGACGAAAAATAAGCCACAACCACAAAAATCGCTAAAAATCCCAGAAACAGTGAGAACACGTGTGTTCTGACAGGGTGCTTTTTGACTACCAAAAGCAGGATTATTACGCAGACAAACGGAATAACAGGCAGTAAAGAAAACAGAAGAAAAAAAGAGTTCATCCCTATGAATAGATATTCCTTTTTGGATAGCTTTTTCCTCTCCTTATATAAGAGAGCAACCAGATAAATACACGGATACACCGCGAATGATTCTGCCAGAAATAAATTTCCGATAAAGTAATGTTTGGATAACTCATAAGGGACAATAGAGAAAAGCATAAAAGGGCCAAAGCGGTATATCAAGAAAATTGCCCATATTAACGACCAGGCAAAAACAAACTCCCTATGGCGCTTTACAAGCATCGGTATTGAATTGGGCTGGGTCAACTTTTGCACTGCCGCGCTCATAATATAGGTCATCGGTTGATGATTTGTATAAATATCGGAAAAGAGCTTTTCGCCGTTGGCAAGATATTTGCCGATCGCCATATTGTCTTCCTCGTCCACAAAATTGAAGGAAAATATTTTATTTTCATAACCTTTAAAGAGGTAAACAAAAAGAAGCAAGAGGAAAAGAAAAACAAGTTTCTTTATCATACCCAAGTATAGCAAAATTCCAACGTCTAATTGTATTTTTCCAGAATCTGGATCTTATATTTGCATTTACCGTTTTCCTATATCTATACTAGATTAGAAAGCTCCATGATGCCAGATGACAAAAACCATCGCGACTTTAGCATGTTTAACCTGCTTCCAATTGTATTGGTGCTGTTTGCCATCGGAGTATTGATTGGATTTTTTACTGCTAATAGATACGAAGTAAAGCTAAAATCTGTCTCATCTGAGTTATCAAATATAAAAAATGAAACTTTTCAACAGATTTTAAATGTTTACAGCAACTATGTCACTCGTCTTGGCAACATTTCCCAGCCACAAACAACACAATACAGACTCGTTTTTAAGCAGGGATACCCGGATAATTACATTGAAACACTCCAATTCGACGGAACACAAAACATTAAAGATATCGAGGCCAAAAAGCAGACACTTCGGGAACGTTTAATTGATACGGATACGGCTATCTGCGTTTTGAAGACAAACGATCTGATAGTCTTTGACAAACTGCAGAAAAATGTCACCCCAATTGTGCTTCCTAATGGATTGCAATGGACAAATTCTCCGTTCTATCAATTGAAAAAGCTAAACAATCGATATCTGTTCTTTGAATTTCCAGAATACAGTCAGGCAAATTATCTTTTTGACGTACAAGAAAAAAAGTTCATTCCTCTTGATCCCAAAAAAGCCGGCACAGAAACGTTCGGCAATGAATCAGGTATTAGATTTATTGATACGCTTCCAAACGGAGATTTTCTTTTTTCCCTCTCAGGCGGTGATGCCTGCTGTAGCGGCGGAACGGTTTTCAGCTATAACCCGCAAACACAAAATTACCAATCTGTCCTGGCATACACCTATGGTTGCTGCGGAAGTGGCAAAGACTCATTTTGGGGATATATTCAGAAATCTCTTCTGGTATCGCAACACACTTTTGATGAGTCAACAATGGACACCTACCATGATGTCCGGCTTATTGATCCGGTGACAGGAATCGAGACAACACTGCTTGCTCAAGAAGCCATGCCTCAAAACATAAATTCAATGTTTTTTGACAAACCCAAACAAGTACTTTATATGCAAGAAAATAAACCCGATAATAAAACAGGCAAGATCTATGAATTTAATCCTTCCTCGCGCCTGCTGACAGAAACCAATCTAAGTAATTTTCCATCGCCACAGCCAGAAGCTTCTGATAAACCGGGTGATACTCTTGAGGAATTTATCAATAAGGAGAGAGAATATATCGAAAAAATCGAGACGGTGCTGCAACCGACATTCCCGCTGTCATTTACAAATGTATCAAAAGAAAAATCAAACGTAATTCAAATTGCCGCCAACACCGGATTTGAGGGAAATGTGATGATAAACGCAATAACGGCAGAGGAGATAAAAGCAATGATTCAAAAGATTAAGCCTGAGCTTCTGGCGGTTGAAAAAAATCAGACAGCTGAATTTATTTTTTCATCTGCATCGGTACTTTCGGATAGTCAGATAGTTTTTGTACTGACAAAAAACATTTATCAAAAAGACCCCTCGGATCTTGTTGACGGAAAATTTCTGGTTGAATCACACCATTACCTTGGGTTTCTTGACGTAAAGAGGAAAGAGGTGTTTCTTGTAAACGAGGAACCGGTAAAACACGACGCTTATATAACTAAGTTGAAGACTATGTACAATAATCCAAAGGACGTCATCATCGGTGTAGATAAAAATAGCAAGACTGTTTTAATACAGGATTTCGCCAACTTTTTCACCTATCGGATTATCGATCTTAACAATATGAAGCGGAAAAATTCTTTCTACATCCGCGACTTTGCCCTTGCCGATGAAGCAAATAAATACGGAACAAACATTTATAAAGCAGTGCTTGATCAGTTGCAACTTCCGTATCAGATGCTGCCGCAAAACAGAGCGTTTTCAGATTATGAAATGGAGGTTAAACCTTCGTCTTTTACCTGCAATGCTGCTGGATGTACTTTCTCTGTCGGAGTACAAAAACTCAACGAGACAGATATGCAGAGTGTAAAAATCCAAATCAACAAAGACAATTCCATCCAGTTTGTACTGTAGAAAACGAAAAGCGCATCTATCGTTTCCAGGCTAAAACTTTGATACTTTTGATCAAACTTGCCAATTGAGTAATTTTGTCTATGTCACCATGAAACTTATCGAGTAAGGTTCTACCAATATCGCTTTCCATCATCTGGTTTTTGAGGAGACTTGTATCTTCAAGACATTTGGAGGTTTCTTTCGCTAAAGCCACTGCTTATCTTTTAGGTGGTAAGCTTGGTCTAACCAATAGTTTATTAGATTATAGAGTATACTATTACAGCGTTAATCCATTAGATACAAATAAAACTTATGCAAGAATTCCGACAAAAACTACGATTCATGCTGGTAGGACTGGTACCCAAAGGTATAAACGACGAAACAATTCTGCAAGATATGGAAGAATTGGAGTCGTTGGTAAAAACATATGGAGGAGAAGTTTTTGCGGCCACCATCCAAAAAGCAGACTATCCGCATAAAGCGACATTCATCGGCTCAGGCAAAGCACAGGAAATTGCCGACACGATTGCCAAGGAAAAAATAGATATTGTCGTTGTCAATAACATTGTCAAACCAGGACAACTCTACACGCTTGAGAAAATATTCTTTCGTGCAAATCCAAAAATCAAAGTCTGGGATAGAGTCAATCTTATCCTGCAGATTTTCTCTCTTCACGCCCATACAAAAGAAGCAAAACTCCAAATAGATCTGGCGAATCTTCGCCATATGGGTCCCAGAACTTTTGGCATGGGATATATACTTTCTAGACAAGGTGGTGGTATAGGCACAGTCGGAGTCGGAGAAACCAATACGGAACTGATGAAACGACACTGGAGAAATGAAATGAAACATATTTCTTCGCAACTTGAAAAATTATCTAAAGAGAGAATAAAACAGATCGAAAAAAGAAGAAGTATCGGGTTTCTTACAGCCGCCATTGTCGGATATACCAATGCGGGAAAAACGATGCTCTTCAACCGATTGACCAGCAAAACCAACTTTGTTGCCAACTCACTCTTTGCCACTTTAGACAGCAGCGTGGGAAAATTGCGCATTCCGAATGAAAAGAGAGAGATTATTGTTTCAGATACAATTGGATTTATCAAAAATCTTCCCCCAAATCTCATTGATGCTTTCAAATCTACTCTTTTAGAAACAATAAATGCGGACTTACTTTTAATTGTCATTGATCTTTCAGATCCTGAATTTTTAGATAAGATACGGGTGGTAGAAGAAATATTGAATGAACTTCATGTGGGAGAAAAGAAACGTATATATGTATTTAATAAATTAGATAAAACCAAACCCTCAGACAAGACAGGTCTCATGAAAAGATATGCCGATTTTAATCCACTGTTTATCTCTGCAAAATTTGGCGAAGGAATTGATAAACTTCTTGAGACGATTGGAGAATCCATAGCTAAATTTTCTGCCTCATCCTGAATTTTCCTCCTTTACATAGATTTATATCAAGCTTTAAAATTGGATTATATATGGATAATCATAACAACAATGAGAAAGAGAAGTGTCCCAAGTGCGGAAGCGATTTGAGTGAATTAGTTGTTACACCAACTGGCAGAAAACTGAAAAGATGTTCAAATGGTACTTGGGATCCACAAACCAGAAAAACTACCGGGTGTAGTTTTGTCAAATGGTATCCTATTGACCCAACTCCTCTTGATGAAAAATGTCCCAAGTGCGGCTCGCCTCTAGTTTTAGCGGTAACCCGATTTGGCAAAAAGATGAAAAAATGTTCAACCGGTGGATGGGATAAGGTGGAAAGAAGAGCCACCGGATGTGACTTTATCGAATGGATAAATGGTACCACCGAGCAGCTTTCCGAAAAGTGTCCAGACTGCGGATCTCCTTTAGTGTTATATACAACCGCGGGAGGTAAAAGAATGAAGAAATGCTCAACCAGCGGTTGGGATAAAGTCAATAGAGTCGCTACCGGTTGCACCTATGTCCAGTGGCTCAAACCCGGAGAAATTGTGAACACAAATACCGGAGAAGAAGTCCTAACCGTCCAATGAGGCTAAAGAGGTTTGGATTGTTATAATAATATGTTCCGTGTTCCTAGGATTAAACGAACTATTGATTTATCGCATATTTATCCTGAGTTTTGTCGAAGGATTATCAAGGTATTCTAAGACTTCAAATTAACTCAAGAACTGAAAGAAGAGATAAAATCTGGTAGCTTAAATACGAGAGGAAATAGAGAACTTATACTGTTGGTGTAGGGGTGGTTGGAGGGTGATAAGGCCCGATCCAAGTTTTTTCGCCAGTAGCGAGCTCATATCTGATCATTCCTTCTTTGGGCGGGTTTTTTACTCCCATTCTGGCAAATGTTGTTGGATCTGTAGCAAAACTATTGATCCTATGATAAATAAATGATTTCCCATCTTTCTCCCACTCTGCCTCATAATTAGTAACTACATCCCACCCTCTTGGATCAGTTATTTGTTTTTTATCACTTCCGTCTGCTTTGAAAAGAATAATTTCATTATCCGCTTCAAAACAACCTAAGATTACTAAGAAATAATCATTAGTTGGTGCATAGAGAATCTCTCCAATACCTTGACATGCTGGTTCATAATCTTTAATATCCAAAAGCACTTTATCACCTAAGTAAACTCTCTTATCATCCACCACTTTGGCTTTTTCTGTCAGTTTTCCTCCCTTGGTTTGTTCAGCAGGAGGCGCTTTTCCGGCCAACATCACAGAAGTCTCGGTGTAAACTTTCTCTGCTTCTGTTAATCCCAACGGATCACGCTGCATAACAATATTAAATTCCTCGACCTTGCCCAATATCCAATCCACCAAAGATGCAAGAATGGATTTGTCTGCCTGTGGTTTTGTATCCAGATATTGTTTTGTTTGCTGCTCTATTTCTGTCTTTTCTTCTTCCGGGATCTGTTGCTCCCTTAATATCGCTTCCAGATCTTGTGGGTCTAGTTTATAGGTAACATTGACACTTTCTTCACTTGGTACTTCATCAAATTTCCAAACAACCAAAGGATCTTTTTCCAAAATTAGTGTTGGAGGTATATTAATAGTCAACTGATCAATATTTTGAGCAAATTCCTTGGGGATTCTCTCTATAATGGTAATTTTTTTATCTAACTTTTGATTTTTAGGTTTGGTCAATTTTAACTTGAGTGTTGGTTGATACTGATTATCTTTTGTCTTTTCTAAACTGAGACTTTTTTGGAGCGTCACATTCTCAGCTATTTTTTGAGTAGAAATGACCTTGATTTTGGAATTTTGTTGAATAATCCAAAAAACTAGGAAGAATCCCACTATAACTGCTAAAACTGTTTTAATTAAAACCGTAAGGCTAAATTTTTTGTTTTTTTTCATTTGGTCTTTTTAGTTCCCCTGAGAGAATATCTAGTGCCAGAAAAGTCTGAAACCGGTTTCATCAGGTGCTAAATCGCGTTTGTCACGCATGGCAATTGTCTCCCAATTCTCACGATCCAAAACTTGGAGCCAAACCCATTCCTTTTGTGAATCTCCTTTTTGAAAAGTGAAATCACTATCCCCTGCAAAACCTGGAGTTTTTTGTACGTGCCAGAAAGCGTTAGCAAATTGTTCTTTGTACCAGGTTTTGATTTGATCAAGGGTGGCGTTTTTGACTGCATAGGCCTGAACATTTAGCATACCTGGTTCACCGGGGATAGAGCTTAGGCCACTGGCTTTGACGGCACCCGGGTAAACTAAAAAGGGAGGGTTGGGATCAATGGTAACTGGAATGGTTGCTGTTCCCGACGGGAATGGCATTGCTTTGAGTTTTTTCAAACCATCTCCTTTCGCATCAGCTTCTATCACGGAAGCGACAATCTTAAAACTATCTCCTTGCCGCTGCCACCATCTTTTTACCCACTCGGAAGGACAACAACTAGGATCGCTCGGTCCGTAATAATTGGGCATAATTAGCCAAACCTTATCTTTTTCAATTCCTACAACACCTTTCATTATTGATTCTGCCATCCAAAGCTCTCCTATCTGACCATTTTTTAATCCATAAATATAGGCATTTAAATAGCCACCTGAACCTTCAATTTTGCCCTCGGCCAAAACATCGTGATAACCATCACTAGTTAAATCTGAAAGGGTAAATTTACTCATGATTTTTCCAAACTCAACTGGTGTCCCTCTGTCTTTAGTAAAAAGAAAGTTTCCCAGTTTTTGCTCAATTAATTTAACCCACTGATTATCTTTAAGTTTAAAAATTACAAAAACGGTATTATAAGAGTTCGTTTCATCTTCCCTCTCAGGGTAAATAGCTGCCGCTTCCTTCATTTTGTCTTTATCAAGATCAACCAATTGGCTCTGAATATAACCGCCAATTTGATCGGTCGTCGGCAAAGGTGGATAGGAGAATTTTTTGACCAAAACGAAGACGGTGGTAAGTCCGGCAATTAAAGCAATTAAAATCAGTAAAACTGAAAATGGAGATCGAATTTCTTTCTTAACCATTTTTCGCTCCATATATCAATTATCATACCACATTAAAATTGGTGGAGTCTTTGGTTGGTTGGAACCTATTAAATTTCTATATTTAGAGTATAATTAATAAGAAAAATGGTGATGAAGCTCACATAATTGTCTAAATTAAATTAGGACTGATAGCTTCTACTTAACAAGTAGGAGCTTTTTTATGTTTGATAGGCAAAAAATCATCGAATACATTGAAGATAAACATCTAACTGATGGTGGCTATTTCTTCGCCAAGGTTGAACCATCTGGTGGACTAGATACCTATTTAGCAGTTAGAATTCTTAAACTACTTGGAATAAGGCCTCAGAAAGAAGAATCTATCCTTACTTTTTGGCAAAAAGAGGAACAAGAGGGCAATTTAGATAATATAACGGGTCTATTCTTGTGGTTTGGAACATTAAAAGAGCTTAATTATAGACTAGAGTTATCCGAAAGCCACCGCCAATTACTAACGCGTCATTTACAGGGTAAAGAACTACTCAAAAAGAGGACATTTCAATTTACAGAAAAAGGCAAATTTGGACTCTACGACACTTCGCCTAACACTCTTTATACAGATATTTTAGAGGGAGAATTAAAAGAATTATTCTATTTAACTACGCTTCTTTGTGATTTAAAATTGGATTTTAATAAGCAGACAATTATTGACTTTGTTTTGTCGCTTCAAAATAATGATGGAGGATTTGGTCAAATTAGAGACTCTCAAATATCAACTACTTATTACGCCTTAAAAATCTTGACACTTCTTTCCTATCCTCTGAAATATCTTTCAAATACAGCAATCTATACAAAAAAGGAATGGTTAAAAGTCAACTATCTTGAAGAATTATATTGGGTGATAGAAAGTTTAGTACTACTTGGTCAACCTTTACCCTCACCCGAACAAGTTACCCTATTCCTTTATGATTGCCGGAGAGATAACGGTGGATTCTCACGATCCCGGAATATGGGCATTTCTACGATTGAATACACCTATTATGCTGTTTCAATACTTGTTGCTTATGAACATTATTTTAATAAAAAGATAATCAACTAAAAGTAGGCCCGTATGAAGAAAAAAAGATTCTTTATCCGAAGCAAAACAATACCATTTGAAAAAATTGAGGGAGAAGGTATACAACATATATCAGCTTTGGGAGTACTATTAACCATATTGCTGGTGCTTTTTGGAGTGTTAACTTTTTGGGTCAAAAACAATGGGTCAAACTCTGTTGACATGATAGTGCAAACGCTCTTTTTCCAATCGCCCCTTAGTCGTTTATATCCACTTTGGTGGCTACTCTCACTTATGGGAAATACATCCACATTCGTTACGATCATGCCTATTATTGCGATTTTGTTACATGTATTCCGTCATACCAAGTACAGTCGCATTTTCTTACTAGGAGTTCTAGCTGAAATACCGCTTTATACGATGAAAATCATTATCGGCAGAACCAGACCTTCTGACTATCTTTTGGTAACCAACGAACTAATCAAAAGCCAAAGTTATCCTTCAGGACATGTTGTTAATTTCGTCATATTCTGGGGACTGCTGTATTTTTGTTCGAGCCACTTAAAAAGTATTTGGGTAAGGCTAATATTGATGTTTCTATCTCTCTTTTCTATCGTTGCTATAGGTTTTGCCCGGATTGGAACCGGTGAACATTTTTTTACGGACGTAGTAGGAGGTTATCTGCTAGGCTTTATTTTATTGCTTCTTATTATCAAAATTTTCCATTTGAAGTATGGACGGAATTAAAATAGCAGTTCTTATCGGTCTAATTTTTTCCCCGTTGGCGGCGTTTCTTGCCTTTCTTCTCACGTACAATGAGTACTCTCACCATTATTCTGATAATAAAATGCCTATGAAACACTCGATTGAGGCTGGGGTGTTTACTTTCATTGTATTTATGATAATTTCGGTTCTAATCGGTTGGGTTTTAAATAGAGGATTATAAATTTGCAGAATTAAATGGGAATTTGGCATAAACAGCATGTGTTAAGGTTTAACCAACACAGAAGCTGAAACGACAATAAATATTCCTATTGAATTTAGTATAAAGGACAGAATCAAGAATTTATATGTACTCATTCTACTTATACCCATTAACCCTACCCCCATCTCATCGGGCAAGGGAGAAGCAATAATTAATGCTCCGATTACAGGTAAAGACCAACTGAAGTAACGGGTATGAAGAAGATGTGACAGATGTTTCCCGCCGAATTTTTTATAGATATCTGCCAGTTCATCCACTAAATTGTCTTTAACCAGTCTAAAGATTGTATAATCTCCAACAACTGCACCTATACCTGCAATCAAAGCAATTTTAAAAGGATTTAAGTATTCTGCAAGTATTAAAAGAAGCAATGCCCCAATACTGACAGTATAGGTGGATACAAAGAGGATACCTGCAAAAAATGCTCCTATGTACCCATAATTACCAAGATGAATAAGAGTTTGGTGAAATAATTCCAATCTGGTAAGAAGAACAACAAAAATAATGCTTATGAAAAAGAAGGTAAGATGTTTATATTTCCAATGTTGCCAGTAACTCATCTTTAAAGTATACCAACAATTCTGACCGTAGATAAGTTTATTTATAATTTTAGTTATATCCAAACCTTTTTATATACCACATTTTCATAAGTTGTGTTACTGTGATGTATGAGATTAAAGTCAACAGTAATAAAGGCCAATATAGGAAAGGTAATCTTACAAAACCCAACGATTGAGCAATAGGTGAAAGCGTAAGAAGAATACCAATAAGCATAATTGTGATTGTGGTAAGTATTAACGGTTTACTTGCCCATGTTTGAATAAAAGGTATTTTTCTGCTTCTTATAACATGCACAATCAGAGTTTGGGTAAGCAGTGATTCCACAAACCATCCGGTTTGAAGCAAAGCAGGATTAGTCCAGGCATTAAATATATAAAGCATCATAAAGAATGTTGTATAGTCAAATATCGAACTCATGGGACCAATAAAAATCATGAATCTAGCTATATCTCTTATCTGCCACTTTCTCGGTTTCTCAATATATTCCTCATCAACTGTATCAGTTGGGATTGCTGTTTGTGAAACGTCATAAAGAAGATTAGTAGTAAGAAGTTGTACAGGAGTCATGGGGAGAAATGGTAAAAATAAACTGCCTCCCAAAAGGCTGAACATATTGCCGAAATTGGAACTGGCTCCCATTTTGATATATTTCATAATATTGCCAAATACTTTCCTTCCTTCGGTTACTCCGTTGGACAGCACTGTTAAACTCAATTCAAGAAGAATAATATCAGCCGATTCTTTGGCGATATCAACCGCAGTATCAACTGATATACCTATATCTGCCAGTCTTAAAGCAGGAGCGTCATTTATACCATCACCTAAGTATCCAACCACGTGGCCTTTATCTCTTAATGCTTTCACAATTCTTCTTTTATGTTCAGGGGAGAGTTTGGCAAAAATAGTAGTTTCTTCCACTTTTTCTAAAAGCTCGTCG
>Ga0315282_10009743_pt1 | contig 15218 bp, 10 predicted proteins | sample YL17G07_20_MG_FD_203693 | JGI IMG/M metagenome (GOLD analysis project Ga0315282, IMG submission 203693) | Sediment microbial communities from Yellowstone Lake, YNP, Wyoming, USA - YL17G07_20 | ecosystem: Environmental > Aquatic > Freshwater > Lake > Sediment | place: USA: Wyoming | collected... | reverse complement strand
GGCGTCGGTGCGCATGTGCATATCGAGCGTCCAGATGACATTGCCGTCCTCGTCGAGGCGGTCGATGACACCCTCCTGCGCGACCGCGAAGATGTCGGCGCGCCCGTCCAGGTCCATGTCGCCGACGGAGACGGAGGAATCCATGGAACTGCCGGCGGAAAAGCGCCATCGCAGGTCGCCGTTGGCGTCGAAGCAGAAGACCTCGCCATCGCCGGAGCCGAACGCGACGCGCCCGCTGGCGTCCGAGGCAGTGAAAATGACCGGGGCGGAATAGAGTTCGCGGCCCACCTGGCGCGACCACAGGATTTTCCCATCGCTGCCCACGACGAAGATCCAGCCGGCCTCGGTGACAACCGCGACTTCCGGTTTGCCGTCGCCGTTCAGGTCGCCGACCGAGGGGCTTGCGCCGATGCCGCCTTCGAGCGGGGTGGTCCAGATTACCTGGCCGGAAAGCGCGTCAAAGGCCCACGCCGTGCCCTTCTCGTCGGTCTGGACGACCTCGTGCTTGCCGTCGCCGTTCAAGTCGCAGACGACGGCCGCCGACCAGTTCGAGGGCGCGTTGAGCTTGGCCTGCCACACCTCTTTGCCGGTTCCGTCGAGGCAGGTGAAGTTGCCGGCGTTGTCGGCAGCATAGATGAGCGCGGGCTGGCCCGGGCGCAGGAGCACCGATGGGTACGTGGAGAATCGCGGCTGAACGGCCCATTCCCACAGCCGCTTGCCCTCACCGTCGTATGCGAGGATCGAGTTGTAGCCGGCGAGGATGATCTCGCCCAACCCGTCGCCGTTGATGTCGGCCACCGTGCCCGCCGTGTAGAGGGTCGTGTTCGTGTCGGTGCTCCAGAGGAGGCGGATGTCGGGGGGCGCGGTGTGGGCTCGGGTCGTTGCGGTGACGAGAATCAAGGCTGCGAGCGCGACGAGGGCGCCCACCCCGTGCAAGCGGTAGGCAGCCGTGGCGCTCGGGTTATGCGAACGACGTGCGGAAGAGATCATCGGGCAGTTCTCCTGGGATGGGTGCGTTCGCGGACCTGGTGTCCCCTGAGCATAGTGATTCGGCATGCCGAGCACTCGGCCCTTTGCCGGCGGACGGGCACCTGGTCCTGTAAAGGCCTTTCCACTCGCTACGCTCCGCGCGAAGACCGCCCGACCGGCGGTGTGACCGCTCTTGATGGGGATCGCGTGTGTGGGAGCCGCGTCTCGCGGCGATCCGGATCGCCCGGAGGACCGGGCTCCGACGGGTGCGCGACCCGGCCCCACTTCTCGCAAGTCACGCCCCTGATCACCCCAACCTTTACACCCGGCAGGGGCTGTGCTATATTAACCTCGCTTGGGTCCCTGGACCCCGAGTCGGTCGGGGCCGGGATGGCGGTCCGGCGGAGCCGGACCTAGCCACTCGGCGACGTCGGCGTTTCCCTGACTTCTCATCTTCGGAGGCGTTCATTCATGTCCCAGATCAAACGCGCCCTGGTCAGCGTTTCGGACAAGACGGGGCTGGTCGAGTTCGTGCGCGGCCTGGTGGATATGGGGGTCGAGATCCTGTCCACCGGAGGCACCGCGCGCACCCTGGCCGAGGCGGGCATCCCGGTGCGGCAGGTTTCGGACTACACCGGGTTTCCCGAGATGATGGACGGGCGCGTGAAGACGCTCCACCCGAAGGTTCACGGCGCCCTGCTTGCCCGGCGCGACAACCCCACCGACCTCGCTTCCGCCCGCGAGCATGGCATCGAGCTGATCGATATGGTCGTCGTCAACCTCTATCCGTTCCGTGAGACCGTCGCGAAGCCCGACGTCGCGCTTGCCGAAGCGGTGGAGCAGATCGACATCGGCGGGCCGTCCATGGTGCGGTCGGCGGCGAAGAACCACGCGCATGTCGCCATCGTGTGCCGGCCCGAGCGATACCAGGAAGTGCTGGCGGAGTTGCAGACTTCCGACGGCGAGCTCTCGGACGAGACGCGGACAAAGCTTGCGGTTGAGGCGTTCGGGCACACGGCGTCGTATGATGCGGCGATCTACGGATACCTTTCTGAACGCGCTGCCGAGATTCTTCGCTCTGCTCAGAATGACAGCATCGAGGGCCTGCCGCAGACGCTTGTTCACGCCTGGGAGAAGCAGCAGGATCTGCGCTACGGCGAGAATCCGCATCAGGCGGGCGCGTTCTACCGCGATTCGACCCATGCGCCCTCGGGCCTCGCCGCCGCCAAGCAGCTTCACGGCAAGGAGCTGTCCTTCAACAACTTCCTCGACCTCGACGCCGCGATCGCGATCGTCGCAGATTTCGAAGGGCCGACGGCGGCGATCTTCAAGCACACCAGCCCCTGCGGCGTGGCCACGGCGGCGACGCTCGCGCAGGCGTATCGCGACGCGCTCGACTGCGATCCGCTGTCGGCCTTCGGCGGCATCATCGGGCTGAACCGCGCGGTGGATGTCGAGACGGCGCAGGCCATCCTGTGCGGCATCAAGGAGTACGGGTTCATGGAGTGCGTGGTCGCGCCTGAGTTCGAGCCGGATGCTCTCGCGGCGCTCAAGGCGAAGCGCGACCTGCGGGTGGTCGAGACGCCAAAGGCGAGCCCGCCCGACCGGTATGATTTCAAGCGCGTGGCCGGCGGGCTCGTGGTTCAGGAGATTGACCGCTTCGCCGAGGGTGAGCCGGAGCTGACGTTCCCGTGCGAGAAGAAGGCGCCGGAGGCGTTCGTCCCGTCGCTGCGATTCGCCTGGCGCGTGGCGAAGTGGGTCAAGTCGAATGCCATCGTGATCGTGCGCGACACGAAGACCGTCGGCATCGGCGGCGGCGTGACGAGCCGGGTGGACGCGGTGTGGCTTGCGATGAGGAAGGCGGGTGATCGAGCGAGCGGCGCGGTGCTCGCATCCGACGCGTTCTTCCCCAAGCCGGACGCCATCGAAGTTGCTGCGCGCGCAGGCGTGGTGGCCATTGTGCAGCCCGGCGGTTCGCTGGGCGACCAGGAGGCCATTGATATCTGCAACAAGCTCGGCGTTGCCATGGCCTTCACCGGCCGGCGGCATTTCCGGCACTGACGTGGAATCACCGCAGAGGCGCTGAGGACGCAGAGGACAGCCTGGATTCCGTCTCAGAAGAGTCGCATTCTCTTAGCGATCTCTGCGTCTCCGCGGTTCGAATGCTCGATTCGCGTGTTCCCAAGGAGTGGCTATGAACCGCACCCTAGCCGAAGTTGATCCCGAGATGGCGGAGGCGCTGGCGGGCGAGCTTCGCCGCCAGCAGAACTGCCTGGTCATGATCCCGTCGGAGAACTACGCCAGCAAGGCGGTGCTCCAGGCGCAGGGCTGCATCATGACCAACAAGTACGCCGAGGGCTACCCCGGCGCGCGGTGGTACAACGGGTGCGAGTTTGTGGACCGGGCCGAAAGCCTCGCAATCGCCCGCGCCAAGGAGTTGTTCAAGGCCGAGCATGTGAACGTGCAGCCGCACACCGGATCGCAGGCCAACATGGCCGCGTACTACGCCCTGCTGGAGCCGGGCGACACGATTCTCGCGATGTCGGTTGACCAGGGCGGCCACCTGACCCACGGCAACAAACTCAACTTCTCGGGCCGCTACTATCGGATCGCGTTCTATGGGGTGGACCGGCAAACCGAGCGGCTCGACTACGACGCCATCCTGAATGCGGCGCGCCACGAGCGCCCCAAGCTGATCGTCGTTGGCGCCAGCGCCTATCCGCGTATCATCGACTTCGAGCGCTGTCGGGCGATCGCTGACGAGGTTGACGCCTACCTCATGGCGGACATCGCGCATATCGTAGGGCTGATCGCGGCAGGTCTGCATCCGGACCCGGTGCCCTACTGCGACGTGGTGACCTCGACCACTCACAAGACCCTGCGCGGGCCGCGCGGCGCGTTCATCATGTGCCGGCGGGAACTGGCGGAGGCGATTGATCGGGCCGTGTTCCCCGGAGTCCAGGCGGGGCCGCTGATGCACGTCATCGCCTCCAAAGCCATCGCGTTCAAAGAGGCGATGACCGAGGACTTCCGCGAGTACCAGCGACAGATCATCGCCAACTGCCAGGAGCTCGCCGAGGGGCTGCTGGAGCAAGGGTTGCGGCTCGTCACCGGCGGCACCGACAATCACCTCGTGCTGGTAGACCTGCGGCCGAACGGCATCACGGGCAAGGAGGCGGCGGACCTGCTCGAGGAGGCGTGCATCATCACGAACAAGAACGTGATCCCGTATGACCACCAGCCGCCTGCCATTGCGAGTGGAATCCGCCCGGGCACGCCCGCTCTCACCACGCGCGGGATGAAAGAGCCCGAGATGCGGCAGATCGCGAAGCTGATCGGCCGAGTATTGCATCACCGCGACAATCCCGAGGTGCGCGAGCGAGTCCGCGGCGACGTGCACGAACTGTGCGCGCGCTTCCCCATCTATGCTGATGTGACGTGTGCGGAGTGAAGCGGCGCGCGGCGATTGCGCGGGCGCGGTGAGACGCAGGGCAGAAGCTTGAGAGGCTGTTGTACAATCTGTTTCCGGGGTTGCGTATGCCCCCGCACCGGTCATTCAGAGCTGGCGCCCCGATTTGCGACGCGGCGAAGCCGCGTCTCCGGAGCGGCCCCTCGGCTTTGCTCGGGGTCACCCTGAGCTTGTCGAAGGGCGGCGGACACCGCCGCACACGGGGCGCTCCGGAGATGCGGTGTTTTGCGCCGCATCCAAAGCGCGAAGCGCGAAGCGTGGAATCTCGGTTTCGCGGAGGCATTCTCTGGCGGACTCCTACCAGTTGTGCAACAGCCTCTTGACCTCCCCCCCGCTATGTCGCACAGGGCAGGAGGCCCTTCGACTGCCCTTGTGTGACCCTGAAGGGCCTCATCGGGGTCCTGTAATGCGCTCAGGATAAACAAGCTCCTGCCCTACGACCAGATGGTATGAACTACCAACAGGCGGCGCAGTATCTCGAAAGCCTTGTTGACTGGGAGCGCCTGGCGGCGGCCCGCGACTGGAACCTCGACCGCATGCGCGTGATGCTGGACGCCGCCGGTCATCCCGAGCGCGGGTTGAAGGTGGTGCATGTCGCCGGCACCAAGGGCAAGGGCTCCACGGCCGCGATGATCGCCTCCAGTCTCGTTGCGGCCGGCCTCAAGACCGGGCTCTACACCTCCCCCCACCTGCGCGATTTCCGCGAGCGGATACGCATCAATGGGGTTGAGATACATCCCGATGGCGTCGCCCGTTTAGTGGCGCGCGCGCGACCGATCATCGAGGCGGTGCCGCAGGATACCCTCGGCGTTCCGAGCTTCTTCGAGGCGTACACGTTGGTGGCGTTCATGCATTTCGCCGAGCAGGGCTGCGACGCGGTGGTGCTCGAGGCGGGGCTGGGTGGTCGGCTGGACGCGACAAATGCGATCGAAGATCCGATGGTCGCCGTCATTACACGCATCGGACTCGACCACACCGCCGAGCTAGGTTCCACGATTCCGCGCATCGCCGCCGAGAAGGCCGGTATCATCAAGCCCGGCGGGATCGTCGTCTCATCGCCACAGCCGCAGTCGGCGTGGCGGGTGCTGACCGAGACCTGCCGCGAGCGCGATGCGACGCTCCACGGCGTGAGAGTCAAGCAGGCATCCGGCCGGCCGCCGCTCTACCGACGATTTCTCCCGGAAAAGCGCAAGGCGTCGTTCGTCCTCGAGCAGATCGAGTCCGGGCCTGCAGGGCACAGGTTCAACGTCACCGGCGTTGGGGCGGATTATCACGATCTGTTCTGCCCGCTGTTGGGAGACCATCAGCTACTCAACGCCGCGACGGCGGTTGCGGCGCTGCATCTGCTGTCCAGGCGCGGGGTGGTGATTACGGAAGACGCGCTGCGGCGGGGGTTGGCTGAAGTGCGATGGCCTGGGCGGCTACAGGTACTCGGCAAGCGCCCGTGGATCGTGCTCGACGGAGCGCATGATGACATTTCCGCCAAGGCGTTGGCGCGGTCGGCCGTCGAACTGTTCCCGCACCGGCGGCTGATACTCGTTCTCGGTGTTTCACGCGATAAGAACGTCCGGGCCATTGGGACGCAGTTGTGCCCTATTTCGGACGAGGTTATCTTCACCGCATCCAAGCTTCCGCGCGCTACGGGCACTGACGAACTCGCGGCGACGCTGGGGGACCTGTGCCGGAAACATGCCACGGCGCCGACAACCGCTGAGGCGGTGAACGTCGCGCTCGCCCACGCGGGAGACGAAGACCTTGTCCTCGTGACCGGCTCGCTCTATATTGTGGGCGAAGCGATGGAGGCGCTGGAGGCGAGGGGCGTGATCTGATGCGACGGTCCGCTGCGTTCTGAATCACAACTGCGGCGCCGTTGTGCCACAATCAGCGGCGCAGCATAAACAACCATGCTCTGCCAAGCGCCATACGTGCTGTTGATAGCGGTCGCGCTGGCACTGGTGTTGCCGGAGCCGGGGCGATGGAATCCGTTCGCCTTGGCGCGGAGTGGCGCGCGGGCTCTCGCGCGGGACCTGCCGAAGAGCGGGCCTTGGGCCATCGGCGCCGGCGTCCTGGTTCTGGGGCTCGTCGCAGCGCCGGCGGCGGCCGCGACCTGGGCGCTCACATCGGCGCTGCCAGTCGCGTTGCGCCTTATCTTGCCTGACGCCTCCCCTATCGTGGCGTTGGCGCTGGCGGCCGTGGTGCTGCGACTAACCCTGCGCCTGCCGCCCATCTGGCGGTGGCAAGGGGATGCCGGGCGACCACCCTTCGGCAGCGCTCCCCTCGACTGCGCTCGGGACAGGCAGGGCAGGCAAGGGTCGCCCCTACCGGCCCTGGGCGCTGAACTGGCGGCGCCGGTGATGCTCTTCGCGCTGCTGGGAGTGTATGCGCTGGTCGTGTACCGGATTGCACTCGAGATCGGCCGCGGCCTCGCCGACGCGCCCGGGGATGAGCAGATTGCCGCCGCGGCGGTGTGGGTGGCGTACATCCCTGCCTACCCGGCACGGAGGCTGGTGCAGTTGTTCGATCTCCTGGCGGACCGCTCGGGCGGGAGCAGGGGCCTCATGGCGGCGCGTCCGCTCCTGGTTCGCGCGTTAGCGGCCGCCGGGACAATCGCACTGGCGCTGCTGGTGACGATATGGTGAGCGACCGCACATCTGAGGGCGGACAGCCGTCCGCCTCTGCAGCCGCCGCGTCCAACAGCGCGACGCCGCTGCCTGCGCGACCAACGGCGAGGCGATCCACCTGGCTCGCCCTCCTCATCATCCTCGTCCTGGCCCTCGCATGGCGGGTTGCCTATCTGCGCCACGCCCCGCCGTTGCCCGGCGCTGGCGACGCCATCGAATACGATATCATCGCCACCAGGCTGCTTGAGCACGGGGTTTTCCGCACCCCGGACCACGGCCTGCCACACGGAGAATACGCGGTCCGCACGCCTGGTTATCCCGCTTTTCTGGCAGCCACCTACTGGGCCGCCGACCGGGGATTCGGCTCGAGGTTCGCCCTCCTCAGACCGATCCAACTCGCTCTCGATCTGGCGACCCTACTTCTTGTCTTCGCGCTGGCGCGACGCCTTGCCGGACGACGACAGGCCCTCCTGGCCGCGCTGCTCTATGCGGCATATCCGCCCTTCTGGTGGGCCGCGTCGGTAGCTTACACCGAGACGCTCACTGTATTCCTTTGGGCGGCGGCGCTGGTGCTCCTTACGATCGGCTTCGAACGCCGCCGCGCGAGGGCATTCATCGCGGCGGGGATCATCCTCGGGCTAGCCGCCTTGGTCCGCCCAACCGGTCAGGTATTTGCGCTGTTCCTGCTCATCGCCGTCGTCTGGGTCTACGGGGTGCGCAATACTCGCTGGCTATGGCATTTTGCTGCGTTTGCCGTCGCTTTTGCGGCCGTCACCACGCCATGGGTCGTCCGCAATTCGCTGATCGTCCACCGCCCGGTCGGCCTGTCCAGCTTCGGCGGCCTGAACTTCTGGGCGGGAAACTACCTCCCGTTCCACGGGCGCTACCGCCAGGCATCCTACCCCCTCGTTGACCGCATAACCGCGGGCGCGGCCGACGAGTTCCAGGCAGACGCGGCGTTGTGGCGGGCGGGGTGGAGTAACGTTGGCGGCTATCTTGTGCACCGTCCGGGCGCCTACGCCGCTCTGCTGTGGCAGAAATTCCGCACTTTCTGGTCGCCATACCACGGCGAGGGAGTCATCATCGGCTGGCACGGGCGCGGGTTGAGGGGGTCGCAGCTGCACCCCGCGCTACTCCTCCTTGGGCTGATCGGGCTCTTGGCGGCCAGTCTCTCGGGGCGCCGCCATGCTCCCGTTTTCGCCGCCATCGCCTTCACCTGCCTCGCCCATGTCGCCACTATTGCCGAAGAGGGCCGTTACAACCTTCTCATCATGCCCTATGTCATGATTCTGGCCGTCGTGGGCCTTGCATGGCTAGTGCCGGGTGCCTTTCAAGCGCCGGTGCCGCCTGCGGAGGCCGAAGAGACGATCACGCCCCGCCCGATGTGACCTGCGCGGTCGGAGTACCCGCCGTTGCCTAGTTCAGACCAGAAATTAGCCCGGGTGTGATAGCGTTTGCGCAAATACGCTTGACAACATTGTTATCAAGGTATATAGTTTTAGAGGCCGCAGCGCGCGAAGCGCAGGCGAATTCAGGTTGCGCATTCAACAGCATGGAGGTATGAACCCCGATGCCCAAGATCATCGGAATCGACCTAGGGACGACGAACTCTGTGGTCGCCGTAGTGGAGGGTGGCGAACCGCACGTCATCACGACCGCCGAGGGCGGGCGCCTGTGCCCGTCGGTGGTGGCATTTACCAAGACAGGTGAGCGCCTGGTGGGCCAGCCCGCCAAACGCCAGGCTGTCATCAATTCGGAAAACACGGTCTATTCCATCAAGCGCTTCATGGGGCGCCGCTATAGCGAGGTCGCGACAGAGCGCGGGATGGTGCCGTACAAGGTCGTCGAGGCGCGGAACGGCATGGCCGTGGTCGAGATCCAGGGCAAGCAGTATACCCCCGAGGAATTCTCGGCCATGATTCTGCAGAAGCTGAAGACCGACGCGGAGGCCTACCTCGGCGAGAAGGTGACCAAGGCCGTCATCACGGTGCCTGCCTACTTCAACGACGACCAGCGCACCGCGACCAAGAACGCGGGTGAGATCGCGGGCCTGGAAGTGCTGCGCATCATCAACGAGCCGACCGCGGCATCCCTCGCTTATGGCCTGGACAAGAAGGCCGAGGAGACCATCCTGGTCTGGGATCTGGGCGGCGGCACGTTCGACGTGTCCGTTCTGGAGGTCGGTGAAGGCGTGTTCGAGGTCAAGTCCACCAGCGGCGACACTCATCTCGGCGGCGACGACTGGGACGAGCGCCTGGTGAACTACATCGCCGACCAGTTCAAGCGCGAGCAGGGCATTGACCTTCGCGCGGACCGACAGGCCCTGCAGCGCCTGCGCGAGGCGTCCGAGAAGGCCAAGATCGAGCTGTCCACGGTGGTGCAGACGAGCCTCAACCTGCCGTTCATCACGGCGGATCAGACCGGCCCCAAGCACCTCGACATGAACATCACGCGGGCGAAGTTCGAGGAACTGACCGCGGACCTCGTCGAGCGCTGCGTCGGGCCGTATCGCCAGGCGATTGCGGACGCCAAGCTGTCCGACAAGGATCTCGATGAGGTGATCCTGGTGGGAGGCGCGACGCGGATGCCCGCGATTCAGGAGCTGGTGCGCAAGCTGACGGGCAAAGAGCCGAACAAGAGTGTCAACCCCGACGAGGTGGTGGCGGTCGGCGCAGCGATCCAGGGCGGCGTGCTCGGCGGCGAGGTGCGTGAGGTGGTGCTGCTGGATGTGACTCCGTTGTCGCTGGGCGTGGAGACGCTGGGCGGGGTCATGACCAAGCTCATCGAGCGCAACACCACGATCCCGACCCGCAAGAGCGAGACCTTCACCACCGCCGCCGACGGCCAGACGGATGTCGAAATCCACGTCCTGCAGGGCGAGCGCGAGATGGCGCGTGACAACCGGACGCTGGGGCGCTTCCACCTGACCGGCATTCCCCCGGCGCCGCGCGGGGTGCCTCAGATCGAGGTGACGTTCGATATCGACGCCAACGGCATCGTGAACGTCAGCGCCAAGGATATGGGCACGGGCCGCGAGCAGAGCATTACGATCAGCGGCTCGAGCCAACTCAACAAGCCGGATGTCGAGCGGATGGTTCGCGAAGGCGAGGCCCACGCCGACGAGGACCGGCGTCTGCGCGAGGAAGCCGAGACGCGGAACCGCGCGGATTCGCTGGTCTACACTACTGAAAAGACGCTGCGCGACCTGGGCGACAAGGTGCCCGCCGACCTGCGGCAGGAGTTGGAGGGCAAGATCAACACCCTCAAGCAGGCGGTATCGGCGAACGACATGACCCAGATTCGCAACGCCAGTGACGATCTCCAGCAGGCGTCGTACCGGCTGTCCGAGATCCTCTATCGGCAGACCGCGGGAACTGCCGCCAGCGCGGGCGCGCCGGGCGGCCCGGAGCCGGGCGGTGAGCAGCCGCCTCAGGGCGGTGACGACGAGGGGGTCATTGACGCCGAGTACAAAAAGAGCGAGTGACGCAGGCGCCGCCTACGCGGAGAGATCCAATGGACATGCGCTGGGATCCCTTTGGGGATATCGCTAACATACGCGAACGCGTGAACCGCATCTTCGAGGAGAGCATGCGCGAGCACTTCGGCGCGCCCTCGACCCCGGACGCGCGCGGCTGGGCGCCTCGGGTCGACATCTACGAGACGGACGCGAACCTCGTGATTGACGCCGAGCTGCCTGGCCTGAGCCGAGATGACATTGACATTGAGCTCGACGGCGACCGGCTGACGGTCAAGGGCTCGCGCAAGCCTCCCGAAGATCGCAGCTACGTTCGCATGGAGCGGCCTTACGGGCCATTCCATCGCTCGTTCTCGATTGGGGCGCCGGTTGACCAGGGTGGAGTGACGGCGCACTACCGCGATGGGGTGTTAACCATTGCGCTGCCCAAAGCCAGACAGACCCAGGCCAAGCAGACCAGGATCAAGGTCGAGTAGGGCCGGGAGAATCCACCGCGGCTTTCAGCGGTCGCCATCGAGGATCGCAGGCTATAAGCCTGCGCCACCCGGATCGGTCGTGATAGAAGCGGCATGAGAGCCAAGGACTACTATCAGCTCCTCGAGGTTGGCCGGAACGCCACCGACAAGGAGATCAAGAAAGCCTACCGCCGGCTGGCGCGCAAGTACCATCCGGACGTCAACCCGGGGAGCAAAGACGCCGAGCACAAGTTCAAGGAGATCAGCGAGGCCTACGAGGTCCTGAGCGACAAGGAGAAGCGCGCGCAGTACGACCAGTTCGGCCATCTCGGCGATGACTGGCGTCGGGCGCGGCAGCGGGCGCCGGGGCCTGGCGGGTTCACCTATCAGACGGTTGACTTCGAGCCTGGGGCGGAGCAGGCGGGCTTCGGGGACGTGTTTGAGATGTTTTTCGGCGCGGGCCCCGGCAGAACCCGGGGCCGGGCGCCGACCGCCATGAAGGGCGAGGATCTGCGCCAGGATGTGGACATCACGTTGGAGGAGGCGGCCCTCGGTACGCAGCGCAGCATCGTAGTGACCATGCCGCAAGGCCGCCCGAAGCGGCTTGACGTGAAGATTCCACCGGGTGTGCGCGACGGCTCGAAAATCCGGGTTGCAGGTGAGGGCGCGCCGGGCATGGCCGGGGGACCGCCCGGAGATCTCTATGTCATTCCGCGGATTCGCCCGCACCGGCAGTTCGAGCGCAAGGGCGATGACCTTCAGATGGAGGTGCCGATCCCATACACAGAAGCCGCGCTGGGCACGGAGATCGAGGTGCCGACGCTGTGGGGCAAGGTGACGGTGACGGTGCCCCCCGGCAGCTCCTCGGGCCGCACTCTTCGTCTCGGCGAGCTCGGCATGCCGAGGCTGCGGGGCGGCGGCCGGGGCGATTTACTTGTGAAGCTGCGGGTCACGGTGCCCAAGACGACGAGCGACGAGGAGCAGGCGCTTCTGGAACGGCTTCGACAGCTCCATCGTGATAACCCGAGGTAGAAGGGACCTATCTCAATCCCATCCCCAGAGCCGCAGCGGCCGGGAAGGGAGTCGATCATATGGCAGCGAGAAGTGAATCCGAAGAACCGGTATATGTCATCAGCATCGCGGCGAAGCTGCTGGAGGTGCATCCCCAGACGCTGCGGCTGTACGAACGGCTGGGGCTGGTTGCGCCGGCCCGCAGCGTCAATAACATACGGCTGTACTCGGCGCGCGATGTCGAGCGTGTGCGCCGCATCCAGCACCTGACCCAGGATATGGGGGTCAATCTCGCGGGAGTCGATGTTGTCCTCGACCTGCTCGACAAGATGGAGCGCGAGCGCCGCGTTATGGAACGGCGCCTGAACCAGATGCGGCGGGAGCTGGAAACCCAGGTCGCGCGCATCCGCGCCGAACTGGAAACCAAAGTGCGGGCTGAGCTCGCGCGCGAGAAGCAGCGAACGGCCATCGAGCGCGTTCCGCGCGCCCGAGAGGCGACGGCAAGAGGCTAAGGTATGGATCTGAACAGGTTTACCGACAAGGCGAAAGAGGCGCTCCAGATGTCGCAGGAGATTGCCGTTCGCTACCGCCATACGCAGCTCGATGAGGAGCACGTTCTCCTGGCGCTGCTGGAGCAGCGTGACGGCATCGCGGCCATGATCCTGCGCGCCGCGGGCAAGGACCCCGGGCTCATCAAAACGCAGGTCGAGAACGCGCTCGCGCGGGCGCCGAAAGTGCAGGTCAGCGGCGCCGGCGGCGGCCCGGCGCAGGTGTACGTCACCCCCGTTCTGTACCAACTGCTCATCGAGACCGCGTGGCAGCAGGCCCAGCGGCTGCACGACAACCTCATCGCCACCGAGCACATTCTCCTGGCGCTGCTCGAATCCACGGGCGGCGCGGCCGCCATCCTGCGAAACACGGGCTTGACGCAGGACGAGGTGGATCGGGCGCTGCTGCAGATTCGCGGCAGTCAGACCGTCACCGACGAGGGCGCCGAAAGCAAGTACGCCGCGCTGGAACGGTTCAGCCGCGACCTCACCGAAATGGCGCGCAAGGGCGAGCTGGATCCGGTGATTGGGCGCGACGAGGAGATCAAGCGGCTGATCCAGGTGCTGAGCCGGCGCACGAAAAACAACCCCGCGCTGATCGGCGAACCTGGGGTTGGTAAGACCGCGGTGGTTGAAGGGCTCGCGCAGAAGGTCGTTGCGAACCAGGTGCCGGAGAACCTGAAGGGCAAGCGGGTGATCGCGCTCGACCTCGGCGCCATCGTCGCGGGGTCGAAGTTCCGCGGCGAGTTCGAGGAGCGCCTCAAGGCGGTCATGGACGAGATCCGCAAGGCCAAAGGCGAAATCATCCTATTCATTGATGAGTTGCATACGGTGGTGGGCGCGGGCGCGGCGGAGGGGGCTATAGACGCGGCCAACATGCTTAAGCCGGCGCTTGCCCGAGGCGAGCTGCAGTGCATCGGCGCAACCACGCTCGACGAATACCGCAAGCACATCGAGAAGGACTCGGCGCTGGAGCGCCGCTTCCAGCCGGTGTTCCTCGAAGAACCGAGCGTCGAGGAAACCGTCGCAATCCTGCGCGGCCTGCGCGACCGTTATGAGAACCATCACCAAGTCAAGATCGAAGACTCGGCGCTGCAGGCGGCGGCGAAGCTCTCGGGGCGCTACATCACCGATCGTCATCTGCCCGACAAGGCGATTGACCTGATTGACGAAGCGGGGGCGAAAAAGCACATCGAAACCGCCTACACCCCGCCCGACATCAACGAACTCGAGGGCCGCATCGCGCAGCTCGAATCCGACCGCGAGAGCGCCGCGATGGCGCAGGACTATCAGCGCGCGGCGCAGCTCAAGCAAGAGATCGAATCTCTACGCTCTGATCTCAACGAGAAGCGAACGGCGTGGGAGGCCGAGCGCGGCGGCGCCGAGGCGGTGGTCACCGAGGAGGATATCGCGCAGATCGTCTCGGGCTGGACCGGCATTCCGGTGTCGCGCATGTTCGAGCAGGAAGCGCAGAAGCTGCTCGAGATGGAGAAGCGCATCCACGAGCGGGTCATCGGCCAGGACGAGGCGATCACCGCGGTGTCCGATGCCATCCGCAGGGCGCGCGCCGGGCTCAAGGATCCCAAGCGACCTATCGGTTCCTTCATCTTCATGGGGCCGACCGGCGTCGGCAAGACCGAGCTGGCGCGGGCGCTGGCGGAGTTCCTGTTCGACGACGAGGAGGCGATGGTGCGCCTCGATATGTCGGAGTACCAGGAGCGCCACACGGTGTCGCGGCTCATCGGCGCGCCGCCGGGATACATCGGCTATGAGGAAGGCGGGCAGCTCACCGAGGCGGTGCGGCGGCGGCCCTACCGCGTCATCCTCTTCGACGAAATCGAGAAGGCGCACCCGGATGTCTTCAACGTGCTGCTACAGATCCTGGAGGACGGGCGGCTCACCGACGCCGGCGGGCGCACCGTGGATTTCAAGAACACCGTGGTCATCATGACCTCGAACATCGGAACGCAGTGGATGAAGGCCGCCGCGCTGGGCTTTCGCGTGGAACAGGAAGAGGCCGATTTCCAGGCGATGAAGACGCGCATGCTGGACGAGCTGCGGCGCATCATGCGGCCGGAGCTGCTCAACCGCATGGACGAGATCATCGTCTTCCATCCACTGACGCGCGAGCAGATACGGCGCATCGTTGACCTTATGGTAGCGCGCGTGGGCAAGGAGCTCGAGGAGCGGCGCATTTCGCTGCAGCTCACCGAGCGCGCGCGCGACGTGCTGGCCGAGGCCGGGTTCGACGAGGAGTATGGCGCGCGGCCGCTGCGGCGGACGGTGCAGCGCATGGTCGAGAACCCGATCTCGAAGGGCATCCTCGAGGGGCAGTTCCGCGAGGGCGACACCGTCATCGTTGACGTCGAGGAGGACCACCTCGTCCCGCGGTTGCTGGTGCCGGCGCGGGCGGGCCGCAACGAAAGATTGAACCGCGGAGACCGCTGAGGGCGCAGAGGCAGAGCGATCCGGGACAGGTCGGCGCGCACAACGCGGGACGGTCGCTGCACACACCGGGATAACACCCTGGGAAGCCTTCCGCCGTCATCAGATCCGACGATAACGAGAACGCGCTACCTTTCGGGGCCTGCGTCAAGGCCGGAAACGGCGAAGGCGGACCCCTGCCGCAGGAAGCTGTGCAAAGTGAATGATCCCGTTTTCCTCCTAGGG
>Ga0315282_10009742_pt1 | contig 15220 bp, 14 predicted proteins | sample YL17G07_20_MG_FD_203693 | JGI IMG/M metagenome (GOLD analysis project Ga0315282, IMG submission 203693) | Sediment microbial communities from Yellowstone Lake, YNP, Wyoming, USA - YL17G07_20 | ecosystem: Environmental > Aquatic > Freshwater > Lake > Sediment | place: USA: Wyoming | collected... | reverse complement strand
AAGATGGTTTGCTGTATCATCCCTATCAACCTCCTTTTGGTCTTTTGGTTTCACCCAACAGGTGATATTCTATATCACCGAAACCTCTTGCCCAAAAGGAGTTTTTTTACTTTTTTGGATTCCTATATCTTTTTTAGGGTTCTATAGCTTTTTATTCTATAGAATTTAGTGATTTTTTGGTGCTTAGACTTTTCCATTGACAACCCTTTCCCCCTATCTTAAATAGATAAAAACTAAAAAGCTTGTCTGTTGGGGAACAAAGGATGGTAATGCATAAACCATTCATCGAAGAGGTGAAAATAGATAGGGTCATTCTCTCTCGACTCATGCCTGATGAGGATCTCTTCACGGCTTTGAAAAGGATTGCCAGGGATTACGGAGTAGAGAGGGGAGTCATCCTTTCAGCCATAGGAAGTTTAAAGAATGTCGTATTCAGGAATGTTAAAACAAACGTTGATGTCCCTGTGAAGTTAGAGGATACGAACGAGATGGAAGAAGCGGGTCCCTTCGAGCTGCTTTCTTTAGAAGGAAATATTTTCCCCTCGGAAAACGATGGGGATTTAATGATTCATCTGCATGTCATGCTTGGTTCGCCTTCGGGGAACGTGATGGGTGGTCATCTGTTTAAGGCTACCATCTTCACGACTACAGAAGTCTTTATTGGGAAAATTGTTGGGTCCTCGGTCTTCAAGGCGAAAAGTGACGTGACCGGCCTCGTGGAACTTCTGAAGAGATGATTCTCTTACTCCCTCAATTCTCCTAATGGTCTAGCCATTTCCATATAGATACATATTCTAATAGAGATCGATGTCAGGGGAGAGTTAACTTATCAAAATCTTGGTAAATTAATACATTCTGAAACGGTCTGACCATTTTACCTACTATTTATCTTCTCTTGACACAAAAAAACCTCCATTATAAGATAGATGTTATAAGATAGATTTGTTGGCTATGAACTTGAGCCATTTTGAGGAAAGGAGACCCGCAGAGGAGATCATCGCTTAGCTCAATCACTCCCGCTTAAAATACTGCATTTTTTTCGACAAAATACTGTATTTATCTTATTTTAATCCCTCTTCATTTATTGGTAATCAAGAGGAGTTTAAGAGGAGCGAGTGAACCATAATTTTTTTATCTTTTGAAACGGCACATTTTCAAAATTGATTTTTAAGGTCAGAAAGGAGGAGGAATATGGAAAAGACAAGACGTGAATTTGTAAAATTAGTTGGAGGGGCGGCTTTGGGCGCAGGCGTTATGCTTGCAGGTCAAGGCCAGGCAAGGGCGCAGGCTAAGACGTTTAAAGGAGTGCCATCAGAGCCTGTCAAGATCGGGGCAATGCCAGGTTTAACGGGTGTGATTGCAGTCCCGGGTACCGCAGCCTGGCGCGCGACCCAGATGTGGGTGGAAGAAGTCAACGCAGCAGGCGGCATTCTTGGGAGAAAGATCGAGCTCTTCATGGAAGAGGAGACGAGTGCCAAGGACTGCGTGGAGCGGTTCAGAAAACTTACTTTAGAAAAGAAGTGCGACGTGATCGTGGGGTTGATGTCAACCGGCAACGGACTTGCCGTAGGGCCGCTGGCAGAGGAGTTGGGGCAATTATGGCTCGCCTGGGACGGGACAACCCAAAAAGGTGTTGAAGAGACAATGCCTAAGACCAAATTTGCTTTTAAGAGTACTGATAACGAGGCAGAAGCCATTGGAGGAGCCATCCTGACAGCCAAATTCTTTCCCAATATCAAAACCGTTGCCGGAATTAACAACGACTATTCCTATGGTAGAGATTGCTGGGATTCTTTTCAGGCGGTGCTTAAGAACTTCAACCCGAATGTAAAATTTGTCGAGGCGTTGTGGCCCAAATTGGGCGAGACCGATTTTACTTCTCACATTGCTGCTCTTAAGAAGGCCAATGCGGATTTAATCATGACCAGCTTTTGGTCCGGAGACGTACCTATCTTAATGAAGCAGGCAGCAGCGGTCGGTCTCTTTAAAAAGACGAAAGCCTGTTTTACTACCGGCGGTGGTGCTCACTATACCCTTAAAAAAGAGTTTACCCCGGAGGGGATCATCCTCGGATATAACAGCTACTATTTCAGGTGGACCGATACATGGCCATTGCTCAAAAAGTTCAATAAATCGTATTATGAAAAATATAAGGAATACCCGGTCTATGAGTGTGACCATGCCTACTTTGTCCTCCAGGCCTATAAAGCTGCGGTGGAGAAATGTTACGACATCCTTGGTAAGTGGCCGACTAAAGAAGAGATCGGGAAGGCTCTGAGTGGCATTCAAGTGCCCTCCATTTCTGGCATACGAGGATACAGGGAAGACAATATTATGGCCTGTAACTTCTTTATGGGCCTTACGACACACAAGAACCCATACGATTTCGTCACGATCAATCCGATAGAAGTTCTGACACCCGTACAGATTATGAAACCCACCGCCGGATCTAAGTTGTACGACTGGATCAAGGGATGGAAGAGTTAGCAGGGGGAGAGCATGACTTGGGAATAATGGGAGAGAAGGTCCTTAAGGAATAATGGAATGTTGGAATAGTGGGATAACGTATAAAAATCCTGATGGGGTGATCGGGAGACACGGAGATGGGGAAGAAAAGCATTCTTCTCCGGGTCCCCGAGTCTCCGTTTCTCCGTGTCCTCTTTTTTCTGCTTCCCCAATATTCCGGCCTTCCATTATTCCAATATTCCATTCCTCCAGATTGACAGAGGTAACCTTGTGATTTTTGGGAAGGGAAGCACGTGATCGAGACCATCCTCAATATACTCTTCAGTGGCGTCTTTAATGCCTCGACGCTTTTTCTCGTTGCGGCAGGGCTTCAGGTGGTCTTCGGTGTGCAGAAGGTATTCAATCTGGCGTGCGGTAGTTTCTATGCCCTCGGAGCCTATGTCGGCATTACGGTCGTAAAAAGTCTTGTTGCAGGAGGATTTCCAACTCCACTCTTCATCATTCCATTGATTGCAGCTGGATTATTGCTGGGGTTCATCGGCCCTATTTTTGAGCGGGGGCTGATCAAATTTGTGTACGACCGAGACGAAACATTTCAGCTCCTCTTGACGTTTGCCATCGTGATGATGATTGAGGATATTATTAAGTTTATTTGGGGCACCTCTCCGCAGACCACGGGCGGAATCGATATGGTTTACGGGCAGCTGAATGTTTTGGGGGCCACGGTTCCGGTTTACAATCTCATTGTCATCGGATGTAGTTTCGCCATCGCGATCCTGATCGGATACATTCTCCTGAATACGAGGTTCGGCCGGATTATTCGGGCCACGGCAGATAAAAGGGAGATGAGCGAGGCTCTGGGCATCAATATGACATGGGTCTATGTCAAGGTCTTTACCCTGGGAACAATGCTTGGAACGTTGGGCGGGGCCTTGGTCATTCCTGCTGGTGCAGCGGTCTCAGAGATGGGGGTGGAGCTTATCGTCCTGGCTTTTGCCGTCGTCGTGATCGGTGGGCTTGGAAGTATGAAAGGAGCCTTTGTGGGGGCTCTGGCGGTAGGAGTATTGAAATCAATCGCTATTTCGACTTTTCCGGAGCTCGAAATGCTCACGATCTATATCATTGTGATCGTCGTCCTGGTGATCAAGCCACAAGGACTGTTCGGAGGTGGTAGAGTTTAATGCGAATGCTGTGGGAAGTAACATCCCTTAAGAGTTTCAGAATAGTGGTACTCATCGTCGCCGGCCTTTTTTTACTTGGCTTGCCTCTGTTTACCGGTCAATTCATCAGTTACTTGATGCTAACCTTTTTTGCGTATGCGATTACGGTCGTCGGGTTTAACCTTTTGTTTGGGTATACCGGTCTCTTGTCCTTCGGCCACGCCCTTTTTATGGCGGTAGGAGCTTACACTGCGGCCTTTCTGACGTCGAAATTTTCGGTTCTTTACATGGAGGTGATTCTCATCGTATCGGTGATCGTTGCCTCTATTCTGGCCGCGTTGATCGGAGCGATCTGTGTCCGTTATATCAAAATTTACTTTGCGATGCTCACTCTTGCTTTCGGAATGCTCTTCTACACCTTTCTGCTAAAGTTCTATTATCTGACCGGAGGGGATGAAGGGATGCGTGTCTTAAGGCCCTATCTTCTCGGGTTTAATTTTTCTGAGGTTCCGAAAATGCAATTTCTTACGGGAAGCTATTATATCTATACTTTTGTGATTTTAGTGATCCTTATCTTCATCATGTGGAAGATCATCTCGTCGCCGTTCGGGCTCTGTCTGAAGGCGATCAGGGATAACCCTGAGAAGGCTGAATATCTGGGGGTGAGCGTAAGGAAATACCGCTGGTACGCATTTGTTATTTCCGGTGCTTATGCTGCGGTCGGGGGAGCGCTCCTGGCTCCAGCCATCGGACAGGTGGATCCGGGGCTGACGTATTGGACGCATTCCGGGACGCTCGTCTTTATGACGCTCCTCGGTGGTTTTGAAAACTTTTTCGGTCCCTTGATCGGCGGCATCGTCTATATCTTCCTTCAAGACAAGATCATGTCCCTCACGACCTATTGGAGGTTCATCTTTGGAGCGATTCTCGCATTTATCGTCATTGCAGCCCCCGGGGGGATCGCTGGAGTGATCAGTTCTTTGGCGAAAAGGAGAAAGAGTTGAACGAAGCAACAGGGAGGATGATTCTTTCTGCCCAGGATCTCCATAAACATTATGGAGAGTTCTGTGCTCTGGGCGGGGTGAGCTTTCAGATCAATGAGGGAGAGTTTGTTTCCATTATCGGACCGAACGGAGCGGGCAAGACCACGTTGATCAATGTCTTGACCGGATTGCTCAAACCGAATCAAGGAAAAGTCTTTTTCAAGGATATGGAGATTACCGGGATCGGCCCTGAAAGGCTTTCCAAGTTGGGACTTGCCCGGAGTTTCCAACTCGTCAATATCTTCCCGAACTTTACGGTTCTTGAATTCCTGATGGTTGCCGTTGTTTCAAGACTCGGCAAAGGAAAGAACTTTTTCTCATCGCTCCTCCGTGATCAGGAGGTGACCGGAGAAGCCTTGGAGGTGGCAAAACTCTTCGGGCTCGATGACAAGAAGGACATGCTCACAAAGAATTTGCCCCAGGGGGATAAGAAGATGCTTGATGTCGCGTCAGCCTTCGCGCTCCATCCAGAGGTCATCTTGCTTGATGAGCCGACGAGCGGCGTGAGCACGAGCGATAAGAACAAGATTATGGAAACTTTGGTGTCTGCATCGAAGAAGATCGGGATCAAGTCGATTATTCAAGTGGAGCACGACATGGATATCGTTTTTTCTTATTCGGATCGCATCATTGCCTTACACCAGGGGAAGATCCTTGCGGATGGCGCTCCAGAAACGATCGAAAAGGATGAAGAAGTGGTATGCACTGTGGTGGGACAGAAGGAGTGCTTCAAGATCTTCAGTTCCATACTGAACCGAGAGAGTTGAGGACGACTCACGATGATACTCGAAGTAAAAAACTTGAATGTTTATATCAAGGCCAGCCATATCCTTAGGAATGTGGTGGTCGAAGTGGGAGAAGGGGAGGTGGTCTGTCTTATCGGGAGAAATGGGGCGGGGAAGACCACCCTTCTCAGATCGATTATGGGATTTCTGAAACCTGAGGCTGGTAGCATCAAGTTCAAAGGGGAGGAGATTAAAGGATTAACTCCTCATGAGATCGCTCTGAAGGGAGTGGGTTTTGCTCCTGAGGAAAGCGAAATTTTCGCTGATTTGACAACGTTTGAGAACATCGAAATCGCGACTTGGACCCGGAAGACATCACGTGGACCGGAGGAAAGAATTAAACTTGCTTATTCTGTATTTCCTGCTCTGGAGAGGTACAGGGCGAGAAAAGGGGAACAGATCAGCGGAGGGGAGAGGAAGATGCTTTCGATCGCGAGGGCCCTGGCCCTGGATCCTGATATCTTGTTGCTCGATGAGTCGTTCGAGGGGCTTTCGCCTGCCATCATCCCGCAAATTGCCGAAAGCATCCATGAAATTGCCAAGATGGGCCGTTCGATCTTCCTTGCCGAGTCCAACATCTACCATGTCCCCGATTTTACGGATCGACTTTACGTGATCGAGCGAGGAGAGATTATTTTTTCGGGAAAACCTGAAGAGTTGATAAAGGACAAAGCAGTCCTGAGAATTGTGGCAGGAGCCGCTTAAGTGCAGAGGGGATAAACTCTAAACACTAAACTCTAAATCCTAAACAAATCCAAAATCTAAAAGTCGAAAGAATATGGTGTTTTGAGTTTTGTGTTTTGGTCATTTGAGTTTCTTTAGAGTTTAGGGTTTCGAGTTTAGGGTTTAACATTCTTTATTTAAAGATGGTAAGGGATCATGAAGGAAAGGGGAGGTTCTTATATGCCTGAAACAACAACCGTGAGAGAGCAACTTCAAGAGGCCATTATCAAGGGGAAGCGGGATGTGGTCGAGCCATTGATTCGAAAGGCTCTGTCCGAGGGCTTGGGTCCCGAAGAAATCATGGATAAGATGATGATTCCCGCCATGGATGTGGTTGGAGACCGGTTTTCCCGAAATGAGATTTTTCTGCCGGAGATGATGATTGCAGCCCGGGCGATGAACACCGGACTGGATATTCTTCGACCCATGCTCGTTGCAAAGGGAGTTTCGAGCAAAGGGAAGGTGGTGATCGGTTCGGTGAAAGGCGACATCCACGATGTAGGAAAGAACATCGTTTCGATGGTTCTTCAAGGGGCGGGATATGAGGTTATCGATTTGGGAATTGATGCTCCGCCCGAGAAATTCGTCGACGCCGTTAGACAGCATCAGCCCCGATTTGTTCTGATGTCCGCCCTTCTCACTTTGACGATGTCAATGATGGAAGAGACGATCAAAGCTCTCAAGCAGGCAGGGCTCAAAGAGAAAGTAAAAGTCGGAGTGGGAGGAGCTCCACTCACCCAGAGTTTTGCGGATCGAATTGGAGCAGACTTTTACGGCAAAGATGCCCGCGCCGCTGTGATCAAATGCAATGAGTTAATTTGAATGATGGGGGATAGAACATGAAACCAAGAGAAAGAGTTCTAACCGCACTAAAAAGAGGGACTCCGGATCAGGTTCCCTGGATAGAGAATGATATCGAAGAAGGGCTTCAGGAAAGAATCATGGGTACGACCGATTTCACACCCGGCGGGCTCTGTGAAAAGCTCGGGATGGATGGCTTCGGGTATCATTTCCCGATGGGCGGGAAAGCAACTGCTGGCCAAGCCATGCAGGCAGCTGTGGGTTTTAAGGAGAGTTATTATTATCCGCGAAAGGTGACTTTCGATTTTGTCCCTCCCTGGATTGCGGAGATGGGAGTCACTGAAACCGGTCGGACGTTTATCAAACGGGGACTCCTCACCTCTAATGATTCCCTGAAGCTTTTTGATGAATACCTGCCGGACCCGGATCATCCAGCCCGGTATGATCAGGTGTCTAAGTGGATCGCGCAGTATAAGGGTGACTATGCGGTCTTCGCGAGAATTCGATTGGGATCTGCTTCATTGCTGGAAAGCATGGGCATCGTGGAGTTTGCTTATAATGTCTATGACAATCCGGACTTGATCAAAGAGGTCCACCGGCGGTTCTCAGAATGGTCTGCAAAGGTTGTGGAGCATTTGAACAAGATGGATTTTGATTTCTACTGGGCAAACGATGACCATGCCGATACGAAATCTCCCTGGATGAGCCGTGAGCAGTACCAGGAATTTTTCCTGCCGTATCAAAAGATCGTTGCGGGTGCCATGAAGAAGCCCTGGGTTTTTCATAGCGACGGCAATCTCATGCCCATTCTGGACGATCTGCTCACGTTGGGAATGAACGGGCTTCACCCCGTTCAACCCTCCGCCATGAACATGAAAGAAGTGAAAGCCAAGTACGGACAAAAGGTTTGCATTCTTGGCAACATTGATCTCGATTATACCCTTACCCTTGGAACACCCGATGAGGTGGATAAGGAAGTGAAGGAAAGAGTCGCTGTTGCCGGACCCGGAGGTGGGTACATTGTGACGAGCGCCAACAGCCTGACAGATTACTGTAAGACCGGGAATGTTTGGGCCATGGCCAAGGCTGTCAAGAAATACGGGAAGTATCCGTTAGATATGGATTTGCTGAAATAACAGACCAAATCCCCCTTTATCCCCCTTTGCAAAGGGGGAATTGTTTTTACCTCCCTTTAACAAAGGGAGGCTGGGAGGGATTTAAAAGAGATATGTTGATCATCGGCGAAAGAATCAACGCCTCTCGGAAGCCTATTGCCGAAGCCATTGCTTCCCGCAACGCCGCCGTTATACAGGATGAGGCAAAAGCTCAGGCCGCGGCAGGAGCTAACTACCTCGACGTCAATGCCGGGACATTTGTGGGAGAAGAGGCGAGACATCTCCGATGGGTTATCGAAACCGTTCAGGAAGTCGCAGACCTTCCTCTATGCATTGATAGTCCGGATCCTTCCGTGATCAAAGCGATGATTCCTTTGGCAAAGAAAACCCCGATCATCAATTCCATCACCCTGGAACCCTCACGGTTGGAAGGAATCCTGCCGCTCATTGCTGAGCATAAGACCAAGGTCATCGGTCTTTGCCAGTCAGGGGACTCTATCGCTGATACCGCAGAGGCAAAAGTGAAAATGGCGGGGCAATTGATAGAGAGGGTGAAGGCTGCTTCCATTCCTATGGATGATCTCTACATCGATCCCCTCGTCTATCCCCTCGCAACGAATGACAGGTCAGCGTTGGCCACACTCAATGCTATTAAGCAGATCATGACGCAATTTCCAGGTGTCCATACCACTTGTGGCCTGACGAATGTTTCTTACGGACTCCCAAACCGAAGGCTTGTCAATCGAGCCTTTCTTGTGGCAGCCATCGATCATGGTCTGGATTCAGCCATCTTGGACCCCACTGACAAAGAGCTCTTTGGCGCTCTTAAGGCTGCTCTTATGGTCGCCGGCAAGGACGAATTCTGCATGGGATATATCTCAGCCTTTCGTGAAGAGAGATTCGAATAGGCACCAAATTCCCTGCCAGGCAGGCAAACACCACAAGGTCATTGTGTCATAGGTCGATAAGGCATTCGTTATTGAAAACTTAATTACTGAGTGACTTAGTAACTTCATGACTAAACTTTAGGGCCTATGAAATACCTTGTCATCGCCTGTAATATCATGAAGAACGAACTTCTCCGTTTCCAGGCCAACGGAATCTCCTTTGTTTTTTTGGAACAGTCGCTCCATCGAACGCCCCAAAAGATGAAGCCGATCATTCAGGCAGAGATCGATAAGGCTGACGAACAGGATTTGGATTACATTGTCCTGAGCTATGGGCTGTGCAGCAACGGGATTTTGGGTGTCAAGTCAAAAAATCATTCTGTCGTCATTCCTCGCGTCCACGATTGCATTGCTCTTTTTCTTGGCTCGTGGGAAAAGTACATGGAAGAACACAAGAAGGAACCAGGCACCTACTATCTGACCAAGGGGTGGATCGAAGAGGGGAAATCGCCTATCGGGATTTATCAAGAATATTGTGAGCGCTACGATAAAGAGACGGCCGAATGGGTGATCAGGGAGGAGTTGAAGAACTACACGAGGATTGTTTTGGTGGACATGGGTGCCGAGTCGGAGACCCTTAGGGAACATGCGAGGGAGAATTCGCGTTTCCTTCATTTAAGATACGAGGAGATGAGAGGGTCTTTGGTATTTTTTGAGAAGATGCTTCAGGGATGTTGGGATAAGGATTTTATCATTTTGAAACCGGGTGAAGAAGTAACCCAGGAACTCTTTTTAGATCTTTAGTCATCCTCGAATCGATTTTTCTTCAAAGTTTTTACTCCTGTTACCTTGGGTTTTGTTGTCATTCCTGCCCCGTATGAGGGTGCGGGATAAACTCCGGCAGGAATCTATTTTTCTTTTGTTCTCCTGTTTTCAAATGAAAAGTATGGATTCCCGTTTGCACGGGGATGACCGAATTGACATGAGAGAAGGAATGAAAAAGTTTCAAGTCATCTTTCAACCTTCGGGAGGGAGGGGCGAAGTGTTAGAGGGAAAGACCATCTTGGAAGCCTCGAGAGAACTGAGGGTCGGAATAGAATCTCTCTGCGGGGGGATGAGAGACTGCGGCAAGTGCAAGGTCCAGTTAGTGGAAGGGACCCTTTCCCCGTTCACGGATGAGGAGGCAAAGTTCATTACGGAAAAGGAAAGGGTTGAGGGTTATCGGCTTGGATGCGCCGCCCAGATAGAGGGAGATGCCCTCGTCTTCGTTCCTGAGGAGAGCCGCGCTGGAAAACAGGTGGTCAGAAAAGCGGCTACCGGAAGAGCGATTGAACTGAATCCAGCCATTCATCTCTATTATCTGGAGCTTTCTCCACCCACCCTTCATGACCCTGACGGAGATCTTGATCGGCTTAAGGAAGGACTTAGCGAGAGCTATCATCTCTCTTCACTCGACATCGATTACCACGCCCTCCTAAAGGTTCCGGGAGTCCTCCGAAAGGCCGACTGGAAAGTCACGGTGGCGATCTGGATGGAGAAAGAGATTCTGGATGTCAAGCCGGGAAAGGTAGAGGATGCCTACGGACTGGCTATCGACATTGGTACGACTACTGTTGCTGCTTACCTTTGCAATCTCAGAAACGGAGAGTTGGTAGCGACCGATTCGATGATGAACCCTCAGATGAGTTATGGTGAGGATGTGATGTCAAGAATTACATATACCGTCACTCATCCGGGTGATGGTCTTGAAAGGATGCACGGGTTGATCGTTGACGGACTAAACCAGGTGATCAGAGATATTACCGTTAAGTGCCACCTCGACCCAGAGGATATTTTAGAGCTGACCTTTGTGGGTAACACCGTCATGCATCATATGCTTCTGAAGATCGATCCCCAATATTTGGGATTGTCTCCCTTTCCTCCTGTCATTCGGCAGTCCGTCAAGATTAAGGCAAGAGACCTGGGTTTGAAGGTCCATCCTTCCGCAAATGTTTATGTTCTGCCCGTCGAGGCAGGGTTCGTCGGCGCGGATAATGTCGGCGTCCTCATTGCCGAGGAGCCTTACCGTCAGGATCAAATGGTCCTCATCATTGATATCGGGACAAATGGGGAGTTGGTGATGGGAAGCAGGAAAATTCTCATCTCCTCGTCCTGCGCAACAGGTCCGGCCCTGGAAGGAGCCTATATCAAATTTGGGATGAGGGCCGCCCCTGGTGCGATAGAAAGGGTGAGCATCAATCCCGAAACTCTGGAGGTAGACTTCAAGGTTGTTGGAGAAGAGCACCGGAGGTCGGAATCGAAAAATGTCAGGGCAAGAGGCATCTGCGGTTCAGGAATCATCGACGCCATTGCAGAATTCTACAGAAATGGGATTATTGACAAAAGCGGACGTTTTAACCCAAACATACAATCCTCCCGATTAAGAACCAGTGATGGAAAACAGGAATTCATCATCGCATGGCAAGAAGAGACCTCGATTGGAAAGGAAATTACGATCACTCAAACAGATGTGAGAAATGTCCAACTGGCCAAGGGAGCACTCTACGCGGGAGCAAAACTGATGATGAGAAGACTGGGCGTCGATAAGCTGGACAAGGTCATTCTTGCAGGCGCCTTCGGAAGTTATATTGACAAAGAGAAGGCAATGATATTAGGGATGTTTCCTGACTGCGATCTGAGGAGTGTTTATGCCGTTGGCAATGCAGCCGGTGATGGGGCCAGGATTGCCCTTTTGAACCGAAAGAAGAGGGAAGAAGCTGAGGAGATAGCACGAAAGGTTGAATACATGGAGTTGACCATCGAAGGAGATTTTCAGACAGAATTTATTGAGGCCTTAGAATTTCCTCACGCGAAAGATTCCTTTCCCCACCTCAGAGATGTTGTCAGGAAGGATATCCTGGAGCAATAAGGGCTGGGGAAGATTACGAAAATGCTGCAGAATGCCCCGCCCTGTGGGCGGGGATGAATGCGGCGATTTCAAAAATCCGATGGGCCGGACATTCTTGTCCGGCAGATGCATTTTCGCCGAGACTGGAAAGTCTCGGCTATCCGTGAAGCTCTCGCCATAGCGTTTTCAACTCTTCTTCAACTTCTTTGCCCGGCCTTTTCAACGGAGATCTTGGATTTCCCCCAAAGTATCCTGTGAGATCCATCGCCATTTTCAGACCACCGATACCATATCTTGTCGTCACAGCTTTGGCAAGAGGTGTGAGTCGATTCTGTAATGCCTTTGCCTCTCTCATTTTCCCTTTGTCAAAAAGATTTTGAATCTGGACACATTCTTGAGGGACCGCATTTGCTACGGCGAGAATTCCACCCACTGCTCCGATACAGAGAGCTGGGAAGAATACGGGCGCCGAGCCCACAAAGACAGCAAACCCTTTCTTGGAGAGATGAATGATTTCACTCAGCTGACCGATGTTACCTGAACTGTCTTTGACGCCGATGATGTTGGAATGCTCGGAGAGCTTAGCCACCCATTCTGGTTCTAAGTTGATTCCGGTAAATTGCGGGACATTGTAAATGAGGATTCCAATCCGGGAAGATTCTGCAACAGCAATAAAATGATCATAAAGAATCTGTGGCTTCATCGACCCCTTAAAATAAGACGGAGTCACAACGAGGGCGCAATCCCCGCCCATTTCTGCAACTTGATTGGTGAATCGAATGGTCCCCTGGGTCGATTCCATTCCGGTACCAACCATCATTATCTTTGACCTAGGAATGGATTCCCTGGAGCTCTCGACAACTTTAATTTTCTCCTTCTCATTCAAATAGACCGCCTCCCCATTTGATCCCAAGACGAGATAACCGGAGAGACCTGTTCTGTTCCATTTCTGAAAATTATTCCTGAGCTTATCCAAGACCAACTTTCCATTTTGGAAAGGGGTGGTAATGGGTGGCATCACGCCGCTTAATTTCATGATTGCATTCCTCCTCTAAAAAGTGGGGATTGCGAATTGCGAACTACGAAATCATCGAACAAATTTCGCATTCTGAACTCCGCATCACTAAAGTAACATGGGGCCTATCAACCCGTCAAATGTGTGCCTCCTGATGGAGAGGAGAGGTATTGACGTCAATGACAATATTCGGAATAATTAGGTGTAAGAGAGCTCTGAAAAAGTACCATTCGCTCTCTTGATTACAGAGATTCTAAATGATTACAAAGATTTTTCTTTGTTTTCATCTCCTTTCTAATCACTGTAATCGTTTCATAATCGCCGTAATCACGGATTTCTGGGCTTTTCCAGAAATCTCCGTAATTTTTCTTGACATTTCTTAAGAATCCGAATGTAATAGGCGGTAATTTTACCCTTACCCCGTCATTGTGAGGAGGTCGTGACGACCGACAAAACAATCTCAAATTCAAGAGATTGCCGCGCCCTTCCGAGTCGCAATGACGATACAAGCTGGAGATAGGCATTGGTCGAGGAAAAAATTAAAGATGCGACAAAGATTCTGAATCTCTTGAGGTCGATGTCCGGCTATAAACCCCATTTTGAAATCATCGGTAATTATCGGCTGATTGACGACGGGGTACGACCGGAGGCCACGATCATGCTTCGCGCCAATGGCAAAGAGATGCACGAAGCAGAGACAGGAGTTGGCCCTGTTGACGCCCTGGCAAAGGTTTTGAAGAAATCGCTCAAATCCCTTTTCCCCGTGATTGATGAGGTAAAACTCGTTGATTTTAGTTCCAGAATCTTTGATCCAGGTGCGGGAACCGCTGCGGGTGTGGAAGTGGAAATTTTATTTAGCAACGGGAAAGATGCGTGGAGAGTGAAGGCATTTTCCGAAAATATTAATAGAGCCTCCTTTCTGGCGCTGGTAGATGGATTTGAATACGGGATTTATATTTCGAGAGAGGAAAAACCCTCTCAGTCACCCTGAACCATGCCCTGAATCAAGTTCAGGGTCTACGATTTCAGGTCTCGTAGATCGATGCCGAAATCGATAGATCCTGAATCAAGTTCAGGACCTGGTTCGGCATGACATTTGATCTCTGTCGTTTTTGGTTGGAATGGAGTTGATTATGGACCGCAAGAGACTGGAAGAAACCATTCTGGAAAAGTCAAAGGGAGGCAAACTTCTCTGCGCCATGTGCTTTAAGATCGCCGAAGATTTCGGAATCTCGAAGAAGGAGATGGGGAAAATCCTGAACGAGATGAAGGTCAAAATTGGGCAGTGCCAGCTCGGTTGTTTTGAATAATTTTTGGTATGACCCATTCGGCGGCGCAAAGCTCCGCTCAGAGTCAACCCTGAGCTTTTTGACAATACTCGAGGCTCAGCATTTATGTCGGGTAGTCGAGGGGTTGACATACAAAACAATTTGAATATAATTAGGGCATTTAATATCATAGGAGGTAAGAAAAGCGTCACAAAAAAGAAAAGGGTGGGGGGAATTCATTGATATCTCATAGGTGATTTTATCACCACAAGGAGGTAAGATTATGAATTCAGTTGTGGTCATCATCATAGGGTTTATCGTCTTTTTCATCGGTTACCGCTTCTACGCGAAGTACATCGATACGAAAATTATCAAGTCTGACCCCAAGAAGGCCACTCCGGCGAAGATGTATATGGATGGGGTGGAGTTCATGCCTACCAGTAAGAACATCCTCTTCGGTTACCAATTCAAGTCGATTGCCGGCGCAGCACCGGTGATCGGGCCTATCCTTGCTATCCAATGGGGATGGCTTCCTGCATTGCTTTGGATTTTACTGGGTGCGCTCTTCATTGGCTGGGTCCATGACTACTCGAGTGCTGTGGTGGCGATGCGAAATGAAGGAGCTTCCTTTGGTGGGTTAAGTTACAGATTGATTTCGCCGAAGGCTCGGATTATTCTTCTCTGCTTTATCTATTTCTTTTTGCTTCTCATCGCTGGCGCCTTTGGAGCCATTGTCGTCAATGCAGCTATTGGGCTGAAAAGTGCTCCCATGGCATGGCTCTTTCTAACGATCGGCGGAGTCCTTGCTGGACAGATGATCTATCGCTGGAAGAAGGATATTATCCTGACCACAGTTGTCTGTGTTGTAATCACATTGTTCGGAATATGGCTCGGGTCGGTCGCCCCCTCTGACAGTATCCTTGGGGCCGGAATTGCTAATAGCAAAGTTGTATGGGCCATCGCTGCCCTTGTCTTTTGCTACTTTGCAGCGGTCTTACCGATCTGGAGGTTTGCACTTCCGATTAACTATGTCGCCTCCTACATCGTTTTCCTGGGTCTCTTATTCGGGA
>Ga0315282_10009741_pt1 | contig 15221 bp, 28 predicted proteins | sample YL17G07_20_MG_FD_203693 | JGI IMG/M metagenome (GOLD analysis project Ga0315282, IMG submission 203693) | Sediment microbial communities from Yellowstone Lake, YNP, Wyoming, USA - YL17G07_20 | ecosystem: Environmental > Aquatic > Freshwater > Lake > Sediment | place: USA: Wyoming | collected... | reverse complement strand
AGCCGAGATTCATTAAATGCTATGGTGCAGGGATAGGATTGGTAAGCAGAAAAGTATTCGAGAAGATACCTTGGAGATACTGCCCTTATCATCCATTGGGGGATGATATTCAGTTTTGGCATGAGACCAATGACAAGGGATTCCAATGGTGGGCTGACTTAAGTTTTAAGATAACCCATCTAAATAGCCCTTGGAATAAGAAAGTAGTGAATGAGGTGGAAGAGATTGAAATTAAGCGAGATATTAAAACATCCTGAAAGGGATTTGAGTAAATTGAATGAAATTGAGAAGAGAGAACTCGCTATGAAAGGAATAGAAGACCTGATTGAATGCAAGAAAGACATTAATAAAAAAGAATTTGAAGAGCAGTTTGGAGATGGGATTAAGTTGAATCTTGGATGTGGAAATAAAAAGAAAGAAGGATTCATTAATATTGATTCTACTGACAGAGTAAAGCCAGACATAGTTTGGGATTTGGAAAAAGGATTGCCTCCAAACATAGCTTACAATTCTGTCACAGGAGTTTACGCTTCGCATATATTTGAACACATAAAGAATTTCATTCCTTTGATGGAAGACATTTATAGAGTATGCAAGAACAAAGCTAAAGTTCATGCCATCGTTCCACTATATACTTCAACTCATGCCTTCAGCGACCCTACTCATGTGAGATACTTCGGAACTTATACATTCCAATATTTTAGCAAGGGTAAATTCAAAGAGATGAATATAGACAAGTTTGATTATGATTTCAAATGCGATTTCAGAATCATTGACCAATCAATAAATGATGGTATAATGACTGTAATAATGGAGGTAGTCAAATGCCAAAAAAAGAAGATGAAGAAATAAGGGTTGAAAAGAAACCTTTCAAATGCTGTGGGAAGGAATTTACAAAAGAAGAATTTTACTGGCATAAAAGGAAGTGCCATTAAATAATAATAACTTTAAGATATAATTAGGTGAGAAAATGTCTGAAGAAGAATGGAATAGAAAGATAAAAGAATGTGATTTAGCACATGATAGGTTTATGGCTTTATATTATAAATTTCTTGCCAAAAATACTCTAAGAGGTGGTCTTTAGATGGGTTCACAGGATTTGCCAAAACGCCCTAGAAATATTCCAGCGTATCCACAGCCATCTATGAAAGTACCAGTAAGAAGCTGTCCGAGATGCGGAGGTCAGACATTCATATTGCCTGAAGGCACTATGGAATGTTATAACTGCAAGAGAATATATCAGACTGCTGGTTTTAACTACCGTATAGAAAGAGCACGTTAATTATGAAGACAAAAAGAGTATGCCCATATTGCAATGGAAGTGGATTTATAGAGACCGAAGAGGATTATCCAAGAATCTATCCCAATTTACCTTATGTTAAAAATATAGGTGAAAGATAATGGTAATACCTTCGTTTGGCTCAAAACAGCGATTTCCCCAGCGTAAATTGAAGTGGGGTGAAAGAGGTGGACTATACGCTTACTGTCCGACTGAAAGAAGAGTATTGACTCAGGATGAAGTAAGACGAATGACCTTACCGCCTGGAAGATTAGTCTGTATTTATTGCGGTCAATTTGTTGACAGGCATTTAGACCCTAACATATTCGGATGATAAAATGGAAGAGATTAACCAAATCAAAAATATCGTGCTTTATCATAAGTCAGAGAAATGCTTTAAATGCGGGAATCTAGTAGAGAAGAATTCCGAAGGATATTTCAAGTGCGAATGCGGATTTGAATGGGCTAACTTGTTTATTAAAAGGATTCCTGTGGATGCATTTATGTTGTTTAAAAAGTTTGCTGATGCTAATTTCTGTTCTGATTATGGTATGTGTTTACGAGATTCTATTAATTCTATTAATGAATTACAAAAAATAAAACAAATGATATTCAATAAAGAATTTAAATTGGTGAAAAATGATGTATAAATTTATTTGTGAAACTTGCGGAAAAGAATTTCTAAGAAAGTGCATTAGACCAAATATAAGATTTTGTTCAAGAAAATGTCATTGGGGTGATAAAAAATATAAAAAAAAGATGATAAAAATAAGAGAAGAAATTAATAACAATCCAACATTATCAATGTTAAAAACCCGATTTCAAAAAGGACATGAAATCAACAATGGAAAACATCGTTCTATATCAACTGAATTTAAAAAAGGATGGAGTAAAACAAAATGGGGGAAACGCCTTCTCAAATTAAGAGGTGCTAAAATTTGTAAAAGACCCACTAAACCAGAATTAAATACAATGGAAATAATAAATAATCTTAATCTTGAAAACGAATGGAAATACACAGGTAATGGGGATGTATGGATAGGGATTAAAAATCCTGATTTTTTGAATATTAATGGAAAAAAGAAAATCATAGAAGTATTTTCTGATTATTGGCATAATGAACATAGAGTTGGTATACTATCACATCAAACTGAAGAAGGAACAAAAGAATTTTATAAAAATTATGGATTTGAAACACTTATTATTTGGGAGAGAGAATTAAAAAATAGAAATTTTGTGATAGAAAAGATTAGGGGGTTTACTTATGGTTGAACTTATTTTGAAAGATGTTCCACAGAATACTTATGATATTTTTATGGATTTTACTAAGCATGAATGTGAAGATAATACTACTATGGGTTTTAAAACATTAGTTGATAATTCCTTAAGATATTCAATGATAATGGATGTTTTATCTAATTTGGAACAGAGAATAAGTAAATTAGAAGAGAAGCCTGTAAAAGAAATAAAGCTTCTTTCAGGCAATAAATTGGAGGTGAAGAGAAGTGGGTCGATTTAATAAATATCTTGGTGAAGCTGAAGAGATTGAGATTGAATATAAAAACGGGACTAAGGAAATTCTTAAATTAAAGCCCTTGGAATGGACTGACATAAAAAACCTTTTATTAATTGGTAAGGATTTTGGTAAGAACACAGAAAATCCATTGGAAGGCATAAACGAGAAGACGATAGACCTGATGCAGGACATGGTTTTAAAGACTATGAAATTATCCTATCCAGAAGAGCCTGAAGATGAACTAAAGGCATTTGCAACTAAGAATTTCATGATACTGATACCGATAATAATAGACTTGAACCTAAATGTAGGCAGTTCCGAGAAATTAGAAAAGATAAAACAATTACAAAAGAGAGTGAAGGAAGATGCTAGAAAGATTCCGACAGATAAAACAGCTTGATGAGGATGAGAACTTGATAGGGATTCACGATGAGTTGATGAGAAACTACGGATACATATCAATTTATGAATTAAAAAAGATGCCAATCCCAACAGTCTTGGAATTGTTAGACCAAATCAGAAAATATAAGGAGAGGTTAAAAAGAAGCTTGAGGAAAAGATAATGGTTCAGGAAGATGTAATAATAAACGTAAAGTATAAGGATGATAAGAAAGACCCCTTAAAAAATGTTAAGAAGAGCCTTACTTCTGCCAGATTAAGTATGATGTTCTTTGCTTATTCAGTTGAAAAGGCATTTCAAGGATTGATAGGGGCTTCTATGGATTTCATGGGGGTTCAGGATGTTATGAATTCTATGCTAGGGACTATGTTCTTACCTATAGCTGAAGTGATTTTAGATACTTTACTTTGGATTTGGGATATGTGGGATACTTTACCAGAACCAGTTCAAAAAGGAATTAATGCTCTTATGCTTATTGTTGGAGTCGGTGCTGCTTTTGTTGGAGTTAATGCTTCTTTGGGACTTTTTATAAAAGCACTCACAGATTTTGGAATAATCTCTACCGCTACTGGGGCTGTCGTGTCTGCTGCTTTTGGAGCTATCTTTTTAATGGGATTGATATTGATTGGAGCATTATGGGCATTGGATGCTATTTTAAAATGGTTAGGGTTTCCTGGACTTTATGATGGTTGTGTGGCAGGACTAAAAAGGATATGGGAATTTGGTGTGCAATTAGCACACGATATAAAGTTCTGGTTCACTCAGCAAATACCTGAAGACATAGCGACTTTAACTAGATGGTTTCAGAATATGCCTAATAATGTAAATATAGCAATCAATAATCTTGTGAATTTCATTAGTATAGGTGTAAATAAAATATTGGATTTTTTCAGAAATCTTCCTATAAACATATCAAACGCAATTACTAATTTAGCCAGTATATTCACTCAAGTTGGAAGGAATATGATACAATGGATTATAAATGGCATAAACAGTATGGCATCCAGCATTAAGAATGCTTTCTGGAATCTTCTTCCTACTTGGTTGCAGAATGCCATTTCAGGCGTAGGTAAGTTTGCTAAAAGTATTTTAAATTTATTTGGTGGATTGTTTGGTATGCAACAGGGTGGTATAGTGACGAGACCTACACCAGCTTTAATCGGTGAAAGAGGACCTGAAGCTGTAATTCCTTTGGACAGGATTGGCTCAATAGGTGGAGTTTATGTAACAATAAACACTTCTACAATAGGTGGAAATACTGATTCAATAGCAAGAGAAATCGCAGACAAGTTTGCGTTTGAATTAAGCAGGGTGAGGTATTAATGACAGCTACTTTCTACATTCAAAAAACACTATATGTAACAGACAACCACTATGGTTTTGCTGGAGTAAATATTCAGTTTAATTTAGATACTGCTATGACTAAAATGACTGAAAGGATAGACAGGGTTTATGGCGGCCAGATTGAGAGGTCAAGAGGAAAGACCAACCAGAAAAACTTCTCTGCGACTACCATAATAGTTGACTTAAAACAGCAGAGGCATTTCTTTGATTTGTCTGGAGTTTTAACTAATTCGTCAGGCAACATGACATCGGATAAATACAATGTAGATGTAACACAGAATGGCTCGGCTGTATCGGATTTGGCAATCAATAAAAAGAATCTTTTGATTGCTTTCTCCGAGTCTGGTGGTGCGATACAATTATTCCATAGGAACTTCGGTCCTAATAGACCTACTGGAACTGCCTACCCCGAGAATATTACTGCCACATCAGAAAACGTGTTCATAACAACCATGAATTTTGAAGACATAGAATGCGATGTGGGAACCAATGAAGTCTATATGAAGGAAGGGGAACAAAGGATAAAATTCACCATGACTCTACGAAGAGGTAAAGAGAGGTAATAAAAATTGGTAACAAAAAAGATTTATTTGGGAGGAAGTTTAGTTACTGTATTAGGCATTTTAATTTACTTGTCAACTTTGCAGGGAGTAACTATTACTACAAGCCCTGATATTTCTTGTTCAGGAACAATCAACCAGCCATGTGTTTCCTATTTTAATATCACTTCTAATTATTATACTTTAAAATTCTTCAACACTTCAAACCAGAAATTAACTTTTTCTCCTGATGTGAAAGACTATAAAATCTACAGGTATGTATCTAAGAAATGGACTGAGATTAAGTTTCCTATAAATATGACTAAAGGGGTAGTCTATCAGTTCAAGATAGTGGGTTATAAGTATAAATCAAGTGATACGGTTAAGTGGGGTATTAAAGCAGGAGATAATGAAATTGACCCATATTGGTATGGAACAAGTTCCTTAATGGTCGAGATGCCACACCAGATAATCTATTCTACCGAAGATACATCTACAGATTCAAACTTACCTAACTCATTTTGGAACAACAACTATACTTTAATCTCAGGTGGATACACTTCTGTAATATCTTCTGGAACGATTACGACTAATAATAATTCTCAATCCAGTTGGAATGAGAGTTTTACTGGAAATCAAAATAATACTTTTTATGTAAGAGTCAAGAAGACTTCTAATGTTACAGGGGGGACAATGGATTTGAGTGGATATAATTATACTAGTACATTTAATGGAGCAAATTTAAATTTTGTGGAAGTAGAATATAATAACAAATCAAGTACTTCTCAATGTTTATATTTACGAGAATTAGGAACAGTATATCTTGGTTTGTTTAAAGGAACAGGTCTTGGTTTGGCATATTCAGGTAGTGCAAATGATAAAAGAGTTAATGTTGGTCTTGTTTGGAATTATACGATTGGATTTAATAATATAATCAATTTTAATCATGGAATTTCAGCTTGTTGGCGTTCAACTGTTGAACCAACAGATATACAATCAACATTAAAGATTTATAATTATGATACAGGTTTGTGGGTAACGATTAATGATACTCATATTACATCTGGAACTGAAACAAAACAAACTTGCCAAAATTACTGGCAAAATTTCACAATAAATTCGAGTTATAGTAAAGATAATAATATTAAGTTAATGTATAATTTCACTTCAAATGATGCAAATACAGGTAATTATTATACATGTGATATTTGTAGTGTGCCAGGTGGAACTTGTAATGAATTATGTATATCACAATTATACATGAATTTAACATATTATCCAAGCAATCCATATCTCGATGTAGGAAATGATGGTACTCAAAACTGGATTTATACAGGAATATTCAATGTAACAAACAATAAAACATCTGATTTTGCATTAGACATAAATACCTATCTTTCATCCTGTACTCCAGACCTTCAAGGATATTGTTATGTGCCTTTTGCGTTACATTCAGATTGGGGGGGTAAAATTCAGATAAGTTCTATGCAAATAAATTATACTTCCACATCGGCAAACTGGACTATAAACCCTTCAAGATATGGCTGGTATAAGTTTCCAATTAATAATCTTAATTATTTTGATACTGCAACTTTGAATTTATACCAGCAACCTATTGTCAATAATAGTTATGGTTATGACTGTAATAGTTCTTATCCATGCATTACAAACCTTTATTATTCCTCAAACCAGACTTGGAATAACATAAGCTGGAATACAAACCCGTCTTATTACTCTTACAAAATAATTGAGAAGAACTTCACATCTAATAACATTTGGGTAAATTGGACTATAACAAACCAGTTAAAATCAGTATTAGCGAACATCACCTATATGATTAGGATACCCATGATTAACATCGGATTAAAGGTTATGAACTTCAGTAAAAGCAACCAAGCTAACAAACCTTACATTCTAACCGAAGTCACAAAGTATGTGATTAATGAGAGTTCATGCGTATCTAATCCGCAGTCTTTATGCTACCAGAACGGGACATTTACACCTAAAGGACAGACTAATTCGCAGTGGATATTCAACATAACAGCTAATATTACTGGCACACTCTATGCTAATTGGAATCAGACTTTGCCTTCATGTATGAACCATTTCCTTTCTACAAATTCCACCCTAGAAACTTCGATAGATTATAACATCAGTAAAAATGATACTAATGATTATACAATTACTACAAATAATATTATTAATTCAATCTCTTATTCTGGCGGAGACACTTCAGGTATTTCTACTGTTAGTCAGGAAAGTGAAGCCACTTTTATATGGTTCAATGGAACTTATAATGGTTCTGTAACTAGTATTACAGCTAGATGGTTTGTTGGGGTTGCGAATGAAAATAGAAATGGAACTGTATGGATTTGTAAGGCTTATGCTTACGATAACAAAACTTGCAAAGGAACTGATACAAAAATCGGGGTGACATCAATAAATTTTACTGGAAGTTCAGGAAATATGTCTTACACTTTACTGACAACGAATTATTCCATTAGTTCTAATGAAACTTATAGGATTAAGTTTGGTGGTGGTATTGGTTCTGGCGATTATCCAGTATTTTATGAGAATGATAATACTGGAAATTGCCCCTATGGAAACAACACTTGGTATAGTGTTACTGGTATAAGTTCAGATGGTTCTGGTGAAGGGAATACTCCAGTAGATTCACGTAGAAAATGTTTTAACGATAGTTGGTCTTTGGGTGTTGGATATTATGCTAATATGTCAATAGGAACTTTGACTGCAAATACACCTAAACAATACTGGGGTTTCTTTACTTTGAACAACTGCACAGCAGGACAAACGATTAATGCAAGTTTGAACTTTACGGTGAGTTAATGCCAAGTGTAATCGTTCCAAGCCAACCTTCAGTTCCTTATGGACACTCTTCGGATTTCTCTTGCTATATTAACGAAGTTGAATACCCTGCATTTGTCTATTTAAACATCAAGAAAAGGGTCTGCCAATTAGAGGATTTCGAGATAAGAATCATGGATGTAGTTTCGACAGATACAAATATCCAGTATGGAAATACGATTAAAATATTCGCTGAATCCAAATTGATTTTGAAAGGAAGAATAGACAACGTCAAGTTTCAAACCGATGGAATCTGTGTAATAAAAGGATTCGGTATGGGAATCATGTTAGCAAATAAAGAATATACTTTAAGGACAGTGTTTAATGATACTACTGTTAATATTGTGAATTATTTTCTATCTTTAAATAACGATTCTGCTTCTCCATTTATATTAAACAAAGGAACTATTGAGGATTTTGGCGAGGCTATAAACTTCAGGTCTGAGTTTGACAATAAATTACAGGCGATGAATGCTTTAAGCGGTCAATTAGAATGGGATTGGTGGGTTGATAATGGGGAGTATCCTTATAATATAGACTCATTTAATTTTGCAGAATGGAGAGGAAGCATTCCACCTGTTTATACCGTAACTTTATCTGGAAATGACCAGAATGCTATAATATCAGACAGGAATGATAATTTATACACCCTCATTAATTCTGTGATTTATTTGGGAAAAGGAGAAGGGACTAATCAGATATGGACAGAGTTTTCATTGGTTTCTACTATTTACGACAAGTTAGACCAGACTTTAACTGCTTATACTCCTTTTGTCTTAATCACTGCAAATGGCTTTCCAAATTTAGGCATAGCAAAGATAGGAAGAACACCTATAGCTTGGACAAACAAAATTGGGAATTTATTTAATGTATTCATGCAGGATACAGAATTATCTACTTTAAACATAGACCATTACAAGGGAACTTTGGCTATACTTACTTATGATGCTACTGGATTGGCTAATACAACTTTAACCCAGCAATTAACTACTTCCGATACTACCGTTACCGTCACTGATACGAGTTCATTTACTGCTACTGGCTCGATTATAATCGGTGAAGAAGCTATATCATATACGGGTAAGACTGCAACGACTTTCACTGGATGCACAAGGGGTTATAATTCTACTCCAATAGTAGGGCATGACTGGGGGATGATATTATTCCAGTATGATTCGACCAAACATTACACTAAAAACACTCCTCAAGCTGGGACTATAATGGCAGACTCAAGGATAGGAATAAAGCAGAAGAATATCTCGGACCCAACTAAAGACACTGAGAAACAGATTGAGATGGAAGCGACACTTTACTTATTAAGGAACGCTACTATAACTTACGAAATTACCTTTGAAATGATGGATTACTTTGATTTTTTAACTAATGTTAATTTAGGAGATAATTTACAGATAATAGATTCTGATTCAGGATTGAATGATATTTATCGTTTTCTAGGATTAGAACTCACTTATGACATGGGTTCTGTAAATATGATAATCTCGGCTAGTAACAAGAAATTTACTGAATCAACCTTTATAGACAAGATGGCTGATACTGAAAGAAAGATACAAACCCGTTTAACATATTCTCAAAGTTAATAAGTATTAACTTGCCTTTAAATATCAATAATGATAGTTATTATTTTGGAGGTATAACAATGTATGATTGGCTTTTGTCATTAGGAAGTATCTCTTTTAGCAACCCATTAGTTCAAGCATTCGCAGTAGCAGTCGTAAGGTCAGTAGCAGGATGGCTTAATTCGTCTTTAGAAGATGGAAAAATCACGATGTACGAATGGCAGGAATTACTCAAGACCATGTTCAGGGTGATACCACAGGCTTTAGGATTATCAGCATTCGGTATTCCAGCGACAGGTGCATTGATTACAGACTATCTATTCAATAGGATTAAGGATTTGCAACCTACAAAGAAATAATCTTTTTCTTTTTTATTTTTTCAATTTAGAATAAAGTTTATGTGGCTTTATATCTAGTGATTTATCTAAATAGTAAGTTGTTTTTGTGGTTAACTCTGTTATCTTACTTATTTTTTTCTTTTTATAATCCTCATCATCGGGATATATTTCTTTTCCATTTTCATCAAATTCATGGTGTTCATTTTTTACTTCTATCCAGAAACCTTGTTCTTTCATTTGTTCAAATAATTCTACTAATGATTGACTTCTTACTATTTTATCAAATCTTAGGGGCAATGACATATATTCTAAAGGATTCATTTCTTTAAGAAATTTAGCTGCTGTTCCATAAGATATTCGACCAACTGAATACATAAAACAAGGCTGTCTTATTTTACCACCTTTCAATAAACAATCTAAATAGACTTTCAGCATATATTTCTGAACATCAGTTGTCTTAACTAATTTCTCAAACATTATTAATTTTTCAAATTGTTTATTGTTCATAATCGTCTCTCCTTTTTCAAATATTCAAGAAAAAGTGTAATAGCAACCTTTTCCAACACCTCAGGATTCACAAATTCCCCTTCAAAATGCTTCTTTAACAGTTCTTTTGAGTCCATAAAGCATCTTGTCATTAAACATAGGTTATCTATATAGCGTTTGTTATTATCGTCAATACTTTTATCTAATGTTTCTTGTGTCTCTACTTTTTCTTCTGTCACTTTTATGTTTTTAATGTTGTAATAAGTCTTGTCTCCCTTTATTGTCTCTTCGACTTCAGCTTCGATTTTATCCCCAACTTTTACAGTTGTCCTGCCGAAATTGGAAATCCACTTGTCCTTATCCATCTCCAAGAAATACATCGGAGGGTCTTCTTTCTGTTTTACATTTTTTACAATACCCGTTACAAGCATATCATCATCTCTTTATTATTATATTAACTATCTCGTTGTTTTTCAACTTTAAAGTCCTTTGCAGTCTTGAACCCTTGCTGAATGTCATGCCTTCTACTGATGCCTGAACTGGGTCCAAATTTACATTTCCATTATCAAACTTATTAACTCTTGCTTTGAAATTATATTCTCTCTTCAATTAATCACCTACTAAATTATTAGTGTGCCTAACTATTTAAAGTTACCTATTAAATACTTATTGAGAATATATGTTTCAAATCATAAATAAAATTTGCCCTATTTGTAAAAAATCATTCTTACCATCAAATTCACTATATGTATATTGTAGTTTAGAATGTGCAACAATTAGTCATAAATTAAAACATAGATTATCAAACTATAAATGGCGAGAAACTCATAGAGAATCTTACAATACTTCTATGAGAATATTAGCTAGAAAAAAATACCAAAAAAACCCTGATTTTCATGAATATCAACGAAATTATCAAAGAGAATACCAAAGAAATAGGCTAAAAAATAATCCAGAATATCATAGAAAATTTTTAGAAACACAAAAAAAATTTAGAATCAAACAAAGATTACAAATTATTAATCATTATAGTAAAGGAACTATGAAATGTGCCTGTTGTGGGGAGAATAATATAAATTTCTTAACAATAGACCATATCAATAATGATGGTAATATACAAAGAAAAAGTTTGAAAACACCTGAACTAACTCATTGGATAATAAAAAATAATTTTCCAGAAGGATTTCAAATCTTATGCTATAATTGTAATCTTGGAAAGGCACATCATGGTGGAATATGCCCCCATAAAAAAATTATATAAACTTATCGTTTTATGTTTATTTTGATTAATGATAATCTGGATACATCCATCTATAACCCTGTTTCATAAGTTCATGGACTTCATCTCTTAAACGGCTCATGAGATATTTACATTCATAGCAATTTTTGGGTTCTCTTGATGTTATTTTCTTGTGATATTCGCAGATATACACCCATTTTCTATTCTTATCTATCACTTTGTTTTCGCACATAACCTTTCAACAACCTCTTTTCCAGGCTTATCTTATACTGCTTTAAATCTTCGCCTTCAAAATACTCAAACTTAGGGCAAAGTTCTGTCTCACAAACACACGATTGGGATTCTTCTCCACACTCACGACTATACTTACACATAAATCTAATACTTAATTATTATTATTTATTATTTCAATCTTTGAAGTAAATCTGTTTTATTTTCAATTCATTACAAATTATTATTACCCATTTTTTAATTGTATTGAACTCAGTTGAACAAACCTTGTATATTTCAGGGTTGGGTATGTTCGGCTTTAATATCTTTATTATTGATACTGCTATTTTACTTGGTCTTGCTGGTCTCCAACCGAGTTCATCTGCCATTTTAAACGCTATCGTTAAATCGTCTTCAGTCAATTTGAAAGGTTCTGAATACTTAACTAAACTCTCTTTTACCATTTCTACAAATAGTTTAGGCATTTATTCCCTTTTGGATTTTATTTCTGCCTGGGCTATTAACCTGTTTAATACGTCAACTCTTTCCTTATTCTCGCCTAAAATTCTGAGATTATTAGCTAGCCTGTGGTCGTAATAACAAAGATAAACAGCATTCTTCTTGGCTAATTCAGGATTATCTAATACTTCTTTAGCCATATAAGCATATTTAGTATGATGGCATTGGATTATGTTTGACCTTTTACCACAGCATTCGCAGTGAGTTGGTCTATCTCCAGACACCTCGACTCTAACTGACTTATACTTTATTTTATAACTCATATCATACTACACTCTATCCCGAAAGCTTTTAATTTCTTAATACTTTCAGGAAGTGGATACATTCTACAAATCAAAGGTCTCTTGTCGTAAATCCAGCATTTACGCTTACCATCCATTCCACTACCACCCATCAAATTTGGGCATGGGAATGGAATTAATACATAATTGTCTTTAACTTGACAACCTCTCGTCTCCCACCAGATTCTTTCTTCTTCGCTTGGTATATTGCTTATCTCTATTATTATCTTATTACAACAATTTCCGCAACAATCGCAAGATTTGACTTTCATTGTTCCATCTTTTCTAATTCCATTGTAACTTCAGCCATCATTTTAAACAAATCAGTCAAAACTTCTTTCATTCCTTTTAGTATTTCCTTGTATTTTTCTGGGTCATTCTTTTTTATCTGATATAATTCATCTAATTGCTTAAAATCTAAATTTTGTTTTTCCATTTATTTCACCTTATCATAGTATTGTTTAAGCTCTTTCATATCCTGCTCTAATTTTATCTTGGATTCAGCATAGAATTTGATTGTCTTGTCAACATTTTCCATGCTTGGTATCTGAATCTGTGACATGAAAACTACGAGCATTTCCAGTATCTCTTTCAATCTCGGCTGTTTCTGTAGCTTCAACAAAATAACTTTCATGCTCTTAAAACGCTTGAGCATTTCGTCTGATTGCTTCAACTTAGTTTCTAGGTCTGTATATATGTTTTTGATTTGGTCAAGAGTGAAAGTTTCATCTGTAACTGCCTTTACTCTTAGAATTTTTGTCTTCTCATCAAATTCAAACTTTCTTTCAATCATTTATTAACCTCCTTTGGTTTTAATTTTAAATAAATTATTAATGCACCAAATTCCATAATCACTATACCTGTTATAAGCCCTTCTAATAATCCTTCATTATAGTATATCATAAAATGGTCTGAAAGCATTTTATCCTGCTCTACATATCCGTAATATTCATACATCTCTGTCTTGTTTAATATAGCAAAAGCAGTCTCTTCTCCTGTCAAGTCAAAGCAAATAGCTTCATTGCTGACTAAATTACTGTTCAAATCCAGATGCATTAATTCATGGTATATAATTCCTATTAAAAGTATTCCAAAGATTGAGAACAAAAACAACATGAATATTGAAAAATAGACTATTTTCATCAGCATCTACCTACCATCTCTAATTCAGATATGCTTACGCATCGTTGCCTTTCAAACGGTGGATGCTCTATTATCGGAGCATCTAAATATCTTTCTATCTCTGTTTGGAAGAATGTCAAAGACCCGTCTTCCATGTGTTCTATTATGTAAATCCTTTTTACATTCATTGTTTTTAATGTATCTAAAACATCATCACCGATTGGATAACCCTGACCTATTATGTAGAAATGGTCTTTGTGATTCCTATGTGTGTAGAAAGTATCGCCTAAAACATTTCCCACGATTACACCATCAAATCGAGTTATTGGAATCATTTCATTCAACCTTCTTTAATATGTTATCCAACCTCTCTGGAACCGCTTTCAGTCGTTTTTCAGCAACAGCACAGTAATCAGGATTAATTTCTATGCCGATAAATCGTCTATTAAGTTTCTTGCATACTACTGCTGTTGTTCCTGAACCTAAGAATGGGTCAAGGATTAAGTCGTTAACAAAAGAGTATAGTTTGATACAACGATAAGGTAATTCTTCTGGAAATGGGTATTGATGCCCGATAATGTTTTTACCATTTGAATTAATCTTTATCTGCGGTGGAAATTCCCATACTGATTTTATAGTGAATTCTCGCCATTCCTCTTGAGTTAATTTTGATTCTTCTTTAATTGTCTTTGTAGGTAATTCTGTTTTACCAATTTTCTTGAAAACCCAAATCAATTCAAAATTAGGATTTGATAAGAAATTTGGTGGATAAGGATAACTACCGAATGATTTTTGATTAGAGTATTTTTGTTTGTTCCACATAAAAACTGAATATAATTGAAATCCAAACTCATAAGCCCATTTCTCAGCAAAGAACATAGGATTGTGAATAGTTCTAAAATTAACATATTTATCTTTCGATAATAAATCAAACCCAAAGTTTAATATCAAATGTCTTCCCTGTTTTAATTTGAATCTAATTCCAGACATAAAACTTTCCATTAATTTCTCAGAAAAACCATCTTCTTTTTTATAAGGTGGACTTGTAACAACCAAATCAACAGAGTTGTCGGGCATTAAAGGTAGTATCTCCAAGCAGTCCCCGCAAATCACTTTATTAATCATATCTTCAAATTTCATTCTTCAATCAACTCATAGCAGAATGGACAGTAATGATGTCTCTTTGCTATGTAATTGCCACATTTGTGTTTAATCATAACAGATTCATTAACCTTTATTTTATGATTTACTTTTGGCATTTCAACAGATATTCTTTTCATCCTTCATTCAACCTTCTTTTTCTCCTTTGGAAAAAAGACTCTTAAAATTCAAAGTATCAAGTAATGCCCTGACCCCTTCATTCTGTTTCAGATAAAATTCCTTGAGCTTCTGATTCAATTCTTTTATTTCTTTATCTTTCTCAAACAGCATCAGACTGTATCTGCTTAGCTTGTTGTTTTTTATTTCGATTTGCTCTTCCAATTCCTTTATCTTCTGCGATATTT
>Ga0315282_10009740_pt1 | contig 15221 bp, 16 predicted proteins | sample YL17G07_20_MG_FD_203693 | JGI IMG/M metagenome (GOLD analysis project Ga0315282, IMG submission 203693) | Sediment microbial communities from Yellowstone Lake, YNP, Wyoming, USA - YL17G07_20 | ecosystem: Environmental > Aquatic > Freshwater > Lake > Sediment | place: USA: Wyoming | collected... | reverse complement strand
CAACTACCTAACGTAGCGTGACCGCCGAGTGGGGATACGGCAAGACCGAAGCCCCATCAGGGGCAGAGAGCTTGCCGAGGAAACGAGGCGGAACGAGGGATTATAAGGGCGCAGCCCTTATTGTCATAGTAGGATCCGTCGTATTCAATTTTGAGAATGTCAACCATTTCTATTGTGGTGAACTCTGCTATAATCCTGTTTCTTATGTCAGAGTAACAGAATTTGTGAATGGAATATATACCGTTTTAGGAACTCAATTCGTAGACATTGTAAAAGGAATTGATTATGAAGTAAAAGTGAAAGTATCGAATTCGCAATCCACTGCCATACTTTATCTTGATTATGTAGAAAAACTTACAGTAAATCTTGGTGAAGAACCTCCAATCCCAGAGACAATCTATGTCGATGATGACAACACCGCTGGACCATGGGATGGTTCATTAGAACATCCCTATCAACATATTCAAGATGGTATTGATGCAGCAAATCCTGGTGATACGGTTTTTGTTTTCAATGGAACATATTATGAGAACGTAATCATAAATAAGGGTAATATCAGTCTCTTTGGTGAAGATAAAGATACCACGATTATTGATGCAAACGGTATAGGTAATACCGTTTATATTGGAAATCAAGAAAACAATGTTATTCAAGATTTCACAATAAAAAATGCAGCAAATAATGGTATCTATATATATGGTTACGCAGACTCTAGTTCTGCTGTATATGAAAGCATTAATAATAGATTCATAAATTGTATCATATGTGACAATGCAGGCAACGGTGTTTATATCCATTCAACTGGTCGTTGTTGCCACATTATCAATACGACGATATTAGACTGCGATATATCATCAAATGATGTAAATGGTATCTACCTTCAGGCTGATGGTAACCATTGCAATATAGGATTTTTAGGTTCTACCATTATTTCAAATACAACAATATCTAACAACTCACACGATGGAATTCTCCAAGAAGCAGGATATCATCATAGTATGGTGAGTTCTACCATTGTATCAAATTGTATGGTCTCGGATAACGATGGATACGGAATGAATATAGCTCTAAGTCCAGATTGTTGGAATGATGGACATATGATATATCATAACAATTTTATCAATAACGGACAAAATGCATACGACGCTTATGACTCAAGTGTGAACAAATGGTATGATGCGACGCTCTTAAATGGTAACTACTGGTCAGACTACACTGGAGAAGATAACAACCACGATGGTATCGGTGATACTCCATACAACATTTCAGGTGGAAGCAACCAAGACTTGTATCCATTAATGGACCCCTGGGGAAGTATTTCAGAATCAACTATCATGGTCTTGCCAGAGAATCGTTCAGTCTTCCCAAATTCAAATGTTACATTTAATGTACTAATTGATTATCTTCCAAATGGATTATCTGGCTATAATATTACTATCTCACTTAGTAATGCCTCTGTATCAATAATACAATCGGTGAGTTTTCCATCATGGGCTGTTTTGCATAATTCCTCAGATTTACCTTCTGATATCTTGTGGATCAAAGCTATTGACCTCAATAACCTAATAACGGAAAATGCAACAAATACCACACTGGCAACAATAGGAATCAGATCTGAAAATCCTGGTATAACATTTATTGAAATAGCTGTGACCAGATTAGATGATGATAACGGTTATCCAATTCTTGCAGAGACACAACATAGTACACTCACTGTTTTTAACCTACCACCATTGCCTGGGCATCAGAATTATCCCACAGACCCTGACGGGGATGGAGTGTTTGAAGATCTCAACGGCAACGGGCTTCTTGATTTCGATGATGTCGTCCAGCTCTTCCAATATTTCGAATGGATAGCAAGTACATATCCCGTGGAAATAGTCGATGTCAACGAAAACCACTTACTTGATTTTGATGATATTGTTGAACTCTTCGAGGAAGTATAACGCATGAAACAACTATGTTCCATAATTCTAGGTTTTTTACTCCTCAGCACATTCGTAGTAACTGCTTATACTGACCCAATAATTTTCTTAGAAGATGCTCAGATAATAGGGATCGGAAACATAACGACAGTGAATATTACTCTTAATACTGCACCTGATGGTTTATCAGGGTATAATCTTACCATTTCAATAAGCAATTCAACAATAGCAGATATACAATCATTCGCATATCCAATATGGGTTTCATTGAATGATACCTCTTCCTTACCATCCTCAATAGTATGGATAAAAGCAGTCGATTTAAATAACCAAATCAAGCCAGGAGCAACAAACATCAGTCTTGGTACACTGACTCTAATAAGCAAAGAGCTCGGAGAAACTGCCATTAATCTGTCAATCACTCGAATAGATGATGATGACGGATATCCAATTCTTGCAACACTTCACAATGCCACTTTACAAGTCCTTCCTAATCAACCTCCTTATACACCAGGTAATCCAGTTCCATCAAACGGTGCAATAGATGTCTCAATCAATACTGATATTAGCTGGACTGGTGGAGACCCAGATACCGGTGATACAGTCACGTATGATGTGTACTTTGGTACAGCAAGTAATCCTCCAAAAGCTATAAGCAACCAATCTGGAACAACTTATGATCCGGGGACGATGATTTACAATACGAAGTATTACTGGAAAATCATCCCCTGGGATAATGATAATGCATCATCAAGTGGACCCATCTGGAGCTTTACCACCATCTCAGAGCCATCTCAACCTCCATCACCACCACCAGCTACCCCTGAAAACAGCAAACCAACTGCAGATGCAGGTGGCCCGTATCAAGGATTTGTTGGAGAAGACATACAATTCAATGGACTGGGAAGTTTTGATTCTGATGGAACTATCGTCTCCTACAAATGGGAATATGGCGATGGAACAAACGGAACAGGAAACATCACAACACATAGTTATTCTCGTAAAGGCACGCATACCATCATCCTAACAGTAACTGATGATGATGGGGCAAAAGATACTGACGAAACCAGTGCAATTATACTCCAAGCAAACAACCCACCAACACATCCAACCATTTCTGGTCCTGCCGTAGGACATAAAGGAACTACCTATACCTACACAGCGGTTTCAAACGATGCAGATAATGATACTATCCAATATATTGTTGATTGGGGTGACACAACCACTAATACGAGCAAGTTTTTACCGAATGGAACGATATGCGAAATGAATCATAGCTGGACAACAGCAGGTATCTATCTTATTTCAATCAAAGCATATGATAACTACACCGAATCAGGAGTAACATATCTCATCGTTTTAATAGACATCCAGTATTGTGATGATATAGGATATCTTATCGACAATGATAGCGATGGAACGTATGATTCTTTCTATTGTAACGAAACTGGAAATAAAACAACAGTCGGACAGGAAGATGGAAAATATCTGATAGATACGAATGGGGATGGTACATGGGAATATACCTTTGATCCAACAGAAGGATTAGTAGCTATTCAGATTGTAGAGAAAAAAGGAACACCTGGCTTTGAGTTCATTATAATTCTTGCAGCATTAGTAACGGTAATCATGGTGATTCTTGGACGTCGAAAACATTAATTCCTTACTCACCCCAAACATAGATGGGATAATTCAAATTATAGTTTTGGTGGAATATCATCTGAGCTTATAATCGAGGCTTTACAATTATTGCAAATTCTATCAACATTATCTGTTTTATTAGAACCACAGATTACACAAAGCATAATACAAGTATAGTGAATCCTTGATTAAATATGTTCTCAAGAGATGAAGGAAAATAACGTTAAGAAATGTACACGCAATTTAGTTGAATATAGGAGCAGGAGGAGAAATTAATCTTCCTTTATGTTGGGCATATTTAACGGAAATATAACGATATGGGAATATTTTCCTACAGGAGAAAATTATAAAAATATCGTTAAGTTATTTGACTTCATTCCTATTACTTTTTAAAAAACCTTAACGAAAAGAATTAAAAGGATTGCTTTAAGAGATAACGGATTATTCATCTTGATTAAGTTGTGTGATTCAATGGGGGTAACTACTGAACCAACCTATGAAGATTATGAGCATTTACTAGGTTTAAATACATATTTAAGTAGAAAAGAAGAAAGAAAGATTCATAGACAAATTATCGAATTAGAAATAGTTTCAGATTTTAGTCTGATAGCAAAAAGATGTCACCAATTAATGCCAAAACAATTACCTAAAAATAATCCACAGTTAAGAAACGCTATTGTAGCAAAAACTGGTGAAAGATATACCGGACATTGTATTGAACTTTGGCTTTGGGGAAAAGGATATGCCTTAAATGGCCTTAGTACCAATTCATTTACTATCGAACCTCAATATTATAATAACAATCGTAAAATAGATTTTAAAATAGAAATAAAAACAAGAAATAATACAATCTCAATAGTAATTGATGCAAAAAATTGGGCAAGGTATTCAACAAAAGATGTAAATTATTATATGAAAAGCAGACATATTCCACCCTTTAATTCATTTATAGCAAATTATAAACTAATTTTCTTGAACAAAAGATTAATTCCTAAGGTTAAAAGCATCCTTCAGAGCAGTAGTATAGAGCCGATTGAGGTAAATGAGCACCTTACAGATAAACAATATATAAAGGATTTTTTCGTACTACTTTTATCTATGGAAAATAGTATCAAACATTTAGATAATCTGATATCAATCCCAGATGTCTCAAAGAATATATCGAAGTTAAAGACTCCAGATGCAATAAAATATGATATTGAGTTAGGAAAGCCGTATAAATTAATAGAAAGGAAATGGGAGATCGGGAGGTCATATATAGATAACTTGAAGAATCAAATGAAAACAGCAGGGATGATACTACCTAATAGAAATACAGAAGTGTTTACCAGATTGGATCAGTATAATGATTTTTTCAAGAGAAGCTGATTGATTGGATCAGTATATTGTGTCAGGTGCTTAACATTCCAGTATTGTAAGATGATATTGTAGTACGATAAATTAGAATAAATAAAAAAGAATAATAGTAAATAGAAACCCCCTTTAATACACACTATAATTATTGAGTCAAACTACCAATAGCTTAATATTCACTTGGTATATACTAGGTATGTATGACTAAGACAAGAACCACCATCACAATTAGTAAGGATTTATTGAAGCAGGCACGTGAGAAAGAGATTAACATTTCCTCTTTTGTTGATATAGAATTAAGGAGATATTTGGCTCTTATAGAAGGAAAACAATGCTCTGAAGATGAATTACGCCGAGGAGGAGATTTGAACTCCTGCGGAGCCAAAGCCCCACGAGCTTTCCAGGCTCGCGCCGTACCGGTCTGAGCCACCTCGGCAAAAACCACAGGGGAAACAGTCTTCCTGTTTATGTCTTTTTCCAGATTGAAGGATACGTCCCCTTATTCATCAGCACCCGTTCAAGGGTTGCACATAACCCCGTATCCTTCGCCATAACTTGATTCGAAGAAATCTCCATTTTCACCACCGCAACCCCTTCCCCCTTCAATGAAAGCACAGCTGCAGTCTCGCCCTTCTGCATATCCGCATCAATTTCGACAACACCAGGGACCGCAAGGCTCGCGCCATGACACAACGCATCGACCGCAGAATCACGAACTACAATCTTCGGCACCACATCAAGCAATCGCTCCATAGAAAGAATCGTTCTCCGAAGCTCCGTGTCATTGGTTTCCTCTTTCCAGAAGATATATGCATCTTTCAGGTCTTGCAGAGTGACCGCGGTTTCCTCAGTGATAGATCCTACGCGCGTCCTCCGAAGCTCTATAAGCTGCGCACCAACCCCAAGTTTCCTTCCGATATCCACACACAATGTTCGGATATATGTTCCTGCTTCGCACCCAACACGGAATAACACTTCCGTCCCATGAATCTCTAGAATTTCAAGATAATAAATCTGTCGGGTGCGCCTGACTCGCTTTACCGCGGAACGGAGGGGTGGGACCTGTGATATCTCGCCGATGAAACTACGGCACACTTCACGGATCCTTTTCTCGTCAACCTGTTTATGCAATTTCATCAGGGCAACGTATTCCTTACCGGCAACAAGGAGCACCTGCAGGGCTCGCGTAGCATCGCCAAGTGCTACAGGAAGCACGCCGGTGACCGCTGGGTCAAGAGTCCCCCCATGACCAGCCTTTTCCACCTCAAGGATTTCTTTCACCCAGGCGACGACCTGATGAGATGTCGGACCAGCGGGTTTATTAAGGTTGATAAAACCATAATGAAGGAGTTCTTTCACACTGCGCTCATCCGGCGATTTCCCATAATGTGGATTCGTCTTCGCAGCCACCCGAATAAGTCGTTTCCGCTGTATCAAGGAAGGTAGTTCGAAAATTTTCTCAACCATGTCCACTCACGGAATAACTCATATGATATAAAAACTCGTTTATTCCCCAAGGTACTGCATGATGATATCGACAATCTTCTCAGGTGACTTGTCTGCAGTATCAATGATTAGGTCATAAATCGAAGTATCGCGAACATCAATATTGTAATAGTTCTTATACCGAGTCGCCTCGCTTTGCTCACGTTTCAAAATCTCTTTTTTCCTTTTTTCAAAATCCCCTTGTTCTCGTTTAACGATACGCTGTGCACGTACATCAAGAGGCGCATCCAAGAGTACTTTTACTGCTGGGATCTTGTTACGATACGCGAGCCACCCGGAGATCCTTCCCTCGACAATCACATTCCCCTTCCGTAAAATCTTTCGTTGAAAGTTGTCAAGCTCCTCGTCGATTTCTCGATGCTGTTCACAGTACACGCCAAACTCTTCTAATGACATATGATATTTCTTCGCTATTCGTCGAAAAATCTCACCGGAGTACACATATTTCAGACCGAGTCGATTTTCAAGCAGTTTTGCCACGGTTGTTTTACCGGTGCCGGGAAGACCACTAATGGTGATCGTCGTCATAATTCCCCTATTTCGGAGCCGGACTACCACGTTTCCGTAGGGTCTGCCACCAGGTAGACCAGCTGACCCATTTCAACCCCTGCCGTATCAACTGCCCACCCAAAAACGAGAACACAAGATACAATAAAAACCAATTTGACATAATAAAAGCCGCCCGACCAAACAACGATACACTCGTTACCCAAGGGACGGTAAAAAACGTATAATTAAGCTGTCCTAAGAAGTACGTAAGCCAAATGAAAATAGGGGCGATGAAAATAAACAGGAAAAACATGGATTTCATCATACCACCTTGGGACTGTGTGGTCATTCGCATGATCTGCGGTTGCATCTTCATGAGTTTCTGCAACCGGTTGGTATTGCCTTCCCGTCTAGCTTTCGTGATTTCTTTTTGAAATGCCCTACTTGCCTCCTGTGCTTGACCCATGGCCTTCCAATTCGTAAATATATGGGTGAAGAACGATGACAGAAACACCACAATGATTCCTGCAAGAACAACGGTCATGAGTGGGTTCGCTCCCCCAAACCCAATAAGGGGTGCAAACACCGAATTCAGTGATAACGCCACAAATGTTCTGATATTCGGATCGCCAAAGATAAGTACCATCACAAAAAGAAGCAACATCAGTAAAAGGAGTTGCCCAGTTTGTGCATACTCATTCATCTTCCTCATTTTATCACAGGCTCTGCTTCTTTCACAGCTGCATCAAGCGCATTATCATGGTTAAACACAATTTTCACGGTCGCACCCGTCAGGGTTGCGTACGCCATCGCTGCCGCTCGATTGATCATCTGATGTTCCGCGATTTTATCAATGGAATCGGGATCTCGGTTCCGCGACGTATCCTTTGCTCTTCGATTAAAAATCTCCTTTGGGTCCGCTTCAACAATGACGATTGCAGTCGGATTTAACTTCCGTAGTACCCATTCTGGAAGACCAGGCATATACCCTTTCGGCGTTTTCACTGTACAATGGGTGTCGACAATGACGTTTTTCATTTTCCCGATCTTTTCAGCGGTCTTCATCTGCAATTGCTTCTGTTGATCTAAAGAAAGCTTCCGCATTTCATCACGGTCTTTCACAAGGCCAAGTTCTTTTGCGATATCGATCATCACGGTCCCGAAGGTGACAAATTGAATGTCCATTCCTTCCGCCGCTTTCTGCATCACCGTGGTTTTACCCACCCCAGGGATTCCTGTGACAACGATTACACCCATGGTCTGCCTCGTCATTCAGCTCCGAAGAATCCTCTCAGAACAGGATGCATTTCCATTGCCTGCTCTCGAGCGATCTGCTCGTACATCTGAATCAGAATACCAACTGTTAGCAGTACACCTGTCCCGCTGGCATTCCCGACGGTACCAATAGCGTCAGCAAACGCAGCTAATGCACCGACAGCAGCACCTCCAATGATAGTAACGACAGGAATATATCGCTCTAACACTCGTCCTAAAACCCGGGGGTCCCGTCGGAACCCTGGCATGACCATCCCTGATTTTTGAATTTGTTTTGCGACCGCGGTTGGCCCCATGTCGGTTGTTTCTATCCAAAATCTTGCAAAGAGGATTGATCCGAAGATCATGACTGACAGATAGATAATCGTCTTTGCGGCGAACTGCCATGGTGCATGACCACCGGAGCCTCCGCTGATGATCGGCATCAGCCAGCTGTTCACGCCATTGAGGTTTGACAGATACCACGCTCCTCCGGCATATGGCATTGTTGAGCCTGCGGACGTATCGTAGGCACCGACCCACCATTGGTGTCCTATCAAGGGTAACCCCTGCAGATTCGGGTGCGTGTAGAACAGCAATGCAAACATGTTGATGTTTGCGAGAAGCGCTGACATCAAGATGACAGGTATGTTTGATGCGTATATGAGCCGTATCGGGTATCGTCCTCGTGCGCCTCGTACCTTCGCGTGTGCAAGAGGTAGTTCAATACGCGATGATTCTGTAAAGGCTACAATCAAAAAGATCGCGATAGTACCAATTAAGGGTACAAGCGCATTCTGATGCCCGCCATGACCGATGAACAAGATCTGGAATCCACCATCCACGATCTCCCCGAGGTTCATGTTAGTGGCAAGGTAGTACGTCCCTGGGATAGTTCCTGCAGGGGGGTTCTGGATACTTAATGGTTGTGTTGCTGATGCAGGGAGCCAGTTGAAAAGTCCAGTAAAGATAGATTGTGAGACACCAGCGGCAATAAACATGGAGATACCGGAGCCAATCCCCCATTTGGAAATCAATTCATCCATGAGGAAGACAAGATATGCCCCCATGAATAACTGCAAGATGATGATAAGGTCTGCAGCAGTTCTCCCGCCGACCATGCCGGCTAGACTATCGCTTGGGCTGAGATACCCATAGACTTGTGGAATTGCTTCGACAAAGATCATGACAATGACCAGGACTTTCTGTGACCCCTGGTAAATCGCTTTATCCTCCTTCTTTGTCAAATCAAGTTTTATGATTTTTGCACCAACGAAGAGCTGAAGAATAATGGATGCCGTAACAATCGGTCCGATACCCAGGTGCATGATTGAACCTGATGCCCCTGCCATAATTGCACGATAACTGGCAAACATATCCAGGACTTGTCCACTCACACCATAGATCATGATGTTCGTCAAAACAAAGTAGAGAACCAGACAGATGATGGTCCAGAATATCTTGGTTCGGAAATTCACATGTCCTTCTGGTTTTGCGACCGCAGGCCAACGTTCAATCAGTGGTTTTAGGGCGAATAAGCGGCTCTTTTTTTCCTCTGCCATACGAAAAACCTTACTCCTTTATTTTTACTTCTCCACCATGTTCAGCAATCTTTTCAATCGCTTTTTGAGAAGCGGATTTAACTGTAATCGTATACCCGTGTTCAACGATCCCTCCACCCAGTAGTTTATCAAATCCTTCTTTGGTTAAGTCAATTTCTTTTTTCCCGTGGAATTTTTCTTCCAGATCACCAACATTAATGATGATGTCCCGTTTCACTAAACTAGCATCTCGCTTAAATCCATGGACACCAAAATGATCGGGCATGTACTTGAGCATGTGCATGAATTTATGTTTATGAAGACCTGCGTTTCCTCTGCCACCGCGAAGTCCAGCGCCTCGACCGCCCTTTTTTCCTTTCCCATGTGTCATGGATCCCCTGAATCTCTTGGTTTTTGTTCGTGCCACATCAATCACGTTCCATCATTTCTTCGTACGATTTTAAGTCGAAAGCAGATAAAGTAGGATATTATTATCTTTTCGGATAGGTTTTAAGGTGTCACGAGACATTTAAATTATTGGTTTTTTTCATTTTTTCTATCGTCTCAGACTGAGAATCCTCCTTGGCGTCTCTATCCGTTTATGGAAGTACACCGTCTTATCTTATCTGCAATAGGTCAATGCCACACCAGTTTTTAAACCATTCTAGTTTTTCTTTTTTTGCGTAAGCAGGTATTTACTATTTTTATCAAGATCAATAAAGAGATCTGCTTCTTCCAGGAGTTTATGGGAGGTTGTTCTTCCGAATGCGATGACCTCTGTTCGGCAGCCAAGGCTTTTTGCGTGGTCAAGGAGGTCTGAGAAATCTCCGTCGCCGCTGATGAGAACAATGGTGTCCAGTTTTGGTGCGAGCCGCATCACATCCATAGCGATCCCGACATCCCAGTCGCCTTTCTTTGCGCCTCCGTAGAAGATTTGAAGGTCTTTTGCTCGTACTTCGAAACCGATTTCTTCGAGCACATCATAGAACGTCTGTTCATCTTTGACGTCAGCCTTGATGACGTAGGCGATCGCTCGGATCAGTCGCCGGTCCGCGATTGCTTCTTTGAGAAGTACCTTGAAATTTACTTTTTTGTTGTACAAATGTTTCGCAGAGTAGTACAGATTTTGAACGTCAACAAATACACCAACGCGCTGGTCTTTGTTTCTTGTTAATGACATAGGGTTCTCACTTCACTATTTTTTTTAATTCTAAGGAAAGAAACATGTTTTATTATGATTTTGGTCCTAACCATGCGAAGGAGTTCTTATTGATGTGTCAGGATGCGTAGGAGTGTTATGTCGTACTTCATAACGTCTTTGTTGTGGAACTCGAACAATCTTCTGATATGGAATTCGTAGTCTTTCTGATAGGTAATTTCACCGTGTAACGCGTTGATCATTTTTTGTAAGAACGGCATGGTTTTTTTAAGGTGCAGTGAGTAGATAACGGTTGCGATTTCAAATCCTTTTTCGATGAAACTACGATCTGCGTTCTTGTTGCTTTTTTGTGCGCCGAACGGTGGATTCATGAGAACGGTATCGCAGGCTGTTTTCACGGCGGCGACATCTTGGGCTTGAAAGTGTATTGCAAGATTTTTTGAACGCGCGTATCGTTTTGCGATGGCGATGATGTTTTTATCGATGTCAAACCCATATACTTCTCTCGCACCCATGTATGCTGCGCCAACCGCGAAAATACCGGTTCCGCATCCGAGATCAACGACTGTTTTTCCCTCGATATCACCCCAATGATAGGCAGTGAAAAGGATGTCTGCCGCGATTGGTGCAGGTGTCATATATTGTTCAAGATTTGGAACTGGATGTGTTGGCGGTGGAACTTGTTGGAGGAGTATTTCAAGCTGACGCTGTTTCATATGACAACAGGAAGTGATGTTTGTTTACTAATAGTTTTTTATCCAAAAATTTTATTTGCTCATGGGAGTTCTAGGCAGAAACCGTTGGGCTCGTAGATCAGCGGAAGATCGCCCCCTTGGCATGGGGGAGGCCTCGGGTTCAAATCCCGACGAGTCCATCCTCGTCTCTTGGAGGGTTTCCACTCGAAACAGAGGTTTTTAGCCCTTGTTTCGATTTAAACGCACTTTCCCCTTCGATTTTATCGAATTTGAGGGTGTGTTTAATCCAATCGTACGGTCCAATTCTGTAGTAATTTTCAGCGTGTTGAATATATCCTTCTGTGGTAGAGATCTTGTCATGTCCGAGCCAGTTTTTCACCACGTAGCAGTCGTAATGTCCGGTTTGGATTTTTGTCTGGATGAGTCGTGCGACTGCGCACCAATGTCGTGAGATGTAGGGTGTGTAGTGTTCGTAAACTTGTTGTCCAGTTTCCCGGAGTTGTTTTCCCAGATAAGCACTGGTAAATGGTTTTCCACTTGGTTGTAGGTAGAGATAATCATCTGAGTATTGGTTTTCGACTTTGGGTCGCCAGTGGTCAATCCAGTTCTTGAAGCTTTTCCGCGTTTGTCCTTTCATGATTACATTTTCTGGGAAGATCTGTCGTTTACTGTAGTGTTTCTTTCGTTCGGTAATGATGAGTGATCCTGTATCAACGTCAATGTCTGATACTTTGATCAGACACGGTTCGCTGGGTACGCGCCATCCGATCCAAAAGTTGTGAGCATGGAGATATTGATAGAGTGCATTAGTGTATTTGTCCTCGTGATATTTGTGGTTGATAATCGCGTAGACGATGTCTGGTAGTGGGAGTATCCGTTCTTTGTGTTGTTGCCTTATAGGTAAGCGATAAAACCAGGTTCTGGAATCGATGCCGTAAGCGTGAAGGAACATTTGGATTGCTTGAAGATCATTTTTTAGAGCGAAATGTTGTGCGTGTTCGTGGTCTTCTCGGTATTGCATGTAGGCGATGAATTGGCCATAGTCGAGATGCAAAAAGTCTATTGGAAACACTAGGTGTTTGGTCATGCGTCGTGCGCATCGCATACGATGTTCGATTGTAGAGAGATTTCCGGTTGAGAGTCGTTGCCATCGTTTTGCGTGATCTGCTACTGCGTTGAAGAGTTCTGGGAGTGATTCGTATCGTGTTGGGTCGATAACGATTGGGTTGTTGCGATCAAATGTTTTTTTCAGTTCATAGGCCAATCCACCCATGGTCTCCCCGATAGGTTGGGAGTTGTGTTGTTCTTCTTGGACATGGCCTATATTTTCTAATATGTGTTTCCATTTTTGGTTTTTACCTCCTTCTAATTCACTGTATTGTGAACTAGTTGAAAATGTATCTTTTGAATAGTTGATTAGGTTTTCTTGTGAGGTTGTTATATACACGTTTTTCCCTCATTTTTTTGTATACTTATTTATCCGTTTTGGTAGGACAATATACGTAATATAAATACAAGTATTTATAAGTTTTCATCGTATACTTACTTACATGGGAAGACCACAAATTGAACGCCATAAGATAAAAACATCAATAACCATTGATCCAGAACTCTATACCTGGGTACAATCAAAAATAGAGACAAAGGAATTCTCAAATCTTACCCATGCGATAGAACGAGGACTCATCCTTCTCAGGGAAAAACTTGAGGAGAAAAAACGCTAGCAAATGACATAAATATGACAAATGAGATGAGGAACTTCTATGGATCCTAAAAATGAGGCCATCCCTGTTGTGGAGGTTATCGAACGATATCTTATTCTTTTATTGGGAGTAGTGGATAAACCAATTCCTTCATCAGTTCATGTGCAAAAAGAATTATTTATTCTATCAAAAGCGAACCCTCGAATCGCTGAATTTATTACTTTCGAGAAGCACTACAAAGGTCCATTTTCTGCTGATCTTGCGGATATTTCTAAAGAACCTGCATATAACAGTAGTGCGTTTGGCTATGATCATTACGGACGATTATATCTTACCCCTGAAGGAAAGGAAGTTTACAAAAAAATCATAGACACCAACGCAAAGAATTCTCGCTTTCAAGAACTGCTAAGTATGATTAAATTAACGAGAGAATTATACGACAAATTATCAAAAAATGAATTAATGTTTCTTGTCTATGCGACGTACGATGAATACACGGAGAAATCAAATATTTCGAAAAGTTTACTTGCACCATCCAGTAGAAAAAAATTCACGAGAGTTTTACTTGATAAAGGACTAATCTCTGAAGAGCGTGCACGGGAATTATTGGTTGGAATATAAATGAGTAAACGCTCGATAATCCCCGATAGTACGTTTTATGTTTGCTTTCTTGATGATATCCAAAAACCAGAATACATCGTACGAATTTTAGAAAATGATCACTTCGAATTTTTCACCGGATCGGTAATCAAAGGTGAAATTGAAGTATCAAAACACCATCACCTCGTAAAAGATGTTGTTGACCATCGTGTTCAACTCTTTATATACTATCAATATGGTGAGTTGCTACGACCGTTTTTTTCCGTTGGAGAAATTAAAAAAGGCGAGAACGAAGTGATTGTCATTTCGTATGTTCTTTTTTCTCAAAATAAGGAGTGCACCATTATTTTAGATGACGATACTCCAAGGAAATTTATCCAGAACCATATTCCGATGCTTGCACGATTTGTTGAAGGAACCGTTGGTTTTACAAAAAATTGTCATCTGAAATACAAGGTTTTTCAAAGGGACGAAACATTAAGTATCTTAAAGATGATACAGCAATCGAAATTCCGAATTAAAAGGGAGATTATTGAGGAAGCATTATCCCAGATAAGAGGGTCTGCGGATGAGTAAAAATATATATATCAAGGAAGCTGTGTTTGATAAAACATCAGATTTTAATGTAAAACGGTTTAAATTAGGAAATATCGATATTGAGCGACCGACAAAAATCCTTGATGCAAAAAAAATTAATCAGCCGTTATTTGGAGAAGAAAAATCGCATTTTAAAAATATCTTGTTTGAGACGTCAAAAATAATTTATGCTGATTCTATTACGAAATTATTACATCAACCGAATAGCAGTCGTGTACGGGATTGGTTCAGTTTAAAAGAATGGATCATGCAATATCCACATACACTTTCACTAACATTCGATTTTAATCCTTATACGCAATATCGAAAAATAGACGATCTCTCTGGTTTTTTCAACTATTATTACGAGTTCTCTGATACGGTGCTTCTTGTTCCAAATATTAAAATTGAAAAATATGAACTCACTATTGATTCTGAAACCAAAAAAAGAAAAGGAAAATCTGTACCTATAATGGCCGTTGATAAATATTTACAATTTGTTGATGACGCGTACCATATTTTGGATGAGAAAAACCATAAACCAATTTTTGTTCCGCTTTCTCTACGGCTCAGCATTGATGACATAAAACGTGTAGCTGAAGAATACGTGAAAAACGAGTTCTTCAATATTTGGATTGACTTTGAAGGCTCTGCGACAACGATACGAGCTAAACGAGCGAGGATTAGAGAATTTCTTTTACAAATGAAAAGACTTGAACGACTCAACGAAATTGTTGTTTATTGTACAAATGTTAAGCGGGAGATCATTTCAAATCCTG
>Ga0315282_10009739_pt1 | contig 15222 bp, 9 predicted proteins | sample YL17G07_20_MG_FD_203693 | JGI IMG/M metagenome (GOLD analysis project Ga0315282, IMG submission 203693) | Sediment microbial communities from Yellowstone Lake, YNP, Wyoming, USA - YL17G07_20 | ecosystem: Environmental > Aquatic > Freshwater > Lake > Sediment | place: USA: Wyoming | collected... | reverse complement strand
CATTAAATCCGCACGCACCGGTTTCAACGCCGGGTATTCGCGCAGAAAGGTTTCAAGAATTTCAGCCGCTCTTGGATTTTCGGTGGAAAATACTACCGATTCTCCAACTGGGGTGGCAGAATTCTGGCTAACTGGTAGGATCGGCTCCAGTTGGGCTACAATTTGATGATAGAGGTTGGGAAGCGTATCTCGGTGGTCGCCGGTGATGTGATAACCACGCCCGCCTAATAATACTGGGCGGTTGACGATATTTTTGCGAGGACGGTAATAATAATCCGGTTCATCGTCGCCAACAGGCTTGCGGTAATCGCCCAAGGAAATCAAATCAAAATTTGCAGTGGTAAAAACCTTGACAGTATTACCCAGGTTGCGGGCTATCGAGAGCGCTTTTAAAAATACTTCCGGTCCGATGACGGATGAACCAAAATTACAGAAAACACCGCCTTCCAAAGCACAAACTGCCCTGGTAAAGATCTTAAAATCTTGCCCGCTGGCCCAGCCAATCGCAGAAAAATCCACTGTGGGGTGTTGGTGGATGATATCCGTTCCAATCGCAACATGCACTGTATAGGGGATGCCCAGCTTATATGCAGTAGATAACACGCTGTTCTCCCGATAAATGAAGCGCGCATCTTCGGCAATCAGGCGTCCCAAGGCTTCGCCCATGCCCATACCCTGGTTTGCCCCGCGCTGGATAGCCAGATTCATCAGCAGGCCGGTTTCTTCTGCCATCCCAAAACTGCCATCTTCCAGACTCTTGACCACATCTTCGCTGGTATGCCCCTGGAGCGCGATTTCAAAATCATGAATGGTGGCCGCGCCATTAGAAGCCAGGTGGGTAATCACACCACGCTTCAACAGGTCAATCACCAGGGGAGCCAGCCCCCGTTTAATGACATGCCCACCGAACATAACCATCCAGGGTTTCCCGTTCTTGCGCGCTTCTACAATCCGTGAGGCCACTTCGAAAAGCTCAGGTATTTCAAACTGCTCATAAGCAGTCGTAGGGAAGATGAGGTCTTCTAGCGCAACGCGGTTTTCGCGTTTTACCAGGGGATAAGTTTTGACTTTGGTGAGATCTACGCTTGGATAAGGCATATCAATTACTCCATTACTAATAAGGACAGTATCGTGTCAGGCCTGTGATGTGACCTCCTCCGGCAGCGGTCATCTCGGGTGATAGTTCAGCCGTTGCACACCGCACTTCTGCCCCGCTGGCCGTGGAATCAAATCTTATGTATATACCTCGCCATAAACTACCTGCAGCCAAAAGGTGAGCAAGAAGCTTTTTGATTATTATAGCAATGAATCCCCATCCACTCCTGCGTGTGTAATCGGCTCTTTGTGAATCCTAGTATTGAACTTCTGGATTATGATCCAAAGCCTTCCACGCCAAATCTTAATGAGCCGTATAATAATCGTGCGAGGGAAAAATGGCCATACACATCCGCCGGGCTGTCGAAAAGGATTACGAAGTCTACTGCGACCTGTTTTACGAAATCAACGAACTGCACCGGCTGGCGCTTCCGGGTACTTTCCAGCAGCCGGCGGGGAAAATTATCGATCAGGAATATTTCCTCAGCCTCCTGAAGGATGAGCAGGTTGCCATCTTTTTCGCCGAAAGCGAAGGCCGTGCCGCCGGGTTTGTTTTTGTCTTGATCCGCGAAACCCCCTCCAACCCGCTGCTGGTGCCGCGCCGCTATGCTGTGCTCGACACCCTGGTGGTGCGCCTGGCCTTCCAAAGAACGGGAGTCGGCCGGGCGTTAATGCACGAAGCAGAAGATTGGGCTGCCAGCCAGAAGGTACATGTAGTGGAACTGAACGTGTACGAGTTCAACCAGGGCGCCCAGGCTTTTTATGAACGCCTGGGATACGCCACTTACAGCCGCAAGATGAGCAAAAAGCTCACCTAGAAAGCAATTACCGCTTTTTTCCCTTTCTCCACGCCCAATTTAGGGTTGACCGTAGTGATCTTCCCATCCAGGGTGATGACCAGCTTCTCCACCTGCAGCCGGCCTTCCTCCAGGTGGATAGAAACCTCGTGACCTTTGATCACGATCGTCCCCCAGCCGGTGGCGGTCGAGAAGAACACCTTGAATGGATCAACAGCGATTCTCGGCTCCAGATACAGGGTCTTCGCCGGCGCTGAATACCGGAAGCCGCTCAAAGCGATCAACAGGCCGTAGCTGGCCATGGCCCGGGCGTAGTAATTTCCGCATTCGTACTCATTCCAGGGGTTACGCGCCAGGCCATCGTAGCGAGAGCGCAGCGCTTTCACTACCGTCAGGCCTTCGTCGACCAGCCCTTCGGCGATCATATGGGCGGCTGCCTGGTATTCGATGCCCGTCCACACCTCGTCTGAGTAGACGAAAGGCAGGGTGGGTTTTCCACCGTGCGGCCAGGTGCATAACAGCAGGCCGGGTTCGTCGCCGATGGCATAGCCTGGGCGCTGTGGGTTGGCGTACTCCCACAGCGAGTCTTTGAAGTTGTACTCGAAGATCGCCTGCAGGTTCTTGCGCAGGTTGGCGCGGTTCTGCATCGACTGCATCCCGCACAAATTGGCCAGCCAGGCGCCAAACACCCCATCGCTGATGCAGCCTGTGCCGTACTGGTATTTTGGGCCTTCACCGATCAGCAGGGCATGCTCTTCCGGGTTATTTTCTCGCACTTTCTTTAAATCTTCCTCGGAAGGCGAGGCGCGCAGGCCTGTCAGCATCACCTTCTGCTGGTAATATTCCCCGTTGAACAGGTGTTCGTCCAGGTAGGCGGCGCCCTTCTTGCCCAGCTCCTCGTAAAAACCGGCCTCTTCGGGATGGCTGGAATCCTTCGCCATCTGGGCGATGCAGGCCAGCGCCCCCAGGTAGAAACTGGTGCACATGCCGTCCGGTCCCCAGAATTCGATGTCGTAGGTGTTGTGGTGGGGCTCCATCAAAACGCCCTGGTGCTCGGGATCCCAATACTCGATGCAGAAATCCATGCTGCGCTTCGCCAGCGGGTACATATCACACAACCAATCTTTATCTCCCGAGATTTGCCATTCGCGGTAGATCTTCATGATTCCGCCCAGTTGCCCGTCCGAAGCGGGGTGGAAGGTGTGAGAGGTCGGCCCGTCCGGCAGCGCCGAGCGGAAATTGACGTGCCCGCGCTCGTCCATCGAGCGCCGTAATTCCTGCTCACGCAAGGTGCGCTCGAGCTGCGGGAAGAGGTGTGGGATGGCCTGTGCGTAGTTCCATACATGCGTACACGAGCCGTGGCAGCAGCCGCTGTTGCAGAAACAGCCTTCCCAGGCCCACAGGTTGCCGTTGGCCTGGCGCAGGACGGTGGGGGATTTAATGATTGCCAGGTTGGCGGAAACTGCATCCAGCACGTAGGCGGGCAAGGTGGAGCGGAACAGGGCGTCGTGGAAAGCCTGGGTGCGCCCGCGCAGCGAAGTGTACTGGTCGCGCACGTATTTGAGCACGTCCTTGGCGTCTTTCCACTGCGAGGTGTAATAGGGTTTCCAGCGCGGCGGTTTGGCCGGCTTGCAGTCGCAGCCCGGCCCACAGCCTCCGGCGGTGCTGCCGTGTTCGGCGTATGAATTAATGTCTTCCCCTTCGGCCTTTTTCTGCTCTCCGAAAGCATAATCCACGTTGGGGAAATACCAGGAAATGATGACTGGGTAAGTGACCTTTTCGCCCGGTTGCAGCTCTCCTTTGAGCAGGATCGAGGCGCCGTTGCGGCCTTGGCTGGTTTCGGCCTTGACCCCGTTATTGGTGGTGAAGGCGCCGGTTGAAATCTCTTTCCACAGGGCTGAGATGCTGTCGAACCAGCCGCCGCGGAACCACATGGCTTTGATTGCTGGAGAAAATCCGATCACACCCAGGGCGCAGCTTCCGAACAGGGTCGAGTTCGGGTCCTCCAGGTTGTACATGTACGCCCCCGTGTCTGGGATGATGGCATTGCGCGTCCGGTCATAATCGTAACCGGTGCCGCCGTAAGCAAAGTGCGACATGTGGTAGGAGAACTCATATTTGACCGCTTCGCTGGTGGGATTATGGAAGGTGTATTCCAGCACCACGCACGGGATGGACGAATTTTTATCATCCAGCGGAATAAATGGGTTGAACCCGGTGATTGTCACCTTGAGCGGGATAGCCGGGTCATCCAGGTTGACGTAGCCGAAGGGATATTCGCCCTTGAAGGTGCAACCACGGAAACGCGGCAGGCCCTCGAATCCGCCGCAGCGATAACCCTGGCCTTTGAGGCCCTGGTCGTAGATGCGCTCGGTCGGCATCGGCCCTTCCAGCAGGCGGGCGATTCCCCTGGAGGGGATATCTAAAGTAGCGAAGGCGCTGTCTTGCGGGAAATGGCCGTCTGGTACGGCTGACACGGCTGGGGCGTTGCGGATTGAGAAGTCCTGCAGGCCGCCCTGCCCATTCAGGCAGATGCAGCCGGCGCCGATGCCGCCCATCGGTAGGGCTACCTGGAGCAGGTTCCTGGCTCGCAACGCCGGCAGGCCTTTTTCGCGATACAGTTCTTTCTTTGAGTAGGGGATGGCTTTGCCTTTCACGACGTATTCTCCTTTGGATGAATAGGATGCACTGATTCAGGTAGATCAGGCGAGGTTGATCACCAGCGGGTTGTCTTTCCAGATTTTCACCGGCCGGCTGAAGATAATTTCCCCGTCATTTTGAGTGAAGGTCGCCTGATTGCGGCCCAGATGGATCGACTTAACCGCCTTTTCCTTCAAGAAGAGCAGGCGCAAGCGCTGTAGCTCGATTCCGCCGTTGATGATTTCCAGCTCGATTTTTTGCGGAGCCTGGCGGTACATCCCCCAGCCGGTAGCCAGCGACCAGAAGACCTGGAAGCGCCCATTCTGCAAGCGCAATGGGTTGAAGCCGATCATTTGGCGGGGAAGGTCGAACTCGAAGCCGCTGAAGGCGGTCAACAGGGCGTAGCTGGCCATGCTGCGGGCGTAATTGCTGCCGCATTCGATCTCGTTCCACGGGTTGCGTTTTTCGCCGTCGTAGCGGGCGCGCACGGCCGAGACCACTTGCAGGCCCTCATCTACCAGCCCGGATTGGATCATCAATACGGCCGCGGCGTACTCAAAGCCGGTCATCACTTCTTGCGAATACGGGATAGGGATGACCGGTTTTTGCACTCCTTCAGGCCAGGCGCACATCACCAGGCCGGCCTCATCGTTGAGGGCGAATACCCGGCAGGGGTTATAAGCTTCACGCATGCACTGCTTGAAGTTGTATTTATATAGCGAGCCCAGCGCCGTGCGCGCTTGCCCGGGATCGAAAATGTTCCCCAAACCGTAGATGTTGGCGTGGAACTGCGCCAGGAGCTGGTCGATTTCGCAGCCTTCGCCAATCTGATATTTGATTTCCTGGTGCTCTTCATCCCAATAGGCATCTATCACCTTGCCGGATAACGAGGCGATGCCGGATTCGAACCTCTCCAGGACCGACCGGTCTTTCAGGTCAATCAACTGGTGATAGTATTCGCCGTTGAACAGGTGGCTGTCTACCCAGGCTTTGCCTTTTGCGAAGATACGGCGGTACTCTACGGCGGTTTCAGGCTCGCCCATCACCTCGGCTATTTCGGCGCCGGCTTTTAACGCTGCCAGATAAAAACCGCTCAGCCAGGCATCCGGGCTGTACAGCTCCATATCCAGGGTGTGGTGCATCCGCCCAGACAGCACCCCTTGCTTCTCGGGGTCCCAGCGGTATTCGTTGCTGGGCGCCCAGGCAAACTCGATGGCTTTCTTGATCGCCGGCCAGAATTTTTTCAGCCATTGGGTGTCTCCGCAGATTTTCCAGTCGGCGTAGACTTTCAGCACGTTGCCAAACTGCCCGTCTGCGCAGGGATGAAAGACCCAGTAATCTTCGGCGGTCAGGCCGGCCGGCAGCGGCAGGCGAAAGCGCATCGCCCCATCGCTGCGCTGGTTAAAAGTGAAGTCGGCTGCCCGCATGGAGCGCTCCAGGGCTGGGAAAAGAAATGGCACCGCCTGGGCATAGTTCCACACGTGAGTGCAGGAACCTTCGCAGCACCCGGCGTTGGCGTGACAGCCTTCGAAGCCATAGAAGGTGCCGTTTTCCAGGCGCGCCACGGTTGGGCCTTTGATGACCGCCAGGTTTGCTGCCACAGCATCCATCACCGCCGGCTTGAGGTCGGAAGAATATAGCGCTTCCTTAAAGGACAGCGTCTCGTCAAACAACCTGTCCCAATTCTCAAGGGCGTAATGGGCGCTGACCAGCGAATCGATGAACTGGGTGGCGTAATAATTGATCCAGCGTGTGGGCAGGCCCTTTTCCTGGGAGATCTTATTGGTCTCGTTGTTCCAATAGTTCTCGAAAAAAGGGAAGTTCCAGGTGATTACAAAGCGCACGCGCTGGGAGGCGCCAGGCGGCAGGGTGAAGCGCGCCGCCAGGCTGCCGGAGTTATTCGCCCCGGCCTTTTCGGCCGGGTAGCTGCGCGGTTTCAGCTCGCCTGGCCGGTTGAAATCCTGCCAGTAGACCTCCAGGTTGTCGAACCAGCCGCCGCGGTACCAGTAGGCCTGGGCGCTGATCTCTTCGCCTTCCACGCCCAGGGTTAGATCGCCCGGGCCAGTTTTGGGAGCCTCGGAAGCCTCGGGGCTGTCAGAGGCAAGGTGTAGATAGGTGCGGTTGGTCTCTCTTTTTATCGTATGCAGGTTATTGGCCGGTAGCGGGTTGCTGAGGGTGCCGGACAGGGTATAGACCAGGGCCTCTATACTTGTGTTTTCCACCTCAAATTCGAAAAAGGCCGCTGGCAGGCCAGAGTCGAAGTCATTCAATGGGATGAATGGGTTGAAAGCCGTCAGTCGGACATTGCTGGGAAACTTATCATCCACATAATCGAGCCTGGCAATAGGAAATTCACCGGTAAACTCCAAGGATTGGAAATGCGGCAGGCCGGTGAGAAATTCGCGGCTGGGGCCGAACCCAAATGAATTGAACGCCGGCCCATTGATGATACCCGAGTAGGGCGGGTGCAGATCGCCCTGCAAAACGCGGGCGTCCACCACCTGCCGGTCTTGCCCGCCATGCGGGCTGCGTTCGACTTTGACTGCAAAGTGCGAGAAACCGTTGAAGCTACCCTTATTGGGCCGGTTAAAAATTTCCCAATCGGTCAGGCGTCCATTGCCTGCCAGGCCAATCGAGCCGGTGCCGATGCCGCCCAGGGGGAAAGAAATTTCTCGCGTCTTAGCATGGCGATAATGAAACCGGGGGTTGCTAACCATGAGCTTTCCTTTTATCAAGAAAAATAGGGAAAAAAGCTTGACAAAACGCTGACAACGTTTACAATTAACTATAGTATAGTTTTCGAAATTTGTCAAAATATTCCCTAAAAATTCAGCATTCACTCAAGAATAACACCAGATTATTTAAAAAAGACCAAGGATAATAAAGTATTTTCATCTGAAGACGGTTTTCTGTACGTTTCTTCCTGGTAATATAAGAAATAAAGACCAAAATTGTAGGATATTCTTATCAGCCCGAGTTTTGTGCCTTCCCAATAATGTAATCGTTTCCAAAGCCATCGTCGTTTCTCTTTCTGATCAGCCCGGTTCCGCTATATAATATGTGTTTGAAGCCTGATCGTTGATAAAGGAGGTGATTTATCCTAACTGGTTGTTCGTGTGTTGATCCCTTTAACAAATCGTATCCATGCAATCTCTAAAAACAGGAGAAGAAACAATGTCTGATAAAGTAAGTAAACAAATCGGGCGTCGAGATTTTCTAAGGCTCGCCAGCCTCATTTCAGGCAGCGCCATTATAGCTGCCTGCGCTCCGCAGGCAACTGCTACTCAGGCGCCAGCCGCTGCCCAACCCACTCCCACCACCGCTCCAGCCGCCAAGGCCAATGTCACCATCCGCGCCACCTCCCAGATGGCTATTGATCAATTGAACGGGTTTGGAGCAACCATCAAGGATCAACTGGCCACCAAGAACATCACGCTGAATGTCTATCAGACCACGATGGCTAACTGGTCGGAATATGCCGATAAGGTAATCACCCAGATCGCCGGCGGCGAGCAGGTGGACGTAATCATGATCGCCATCGAAGGCATCCCGCTGCTGGGCATCAAGAACATCCTGGTTGACCTCGCTCCCTACCTGGCCGCCGATCCGGCTACCACCAACATGATCAATACCGACGTCGCCCCCGTGCTGACCGACATGCTCAAGTACAAGGGCAAGCTCCTCGAGATTCCGTTCTCCTGGAACAACATGATCCTGTACTACAACACCAAGATCATGGGGGATGCCGGCATCACCATGCCCATGCACATGACCTGGGACGATTTTCTGCAACTCTGCCAGAAGGTCGCCAACGTTAAGGGCACTGCCTCGGATCGCTATGCCTATAACTTCTGGCCTTCCGGCGTCTTCGGCTGGCTATCCTGGTTCTACCAGAACGACGGCCAGGGCTACCTGACCGATGACCAGGTGAATTCCAACCTGAATAACCCCAAGGTGGCCGAGACGGTGCAGTTCATGGCCGACCTGGTGCTCAAATACAAAGTTGCCCCCAATCCCAAGGGTTGGGACGAGGCAGGCCAGTTCGTGGCCGGGAATGTGGTGATGCGCACCTGCGGCCGCTGGTGCATCGCCGGTCTGATGAACCAAAAATTCACCGACTACGACTTGGTCTACCAACCGCACAAGAGCGGCCCGATCCTCACGGATGCCGGTACGGATGGCTGGGGCGTTTCTTCCAAGAGCAAGACCCCCAATGAAGCCTATGATGTGGCCGTAGCCCTGTCTGGCCCCGGCCCCTCGCTCGCCATGACCAAGTTGGGTGGCAACATCCCCGCCCTGAAATCCGTGGCTTCGATGCCCGAATTCACGCAATACGGCCCGAAGAACACAGCCATCTTCTACGAATCGCTCTCCGGCGCCAAGGCCTTGCAGGCGCCCACCAACTTCAACGTAATCGAGCCCATCGTTGACCGCAACCTGGCTCCCATCTGGAACGGTGAAGTTTCGGTTGCAGACGGCCTCGCCAAAGGTCACGCCGAACTTCAGGCCGAGATGGACAAGATCAAGGGCCAGTAAAATAAAAGGCTCTGTTTTCAGTCCCCGACATTCTTCTGGGGGATCGTGATCCCCCAGAAGATGTTTGTCTGTTTGAGAATCTCCATGGTGAACTTCCGGATTTTGGGGTGTGAGCGTGCCTAGGCACGCTCACACCCTAAAATCCGGGGACTTCCAATTATCTTAATTTTCCTGTAGAATTAGAACTGCGCTAAAAATTCCTGAGACTCCATTATTGATGCGGAGGAAACATGGCTAGTATTACCGGCATAAGGACCAGGGGTTGGAACTATAAGAAAACTGAAGCCGCCGCCGGCTATGGCTTCATCACGCCAGCCGTGCTGGCAATCCTTGCCTTCTTGATCGTGCCGATTTTGATGTCAATTGCCCTGGTCGTCATGAAATACGATCTCCTTAGCCCGCCGGTTTTCGTCGGGTTTTCGAACATCGCTGAGATTTTTAAGGACCCCCGCCTGGCAAATTCTTATTTGGTTACGCTCGAGTTCGTGGGGGGGGCCTGTTTGATTAATAATGTGTTGGGCATTCTTCTGGCGATGGGGGTCAACCGGGCCATGCCCGGGGTAATCAAGTACTTACTGCGCACGGCCTTATTTTTTCCGGCATTGACCACCAGCGCTTCACTGGCGGTCGTCTGGCAGTATCTGTTGACTACCGACCGGGGTGTGCTGAACTATTTGTTGAGTGTGGTTGGGATGTCTGCCATCCCCTGGCTGTCCAGCAATGGCTGGGCGATCCCTTCGGTGATCATGTACGATGTCTGGCGCGCCTGCGGTTATATGATGGTGTTCTATCTGGCCGGCCTGCAGGGTATCCCGGCAGAAATTATTGAAGCGGCCAAGATGGATGGAGCTGCCCGCTTGCAACTGGTGCGCTTTATCACCTTGCCGCTGCTTTCGCCGACGGTTTTTTTCTGCATGGTGACCTCCATTATTGGCGCTTCATCGGTATTTGATAATGCCTGGGTGTTGACCGGCGGTGGGCCGCAGGATGCCAGCCGTTTGATCGTTTTGTATATCTATGAGAAAGGTTTTAAAGCGTACGAGATGGGCTATGCCGCAACTATCTCGATGACTTTTTTGATAATCATGCTGCTGATCACCCTGTTCCAGTTCTGGTTCTCGAACAAGTGGGTCAATTACTAGTAATTCATTGGAGGCATGAATGGCTTCGGTCCAAAATCTTCCGCGGTTGAAGCTGAAGGAAGAAGAAAAATTTGAACAGGGCAAGAAACATTCGCCTGCCTTTTACATTGGCGAGGTAATCCTCTGGACCCTGCTTACTATCATGGCGTTCATTGAGTTTGCGCCGATTAGCTGGCTGTTCGCCAACTCCCTGCGTGACCCATCTCAAACCTACGTCCTGCCGCCCAGCTTTTGGCCTACCGCTTTCCAGTGGCAGAACTATGCGGCGGTGGTTAACTCGCCCCAAATTAAGTTTTTATTGTTTTTTTGGAACAGCGTGAAGATTGCCGTCATCGTCACTTTTTCGCAGTTATTAACCTGTTCGCTGGCTTCTTTTGCTTTTGCCCGGCTGAACTTTCGCGGCAGGAACGCCCTGTTCTTCATGTTCCTGGCGACGATGATGGTGCCAGGCACGGTCATTTTGATCCCCACGTTCATTATCATCGCCCGCCTGGGGATGTTGGATACCCATTGGGCCCTGATCCTGCCTGGACTGACCAGCGCCTTTGGTATTTTTCTGCTGCGCCAACAGTTTATGTCACTGCCCGAAGCCTTGATGGACGCAGCCAAGATCGATGGCGCCGGTTTCTTGCGCATCTTTTTCCAGATCATGCTCCCGCTGATCGGCCCCGGTCTTTCAGCGCTGGGCATTTTTACTTTCCTGGGCTCCTGGAACAACTTCTTGGTACCCCTGCTCTATCTGCGCTCGAATGACAAGTTCACCTTCCCACTGGCGATCGTGACACTGCAAGGTTATATGGGCACCGGCAACCGCTCGCAGGTGCTGGCGGGTATCATGATTTCCGTGGCGCCAGTGCTGCTATTCTTCCTGCTGGCGCAGCGCTTTATCATTCAAGGGATTGCCGTGACTGGCCTGAAAGGCTAGATGGCTGGCAGGGGGGCACGTGTGATATGATGAGCCCTGCCTTATTGTTAGCCTATTACCAGCCGTGAGTGATGTACACTTTGGATGACAAAGATCTTCCCATTCTAGACCAGAATACTTATGTCAAAGAAACTGCCCTGGCCCTGTGGTTTGGGCTGCCGAGGGTGCTGTTGGCAGGCTTTTTGTTTACCCTGGTCAGCCTGCCGGCGCTCTTGCTGGGCCTGGCGGCAGGCTTTGTCATCCCCGGTGTCCTTCTGGGAGCGGTCACCCTGGGGCCCGGCTGGTTGGCCATGGGCGCGGTGATTGCCAGGACGATCCTGCGCGAACCGGACCCATCTGTGCTGGAATTCTTCCGCGACTTTGCCCATTTTTTCATGCGGGGTACCCTGCTGGGAGGATTGGTAGCTCTGCCGCTGGTGGCGGCGGCCGGGAGCGCCCCACTGCTGGAGCTGAACCCAGTCCCAACCGTCGCCTGGGTCGGGCTGTGCGCCGACCTGGCCGGGCTTTTTTTCCTGACCGCCTTGTATCTTTACGCCTGCCCGCAGATCGTGCTATACGACGTTGGCATCCGCCTGGCCATGCGCAACGGTTTGCTGCTGGCCACACGCCATTTGAGCAACACGCTCGGCCTGATTGCCCTGGCGATCCTGCTGGGGTTTCTGGCTTCCAGGGTCAGCCTGCTCTTGTTAGTGGTTTTTCCAGCCTGCTGGCTGGTCTTTGTGATTAACAACTGTCGCCTGGTTTTGCGGTTAGAATCAGACCAGCCAGACTGAGACATTGAATTTTATTAACCGGGAGTATCAGGAATTGAAGAGTAAGGTTCCAAAAACGGCTTCATTCGGTGTGACAGGACAACCCAAGACCTATCGCGGCCTGCTGCGTGGAGTGGATAAACTGGTCAAAACCATCCAGCCCACCCTGGGTCCGCTGCCGCGCCTGGTGGCGGTGTCTACGACCCCGCCTGACCGGTCGCCCGAGCTGATGGATGACGGCGGCCTGATCGCCCGCAGGATCATCCAGCTCCCCGACCGCGACGAGGATATTGGCGCCATGTATCTGCGCCACCTGCTTTGGCGGATACGCGAAGATTGTGGAGACGGCACCAGCACCGCGGCTGTCCTTTTTAACGAGGTCCTTCAGCAGGGCGTCCGGCATATCGTCAACGGTGGGCAGGCTATGCCGCTGCGCGCTTACCTCGAAAAAGGGGCGCGGTTGGTCTACGATGAGCTGGCGAAAATGTCCAGGCCGGTCGAAGGCAAGGATATGCTCGTGCATATTGCCGAATCGATCTGCTACGACCCGGCCATGGCCAAAATGTTGGGTGAAATTTTCGAAACGATCGGCGAATACGGGCATTTTGAGCTGCGTTCGGGGCAGAGCCGTGGCCTGGATTATGAATATACCGAGGGGGCCTTTTGGGAAGGCATGCTGCATTCCAAGGCGATGATCAACCAACTGGCTGAGAACCGCGCCTACCTTGAAAACGCCGCCGTGCTGGCCACCGATTTTGTCATCGATGACCTGCACCACCTGGTGCGCATGATCACCGAGGCCAAAAAAGCCGGTAAAACCGCTCTGATGCTGATTTGCAGCACGATCAGCGATACCTGCATCGGTTTCCTGACGATGGAATCCACCTGCGCCATCCTGCCGGTCTTCACCGTCAACGCCCCCTATTCTCGCCAGGATTACCAGATGGCCGCCATTGAAGATATCGGCGTGCTCACCGGGGGCGCTCCAATGACACGCCAGGCCGGGGAAACGCTCGAGTCGGTCAGCGCCCGCAATTTCGGGCAGGCGCGCAGCGTGTGGGCCAAGGACCAGTATTTTGGAATCATCGGCGGGCAGGGCGATCCGCGTAAGATTCGCCAGCATTTCCATAAACTGAAAAACCTGCATGCCAGCCTGGATAGCGGAGAAACCCGCAATATCGTCCGCCAGCGCATCGGTAAAGTGATGGGGGGTTCCGCTATCTTGTGGGTGGGCGGCGCCACCGAAAGTGAGATCAAGGTGCGTAAAGACCTGGCTGAGCGGACCGCTGAAGCCATGCGTGGGGCGATGCTGAAGGGCATTTTGCCCGGGGCTGGGCTGTCATTCCTGGCCTGTAAGCCGGCCCTGCAGGCCGCCCTGCAGCAAGCTGTCGATCCGGATGAAGCCGCCGCTTATCGCATCCTGGTGGGGGCCATGGACGTTCCCCTGCGCGCCATCGCCGCCAACGCTGGCCTTAAGCCCGATGAAGTCATGGCCGACCTCAAACATGCCGGGCCGGGCAGCGGCTTTGATATTTTTCGCAAACAGGCCGTCCCGGCTTCCCAGATCAGCGTGCTGGATTCGGCCAGCGTCGTCCAGGCGGCTGCTTATCGGAGTATCACCGCCGCCGCCCTGCTTTTAACCGTGGATGTTCTTATCCATCACAAGAAACCCGAAACTGTGTTGGAGACCTAGACCTGGTAATCGTTTTGATTATTTCTCTATTGGACTGTTATGGAAAATGACCTTCGCAATAATATGTATAGCTGCCTGGCCTTTTCGCCAGACTTCAAGCGCCAGCCGGTTTGTTTTGCCGGTACACAACACACTCTGTTGGTATCCAAGGACGGCGGAAGCAACTGGCAGGATGCCTTGACCTCCCTGGGGTTGGCTGAGCCGGTGGCCATCACAGCCCTGCTCAGCCTGACGCAGCCCACAAAGCCACCCTTGCTGGTTGCTGGCATGGTAGGCGGGTTCCTGCGCTCGGAGGATGGCGGGCAAACCTGGCAGGCGGTTCCCTGCGGGTCACCGCTGCCGGTGATTACCGCCCTGGCTGCTTCTGGCAGCGTCAACCTTTACGCCGGCACGGCTGAGGACGGTATCCTTGTCTCACAGGATGGCGGGAACAAATGGGTGCGCTGGAATTTCGGCCTTGTAGACTGGCATATCTTTTCCATCGCCTTGCTGCCCGCTACCGGCGGAGGCCAGGCCACCCTGGTGGCCGGCGCCGAATCCGGCCTGTTCCGCAGCACGAACAACGGGCACGCCTGGCGCGAGGTGGATTTCCCCGAAGATGTTGGCGCAGTCCTGACCCTGGGAGTATCTTCCGCAGGTGATCAGGCGGTGATATATGCCGGCGCCGAATCGGGAGCGCTCTTCTGCTCGCAGAACGATGGGCATACCTGGGCGCCGGTTGCTGAAGGGATTTTTGAAGCCGAGGTGAGCGTGCTGGTAGCTTCAGGAAACAGCGTCCTGGTCGCCAGCCATGAACAGCTTATGGTATCCCACGACCGCGGCAGGTCCTGGAAAGCCTGGAACACCGAAGCGCAGATCGCTGGAAGCATTTTATCGCTGGCCGCCCCGCAGGGATTAGATTCCAGTCAGCCCGTGCTGGTGGGCACTAACGGAAATATTTACCGCATTTATGAGAAATAATACCCGCCCTTAATATCCCCCGGGGGGTACTTCGCAGCAGGGCACCTGGATTTCTACCGACCAGGGCCCCTTGGCCGACACCACGATCCAACTGGCGCCCTTGGGCAGCACCGCTTTGCCCTTGTAATCGCCGTCCGGGTTGATATACAGCTCTTTGCCAACCCCGCCCGGCCCGTAAGCCCAGGCCTGGAAATCCTGCGCCCGGTCCTTTTCAAAGGTAGCGACGCCGAATTTCCCTACAATTATAATTACCGCGCTGCCAATGCCCTGGTATTTCCCCGGCACTTTCAAACTGGCGAAATAGCGCGGATCAACCGGGTAGACAGTGACTTTCCAGGTTCGGTCGCCCTGGATGGCAAGGCCGGTTTTCCCGGAAGCCTTGAAATTGTAGCCGCGGTAATCATCCACCGCGCCGCTGGCGTTCTCCAACGGCTGTAAATCCAGGCCGCTGGCCAGGGCAGCCACAAATGGCTGGCTACCCTGGCTGGCAGTGATATGGAGAATGGCCGGCCCGCTCCACTGGATGGTTTCCTGGGCCGGCCCTTTCCCGCTGAGCTGCACCGGCGGCGGCCCGGGCGGCGAGAAGGTGGCAGTTGGGACTACCGGTGTGCGCCCTACCTGGCAAGCGGCGGTTAACAGGATCAGCAGAAAGGGAATAACAATGCGAAGAATGGTATTCAAC
>Ga0315282_10009737_pt1 | contig 15222 bp, 10 predicted proteins | sample YL17G07_20_MG_FD_203693 | JGI IMG/M metagenome (GOLD analysis project Ga0315282, IMG submission 203693) | Sediment microbial communities from Yellowstone Lake, YNP, Wyoming, USA - YL17G07_20 | ecosystem: Environmental > Aquatic > Freshwater > Lake > Sediment | place: USA: Wyoming | collected... | reverse complement strand
CAATTTTAGCTAGAGGCTTTAAAGATTTAGCGTTTGGTTCTGGGCTTCTAGCTGGAAAAAACCCGTCTGGCTGAGAGTTTATGGCTGTTACTTTACATCCTAACCTTTCAAAAATCACTGGTGCAAGGTTATATGTTGCCCCGCATCCCGAATCAACTATCACATGCCATTTCTTACATAATTTCGCGGTTTTCCATATCATTTCAACATATAGACGGCTTTCATCAATGTGTAAGGCTTCGCCAACGTTTCGCCAATCCTCTCTCCTAAAACTTTCGTTTTCAATAATCTTTTCGACTTCATCTTGGCTTTCGTCACCGTAGGCTAGGCTATCTCTACCGAAAATTTTTATACCGTTGTATTGGGGCGGGTTATGTGAAGCCGTAATCATCACACCAGCATCAGCCTTAAGTTTCTCAGTCAAATACGCCAAAACAGGAGTCGGCACAATACCCAAACAATTAACATTGGTTCCCCCAGACAAAAGACCAGAAACCAACGCGTTCTCAAGCATTAAACCTGAAACTCTGGTGTCTCGAGCTACAATAAGCCTTTTCGCTTTAGAAAATGTTACAACAGCCAAACCTATTTTAGCAGCCAAAATCGGCGTCAAATCAACATTAACTAAGCCTCGCACGCCAGAACTGCCAAAGAGTTTTGACTTCAACTCCTTTTCACCAAACACCCGTCTCCATGGTTAAAGTGGAGAATGTATTTATATAATTATGCAAAGCATAGCTTGTAGGATTTTGTGTTGTCCTTGAAACTTGAAAAACTAAGGCCAGAAGAAAAAGTCAATTTATCAATAAATATTGTGGATGTGGTTACTCACATTTGTGCGGAAGGAATTAAAGCGCAAAATAAAAACATTAGCGAGAGAGAGCTTCTGGAAAACCTTGGGGAGAGACTACGCTATAGCAAGAACTTGAGAAAACAATCTCTATACTTGAGGAGCTATTAAGCTCAGAGACGTAGCTGATAATGCTATGGAGCAGTTTTTCGCTTCAACTTTTCACAGAATTTTATTAGTTGTTTTCGTGTGGGATGAACTCCATTCGGGTTAGAGATGTAATAGGCTGCAACCGCGTTTGCTAATGCCAATCTACCGCCGTCTGAAAGTCTGTAGGCGTCTCCAAAAATGTTTCCTGCATTCCATGCGTCGCCGGCTCCTGTTGCCCTTAAAACTGGAACCTTGAAGGCTGGAACAACTGTTTCGCCTTTTTTTGTGAATGTCGCCGAAAAGCTTGTCGTGTGCAAGTCAACTCTTGCTGATAGGTGCGATGCCAAAATTCTCGCCGATTCTTTTGCTAGCTCTTCAAACTTTAATCTCTTTCTGAGTTCTTCTATCTCGCTGCTTAGCTGCGATGCATAGCAAATCGCTTCATTCTCATTTACACTTAAAATGTCCACGTGTTTGCCCTGCAGAACGCTCTTCACCAGTTCCGAAATCTTTTCCTTGTTAGGGGTTGGGTCTGCTGTATCGTAGTATGTTTTGCCTTTTCCACTTGTTTTTGCATGGCGAAAAACAGTTTTAGCCAATTCTGTTCCAAACTGTCTGGTTCCAGCCCAATTAAAAACGCAAACGTAATCTGCATTTTTGATTGCTTCAAAATCGTCATTATTTAGGTTATGCGGTCCAAAATTGGCTAGTGCTCCAACGTCTCTCAGCATGATGTTGACTTTTCCATTTTCAGTTGTAAGTTCCATCGCAGTTGTTATCGATAACTTCTCGAAGATTTTAATGTGGGAAAAGTTAGCCACCAGAGGCTTGAGGTAATATTTTATAAGTTGTAGTCCAAACTTGCTTGTGCACGCTATTGGAGTGACTTCTATACCTAAAGCAGCTAGGGCAGAGGCAGTGTTAATAGCGTTTCCTCCTCTAAGCTCTGTTTGTTCTACCCCGTCTATGCTACCGCCCTTTCGTTTAGCTACATTTCTGAGGATTTCAGAAAAATCCTTCACATCATAGTTTAGGCTTATTAGGCGGTCAAGGAAAAAGTCAGGCATAACAACCACGTTAACTTCTCCAATCTCGCTTTTCAGAAACTTCATTTCCTCGAGAAAGTTACCGAGCAAACTCCTGTTCACCTGAAAACAAGATAGGTACTGAATGTAGATAACATTTTTATCTAAGCAAGAGGCGTATGCAAGTCCAGACAATGTCGCCGAAGAATAAGGCTATGATTAACCCCGCCGTGATGAAGATGAGCATGGGCAAGCCTGGAGTTGCCCAAACTAGATCCTGAATCTTTCCGGCTTCGACAGCTTTGGTTAATCTCTCAACTATCGTGTTTCTGTTTTCATCTTTAGGTATCAGAACGAGTTTTCTTTTGAACCCTTTTTCAGGGTTTTCTTCTGTGTCTTCTAATGGGTATAGATGCCATTTTTCCTTCAATTTGTTGACAGAAACCTTGTAGCCGGTTATTAAGACCAGAATTTTTCTTCCTAAGGATTCGTTTCGATAGCCTTCTTCAAAGAGTTTTCTGCCAGTTCTCTGATGCCAAAACACGTTGTGTAAAAACATGTAAACAGCCGTAGCAGCGGCGAACAAGACTGCGTTGCTGAAAACAGTTATCGGGAAAAAAGTTTGCGAGATTGGCGAAATCTCTCCCAATATAGGTGTCAACAGGTTTTGTGGGTAGAATGGTAAAGCAAGTGCTAGGCACATTAGGGCTTTTGCATCTGCGCCTCCGAAACCTCCGGAATAGAAAAGTATTATAGCGAAGGCTGCAGTCAAGCCGAAGCATATACCGTAAGAAGGAAGCAGTGAAAGTTTGTAAAGGTAAACTTCAAGAAACGTTAGTGTGAAGGCAAGCGGTGCGAATAACACCCAAACTTCGTTGGTTACTTCTCTTTTTTTAAAGTCGCTCCAAGAAGCGTAAGCAAAAAAAACTAGACAAGTGATTATACGCACGCTTTCGAGAATTTGGTTCAGAGAGCTTCACCGAAAAAGTGAGATATGGCGTTGGGATTTTAAGGTTTATCGTTGAGCGGCAAGGAATATCCAGAATCGGTGACTACTTTAAAGTAGTATCTGGTTCCAGTTGAATAGGTACCAATGTTTAGGTTGAAATCTTGCGATGAATCTGCTAGGATTGTTTTCGGAACAGCAGGGCTTACCTTTCCACTCGCCAGCGCCGTCAGGTTTGTTGAAGATGTTCCTTCGTATATCGCTACAACTTTCGAGTTTGAAGTGCCTGTGCTTCTTAACGTTATGGTCACGTTAGTGCTGTCATGGAACCTTATGTTTTCCGACACTAGCTCTTCACCCGCTCGAGTCGTTGTGGCGCTCATGTATGTCATCACCCAAGCGTATGTGACGACTATGGCTGCGACTGCTATAACGATTAATAGCAATGTGGCAAGTATTGGTGATATGGCTTTTTTAGATTTTAACATGTTTTTGGTTGACATGTCTTCACCCTTTGTTGTTTAGGAAATATTCATATTACTTATTTAACTTGTATGAACTCAAAATCTACATTCAAAATAACCCTAATGCTGAACAGCCGCCGGTTTTATCCTGTAGAAGCACTACATCAAATTCGCGCGTTCTAATTTCACCATAATATTAGAGAGGGCAACTGTTGATACAAGAATTCTGTCAAATATAGAGAAAGAATTGGAAGGAAGTATTGGGGGGTTTGGATGGTTTGGTTTTGCGTCTTGTTTTTTGTGCTTTATGGTGACTATAGCCCACTTTTATATAGGTTGAGTTTGTGCGTAGAATTGGTGTTTGGTGGTTGGGTCTAGTTTTGTGTTGAGTTTTGTTGCCTATTTTGTCGCGTAAAGTTGTTAAGCTACTGTCGAAATGGAGTATTTGCAGGGTGAACGAGTAATACGTACGCAAATGGACTACACACTTATTGTATAGTCCACTTGTCCTCCATTAAATGATCCATCGCTGTTCGTTGTGACTATCTGGTCAAGTTGCCTAAAACTTAACCCACTAACCACTGTTTGCGATGTGCCTATGAAAGTTATACTCGTGTAATTTACAGTTACGGAAACAATACCGCCGTTACAATACTTAAAGGCTTGATAGAAATAACTTGCATTGTACCAAACATCAAACAAAAAATACGTTGCATTGTAATATGAAATTTCCCATATCGGATAAGAATTTTGCGAGTTTATGGCAGTTATGCCTAACCATTGATTTCCTGATGAAACAGTTAGAGTATCATTCGCAACAAATGTGTATGGCTGGTTTATTGTTATATTCCAATAATCAGCCTGATAATTTGCTAACGGTTCCCAATCAACGTTATGAGTATGCGCTGTTGGCGTTGGAGTAGGCGAAGACGAAGGTGGGCAATTAGTGTACTTCTATGTTTAACTCTCCGCCGTTGAAGTTGCCGTCAGCGTTCTGAGTTTCTATTTGCGCAAGGTTTTGGAAAGATACATGAGATGTAAATGAGGATGAACCCACAAAGGTTATGCTTGTATTTGTCACAGTTATTGTAACAATGCCATTATTACAATTTAAGCCACCAAAATCTTGAGGATTACTGAACTGTCCAGGGATGTAGGTTGTGTACGTAAAGTATGTAGCATTCTTGAACCATACTGCCCAAATATATGCACCGCTATCAGTGGAGTTCCGGGCATCTATTTCTAAGTATTGATTCCCGCTTGAAACAGTCATGGTATCGATTAACGTAACTTGATAATTAGAATCCACAGTTACGTTCCATACGTCTGTTATGTAATTTGCCATCGTTGTCCAATCAACCGTGTGCGTTTTAAGCATTGGAGACGAGGATGGCTTAAACGCGATGTAAGCTGCCACAACACCACCCACAACAATAATGACGACTAACGCGATAACTACCATTCTCGTCACGCCCAATTTCGAAGGAACGACACACATCTTACTCTTCAACCCTCTTATCACTCCCGCGATTAAAGTCACCAAGCTCTCTGCACAGCATCAACGATCATTACCCAGTTGCTCTCAGATGTGCCGAAAGTTGCAGTTGCAGATGATATGGCTGAAGATACTATTTGGTATTCTGCGTTACATCCTTCGCCGTTTGAGGGGTTGTTGAGGAAACCTGAGGGGGCAGAAAACGCCGTTCCAGCCAGTGTTCCAACTGTATCCGCCGTGCTTGACAAATGACCTTCAAATGCCAGAATCATGTCGTGTGCATTAGAAGTTGACACACCCGTCACGGTAGGAGCACTCGAACCCCCGTTATGAGCTGGGTAAGGCAAGCCAGCGTGTGTGTCAAATGGGCTTGCTGCTGCGCCTGTAATTCCGAACGCTAACACATCAATATTGCGGTTGTAACTTCCACTGCTATCCGTTGCAGTTACGGTGAAACTGCCTGTGTGCGATCCTGTATTCGCGTAGTATTCAGATATTTGTTCGGCGTTGCTTCCGCTGGTTACGGTGCTTCCTCTTTGCGTGTAAGTATCGCCGAAAGAATCTGTTATAGTAAATGTACGAGTACTTGAAGAGCCACTATGACCTGAGGTTACAACAACGATTATCAGTTCGTTTGCTTGAGCGGTCATGGAGGACGTAATAATCGGGATCGAACCTGAACTCGACTCTGAGCCAAATCCGATACAGCTTGTGTCTATTCCGAAGGTCCGTGTTGTGTACGTCGCAGTTACCGTTCCATATGCGCTGACTGTGAAGATGTTTGACTGAAGAGTCTGACCCAGACCACCAGTGGTACTCCAGTAATATCCTGTGATAGAGGAGGAAGATGAACCAATTGGACTTGCGTAACTGTAGGATAACGAAGAGCCACTGTCGTACCAAGTCGCATATGGAAGCTGAGAGCCAGTCTTGCCAGTTCCGGCCACTGTAACTATGGTCGCTGAGCTATCACCTTTAACATTGCTTGAAGCGTCAAAGGTTACGTAGTATTGCGTTACTGAGGCAAAGGCGACCGTGTGATAAGTGTTCATGGATATAGAGGGCGTCGTCAAAGTGCCACTGCCCTGCCTTGCTGGGTTCTGGTTAACGCCATCGATGGCGTAATTCGAGATGGCGATTTGACTCTGTCCTGCGATAGTGTTCCATACCCAGTTTGAGGAGACCGTGGTTGATGTTCCTGAGTCGTACCAGTTGTCGCCTGTAGGTGATGCGGTTCCATAGGTTATGCTGTTTCCACCGGTCACAGTCAGGTAATACTGGGTTATGGAGATGAAGTTGACTGTGTGATAGGTTGACATGGTTATGCTTGAGGTTGTTAGCGTGCCTGAGCCTTGGCGAGATGGGTTCTGGTTTGCTCCGTCCAGCTGCCAATTCGTTATAGCCGTTCTCGAATGACCACTGACTGTATTCCAGACCCAGTTGCTAGAAACTGTTGTTGAAGTTCCAGAATCATACCAGTTATCTGATGTTGGAGAAGAGGTTCCGTAAGCTATGGAATTGCCCCCTGAAACTGTTAGGTAATATTGCACCCTATAGTCAAAGTTCAACGTGTGGTACGTTGACATCGTGATGGAGGGCGTTGTATACGTGCCCGTGTTAGCCCTAGCGATAGAGTTCCAAGAGCCCCCATCCAGGTTGTAGCGATACAGATTATTGCGAGATTGACCAGATACTGAGCTCCAAACATAGTTGCTTGTCGCTGTTGCAGAAGTACCTGAATCAAACCATTGGTCATTTGTTTGTGAACCTCCAGCAGATACACCATTACCTCCTGAGATGGTCAAGTAGTATTGTGTAGTTGAGACAAAATTAACAGCGTGATAAGTCATCATAGATATGCTACTCGTTGTTAATGTTCCTGTTCCTTGTCTCGATGGGTTTTGGTTTGACCCATCTAATTGCCAATTCGTAATAGCAGTTCTGGATTGTCCACTTACTGTATTCCACACCCAGTAGGATGAGACGGTTGTACTATGCCCGCTATCATACCAGTTGTCAGATGTTGGTGAGGCGGTCCCATAACTAATAGAGTTTCCACCAGAGACTGTTAGGTAATATTGCGTTGTTGACACGAAGTTTACCGTGTGGTAGGTAGTCATTGAAACTAAATAGGTGGTTAAAGTGCCTAAGCCTTGCCTTGCAGGATTTTGATTGTTTCCGTCAAGTTGCCAATTAGTAATAGCCGTTCGGCTTTGCCCCGAAATAGTGTTCCACACCCAATTGCTTGAAACAGTTGTGCTCTGTCCATTGTCGTACCAGTTGTCGCCTGTAGGTGATGCAGTTCCATAAGATACACCGTTCCCCCCTGTCACAGTCAAATAATACTGTGTTTTACTAGCATCGCTGACTACATGAGAAGCAGTCATAAATATGGCTGGCAAGGAGTAGGTTCCAGTCCCGCTTCTAGCAACATTAGTAGTCGAACCGTCAACAGTATAACTGAAGAGGTTACTCCTGCTTTGAGAAGCAACAACACTCCAAACATAATTCAGGACTATGTTGACGGATGAACCGCTGTTATACCAAGAATCACCCGTTGGTGAAGCGGTAATCGAATTGACAGAGCCAGTTATTAGATTGTTAGCAAGATAGTACTGATGGTAATATGTCGGGTTGATGGTTGTAGATGATGATATCGTTCCCGAAGTGCCGGTGGAAGCATACCACCGTTGACTTGCGCCTGAACCTGCCAACGGATTGTTTGTGTACGTGTAGGTTGAGCCGGAATCAGCCCAAACCGTCGTTGAATTAGCTGTTACAGAATGTTGCGATCCGAGTGAGGTATAGGTGACCGAGGGCGCCGAGTAACCAGAGCCGCCGCCAGACACTTGATAGTTAAAGGTCACTTGATACTGGGTCTGCCAGTTTGCTGTAGCCGTCTTGGGCGCGTTTATTGTTATGCCGTTGCTCTGGGCATAGTTGGTTCCTGAAGCGTCACCGCTCCAACTGATGAAAACATACTGGATCCCAGCTCCACCTGAAACAGTTCCTGAATTGAGACCAGCATAAGCCGTTGCACTACTGTTGTACCAGCCTTGACCGCTTGTCGTACCGTAAGCAGAAGAAACGGTCAAGTAGTACTGGGTCTGCCAGTTAGCTGTCTCTGTAATTGGGTTGTTCATAGTCACCGAATGAGACGATGATGAACCAGTATACGAGCCTGAACCTAAGCCAATCCATCCATTAAAGACGTATTGGATTCCTGTTCCTCCTGAGACGGTGGTTGGGCTTATGCTGAAGGTAGCGCTGGCTCCAGCGTTGTACCAGCTCTGACCTGAAGTGGTGCCTTGACCACCATTGTTAACGGTCAAGTAATACTGAGTCTGCCAGTTCCAAGTGATGGTTGATGGTGCCCCAATCGTGAAAGTGACGGATGAAGCGGTACCAGAGGCTGGAACGCTTCCCGCCCCACTCCAGCCAATACAGACGTACTGAACGCCAGAACCGCCAGACACAGGAGAAGTAACAGACTCAGTCATGCTTGACCCAGAGTCAAACCAGCCGCTCACAGGACTAGGAGTGCCGTAAGGAGAAGTAACGGTCAAGTAATACTGGGTCTTATAGTTGCCAGTGGCTGTTCCGGATGAATGGATAGGCAAAGCCAAGCCTCCTGTAACGCCTGTCAGGAAGTATTGCTTGCCCGTTCCCGCTGGAACTGCGCTAGTATATGAGTATGTGGTTCCATCGTCAACCCATATGCCTGTTTGCGGAAGCTGACTGTAAGTATAAGTGTTAGTGCCTACAGTAAGGATAGTGCCTGTAGCGTCACTGCTTAACCCGCTCTGCTGGAAGGTCACTTGGAACTTGTGAGTCCATGAAGCTGTCTCAGTAACAGGGCCATTCATGGTAACAGCGTTTGTAGCTGGATTATTAGTGCCAGTGTAGCTACCAGAACCGGAACCGGTCCAACCGTTCCAAATGTATTGTTCACCTGTACCAGCAGTTGGAGCAGTAGCAGATATAGTTACAATTGAACCAGCATCATACCAGCCGCTTGCAGGGCTAACAGTTCCAAGGTTCGTGAACATTGTCAGATAATACTGAGTCTTATAGTTGCCGGTCACTGTTATAGGGCCGTACACAGTCATAGGCGAAGCTGGACCTGTAACACCGGTTGAAACAAACTGTTTGCCAGAAATGCTACTTGACACAGTTGCCGCATAACTGTAGGTGACTGAACTGCCATTGCCAACCCATAAAGTGTATGGTAAATTATTGTAGGTTTTGGGAACGCCGTTAACAGTGATAACAGTTCCAGAAGCACTAAAATCCAAGCCATATTGAGTGAAGGTGACCGGCAAGTTATTAGTAACCACCAATATCTTAGGCGGAAGTTCAACCATTACCCAAAGACCGGTGGTTCCCGAAGCTGGATAAATCGTATTATTTACGTCATTGTTGAATGTGACGACAGCACCATGCCAAGTCACATCACGTTTATTGATAAAAGACGCAGGATATTGAGATCGGGCAACTGGGTTAAATTCAATCGTTTTGCTTGAACTGATCACATTGAGCGCTCCTGTCTTCTGGCCTGCAATGCTGTCGAAGGTGTACAGTTTTCTGTTAGCGTCATCGGTGAACATGATACCAGCGCCGGAGCTTCCTGATATGAATTCGCTCCAATGATGTGCCCAGCCTGTCTGGAAACTCGGACTTGTAAAGTTGTAGAACAGGCCGGCGACGTTCGAAGAGATGGGGTAACCGCCGCTTGTTCCATTCTCTGTGCGTTGCGAACCCCCTGAGATTGAAAGTTGGATGGCGCTCAAGTCTTTTATTGTTCTGCTTTGAGAGGAATTTATGAAGACAAGTCTTGTAGCATAGGTGTAGTATGTTGCGTTGGCTGGAAGTGTCAGATATATTTGCGAGTAAACATTTGGACAATCTTCAGTTGCGGGGGGACTAGCTGATTTCAGGATTCCGCCAGACCATTCTGCTTCCTGCTGCACTATATCTCTTACAATACCGTGATGAATAACATAGGCTGTACTAGATCCATACGTGGGCTGTTTATTGTTGATTCGCAAGAAGCTTGGTGCGGTAGTAATATTCCCTCCAGCAATAGAGGATGTTAATGTGAAACCTGAATAACTGATGGTTAAGGTCAGACGCCCATTTGTTAATTTCCCAGGATTGGAAGGAGGAGTAGGAAGAACGTCTCCTGTAAAGTACCTATTGGTAAAGGCATATGGTGTTTGTTTAGCTGTGTCTTGTCCGTTCCACCACAACGTAACCCCTGAAACATTATGGTTAACTAAGAACACTATCATTTGTCGGTTGCCAAAGAGACTAGCATTGCTTGTCAAGCCTAATGGCACTTCATAGTTTGAGCCCCAATCTTCTACTTGAAACGGCACTTCTCGGATTATTCCGTTGATAGTCTGGTTTATGTGCAAAGCTTTCACTGGAAGCTGCGGTATAGGCTTTCCATTAGTTGATAGTTGAAGGTTTTGACCAAGCCACCGCAAAGTGCCATTCTGAAGAACCTCGACAGCTATCGTATCTTTTGTTAAGCCTTTATAATTCTGGTCCCATGAAAAAGTATAGGCAATTTGAGAACTAATTGAGACAGTAGTCATCATGCCTCTCGTATCCACAACTTGAATCATATAGGCGTCCGAACTGACTCCTGCGGGGATTCCCAGAATATAGATTCCGTTGGAAAAAGCAGTGGGGTTTGAGGCTGGCGGAACTAAAGTCCACTCTGATCTATTATAATTGTAAGAGTAGAAAAAGAAGTTGTTAATACCTAAAGTTAGGTCGGATACGTTTTCCTCTCTAGTAACTCGAACTTGTGCTTGACCAGGATTTGTGAAGTGAGCTACATCAACTTGCAGCGTAGAGGAAGTTGCATAGTTAATCCCAAATATTCCCAGACCAGAGATATTATAGGTTACATAGATGTTTCCAATGGTATAGCTTGATTGTGAGAACCAACTTGTTGAAATGTTTGAATATTTTAAGTCAAAAGATGGATTCCAATCTGGATGGATTTTTGCCAAATTTGCAAATCCACTTTGTAGGTAGTTTTCAGCAAGAGCCTCAGCATATGTAGAATTTCCTGTGACTTGCAAAATTGAACCATAATATCCCGCTGTAAATTCTAACGTTCTTTTTATTGCAAGGTTCATTTCCTCGATGGCATTCAAAACGTTAGGAGGATTTTGGAATGGACTGGTGCGAATTATGGAATACGTCGTTATAACTGCACCAACACAAATAATTGCAACAAGCAATGTAGCTATCAGATAGAATTGTCCTTTTTTCTCACGTGATTTGCCTTTCATATTGCCTAGACTCCTCCCTGTTGTCCAAGTTGCAAAGTAACAAGACGAGAAGTACCGCTTGCAGTAAACTCAGACTTGTAAAGCGTTGGACGGTAAAATTGGAGAAGGCCGAGAGCTGTGATTCGTATGTCAGGGGTTCTTGTTAATCCTATTGCTGTAAAAGAACCGTGAATTATGTTGTCTGAGGCTTTGTGGCTATAGGTCCCTCCAGCAAAATAATGGCCTGAAGTTTCTGGGAAAATCAGACTCTTTGATGTCCAACTCAAATTATATGTTGTGAGAGTTGATTCTAGAAGCGCACGGGTAGATGTTTGGTATGGCTCTGGGTAAATGCCATAATAGTTGGTGCAATTTTGTGCATCTGATGATAAGTAAACAACTCCAGGACTGCCGGTCTGACTATTGCCGTAGGAATATGATGGTTGATTGTCTAATCCGTCAAGAAAAGCATGAAGACCAGGAGTATCAACTTTAACCATTCCATAAATTCCCCAGCTATTCTGGCTACCTGAGAACTTTACAGTGTTGCTCACGTAATAAAATGGCCAGCCTACTATGCTTGCCCAAGTCCAATTATATTGGTAAACTCTTTTGCCCAGTTGATAGCAGTATTCAGCATATGAGTCACGAGTGTACATGTTTGCATAGCTTGTGGGTATCGGCACTGCTTCGCCACAAGTATTTATTATAATAGCATCTTGCAGCTTTTCACCCGTTTTATTAAGCTGCTTGCCGTCTAGAAGAGATCCCAACTGGGAAGTTGTATTAACAAGAATGGTGGTTTGGAAGTATGGAGAAAGCAGATTACTCAAGTCAGAAGCAAGACTTTGACCAGTGTAACCTGTGATCCACCATCCATTTGCGTCGCTGCAGTTCAAAATGTAAAGAGTCTTCATGACTTTTTGTGGAGTAATAGTATAAGTGACGTTTGGGGATGTCACAAAGTATGATGCAGTCTCCGAGTCCACTGAGGAATAGCCTTTGTTACTTGAAATGGAGTGTGCAAGACTGTAGGTCACAGTTCCATCTGGCAAAGTAACAATGTCATAAACGGAAAGATTATAGACAATGTTAGGTGGCAAAGATGAAGCCAGTGCATTTTGAAGGTTATTCCATGAAGGATCTGAACTGCCTTTAAAAGCTATTAAACTTAGTTCCCCCTTTACATCTAATGTCTGTAACATGGTTTTTGCAAGTTCTCTTAGGTTTGGACTCGAGATCAATCGAGGAGAAGGCAAAACTGCAAACTGAGAAGTAACGAAGAAGGCTCCAAACAAGATTAGAATTACCAATAGTATTTCAATAGTCTTCATCATAACGTTCTACGCTCCATTATGTCATAAAATAGATTCAGCTTGTAAGACTCCATAGTGCCAACCTCACCTGATACGAAATTTGCCCAACAATTACTTGCCTTAACTGTGTTGCAACCCATGAGCTAGTAGAAGAATCGATTCCAAAATCTACTGAAATGCCAAGCGAGCTAACTCCCCAAGGCATCATTATCGTCCCAAAATCCTGTCCTGTAGTCCTATAAGAGATTATCAAAATTCCAGGATCGAAAGAGGGAATATGTACATATGCAGGCTGACCTATTTTTACTATCCCTGAGGAATTTTCTATTTGAATGGAGCTAAAACCATAATCCTGCGTTGGAAGAACATATGTTAAACTGTAATTTGTTACAGAGTTTGGCGGAGTACCAAGCAAATCGCCTCTATGAACAAGGGCTATTATCTTATTCTTATAATCCACAATCAAAGGCTTTATGAAGCTATCATAGGATAACGGGCTAGAATAGAAACCAGTTCCTCTGAGCCCGCCCACGTGCACTTGAGCTACTGCTGAATAAGTAACTTCTGATGCATCAACTTTTGGAAACTCCAAGAACGCCGTGCCATTAGCTTCAGTAGTAGAGGTGGTATTTGCTGATTTAATGAATGGATTCGACTGATTTGCATAATAGACATAACAATCAACTATGGCTCCGCTGCAGACACCTCCTGGTCCTGTAACGTTAGCCTCTAACTTCAAAGGATATTGCTGTACTTGTGCGATTGAAACTCTCAACGTAGGTTCGATTGTAACGTGTAAACCATACGAACCATTTATGCTGAGAAGCCTCGAAACAGTTAGATAATCCACATATCTTGCAACTGGCAAAAACACTGAAACACCCTCAGCAACACTAATGTTGCTGTACACTATGCCTGAATAATTAACAACATTTTGCGGATAGATCAACCGAAATAGAGAAAACGGACTAAGTGCAAGAAGACCAGTTTCAGGTTGATGAAGACCAAAAGCTGAGGGAATACTATTATTCTGTCCCCAATCAGGAGGGAATCCCGAACTTAACAGAATGTTATTGAGAACATCTGAGGCTTTCAAAGCAACTTGATGATTCCGCTGGTACGTAATCGCCGTATTCATACTTTGAGAAAAAAGCCCTGCAAACAGCAATGTTACAGCAAAAAAAGCCACCAACGAAACCATGTGATCTATAGTTATCCCTGTCATTTTAGTCACCTCTAAAAAAGAAAAGTAAAGTGCCATCTTCAAACTTTTGAACGCACACACAAGCATAAGTGGAATTGCTCACAAAAACAGAATCATTCCACAAAACGTTAGGACCAAGAACTACATTTGATTTAGCAGTTTTTCCCAAAGGATGCAAAGTGAGCGTGAGAATTAGTGTTCTGCTTTCGTTGTCAAATGTGGGGATAGCAAGATAGCCCGTGGCGGTATATGTGTATGATTCGATGGTTTGTGGTAGATTGGGAGATTGAGAAATAGTTCCCGCAGCTACTTCATCGGAGTCAAGGGCAAAGTAAAGCTGCTGTATCGTGCTACCCAACTGAGATGCAGTGTCTTGAAGAAGAACTTGTCTGCGAGCATCGATCCAACTCAAAGTCATCGAGTTCGCAAAGAAAGGTAGCAGCAGGACTAGAGCAATTAGTACAGGGATCATGATGATCTGTTCAATGACTACGTGTGGCGTTTCTACATTTCCTCCTTTAACATTATGAGTAAGCTCCCACAATCGTAGTTACTTTACTAGCGTAAACTTCCAAGACTACATCGCTGAATCCATTAGGAATGCTGATGGTTTCATATCGGCTTGGAAAGTGAAAGAATGAGTTATCAAATCCCCCTATTGCATTTGGAAAATCTACTGTAACATTAATGCTTTTGACATTGTTTATCGTGTTAGCTGAAATGGAGCTTCCCGTTAAGGTGATAGATTGAGCCAATTTAGGGGATGATGTTAATTCAATAACTGGAAGATACATTTTAACGTAGAATGTTTGCGAGATCGTTGAATTAAGTAATCTTATTGATGGTGCCACGACTATTCGTATAAAGCTACCATCGCTCATAGGTAATTTCTCTATTGCAAATACTCTTGTGAGAGGGGCCGATTCTCCCTTTAGAGTAAGAGTGCTGTCAGAGTAGGGAGAAATTAATTCATAATATCCATTGAACAAGGTGTACTGAGACACAGGAACATTGAAGACTATGGCGCCAACTAGATAAGGATGAATAGAATACCATCCAGTTTGTCCAGTTTTGTTCTGAAAATATATCGTATAACTCAGACATGATCGCAGCACCGATACGTCTCCATATTTGCTAGAATATCGAATTGTTTCAGTGCTTCCTAGTGTCCAAGCAACGTCATCTACTTGGAGTGCAACTGTTTGCATGAACTGTTCCATGGCACTAAATTCGCTCTCTGCTATTCGTGCGGTCAAGACGTTGTTTGTAAACACAATCGTTACCAGGAGCAGCACTATTATAGCACTTGTAAGAATCACTGTGGAAATTGCGGGACTAACTCCTCTGCCATTCCTTCTAAAACTGCTCCGGGAAGAGGCTCTTCTCATTTTCATTTTTTCCTTCTATCCAAATTTTATGAACATGGGCACTAGTTCTGCTGCAACGATTGAAATTACGACTAGAATTGCCGCGTGCTTAAACCCTGCTGCTATCGATTCCTCGCTTATTTTCCCCGCCACGATCCCTACCATATAGCTGTAGAAA
>Ga0315282_10009736_pt1 | contig 15222 bp, 17 predicted proteins | sample YL17G07_20_MG_FD_203693 | JGI IMG/M metagenome (GOLD analysis project Ga0315282, IMG submission 203693) | Sediment microbial communities from Yellowstone Lake, YNP, Wyoming, USA - YL17G07_20 | ecosystem: Environmental > Aquatic > Freshwater > Lake > Sediment | place: USA: Wyoming | collected... | reverse complement strand
TTGCCGTTTCTGTCAGAAAGACTTGGCGTTGCTTGGCTTCAGGGCTAATCAGGTTGTGCGTTTAGAAGCTTCCAAGCCGTCTAGGCATGTTCCGTTAGCCTTGCTTGTGTTAGGTCCGGTTTACAGCTTGTTGGAGGCTAGGGCTTGACGGATAAAATTCTGTTGGGCTATGAGGTTGGTTCTGGCGAGCCTGTCTTTGTGCCGTTGCACCACCTAGCTATATTCGGGATGACACAATTATCGGGGAAGACTACTACATTAGAGGGTTTGATTAGCCGCAGCGAGCTCCGGGCTATTGCTTTCATCACTAAACGTGGAGAAGCGGGGTTTACCAGGTACAATCTTGTTACGCCTTACTATAAGCCTCGGGCGGATTGGCAGTTTGTCGAAGGCTTGGTGAATGTTGCTCTCGGTGAAAAAGTCAAGTATGAACCGGGCATGCGTTATGGAATAATGAAAGTTTGTAAGGGACATAAGGATCTCAAGGAAATTCAGAAAGCCGCCTTGGAGTTTGCTCGAGACAGTAAACGTGAGTTTATGAAGGCTGTGTATGAGAAACTTGCTGCTTACCTGGAGATTGTGATTCCTGAACTTGAGAAATGGGTTTTCACGGATAAGCTGGAGCTAAGTGAAGGCGTAAATGTTATGGACCTTAGCGGTATGCGACTTGAAACTCAGCATCTTGTTATTGCCAGCACTATTGAATATGCCTTCGCTAACCTAGATCATGTTATTGTGATTATTCCAGAGGCTTGGGAGTCAATTCCTCAAGGCAAGATGACACCCGTGAAATGGGTTGCACAGCAATTCATTCGTAAGGGAGCTGCTCTAGGAAACTACATGTTTTTGGATTCACAAGACATTGGGGGAATTGATAAGACTCCGTTAAGGCAATGTGACAACTGGCTTATGGGCAGAATGAAAGAAGCCCATGAAGTCGAAAGGATCCTTAAACAACTATTGGGCATGAAGATTGCTGCTGAAGAGATTCAGACGTTGCCCTTGGGACATTTTTACGCTGCTATTGGGAATGATGTTAAGAAGGTTTACGTTTTGCCCGTGGGCGTTCCTGAAGAGGTTGGCAGGGATGTTGCTCTCGGTAAACGTAGCCCTGAGAGCGTTCGTGATGATTTTCTTAAGCGTAAAATGGAGGTGAATGATTTGGTTTGGAAAGAAAAATATGAGCAGCTTGAAAAACGGTTTGCAGATATCCGAACTGAAATCTTCAATGAGTTAAAGAAAGAATTTGAAGGCAAAATTGAGGAGGAGAGGCAGAAGGCGTTTCATGAAGCCCTTCAGAAAGTTGAGGAAATCAAGAAGCAATGGGGGGTCGAGGAGTATCAGCAAACCATTATGCAGCTAAAAGATGATAAAGCAGTTATCGAGGCGGAGTTAAAAAAGCTTGAGCCATTGAAAGCCTTTGGAGAAGCATTAGCGAAATTTTTGAAAGAGCTTCTACCTACTACATTGCCTACATCGAATACATCTGTTGGTTTGCAGCATACTACGACCATCATGACCGTGCTGCCTGCTGAGAAAAACGTGACTGTAAACACTGAGACTATTCGCGGCAAAATCTTAGCCTTGGCTCAGTCAGGCTTCTTAGACGCTTGGCGTGGTCTCGGTGACATATACAATGCTTTGATTGAGAAGTTTGGCTGGACCGTGGCTAAGTCGAGTCTTCAGGTGGAGCTTAACCGCATGGTTGACGAGTTTCTGTTAGGCGCCAAAGAGGACCGTGGCAGAAGACAGCGTGTTTACAGGGTTGCGGAAGGCGTCAAATTCAAGGAAGCGAAAACGTGAGTAAAAAAGTCAAAGCAATATGTAGACACGAGCATAAAGTGATCATTCCTTGTAATTGGGTTAAGGAAGGACTTTGCGGAATAGACTTGAAACCATGTAGAATTGTTGAATTTCTGGCTGAGTGATTTTTTGGCTGGGGCTTCTGGGCATACTAAGGTTTCTAAAGATTTGCGATATAACCATGACAATAATGACAATAATAGCCTAGCCCAGCAAGTCTTCAGTCAACTGAACAAGAATCCATTATTGACCGCGAAGCCACTATGTAAAATTCTTGGTTTATCATATAGAGAACATGAACACTATATTAGAAATCTCAAGACGCAGTGGAAGTATCACTATAAAAATGAGCGAGGTTCAAAGTGTTCATTGCATGGTTGGCGTGGTTGGTGCTATTTGCCGTGTAGTGTGGACCGAGCTAGGGCTGTTGATGTTGGTTGGGTACGTAGTAAGGCTAGGAATCGGTGGTTGTTGTGGAAGGATAGGCTTGGAAGGCTTCAGTGGTTTGAGACTGGAAGGGTGAATTTGTATGTGCGTAAGCCTGCTAATCTTGGGAAAGCCTATCAGCTTTTATGTAATGGTTTTAGTTTTACTGGGCTTATTACGGACATTAAGGTTTTGGAGCAGCTGTTGTCGACTGTCAGATTCAAGGGTGCGCATTACGTTTTTGCTACTGAGGAGCGTTTGCCAAGGCTTACGATTGACTTGTTTGCGAAGAGCAACGGCGTACTCATTAAAGTTGGCGACGCTTCTCATCCAAATAGCGTTGAGGTTATTGCTTGTTATCCTGATTGGGCGGAGAGGAATGAACGGCTTTTTGAGCAGTTGAATATGACTTTGAAGCGGCTGGTTGAGCCTTCCGTGCCGAATAAGTTTGAGAAGCCGGATTACGTGAGGTAAGGACTATGGCTTTTCTTAGCAATTCAGGTAGATTGTTTGTGTTCAAGTTTTCTAGTGATGTTCAGTTTTATGTTTGTTTGTATTTAGGGGTTTTTCCATGAGTTTGAGGGTTTTGACTCGTAAGGCGAAAATGGAGCTTGTGACTGCTGAAGGCGACATCTGCAGCATGTTGTTTCCTAGGGAAAGGGCTCAGCATGCATGTAGGCTTTTTCTGGGGCATTTGAAAAGGCGTGGCGGTCTTACTCGCAGCGAGTTAAGCATGTTTGCGTGGGATTTGCAGGCTGGAAAAATTGAAAAGGGCTTTAAGTACAGTCGCACACGGTTCTACACGAACATCCGAAGGACTCTGTTAACGTTAGGCCTCATCGCCATCGAACAGCGGTTTGTTGACGCTCCAGAACAAGATTTGGCTCCTGAACGCCGCAGGCACAGAGACGTTGTCGAAAAATATGTCCCTGTACGGCAGCCCATTCCCAAACGCCCGCCAGACGGCTTAAACCTGCCAAGGCTCATGTGGACAATCTGCAAGCGTTGGAACGACGAATTTTTAGAGAGGTAAGCATTTACGTAGTCCGTTTGAGAGGCTTTTTGCCAAAAGCCATAAGAGCCTAAAAACAGTCGCCATAGAAGCCATCATATTTGCGAGCTAGGATGCTTCACCAAGTATGTGCTTATATAGAGAACTCATTGGAATGATTTTTAACCTTGAGTTGGCTACCATTCGCCTGTTCCAGTTCATAATAACGTTGCAAGCCGATGTATGCATCCTCGATCTTTAGTTCGGTTCAGATGGATATCACCGTGAGCGGAAGATTGAGAAAAAGCCTGAGAATATTATGTACAATCCCGCTAATGCGATGCAAAGCACTGCTAATCCGCTTAAGATCCCCATTATGTCTCTCCAATCCCCACCACCGAGAATAACTGAAAGTGTTAGGAGTGACGCTAATGGAATTCCTATGCGAAAGAGGAACCGCACAAGTCTACCAACATTGCCTCCAAGACTCCGCCCCAAGGCTAGGCAGATAACGACGATCAGAAAAGCAAAGGCAGCAAAGTTGGGAGAGATATATCCTTGCAAAACAAGAGCCATTATCCATACTACGGCAGTTAATATCACAAACATATCCCAAGAATAGCGAGACATTTCTACACCACCTCGCTGATTATTATTTGGTCTGCCATGTTTTTCCTCTATCGAATGTGTACAGAGCTTTCCCATCCGAGAGACCAATCTGCAGGTTTTCCCGATCAGTAACTTGAAACGCCCGAATGTAGCCTCCAAACAACTGAGTTCTCGACCAGATCGCGCTCCAAGTTATGCCGCCATCAGTCGTGTGAAGAAGGACATCATCGGTTGCTACCCACCCTTCAGTCTCATTAAGAAATACTACTTTGAATGGATTAGGTCCATATGTGCTGCTCTTCCATTGGATTTCCCACGTATTGCCACCATCGACACTATGGAGTATGTGCCCGTAACCTCCAATGCCAGGGAGATAGCCTACGGCCCAAGCATGTTTTCCTATTATTGCAATATCCATTACGGCGAGGTCGAGAGGTAGCCGAAACTTCCAAACTCTGATATTGAGTATCGATTTTGCCAGAGCCATTGCTTTAATTTTTCCAAAACGGAATTGCGGTAGATTTCTTTGATTATATTCTCCGCTTCGTCTACCGAATGAAATGTTACCGTGGTCCTAGCTGTCAGAGTAGTTTCATCACCCTTCACGATAACCTTCAAAATTGCATACCCTTTCTGCACAGATTCTACTGCGATCTCTCCCTCTGGCGGTTTCCAAACAAGCTTAGTCTTTGGAATACGCCAAGAATATTCCCAGCTTTGGGAGCGTTTTTCGAAATTTTTGTGCGAGAAGCTGAATTTCTCGTTGTAAATCAAATATCCTTCTCTGCCGTAAAAATAAAGTTGACCCATTCCATCCGCGCTAACCATCTCGTTTTTGACATTTAAAAGACGGAAAGAAGCTTTTAGATAGGTGCCTTCTTGGTTTACCTGAAAATCGCTGATATTTACAACTTTTGCCTCAACTGACCCTTTCCAAACGACCAAAGCTGAAATTGCAATAATAGATAGAAGACCGATTGTTAATGCTTTTTTATGGAATCTTCTGCGCCTAGGTTGGTAATGGGTGAGTTCTCCACTTTCTTTATCAAAAACCAGCATTTCGTCTTCTTCAGACATAACATTCACCCTGCGTGAGCTGAAGCAGAATTTCTATTCCCAAGTTTCTCCCCCGTCACATGTCCTAAAGATTGCGTAAGGTGTTGTTATTTGAATTTCTTTTTCACTCAAAAATTCAGCTTTGAATAACGGGTAGTTGTCACCTTTCCATGCGATGTCCCATCCGTAACCGCCATCTTTGCTTTGGAGAATATAACAATTGTAGATTTTGTCCGGATAGAAGATTATTTCTCCACCAGTCCTTCCAACAACTGCCCAACAATAGTTACCTATTCTAAGATAGTTGCTTATGCTTACCTTGAAAGGCCATTGTCGGTCGAACTCCAATTGAAGCTTCTTTATCTCGTTCTGATAATAAAGCCGTATAAGAGTTTCAGTCTCGCAATAAAATCTTAGCGAACATGTAGCAGTTAGGATTTTTTCACCGTTGTTTATAGAGACTTTAAGAGCTGCATACCCAGAACCTATTGAATCACGAAGACGACTGGTCGCTAAATCTGCTACGGAGATATCCTTGGAAATGACTGCAGCAAGAAAGCTTTCTCCCGGGACCGTATAGGTGAGTACCCATTTCATGTAATTGGAATACCTGAAGTCTTTTTGAGAAAAGTTAAACTTGTCTTTGTAGATCAAACTCCCATTCTTATCATAAATGGAAAGTTCAGCTATACCGTCTACAGTGGTGGTTTTATTTCTAGCGTTTATCAGACTGAAAGAGGCCATTAGATAGCTACCTTCATGGCTTATTTCGGAGAACGCTTGGAAATCGCTGAGCCGAACAATTCTTGTCTCTTCTAGCTCATTCCAAGTGGCAAAACCTGTGACAAGAGCAGAACTGGCTATTAGAAATAGTGATGTTATTGCCAGTATTTTTTTGAGAGGCGTTCTTCCCCTCGGAAGACGGTGGGGTGTTAGCTCTCCACTAACTTTGTCGAAAACATAACCTTCTTCTTGATGGGCACGCATCGCTCTACAGATTTCATATCCTAAGAACACGAATAGAGGAAGCACGAATAACGGAGAGCCGATCAACGCCTTAAAAAGATACGAACTTTGGTATCCTTTGCAGTATATAAGCGATCCTAACCATATAGCTATCGGTAATGATGAGAACAAGTTGATGAATGGTATAAGCAAGAGTATCGCAATTACTGTGACGACAACCCATGATAATTCATTTGGAATCATCACAAGCCCAGAGTAATAGTTGTCGCCACGGGCAAGATAGTCGATCATCAAACCAATTAGTGGGGCAAAAACTAAGTAAGAAATAAGCACTAAAACATCAGATCTTTCCCGTCTATCAGATCCCAAAATACCGTAAAACAATAGACAAGGACTAAAAAAAACGCATACAAAAAAGATAATGTTGATCACAGCGAAGAAGTCTGTGAAAGGAATAAGCTCCTGAAAGACATTTGCCAGTAAGACAAACGTCAAGCCAACAAGCCCGCCAGTTGCCAAACTTATCCATTCTCTGCTTTCCTCATTATGCACATCAGACAAGAACATTCACCTTCCCATTAATCCTGAGCTTAACCGGCTTCGCAGTGGAATAAAGAGGGCGACGGATGTTAGAAGGCCTAAGATGATATCAACGAGCGGGTTATCAAGCGGAATATATGGTAAAAGCTGAGCCGGAACATAGTTTCTAATTATAAATGTGTATCCAGCCCAGTAAATAAGAGACGCTATAGCTCCTACCGTCACTACGCCAACGAATACCCCAAGTATAGCCGCAAAGGCAACTTTGAAAGCGGTTCCAAATGTTGTCGTAATTCTTGTTTCATTCCTTTGCACAGATGGTCGAGTATTCGTTTGGGGAATATTAGGCTGCCAGCCGTATGCACTAACTACATCTACGCCTGTCTCAGTGAGCTTCCAACTTCTCAGAACTAGTCCTGTTTTTTCAATGAACCCCTTTGACTCTAACTCTCGGATTTGTTGCCTTAATTCGTTTGCTGTGACTCTGACTACGCGCTGAATACTTCTTTCCCGTTCATGACCATTTGCAATGGCCATTAGAATATGCAATTGAGCCCAGCTAATGTTTTGGCCCTCAACTTGTTGTACGCTCATATTTCCACTTCCATATCTTTTTCGCCTAACCACATGGAATTTTTTGTACAGTCACTCTCGGTTGAGCCGATTTCTTTTGGGGTTTAAGTTGTTGCTTCTTCACGATGGGCTGTTCTGGCTGGTCTGATCTCACTTTTAGTTGGCAACCGTGAGTTTCTGGTCGACGGTGGTCGTAGCAGAAGGTTCTACCGCAGACTTTGCAAGCATGTGGTAGTCCTTCAATATGTTGCAAACAGTGTTCACAGATGTTTTCGGACAAGCTGGCGATGTTCTTGAGCATCATCTGCTCTCTTGCGATCTTCATTCCAGTCGCCTTCTCATATAACCGTCCGGCAAAATCGATGGCAATCTCTCCACATTTAGATGGCAGAATGCTTGCGTCAGTTATCGTAACCTGGATCGTCTTGTCATCGAGAGGGACTATTCGAAGAATTTCATTGGAGACGTGTACATCTTTCGTAAATTCTGGTGGAACCATAGCGTCGAAAATGGGCTTATCAACATCAAATTCGGGCTTCTGAACTGGTTCAGTACTTGCTCTTGGAACCCAGTCTAACTTGGACAAGGAAACCTTAGCAGTGCGGTCAAGTTCTCTAGCTATTTCGTTTAGGGCAGATAGTATTTGGTCGATTTGAATTTTTGTATCGTTATAGTGTATTTGATAGGTGTCCTTACTCAACATTCATCTCCTCCTATAACCGAAATGTTCCATAACCCTTCTCACGAACTCCTCTCTGTCGCTGCTTGCTAATGACCAGTCCGGGAAAGGTGGTGTGGATGGGTAAGACGAAGGTCTATCAATAGGTGTGGTTTGCGTACCGTGGATTGATGCTGAAGGCGTTAGTTGTAGTGGTGTTGATTTGACAATTCTTGGAAGCCTCTGTTGTTTCTTTGCTCTGTCCTCTGCTGCCTGCGTTAGCCTATTGTAAACCCAGCTGTTTTGAATGGTTGCTCTGCATTTGTCGCAGAAGAATGTACTTAACGAATTGCCCTTATGCTCTCTATAGGTGTGAAACATTATGCAGGACTCGTTGATGCAGTGGTCTGCATCGCATATATGACCAAGTTCATGCAATGTGGTTATGGTTATCTGTTGTATTTTGTCGTTCCATTTAACCCAAGCACCGCGGTCCAGCTGCGAGCCCTGACCAAGTATATCTACATCATCAACCCCTTCTCGCGTGAAGGCGAGGGCGACTACGGGTTCGCCCCGCTCTAGAAACTGGTCCGATATCTGAAGCAGCTGTTTCATGGAGATTTGTTCTACTGCTCCTGAGACCGCCCCAGTGAAAATGGCTGAGTCTATGCCAAAAACTTGATTAACTTTGTCAGCTACCTTTTCCATGTCCTCGATAGCTATGTCAGGTGTTGATCTAAATAGGTAGAGGCGCATCATCCTCCCTCCCATTTGCCGTTAAACTTGTCTTTGCTTTTTCAATGGCTTTTAGAAAGTATTCCATTCCAAATTTCAGCTCAGGGTTTCCATTGGAGTTGATATGGTCATAGAACCACTCTCTTTCAGCAGATCTCACTATCCTTTCAATATCAGCACCAGTCATTCCATCTGTAAGTTTTGCCAGCTTTTCGACTTCCACATCTCCATTCATCGGCACCTTAACATTAGCTAAGTGAATTTTGAATATCTCTGCCCTCGCTTCGAGGTCTGGCCTTGGAATGTGAAAGTGGGCATCCACCCTTCCAGACCGCAGAAATGCAGGGTCAATTATGTCCGGTCTATTAGTAGTGCAAATCAGAAATACGTCTTGAATTTCTAGGATGCCATCAAGGTGTCTTAGGAACTCGTTTACGCCGCTGTCTAATGCTTTTCCAGCCTCGCTTAGTCCCCCTCCCCGTCTTGGGACAAGGGACTCCACCTCATCGATTATGACAACAATGGGGGCAGCTTTTTTCGCCGCCTCAAACAATTTGGCAATATTATGCTCATATTCGCCAAACCATTTAGACTTTAGGCTAGCCCCACTTACAAGGATTACTTTTACTCCAGCTTCATAAGCTATACCCTTTGCGAAAAACGTTTTGCCAACACCAGGGTCTCCATGGAGAAGGACGCCTTTTGGGACTCTGATTCCGAATTTCTTGGCTTCTTGCCTATTCCGCCATGGGGTCAACACTGTTTTCCAAAACTCTTCTTTTTCCTTCTTGTACCCGCCTATCTGGCTCCATTTGACCTTCGGAATTTCTACTATCACCTCTCTGCCGCATGATGGTGTGATACGTTTCGAGCCTTCTATGAAGTCGTTCATGTCAATCTTCATTTCATTGATGACTTGCGCGGGAATTGTGCCATCTGGGTTAAACTTTCCTCTATATCTTCCTACGCAGCTCATAGCTGCCTCAGTGCATAGTAACCGGATGTCCGCCCCTGAGTAGCCCGGGATGTTTTCAGCAAGTTTCTTCAAGTCGACATCCGTGTCAAGGGGCATGTATCTCGCATGTATTTGGAGGATCTCAAGCCTGCCCTCTTCGTTTGGTATGGGAATTTCTATCTCCATGTCGAATCGACCAGGACGCCTTAAGGCGGGATCCAAAGCATTTGGCCTGTTGGTGGCAGCCATAACAATTACTTGGCCCCTCTCCTTCATTCCATCCATGAGCTCCAAAAGAGCTCCAACTATCCTTCTATCATCTGGATTAAAGGATTCCTCCCGCTTAGGTGCTATAGTATCTATTTCGTCGATGAAAATTATGCTTGGAGCGTGTTGTTCAGCCTCGCTGAAGACTTCCTTAAGCCTTCTTTCCGCATCTTGAGCTGGAAGATGCGAAGCTCCAATGTTGATAAAGTAGGCGCCACTTTCGTTAGCGACAGCTTTAGCTAGTAAGGTTTTGCCTGTGCCAGGGGGACCATGCAGCAGAACTCCCTTAGAAGCCTCCACTCCTAAGTGCTTGAAAAGGGCAGAATTTCTTAATGGCAGCTCTATTCGCTCTCTGATCTTCTCTATAATCTCGCGCTGTCCCCCAATGTCATCATAAGTTATCGACGAGCGCCTTTTTGCTTCTCTAAATTCCTTTGCAACAACAAGTTCAGTTTCAGGTATGATCTGAACAATACCAGAAGGCTTGGTTTCTACAACAAAAATTCTGGCAAATCGGACGGAGTTGTCGCCTCTGAATATGGGTCTGAAGATTCTTCTGCCAACCTCAAGCAAATCACCAACGGTAACATAAGTTCCAACTAGAATCCCTTTCAAAGCCTCCGCGTCAGCATCAAGTGTTGTTTCAGCTTCTGGAGGACCCACAACTACTTTCTTTGCAGGCTCCTTGACAACTAGTCTAGCAAGTTGAACCTTTTCGTCCCAATGGGCTCCAGCGTTCGGTCTGGTTGTTCTTCCCAGATATGCAACAGGCTCTTTCATGTTTTCTATCGATTCAACAGTAGCAATTGTGGTTCTAGAGCCCTTAACTTGTATTGCGTCTCCAATTTTGACGTTTAGCGCTTCAGCAACAGGCTTAGATAGAGCTATGCTTGTGGGTTTTGTGCAGGGGCCTTCACCTTTCATCACTCTGGCCGAGATTGTTTGATTTTCTGAGTTAGGCAACCCATTCTCACCTTAACGATCATCGTAAATCTGTATTGGTTGTCTATTCCTCCGAGGTATGGGTATTCTATGGTGAGTTGGAAGGGGTTCTGTCTGGCGTACTCTGAGGCCTCTCAAAACAAAGTAAACATAGCGTCCATCCTCCCAGTCTATACACTGCTCAGCGATGAATCGTTGTCTCTGACCAGTTTCTCTATCCTCATACTCTATCATGGCGTTTTCCTGCCTAGCAGCCATGTCCCCAGTTAGCTTGTCAAATCTGTAAAGCGCGTCATCGCTGTATACGCGAAGCCTGCCACGCCCATTGCTTGAACGCCATTCCCTGTAGCTCATAAGTCAATACTCCTCCAACTCACCGGTGTTTTTGTCATAGCGCAAAAGTGATGGAGCACTTAGATGATGTTCCCTGAGCCTATGGTAAACACATCTCAAAACATACTTTAGCGCTTTATAGGAGTAATACGCTAAATACCTTAGTAAGAGAAGCATTATTAAGGCTCCCCGCAGAATTGCCTTGAGAATAATTGTGGGCACTAGCTCTAACATGTTATATGCCCCCTTGCGCTCTATCAATAATATGCTTGCTTTGGATGAGTTGCTCGGGAAGGCAAGCATCAACGCCTTGGTACGCAGCTATTTTCAACAAGACCCGGTCATAGGAAACCAGCCGCAACTTGTTTACCTTGGCAGCTGCTATGATAAGATTGTCTGGCTGGTGAGTGTAGATATAAGCAGCCTCTGAAGCAACCTTCTCGGTGTGGTCATTTATTACTTCGAAGTTTGCGCACGCGTAGAAGTACAAGGCCTGATCCTTTTTTCTCAGTTCCAACAGGATGCTTGTTGTGACAGCGATCCTCCACCCGTTTTTGTTAAGTGAATCGATGTCTTGACCCAGCCGCAAGAGCACGTTTGTATCGGCCAAAATAGTGGTTTCACTTGCACCATTTTTCTTTGTTTTCGAAACTTCTTCCAAGATTTGGTTCATACTTCTTGACTCCTTTTTCAATACTGTACGTGTGTACGTTACATAAATATTTTCAGTCCTACGGTACGGAGCGCGATTCTTCTTCTGTGCTTAGCAAGCCGCAATGTACCGTACGATTTATTGAGCCTTTGATGGATAGAAATGACACATCATAAAGTTGTACCGTAAAGCTTTTATGAAGCCGACACATTATAGTTTGGACGACAGAATGTCATGGAGTGACTAGATAGTTGCCTAGGCCAGGGAGCGGTTATGTCACAGTGACGATACCAAAGGAATTGTACAAGGCAGTCCAAGACAAGATAGAATCGTTGAAGAAGAACAAGATAGCGCTTGAGGAGTACGGAGAGAAATTAGAAAGTGTAAGCAGGTTCATGGGGTTTCTTTTTGAACAGTTCCTAGACTCATACAATCTCAACTATGTCTTGGAACGACTAGGATTGCATGGAGGCACGTTGGAACTCGATTGGCCTTCAAAAGCCTTTACGGAACTCTGTGGGCAGATGGATTGGTATAAATCAACAGAATGGATACGATCTGACAACCATGCCGAAACAATAGGTGAACTTGAGTGGCCACAGACACTGAAGGATCGTATTAAGTCTTATGAGCAATTCAAATTTGAAAAGATACTCGTTATTTCGGAAGACGTTTGGGAGTCGCCAGACACATGGAGATGGGTTTGGAAAGTGTTCTCGATTAAGAACGAAAATCCTGATAGAGAAATTACTATACTAGTGACAAAAGAAAAAGCAGCCAGAGAGGCCAGAGTTAATGAAATGTTTTTCGACATGGGAATATATAAAGTTGGAGAAGAACAACCTATCATAGGATTCCTCGACCACAAGCACGTTCCTCCTCAATACCATTGGAGATTGGACCCTGACAGGTGTTTCACGGATTCAGAAAAGGCTTTTGCCGAACTCGGAAAAATGGCCGAGCCATTTGAATCAATCATAACGAAAATGCTTTCTGCGCACGGATTTTCCAAACCTCTCCGAGAGACAAGCCCGCGGGACAAGAACAACCCGTGACTAACAGGTGGCTACAGTATGAAAATCATACCGAATATCCCAGTCGTTTACAAAGGTACCTTTCCAAAGAATTTCATAAATGATGTCAATGGTTGGGGGAGTTATTCCAAAAGAATATTGCAGGATAACATTGGCAAGTTGCTTAGTTTGGACATTGATTTCGGAAATGTCTGCAGTCTAAACTGTCCTCATTGTTTCAGAAGAAACAATAGAGTTGATTTTGGTGAAACAAAGTTAATGGATTATGAAACTATAATTGAAATTGTTAAACAAGGCAAGGAACTGGGTTTAAGATCTGTGAAATTCCTAGGCGCAGGGGAACCCTTCGAAGATAAGAGATTCTTGGAATTCCTGAGAGACCTAAAAAAGTTGCATATTGTGCCGTCAATATTCACAAAAGGCCATGTGATTGGCGATGATAATTTGGTTGAAAAATATTATTCTCGGTATGGAATTTCGACAGGTAAGGAGCTTGTAGAAGAACTTGAGAAGGTCGACGCCAGCATCCTGCTTGGTTTCAACTCTTTCGACACAGAAATTCAAGACAAGATGGTTGGAGGTATAAGAGGCTACACAAACAAGAGAAATCGTGCCTTAGAACTATTGGTGGAAGCAGGATTTAACAAAAACAATCCAACCCACTTATGCTTGGCTGTAAATCCTGTTACAAATGAGAATTATGATGAGGTTCTCGAAATCTACAAGTGGGCAAGAGTAAGAAACCTCTACGCCATCGTTTGTCCCACAATGATCAGTGGAAGAAGTGCACAACCACACGTTTGGCGAAAGATAACGCCAGCAGGCGAAAAGTTGATTGATTTATACACAAAGATTTACAGATTCAATATTGAAAAAGGAATACAAACATTGAAGCAAATCAAAGAGGAAGGGGTTTCCTCTTATGCCGGTGGGCATCCCTGTAATCAAGTTGCTTGCGGAATGTATCTAACTTTGACAGGAACGGTCTTGAGATGTCCTGGTGATGATATTACTGTACTTGGAAGCGTATGGAAAGATGGGCATGTAGGAAAAGAATCATTGAGAAGCGTATGGTTGAAATCTGAAAACTACGGTCGTTCCGGAACATTCAATTGCGGTTGCCCCCCAAAATGGGGGAAATCAATTCCGTATAATTTGTTCACAGAAGTTGTCATAAGACTGGAAGAAATACAGAAGCAGGAAATGAAAGAACAAGCGCGCGCTAGAAACCATTGAGACTGACTCAAAAGAAAGTTAACGATAGATATTATGCAAATGACTAGCGCGCACATTATATTAACGAGTAGTTAAGTTCAATCGTTGTTGCAGCGTTGTTCGCGGCAAGCCTCGTTCGATCCTTGCCAATATCCATGCGGAAGGATCGCAGAATCCCTTGAACAGTTGCTGACTCTGGGATAGCCCTTTTTGAATCCATTACTTCCAGGTCGTCCTCCAGCGCGCGCTAGAACCAAACAGTGGCATCGGCTTTCCTAACTATCGAAGTATTTCGCCTGTTCCATCACAAGCTGGACATTTGCCGGTTCCCTTACATGGTTCACATTCGACATCCCCCAAGAAGCCTACGATCTTACCATAGCCTTTACAGCGCCTACACTTCCCACTTCCTCCACAATATGGACATTTCCTCGACACAGCCCTTCACCCCGCAGTTTAATAAGTATGAATCAACAATCTTTTTAAAATCTTTGATTTGCTAGTTCAAAAGGGGGAGAGAATGAAATTTTTGAACGTTGCGCAGTGGAGATTTGAACCTTAACAGATCGATACGGTTAAAGGCAGGCATAATCTTCTCAATTATTCGAAACCCCATGTCGTCTTATGGCGGCGAATTTCCTCGTCAATTCTTTCTGCATTCTCGACGTCCCGTCTTTGTTTGTAAAGGTCGCGATGCGCAGACTTTACTCTAAGCCAGCCCTCTTGCGCCCACCGTTCGTGAATGTAGCGTTCATAGTAGGAAACTGCTTCCCAGGGGCTGGCACACTTCTCATAGATCAAGCCCATATCAACCGGCGATATATGTTCTTCCCAAGCAAGGTCGTATTGTATCTGTCGAACGACTCTCATCAGTTTCTCCTTATCCACACGGATTGTTTGTTGAGACTTTGCCACAGCTCGTACGATATTCCACTGTTGATTGTCCTGCTCAGATTGCGTGAAATCACTCCCACCGCTATATAAATCAAGTCCATTTAAGGCCTCATTCCACTCTTCTGCGCGCGCGCGACAGCCTATTACGGATGTCAACATAACTTTTGCTGTTAAGCGTGAGCCCGTGGCCCACCGCATAGTGTTTGCTGTGGCTCATGACGTTTTTGATAATTGGTTTGAGGTTGAGCCTCTTGAGGAAGGCGTTGATGAGGAAGAGTTTAACGAGGCTGTCCAGAAGGTTTTGCTTCTGCTTAACGCCAAGGATGTTTTCACACAGGCTGCTGTTTTTGAGAGGGCTTATGGCTGGAGTATAGTGGTTATTGGCTATCAGGATAAGGCTCCCACGTTGAAGACTCCTGTGGAATCTTTGCCGAAAATGGAATGATGAGTTTTTAGGCTAAAAATAGCGCTCTAGCTAGAACGGTGGCAGCAGTTCTTCACATACTTTAATATGTTCCAAGAAAACTCTACCTTTTTCAGTTACCTTTAGCCTTCTTCGTTTTTTTCGGAGAT
>Ga0315282_10009735_pt1 | contig 15223 bp, 9 predicted proteins | sample YL17G07_20_MG_FD_203693 | JGI IMG/M metagenome (GOLD analysis project Ga0315282, IMG submission 203693) | Sediment microbial communities from Yellowstone Lake, YNP, Wyoming, USA - YL17G07_20 | ecosystem: Environmental > Aquatic > Freshwater > Lake > Sediment | place: USA: Wyoming | collected... | reverse complement strand
CAAAAATTTACTATGATTTTTCTATGACAGTAATACCAAGTTTCAAATCAAAATTGGATTTTGATAAAATTTATTTAGGAAATTATATTAACAGTATCAGAGTAGCACATGATTCAGCAGGACATTTATACTATACATACCTTAATGATCGTGATTCGCATCACATTCTTCACCTTGTCAATAATGCGCAAGGAACATGGACTGATGAGATTATTATTGAATTGGATCAATCGATAACTGGGTTTTTAAATCTTGTAATTGATGGAAATGACCATGTTCATATTGCTTTTCAGGATTGGGATTGCAAAATCATCTATGCGACCAATGCACATGGAGATTGGACAGTTGAAAATGCAGTGAGCTTTGGATATCAACCTTCTCTTGCAATAGATTCCCAAGGCTATGCTCATATTGCTTATCTTTCTTCATATTGGGGCATCGCTTCGTTTTATACAACCAATAAATCAGGCAGTTGGGTTACTGAATTGGTTCAAATCGCTCTTCCTCAATTGCCATGTTTAGACTTTTTGGGGGGGCCGGCGATTGCAATTGACTACAATGATAAACCCAATATATGTAATGCACACTTGGTATATACACCATACATTGCGATCTGTGGATCATATATATATTGTGGTGAGCAAAATAATGGAACATGGGATATGAATTTAGTTTTGGACTACACTGGCATTCTAATTGGTTGGCCTAACCTTTTAATTGATAAACAAAATTATTTGCATTTAATCTACGATGAAGAAAATAACATAATTCATGCATCCAATACATCAGGTTCATTTTCAACTGAAGTTGTATATAACTCAGGTATTAATAGATTGACCACTACTTTGGATAATTACAATAACATTCATATAATTTTCTTAACAATGAATACATATAATATTGGGTATTCCACCAACTCTTCCGGCGAATGGGTGACTACAATTCTAGGACCTTTGTAATATCATTGCTTGGTTTATTTGCGACAAATTGCTGCAGCAGCATAAGGTGGATAGCAACGTATTTGTCAGCGAGTTGATTTCACAGAAGTTGATTTCGCAGAAAAGGTGATCATTGAGATGATCTGGAAACAGTCGAGCGCTTGCTCGCGCCCCGTAAAAAACCTTTGCCAAAAGTCCTCTCATAGAAGGCGTATGAGGCAGATACAAACTGCCGCGACCTATTGACACTCACCGGGCTTCGTCGCATCTTTGCGCAAATATTTTTGATTCTGCGCAAAAGCAGAACATTTAATGAGGAGAATCATGGGCAATCTGAAATTCGAAACTTTGGCGCTGCACGCCGGATACGATCCGGAACCTACGACCGGCGCCCGTGCAGTTCCCATATATCAGACGACAAGTTATGTTTTCAGAGATGCCGATCACGCCGCAGATTTATTTGCGCTTAAGGAATCCGGCAACATATATACCCGCATCATGAATCCGACCACGGATGTTTTCGAGAAACGATTGTCTGCTTTGGAAGGCGGGGTCGGTGCGCTTGCTACGGCCTCAGGCCACTCCGCCGAATTGCTGACTCTGTTGACCCTGATGAAAGCCGGCGATGAATTTGTCACGGCCTCCAGCTTGTACGGCGGGACTTATAACCTGTTTAAAAACACACTCCCCCGATTAGGCATCAGAGCTCGTTTCGTCGATATCCACGATTTGGATCAGGCGCAAGGCGCCATCAATGAAAAGACCAAAGCCGTATATTTGGAGACCATAGGAAATCCGCGACTCGATGTCCCGGATTTCGATGAGGTCGCCGCCATCGCCCATAAAGCCGGAATTCCGTTGATTGTGGACAGCACCGTAACCACGCCTGCGCTTTTTCAGCCGTTTAAACACGGCGCAGACATCATCGTTCATAGCGCCACAAAATTTATAGGCGGCCATGGGCTCTCGCTCGGCGGCATCATTGTCGATGGCGGCGATTTTCCGTGGGACAATGGCAAATTCCCGGATTTCATTGAGCCCAATGCCGGTTATCACGGCCTGAAATTCTATGAAAGATTCGGAAACAGCGCCTTTATCGTCAAAGCGCGCGTGGAGATGATGAGAGATTTGGGTCCATCCATGAGTCCTTTCAACGCCTTTAGCTTCATTCAAGGCCTTGAGACGCTGTCGTTGAGAATGCAGCGTCATTCGGAAAACGCCCTCCATTTGGCGACCTGGTTGTCGAGGCATCCGAAGGCGGCATGGGTGCGTTATCCGGGATTGGAAAGCGACCCATCATACAAGATGGCCAAGAAATACTTTCACGCCGGTTGCGGCGGCCTGGTTGTTTTCGGCGTAAAAGGGGGAATGGAAGCAGGCCGCAAACTGATTAATAACGTCAAACTCTGGTCTTTGCTGGCGAACATCGGCGATACAAGATCGTTGATCATCCATCCTGCATCAACCACGCATCAGCAACTCTCTGAACAAGAGCGGCTATCTGCCGGTGTGACGGACGATTTGGTCCGCCTATCGGTCGGAATCGAGCATATCGACGACATCATCAACGACATGGATCAGGCCTTGACGAAGATAGGATAGCATCCTAAGAAGGTAGAATGCATAGAAGCGACAAGATTAGAATGCTGCTTTTGCAGGCCGCCTGCTTTCGGTCGGCCGTTCATCTATGGAAAACAGTATGGCTCAGTGGTCCGCAGGCAAGCCCCACATCTTTGACCTAGCCCTCCCTCCGCTGGAACTTGAAGCCGGCGCCTTGGTGAAGCCTCATTTTGTCCGGGGCTGGTGGTGGGGTCCGGCGGACGATTTGCCTGTTTTGCAAAGCAGGGCGCGGGTTATCGAGGATGAAGCTTATATCGACCAAGCCTGGCAGCCGGTGATAAGAAGCGAAGATGACTTGAGAGAACTCGAACAGCATCACGCTATATCTACTGAGCCCAGAAATCTTGCGTCCTGGAACGATGATATCCAGACAATTCTTATGGTGCATGCTCTGACCGGCGACATGCGCGCCGGAGGCCCAAGCGGTTGGTGGGAGAGGGTGGTTGCGCCGGGAAAAGCGTTGGATCCCAATCGGTTTCGCTTGCTTTGCTTTAATCTTCTCGGTTCCTGCTATGGAACCAGCGGCCCCTGCGATGAGATTTTCCCAAACCGCTCTCAGGATAGCAGGTTTGAAGGGCCGCTGCCTGTGCCCAAAGGCAATTTTGATCTGCCGGAGAATTTATTGCCCGCTACAATAACGACATGGGATCAGGCCCGCTCGATTTTGATGGCCTTGGATCGACTCGGCATTAAAAAAGTTCATCTCGCGACAGGCGGATCGTTGGGAGGCATGATTGTACTTTGCCTTGCAGCGCTCGATCCGCAGCGTTTCGAGCGCATTGTACCTATCGGCGCGGCAGACAAAGCGACGTCCTGGATCATCGGTTGGAACCATGTACAACGACGGGCGCTCCTTTTGGACCCCGATTTTCCCGATCATCCGCTTCGCGGCTTGGAGTTGGCGCGCCAAATCGGCATGCTTACTTATCGCGCCGAAGCGGGCACGGAATTGAGACAGGGCCGCGAAATGGCCGGGGTCAATCCGCCAGGCATTTCCTGGTCGTCGCGCGCGCACTACAAGGTGAGCACCTGGTTGGAGCATCAGGGGCAAAAGCTGATTTCGCGGTTCGACAGCAGAGCCTATCTGGCTCTTCTCGGCGCTATGGATCACCATGATTTGGGCCGAATACCGCTTTTTATGTCACCTTCGGAAATGAGGCGACATTCGGGAGCCTCGGGCGTCGGCAAGACCTCGTGGGGCGTGTCGAGAATTCGCGCGGCGGCTTTCTGCATCGGCATTGACTCGGACCAGTTGTTTTTTCCGAAAACCATCGAGAGCTTTGCCAATCAACTTTTACGACAAGGCGCAAAAGCGAAATCCGCGATGCTGGAAACGCCGTTCGGCCATGACGCCTTTCTGATCGAAGATGAGAAAATGGATAAGCTTCTTTGGCAAGCCCTGGAGTTTTAATTCAATAATAGATTGATGCCCCATTCAATTTTTTATGGAGGCGATGATGAGCAGTCGGGCAGACAAATATCGCGTGATGAAATTCGGCGGGACATCTGTAGGAACCGGCGAAAGCATTCTCCACGTCATCGATATTATCGAGACGGAAAGGCGTGTGGGGCCGTTGGTTGTCGTGGTCTCGGCAATGGGCCAAACCACGGATTATCTTATTAGGTCTATTGATGCGGCTTCAACAGGCGATATGAGCCGGGCCGAATCCGTGGTCGATCGCATTGAAGAATCGGCCATTGCGAATGGCATGCACGTGCTTGCCGCCATAGGGAAGCAAAATACGTCGGCTGCCGGCCGTCCGGACCTCGTCGATCATGTTCGCCAGGTGCTCGCCCCATTGAGGCAATTGCTTCGCGGGATAAGCATCGTCAGAGAAAAGACGCCGCAGACTTTGGATTTGGTCATGAGTTTCGGCGAGCGAATCAGCGCCTCTTTGATGGTCCTTCTTTTGGAATCCAAGGGGCTTGGAGCGGTATATGCGGATTCCAGAGATTGGACGCTGACCGACAACACCTACGGCTTGGCAAAGGTCGATGTTTCGGCAAGCATCGATAGAGTCCGAGCCTTGGTAGAGCAATGGAAAGACAAGATCGCTGTGAACACCGGATTTTTAGGCCGCACGGCAGATGGACGCACCACCACTTTGGGGAGAAACGGATCGGACTACACGGCGACGCTGCTGGCCCAGGCTTTGGGTGCAGACCAAGTGATCATCTGGACTGATGTTTCGGGCATCATGACCGCCGATCCGGCCATTGTCAGCGATGCCTATACCGTTCCGCGGCTCAGCCACCAGGAGGCGCTTGAGCTTGCAAACCTGGGCTGGCCAATGTTTCACCCGCGGACAATGATCCCGTTAATCGAGTCCGGCATTCCGCTTTGGATTCGCAACACCAACAGCCCGAATGAGGAAGGAACCCTTGTTGATGCGGAAGGCTCCAAGGATGAAAACCGCCCTACCTGCGTCACCAGCATGGAAGAACTGGCTCTCATCGACGTGGAATACAAACAAATCGCGGAAGAAACAGGCGTAGGCGAACGCGTACTGCGCGCCTTAGATGAGCGTGATATCACCGTGTGGATGGCCTCGCAAACGCCGCGCGGCCGCGCAGTCGCCGTGGTGACGCCTCAAAGGCAGGCTGCCGAGGCGGAGGCCGTCATTCGGCAGGAACTCGAGTGGGAATTTGAGAGGAACCTGGTCGGTTCCATGCGGGTGCTTCAACCCGTGACACTGGTTACATTGGTGGCCGAGGCTATGGGTCAGACAGTCGATGTGGCGGGCCGCTTCGTGCAAGCCATGGGGCAGGTCGGAATCAAAATAAAGGCCGTGGCCCAAGGCGCGGGCCAACGCTCCATCTCATGTGTGATTGATGCGGAAGACACTGTTGTCGCCCTGCGAACGGTACATGCCGCCTTCAATCTGGCCCACCAGCAAGTCAGCGTTTTTCTTCTAGGCAAAGGCACTGTCGGCGGATGCCTACTGAATCAAATCAGGCGGCAAAGCAAGAGCCTGATGGAAGAACACAATGTGCTTCCTAAATTGGTGGCTTTGGCGGACAGCCGGCGGATATTGTCGAACAGCCAAGGGATCGATTTGGATCATTGGGAAGATCTGTTGGCGAAATCGGCGCCTTCAACGGACCGGCCATCCGATATTCTTCAGGTGTTGGATGAAATCAGGCGGCTTCCCGTTCCGGTGCTCGTGGATTGTACAGCGGAATTGGGGATGGAAAAGCTTTATATGGAGGCATTTCAACGCGGCATTCACGTTGTGGCCGCAAACAAAAAGCCGTTGACTCTGCATTGGGAAAAACGGCAGGTGCTGATGGAAACCGCCAGGCGTTATCACCGCACCTATCAGTATGAAACAACGGTCGGAGCAAGCTTGCCCGTCATCAGCACGCTTAAAAACCTCGTGAGAACCGGCGACCATGTGCTGCTCATCGAAGGGGCTTTTTCGGGCACGCTGGGGTATCTTTGCAACGAAGTGATGTCGGGAGTCCCACTTTCCGAGGCGATCAAAACCGCTCACAGCCTCGGATACACCGAGCCGCACCCGCGCGACGATTTGTCGGGAATGGACGTCGCACGCAAAGCGCTGATCCTGGCCCGCGAGTTGGGCTATAGGTTGAATTTGGAAGACATTGCAGTCGAGCCTCTGATCCCTCCTGAGTTGATGGAAAAAACCGATTTAATAGAGTTTTTCAAATCCCTGAAAGAATACGACCCGATCATGGCCGATCGAGTCGCCCGATTGAAAGCAGAGGCCAAAACGCTTCGCTACCTTGCCACAATAGATCCAAGCGCCGAAATGTCGGGGAAGGGTCTGGTGCATGTCCGTCCGATCGGGATCGAGGCTTCGCACCCGGCTACGCGGCTCCGGGGCGCTGAAGCTTTTGTGGCATTCACTACGGTGCGCTATCAACAGTATCCGCTGATCGTTCAGGGCGCGGGCGCAGGCGGCGAAGTAACAGCCGCCGGCATCTTAGCCGATGTGCTCAATCTCTCGCAAACCTTGCGAGGGCGTTGATTGGTTGAATTGCATTAGTCATGAAAAAAATGTGGAACAGGCGCACCTGCCAGTAGATTTTTTGTCACAGCCGAGGCGGCTGAACTACATTCATGCTTTCCATGAAAAGCGCTCTGTTTTTTTATTTTGGATCTGGGGCGTCAATGATCGCCGGTCGCATGATCCTCATCGTATATCCACTTTACCATCCGAGCTCCATGCTCATAAATGGTGGAATGATCCGTACCGGGAACTACTTCTAAGTCGACTTTCGCCCCCGCATTTTCAAAAGCCTTTTTCGCAGCATCCATTCCAGCGCGGTTGAAATAATCGTCGTGCTCCGCACCGAACAGAAAAACTTTCAGCGATTCGAAGCCTGGCGGCTTTTCACCGGCGCTCAACCTTCCCCCGCCTATCAGCCCTAACTTGAAAAACCGATGCGGATCGCTTTTTGCTAGCGCCAAAGCCATGGATGAGCCTGCAGAATAACCGACAACCGCGATTCGCTTTCGATCCAACGGATATTTGTCCTCAAGAAAAGAGAGCAAATTGAGAAGAAATTGCGCGTCCTGATTTCGATCCCATGTGGAATGGGCGCCTTTCGCAGTCGACCTCACAGGCGCTTGAGGAGCCACAATGAACCACTTCTCCGATCCATTTTGTTCTTTGAACATGCTGACGAACGATGCCGCCTCCCCGTCCAATCCATGCAGCAAAAGGACCATAGGATAGAGTTTGCCGCCGGCAATGCTTTTGGGCTCTTCAAGGCGATAGAGCCGTAAGGTATCACCCATGAAGGAATACCATCCTTTTTCCAATGAGGGCTTTTCATCTGCAAGTGTTTGATTGATGGGGAAGGTTATTAAGAGAATAAGAATTAAAAATGGAAATGGATTTTTCATTGGACTATAGGCTGATCCGATCAGTTTAAATAGATATGCAAAAAGAAGCCGCACATTAATCTACAATTCACCGAATTGAACTTTTAATGAATCGATGTAGTTATCCAATATTTTCTTGTGGTCACTGTAAAATTCAACGAACTTGACCCCAAAGCCGGGGTTGCCGCCATATTGTTCGGTCCATTCCTTGGTTACGATATGAACCACGATTCCGGTGACCAGGATGGTCTCAAGAGTATCTGCGATAATGATTTGAAAATCGACTGTCGAATTGAGTTGCGGAGCTTCCTCTGAAAGCACGAAGACCCCTTCCTGACTGATATCTTGGATATATTTCTCAAGCAATTCCTCCGGCCTGACAAATATAGCCATGAATTCTTTTCCGAATCTCTGTTCATGCCGCATCTCGACAAATTTGCTTTCCATTTGGGTGCAAAAATCTATGTAGTTATTAGGGCGTTCGAATAGTTCAATGCCCATACTCCGATGCACATGCGAGGTATTGCGGGTCCATGTGACATATCCTGTTGCGGGGATCGATTGCATCGGAGTTTGAACCAGCAGTTTCAACTGGCGATTAGGTTTATACGCGGTTTTACTATAAATTTGCATCCCGCCTAAAGAAATATCTTTGGTAAATCCGATATGTCTTGGTTCATCCGTACCAAACCGCACCAGCATGCGTTTTGATATGCGCTTATCCCTTCGTTTCTCTGAAGGTATCATGGCTTACCCTATGATTTATGTATGAGATACGAAACTTATTAACCTATTTCATCACAAGAATCAACCATAGAAAATCCCTTTTAGATATGAATGGTTCCTGGATGAATTTCATGTCAATAACCAAAATCTCATGTCATTCATCCCTTCATTTATTGCCTGATTTGGCCGTTTCCCAAAACGACGAATTTGCTTGCAGTAAGTTCTCGCAGTCCCATCGGGCCGAAGGCGTGCAGCTTGGTTGTGCTGATTCCGATTTCTGCTCCCAACCCGAGTTCGCCCCCGTCGTTAAAGCGCGTGGAGGCATTGACCAGAACACACGAGGATTGCACATCGCGCAAGAAACGGCCCGCGGCAGACAAGTTTTCCGTGATAATAGATTCGGTGTGTGACGATCCGAACTCTGCAATGTGTTTGAGCGCCATATCTATGTCGTCCACGATCCGCACTGAAAGAACCAGATCCAGATATTCCGCTTCCCAATCGGCCCGCGTGGCTTCCTTCATGCCCGGAACAATCTCGCGCGCCTTTTCGCATCCGCGAAGCTCCACGCCGCTCTCGACGAGCTTTTGGGCGGCCAGAGGAAGAAAGCTCACGGCTACGTCTTTATGAATGAGCAGGGTTTCCATGGCGTTGCATACTCCCGGGCGCTGAACCTTTGCATTCAAAACGATAGGAAGCGCTTTTTCCAGGTCCGCATCCTTGTCCACATACACATGACATACGCCCTTGTAATGGAGAATCGTCGATACGCGAGCGTTTTCATCCACAAATCGAATCAGGCTTTCTCCGCCCCTGGGAATAATCAGATCCACAAGGTCACGCGCTTGTAATAAATACAAAACCAGTTCGCGGTCGAAATCGTCCATTACTTGCACGGAAGCCGGCGGCAGACCTGCTTTCACAACTGCCTCTTGGATAATCTCACCCAAGATGCGATTGCTGTTTGCGGCATCTGATCCGCCGCGCAGCACCACGGCGTTGCCGCTTTTCAAGCAAAGGGCCGATGCATCCGCTGCCACATTCGGCCTTGCTTCATAGATGATGCCGATTACTCCAAGCGGTATGCGCATCCGCCCCACGCGCAATCCGTTCGGACGTATGCTCAGATCGTGCACCTCGCCGATCGGATCAGGCAGCGTGATTATATGTTCCACTGCGCGAGCCATGTCCTCTATCCGAGAAGGGGTCAATGTCAGGCGATCGACGAGCGCCGATGTTTGGCCCGCTGCGCACGCTGACGCCACATCTTTGTCGTTTTCCGAAAGAATATTTTCCCGCCTATAGCGAATGGCCAGAGCCAGGAGAGAAAGAGCTTCGTTTTTTTGTTTTGTGTCGACAACAGCCAATAGCGCGGCCGCCTGCTTTGCCGATTTCAGCATGGAGAGCAGCTTTTCTTGTTTTTCCATTTTCGAACAGCCTCACATGGTCAAGACAATATCGTCGCGATGTACGACCTCGTCGCCGAAAGTAAAGCCCAACACGGATTCTATTTCACTGCCGTGCTTGCCGATGATGCGCTCCAAGTCTGCGCTCCCATAGTGCACGACACCCCGGCCGATTTCTTTGCCTCGCTCATCCGCTAGAATAACGACTGCGCCTCTGGCGAATTGGCCGGCAATTTTAGCAATACCCCTTGGGAGCAGGCTCTTTCCGCCGGATGTGACGGCCTGAGTTGCGCCTTCGTCCAGAAATAGAGTGCCGTGAACCGCCGCAGCTTTGGCCAGCCAGCGGCTGCGGCCATCCACTTTGTGAGAGAGCGGCACAAAGTACGTGCCGACCGGCTCGCCCCGAAGCGCCTGTTCCAGAACGCTGCCGTTGCTTCGAATAACGATGCAGGGAATTCCGAAGTTGCGACACAGCCTTGCGGCCTCCAATTTGGATCGCATCCCGCCTCTGCCGAAAGCGCTGCCCCGGTTGCCCGCCAAATCGAGAAGTTCCTGGATAGGCTGATTCACGGTTTCGATGACTTTGGCGTTAGGGTCCGACTGCGGATCTCCGTCGTATAAGCCGTCCACATCGGTCAGCAAGGCGAGCAGATCAGCGTCTATCAGCCCCGCTACAAGGGCCGACAACTCATCGTTGTCGCCGAATTGGATTTCATCCACCGAAACCGAATCGTTCTCGTTCACGATCGGTACAATCCCAAGTTCCAGAAGCCTGAGCAGAGTTTCACGGGCATTGAGATATCGTCGCCTGTCTTCCAGATCGTCGCGCGTCAACAAAACTTGTCCGGTTTGCATGGATAGAGTAGAAAACAGCTTTTGGTAAAGGGTCATCAACTCGGTCTGTCCGACGGATGCGCAAGCTTGTTTTTCTTGTATCCTTACAGGGCGGTCGGCGCGGCCGAGCTGAATTGTTCCCATGGCGATGGCGCCGGAAGATACGATGATGGCGTTGGCGCCTTGCTTGTGCAATTGGCAAACCGTGGTCACCAGCTTTCCGAGGAATCCGAGCCGCACCAAGCCGTCGGGCCGCACTATGGAAGTGCTGCCCACTTTGATTACGATCCTGTGCAACGATGAAGGGTCAAACCTTTGCGACATTGCCTCAATTCCGCCTTGTTCTAAAGTTCAAGTCTGCGAATATATATTTCCCGGCCGATTTCATCAAACATTAAAATAAGAAATGGAATCTTTCATATCAGGTCGGTATTGCATGTTTATGCATAAAAAAAGCAATTTGAATCATCTTATAAACCGGACTATACCATTTTCGGCCTGATCCATGATAGATTGATATAAGTCGCCTGAGGATATGGCCTTTGCGCAGGTCGCGCACCCGGGAACGAGGGATTTCGACGTCGATTCGGTTTGCGGTTCCTCAGGCTTTTGCAATTATAACTCATTATGGGAGGAGTGACATGTCGGAAACGCAAACTGCCGTTAAGGGAATCGAATATCAAGCGGGATTGGAAGGCATAGTGGCTGCGCGCTCGTCCATCTCTTTTGTAAATGGAGAAAAAGGCGTTCTGGAATATCGAGGCATCAACATTCGCGATCTTGCGGAGAACAGCAACTTTGAGGAGACTACCTATCTGCTGCTTCATAATCATCTGCCCAATCAGCGCGAGCTGGCGCAATTCACGACGTTGATGGCCAAGCAGAGGGTTCTGCCTCATTCGGTCCGCGAGGCGATCCATGAATTTCCGGTCGGCATGCACCCGATGGTCGCCCTGCAAGCGGGAATTACCATGCTGGCCGGCGAGGATTATTTTACCGACGAAATCGGCTCGCAAAGGAACAATATCCGCCGCAGCGTGGCCTTGATCGCCAAGGTTCCCGCGATACTTGCCGCATTCGAGCGCAACCGAAACGGCGAAGAACCGATGCCCGCAATATCAAAATATTCGCATTCGGAAAACTTTCTTTTCATGATGACCGGCGAACGGCCGCATCCTCTGGCGGTAAAAATCTTCGACAAGCTTTTAATCATGCACGCCGATCATTCCATGAACGCCTCCACTTTTGCCTGCCGCGTGATCGCCTCCACCTTGGGAAATTTATACTCGTCCGTATCAGGAGCGGTCGGTGCGCTTAGCGGGCCTTTGCATGGCGGCGCAAACGAACGAGTGCTGCGCATGCTTTACTCGATAGGCTCGCCGGAGAACGTGGAGAAGTTTGTGGATGAAATGATTTCCACAGGCAATAAGATAATGGGCATCGGTCATCGCATTTATAAGGTGAAGGATCCTAGGGCGGAGCTCTTGCAAGCAATGATTCCGCAGCTTCTCAAAATCAAGGGCGGTGAAGAATGGCAGATGTTATATAAGACGGCGTTGAAATTGGAAGAGGTCGTCACCGAGAAGTTAAGCCAAAAGCGTTTGTACCCGAACGTTGATTTCTACTCGGGAATTGTTCTGGAGATTTTGGGCATTCCCGTCGATCTTTTCACCACGGTGTTCGCCATGTCGCGCGTAGTGGGGTGGTGCGCGCATTGGGTGGAACAAGTCACGAACAACCGGATTTACCGCCCGAGCCAGGAGTACATCGGCGACCACAATCGGCTTTATATTTCTATTGAAAAAAGATAAAGGCTATGAAAGGTACAATCTCAGGACAGATCCTTGCCGGACATTTGATTGGCGGGACGCTCGACCCAGGGGAAGAGATTGCGATCCGCATAGATCAGTCTCTTACGCAGGACGCCACGGGCACTTTGGCGTTCCTCGAATTTATGGCGATGAAACAAGAGCGAGTCCGCACCGAGGTATCCGTATCCTATGTGGACCACAACACGCTTCAAGAAGGTTTTGAAAACGCCGATGATCATCTCTTTCTGCAAAGCACGGCAGCGCGTTATGGCATAGTATTCTCGCCGCCCGGAAACGGGATATGCCATCAGCTCCATTTAGAGAGCTTCGCCGCTCCGGGAAAAACCCTGCTGGGCGCTGATTCGCATACGCCAACGGCGGGAGGAATCGGAATGCTCGCCGTCGGGACAGGCGGGCTTGAGGTGGCGGCAGCCATGGCCGGCTTTCCTTTCCATCTCAGGGTCCCGCAGGTTTTGCTTGTGAATCTGACAGGACGACTCCACGCGTGGTCAGGGGCCAAGGATGTAATCCTTTATCTTCTCGGCCGACTTTCGGTCAAAGGCGGGGTCGGAAAAATCATTGAATATGGAGGCGAAGGAGTCCGAAACTTATCGATTCCGCAAAGAGCCGCCATCGCCAACATGGGAGCGGAACTTGGAGCCACGACCTCTATATTCCCTTCGGATGAAACCACCAAAGATTTTTTAAAACTACACGCAAGAGTGTGCGACTGGAAACCGCTGAAGGCCGATGCAGGGGCAGTATATTCGGATCTGATTGATGTGGATCTTGCGACTATCCCTCCCATGGCGGCATTGCCCCATAGCCCGGACAAGGCCGTGCCTGTGGGAGAAGCGGGTGAGGCGCCGGTTCATCAGGTCGTAATCGGAAGCTGCACAAATTCTTCATTTCAAGACATCATGCGGGTCGCCTGGATATTAAAAGGCAAAAAAATTCATTCCAATGTAAGCTTGGCCGTCGCACCGGCATCAAGAAGGCTATTGAAGATTCTGACGAGAAACGGCGCTCTCGCGGATTTGATATCGGCCGGCGCAAGAATACTCGAACCGGCTTGCGGGCCTTGCATCGGAATGGGAATGGCGCCGCCCTCCAAAGGCATTTCTGTAAGGACATTCAACCGCAATTTCAAAGGGAGGAGCGGCACTGCAGATGCTCAAGTGTATCTGGTTGGACCGGAGACGGCCGCGGCGACCGCTTTGACCGGAAAACTGACTGACCCGCGAATCTTAGGCGATCCGCCTCCCGATTTTATGAAAGAGCCGGAAGACATTGGCGGAAACCATTTTATATTCCCAACCGAAAGCCCAAAGAACATTGAAATTCGATGGGGCCCGAACATCAAACCATTGCCCGATTTCAATCCGCTGCCGGACTCTTTTTCCCTGGAGATTCTGCTTAAGGCAGGAGATAACATCACTACAGACGATATCCTGCCTGCCGGCGTGAGCATTCTTAGGCTTCGCTCGAATATTCCTGCAATATCGGAATATGTTTTTTCGCGCTATTCACCGGGATTCGCGACAAAAGCAAAGCAGAAGAAGGGCGGCCTCATCCTTGGTGGCTCGAATTATGGACAGGGATCCAGCAGGGAGCACGCAGCCCTAGCGCCCAAATCTCTTGGAATCGGAGCAGTTCCGGCCGTTTCTTTTGCTAGAATACACCGCAGCAACCTGATCAACTTTGGAATAGTTCCGTTTGTAATATCGGCTGAAGATTATGAGCGACTTCGCGAAGGCGACATAATTTCAGTTGCCGGCCTCCGCAAATCGGTCGAGACCGACAGAGAGATCGTTTTAAAAAGCAGCAGCGGTTTTTCTTTCAAAGCACTCTTGGATCTTACGGAGCGCGAGAGAAAAATTCTTCTTGCCGGCGGGCTCCTTAATTTTATTTGTCATGCGAATAAATGAGGCGAGCATGTATGAATTTAAAAAGGTCACACCTCCGAAAGGGGATGTAATCCGCCAGGGGCCAAATGGCATCGAGTCGCCTGAAAAGCCCATTATCCCCTTTATCCGCGGGGAAGGAATCGGGCCGGAAATATGGGAATCGACGCAGGCTGTGGCCGACGAGACCGTGCATCGAGTTTATAACGGCAAACGCTCCATTGTCTGGTTTGAGATATACGCAGGAGAAAGCGCAGCGGCAATATACGGCGTCAATGAGCTTTTACCGGCCGACACACTTGAGGCGATTCGGCGTTATAAAATCGCGATCAAAGGCCCGTTAGCCACTCCGGTGGGAGGCGGTGCGCGTTCAGTCAACGTGGCGTTGAGGCGGGAGCTGGACCTTTACGCCAATGTGCGGCCCGTTCGCTATTTTCCGGGTCTGCCTTCGCCTCTCAAATCGCCCGAGAAGATCGATCTGGTTATTTTTCGAGAGAACACCGAAGATGTGTATATGGGATTTGAATGGCCCGCGGAATCGGCCGAAGCGTGGCAAATTATCGATCTGGTCAATTCACGGCTCTTGCCTCAGCATGTCCGCCTGCACAAAGATGCCGCCATCGGTTTGAAGCCTATTACCAGATATGCTTGCGAGCGGTTAGTCCGAGCAGCTATCGAATATGCAAAACGAAATGGTTATCCTTCGGTGACATTGGTGCATAAAGGAAACATCATGAAATTCACCGAAGGCGCCTTTGTGCAATGGGGCTATGAGTTGGCTCGCGCCGAATTCAATAAGCAAACTCTTACCGAAGCGGAATTCAAGAATCAGGGAGGCGATAATGCGCCTGCGGATAAAATTATCATCAAGGACCGCATTGCCGATGCAATGTTTCAGGAACTTATTTTGAGGCCGGACCGGTACGGAGTCATTGCCGCCACCAACCTGAACGGCGACTATCTTTCGGATGCGGCGGCAGCGTTGGTGGGAGGTTTGGGATTTGCCTCGAGCGCAAACATAGGAGACGGTCTTGCTGTATTTGAGGCGGTCCACGGGACGGCGCCGGACATCGCCGGGAAAGGCATGGCCAATCCAAGTTCGCTCATATTAAGCGCAATCGAAATGTTTCGC
>Ga0315282_10009734_pt1 | contig 15225 bp, 11 predicted proteins | sample YL17G07_20_MG_FD_203693 | JGI IMG/M metagenome (GOLD analysis project Ga0315282, IMG submission 203693) | Sediment microbial communities from Yellowstone Lake, YNP, Wyoming, USA - YL17G07_20 | ecosystem: Environmental > Aquatic > Freshwater > Lake > Sediment | place: USA: Wyoming | collected... | reverse complement strand
GCTATGCTTCCAGGGGAAACCATAGTGGGCGATGACATCGCTTACATTCGCAGCGTTGATTCAGTTGCCCGCGCAGTGAATGTTGAAGCTGGCATCTTCGGCATTATTCAGGATATCAACCCTACAGACGACTCGTTGATCTTCAAAGTGCTTAGCAGCCCGGGTGAAATTATCTTCTCCAATGTTTTAGTCAAAGACGGCAAGCCCTACTGGCTGGGCATGGGTTCTGAACTTCCCAAAGAAGGAATTAACTTCTCTGGGGCATGGTACAAAGGCAAAAAAGATGAGAACGGCGAAGAGATTCCACCTGCTCACAAGAACGCTCGTTACGCTGTAGCCCTCAAGGCACTGGAAAACTGTGATCCTGAACTGGATAACCCTCAGGGTGTGGAGTTGCGTGGCATAATGTATGGCGGCCGCGACGCCAAGGCCTACGTGCCTGTCCAGCAGAGCTTTAGTTGGGAGCACGGTATTATCGCCTATGGCGCATCTCTGGAGACTGAAACAACTTATGCTACCATTGGTGAAGAAGGTGTGTCAGAGATAAACATGATGAGTATCCAGGACTTTATCTCCATTCCTTTGGGCCAGAACATTCGCAACAACCTAGAGTTTGGGAAGAAGCTCAAGAAAGCGCCTCTTGTCTTTGGAGTCAACTACTTCCTGCGGGATAAGGGCAACGGTAAATTCTTGAACGCCATCCAGGACAAGCATGTGTGGATAAAGTGGATGGAGTTACGCGTGCATAATGAAGTTGGGGCAATAAAGTCTCCGACTGGCTGGCTTCCTAAATACGAGGATTTGCGTAGGCTCTTCAACCAAGTATTGAGTAAAGACTATGGAAAGGAGGACTACATCAAACAATTCACTATTCGTGTTCCTGAAAACTTGGCTAAGATTGAGCGTGTGCAGCGGTTCTACCAGGAAAACGTCACTGACACACCATTAGAGCTCTTCGGCATACTGTATCTACAACGCGAACGCCTGCTTGAAGCCAGGGAGAGCTTTGGTGACTACATCTCACCCGAGAGTTTTGAAGGATAAAAAGGAAATGTTCCGCGAATCTGAATCCAGAAACAGTCAAAGCAACGAAGCCGAAGATGCACTCTTATCTTTTTTTCTAAGTTTGCAAGCCAAACCTTAAATGTACCCTGCAATAGTGATTGGTAATTCATAATTGTTAATTATATTAACGACTATCCATGAAAAACATCAAAGATCAAGGCGTGAAAAAACATGGTTAAAAAAAGCGTGTCCAAGAAAAGCGTGTCCTATACGATAGACTTAACGAAGATTGACGGAGACGGATCTTTCCCATGCCCAAAATGCGGAACTGTAATATCTCCAGAAGACGCAAGCGAAGAAATCTACAAAATCGTTCACACAAAAATAATCAACGATGAACTCGTAGAGCTTATCGTAATGTGTGGAAACTGCGGAAACAACATAAAACTCACTGGTTTTCAACAAACCATCGAAGGCTTAGCCAGCAAATAGCCACAGTGAACTTTTGAGTTTTCTGCTTATGCCGATAAAAACCAACTATAAGATAATGCCGTAAAAAGCACCATTAAAGAGCGCGCTACCTGATTTCATTCGTTTTTTGCATGAGCAAGCAAGCCATAATAAATGTTATTTGTTTTTTTAGTCTGACAAAATCCAGTTTGTAAATCATACTCGCCGATAACATACTGCTCAAATTAAGTTGGCACCAACGTACAAAGTCTCCAAAAACGTATTATAGAGTAAAGCAGACAATACTCTCAGAGCATAGTATAGAATCATTGATAGGGGTTGTTAATCGTTGAAAAACATGAAAATAGCACTATTTGAAGAAAGACAAGAAGACGCATGGTTCGATCTGAGCTTAAGGCAACTGAGAGTAGGCGAAGTCCACTTTTACAAAGTTGACGACCTTCTCACTGGCAAATGGCTCTTCAAAGTCTGCGTAGACAAAGAAAACTACAAAATCATGGTCAAAGCCATAAAATGCCCAGCTGGGAGACTGTTCTCTCAACTGGAAGGCGCCACAATGCTCTTCCAAAAAAGCATAATCAGCGATGACCTATTCTATGACATCGTCTCTCTCACTCATGTGGACGGCGAAGGCAGAGTTCGCAGAGAAGTCGCACAAAGCCTCGAAGAAGTGCCATCCGTCATACGTGAACAATTCGAGGTTAAAACCTACGAAGAAGCAACTGGTAAGAAACTTCCAGCAAACTACCTTGTCACGCTGTCAAAAAGAGACAACGAAAAAGACATGATCACCCTGTTTATACTTGAAAGAGCATGGACGCTTCCGCCAGAAGAAAAACAAAAAACCATGAACCTGATGGCCTTAATAAAAAAACTGGAGAAAACAAGCGTCGCAGAGATTCATAACGTCGCAAGCGGACAGTTCGGAATCGAAAAAGACGCCCTTGATAGCATGTTAGCAGACCTCGAAGCGAAAGGAAAAGTAAAGCGCTTAGACGATGGCTACGTTAAAGCCGTATAGGTTAGCCGAAAAGCTCCTGTAGCACTTCCTCGGGTTGAAATTCCTCCTTAGACCTCACTGAAGCCTCCTCCACGTAAAGCTTAACCGCTCGTTCAACGGCATCCGCACTCACAGGAATATAATCCAAGTCCAAATTAAAATAGTTCAAAAGCGACGCGGCACAAGCAAATTTTATCACATTGCTCTCCAAACGCGCAGAAAACTTCAAACTCCCAGGTATCCGCTTAAGAATAGCCTCCCTGGCTCTACTAATCGCTTCATATGTTTCAGCCGTGATCATCACAGGCTTCTGAGAAAAGCGTCCCCTCACAAGCGGATGCCCCGTCTCAATAGCGTATATCAGCGTAGCATGATCCCTAATCTGCTGAGCGCCTTCATCGACACTCATTTCACCTAGCGCCAAGCGCATCTGGCTTTGAGCTATCTCCACGTACCGCTCTTTCGTGAGCCTGTGAAGCCTACATATCATACGATCTTCTATCGCATTAAAGTTCGGGTCACCTATGGTAACCTCGTAACCTCTACCCATAACTCGCGTGTTATAGTTAACACTGAAAAAAGAGTCAAAACGATAAGGTCCAACAACCTCCCTATGCAGTTCGTGTTTGATCTCGCCGCGTTCCATGGCAATCTTCAAAACATCCACCATACCCGAATAACGGAACCAATCATTAAACTCCGGCACAATAAAATTGAAAGTTCTCCCCACATAAGCTTGGCCAATCCTTATAAAACGGGCCGGCGTGATCCCTCCGCAATAGCGGTTTCTGCCAGGAACTCCATGTGGCTGAATCTTCCCATCTGGAACTCCCAATATCAAGTCTCGCGTTGAGAAAGTTTTGCCAGTACCAGGTTCTCCGAACAGGGCAAAGGACCATCCCGTTCTCATTCCAGTTTTCCCTTGAGGATTCACTATTTCAACATTTGCAACCCCATACTGCTGTATAATGCTTAAGAAACCATCAAAGTAAAGCAACTGTCCAAAGAGGCTTTGAAGATAGTCCGCGAGATAACTTGCGGAAAAAGTTTTCCCAAAATTAACAGTTTGACTCAACCTGTGTTTAATCAAGTCATTTAGATATTTGTTGAGTTCCTCTTCCATCTCTCCAATCTTTCGACGTTCATCCTCCAAGTAGTCCACTTTTTCTGCAACCTCACCCGGCGAGGCAACCGTTGCTGGATGTTCTACAGAAGGAATCCCCAGCTCAGAGCGGATAAACGGAAGTGTCTCCTCAAGCATTTTCCATTCACAGTACTCTTCACCCTTATAGGACGGCACCACAACCTTCAACTGCTCAAGTTTACCCAGAATAGAATACGGGTCAATCTTCTGCTTCAGAGCTTCCCTATACTCCTTCAAACCAAAACTCCCACCAGCCTGCACCGTAACCTTCAATACGTAAGCGCCATCTTTCCCGTATTTCTTCTCCGTCTCAGCAATGCCCGCCCGAATTTTTTCCAGCGATCCTTTTAAGCTTAAGACCCCGCCCTCAAAGGTGTAGTACTTGCCCCGAAAAACAGCCCAACCTCGCGTTTCATGTTTCTTAAAGATTTCTTGAAGTTGCGCGTCGCTAACTGCCTGCCCTATTTCCAAGGACGCCTCATCAGCATCAGCATCCCAGCAACCCACAAACTGATCGAAATAAGGAATTCCCAACTCCTTTCCTATGTCGAAAATTTCAGCTACCGGGAAAACTCTTTTGATAAGAAGCTTCCTCTCCACAATCTTGTCGTCGCTAGTCATGTTTCTTCCCCCTTAATTCCACTGCGAACCGTCACGGCTTCCTCGGCAGTTATCCAACGCTTCTTCTCAACCTCTGTTAATCCCTCGTTGAGAGTTTTTTCAAAGTCCCCCCGCTCCAGAAGGTTATTGGCATGGCAAATCCTGTTCATATTTTCCCGAAACGTCTCCTCGTTCTGCATTCTTTTAATCACGTTAGAACTAAGCATTTCATGCAATTCATTAGATCTTGGGCGCATTAGAAGCTTCAACCGCGGTTCTGAAGTAAAAGTCAAAATTTTGCGCAACCCGTTTAGAACGCTCACATCCTCAGAAATGGTCATAGGTGAAAATAGACTATGCCTTTCCTCATTTCCTTTCGCGTATCCTATCATGTAAATTGGGACACACACTAAGGCGGGGTCATCCAGTTTCCAGTCAATCGATATCTGCTCCCTAAAAACTGAGGCTTCCCGTTTCATCTCATCCATTAGGCTTTCAACACTTTTCGTAATAGACGCGGTTTCAGAAGCCATCTCAGTAATCTGTTTCTTTTTCTCGCCTATTTTGGACTCGTATACGCTATTGAGCTCCCTGATTTTTTCCTCTTCTAGAGCTACAGTGCCGCGAAATTCTTCATCAACCTCTTTAACGCTTTTGTTTCCCTCTTTTCTAACATTCTCAATCACGCCTGAAAGTGCCCTAATCTCTTTTTTGGCATTATTGATTTCTCTGTCGCATTTTTCAAGCTCATAGGTTCGACTCCTCTTTTTCTTCCGGATGGATTTTTTTCTTTGCTCGAGTCCTTGAAGCTTCCGCATGTATTTCTCGCGCTTTTTCTCCGAAACTTCGGCTTTTTTCTCGGTGTCCTTCAAAATATGCGTGATGGTCGTGTCACGCTTTAACTTTAGCTTCTCTATCTTTTTTTCCACTTCAGGTTTTAGGCTTGAAACCTCCGCCTCGCACTTTTCCTTTAACAGTTCAACTTCGTTTGATATCATGAGTTCATGAAATTCCACTTCTTCATTAAGAACTCCCAAAGCATATTGAAGACCTTTAACATTCGCCTCAATTCTTCTTAAACAATTTGTCACAGTTTCACGCGTCTCAGCGGCTGTTTTTTCATCAATTTCCGAGGGAATTAAGACTACTTTTTCTTCGCTGTCTCTGCTGAGAAATGAATTACTCTTAAAGCATTCAAGGAAAAAATTCAGCATCTCTCTGTTCGCTATTAAAGCCCTAAACGACACGTTGACAGTTGATACGAATTTTTCAATATTTTTAGCTTGTTTATTCAGTGCAGCCATGAATTCCTGGTGAACTACCGAGTTCTTCTTTAAATCTTCAACAAAAAGCCCTGTGTTTGTAGGCTCTTTAAAAGTAAATTGGTGAGATAAAGAGGCTAAGCCGTCTATAATCAAACATGAATCGTCTAGAGGGACAGCCCATGTTGGATAATAAATCTTCGACATGAACGATACTTTTTCAGACGCGTCTCTCAAAAAACCCGTTTTTCTCCTTTGCAACTCAGTCATGCATACAACACACGCTAACTCAGTAGGATAACTTACATCTTCTTTTCCATCATGTGCTTCAATGATAAATGGTAAGACCAAATTTTTATCTGTCAATTCGTGTCCACGCCATGTACATAAATATTTCAAAACTCAAAATCCTTACGAAGTTGCCTTCAAAATATGCTTTGAAACGACTAAATTTCGCTTGGTTTTCCTTTATCTTCAAATTTTCTCTGTCCATATAATAGAGTAATCTTTTTGCTTTTATCTTTTTATCTACAAAGCATTTCCAGTTTGAAGCAATTTTATAAGTTTGTTTACGACAGAAATAACCTCCTCAAATGTAAAAGAAAAGAGAAAGAAAAAATGAATAAAAAAACTGCTAAGCTTTGGATAGGCTTTGTTATATTCATGCTAATCGCAGCGCTCTCTCTATCGGTGTTTAGCCAAACAAAAGCGCATGCTGAATCCCTTACTTCACCTAGTTCGAATCAAAATGATTCTTTCACGCCTACTGTTTGGAAACCGGCATGGGTTGACCAAGACAATAACGGAATTGCAGACAGTCTCGACCAAGAAATCGCTGACAGAATAGCGAACGGTACAGCTCAAAATTACGTAAATGTTACTATTATGCTAAAAGCCGCACCAACAACTCAAGATGCAGACGATTTCATCTCAGCCGGCGGGTACTTAACCACCTCCCCTTGGACAAAAGCCACTTATGGATTCGGCGGCATGATGCCATACGACGAAATTGCGAATTTCACCAAGCAATGCCCTGACGTGTTATTGGTTGAGAAGGAAACCGTCGGCAAAGCGAGTGTTGCTTACGCAGCGCAACAAGTAGGCGCCAGAACCTACGTATGGAACACCGTAGGGCTTCAGGGAGACCCTGACTCATCAACTGCAATAGTGGACACTGGAATCGACGGTTCTCACGTAGACTTCTCGCCTGGATATGGCGACCAAGACTTTTCCAAGAAGATAGTCGGATGGAACGATCAAGTAGGCTTCACCACTTCTCCAGTCGATGACAATGGACACGGCTCGCATGTTTCTGGGATAGCTGCTGGGAGCGGATTCTTTAATGTGGACGCTTCAGGAAATGCGGCCACCACGTGGGGAGCCAACCTCGGATCAATATCCAGTTCGGGCACGTATTTGATTAGCGGCATGATGGTTAACAAAACAGGTACGATAACCATCAATGTGAAATGGGCGCGTACTGGCACAGCCAGTCTTTCAGTGCTCAGGCTCTACTATGGCGACAAAACCCTCAGCACTGGATCTTGGACTCAGGTAGCTTCAGTGAGCACGCCCAGCCAGAACACCTTTTACTCGCTAACCTACAATGTGGCTTCAATTCCTTCAGGTGGCTACGACATGTACCAAGTACTGCTGACCCTGACAGCGGGAACGGGAGATCTCTATGTTGCATTCAATATGTCATGGCCCTGCACGATGCCATCAGATGACTTCTCAGCTTGGACAGGAATAGCGCCGCAATCGAAGCTTGTAGGGGTTAAGGTTATGAATTCTTTAGGCTCAGGAACAGCAAATGAGTTGATCAGCGGAATAAACTGGATAATCGCGAATAGAATGACTTATCACATAACTGTCGCCAGCATGAGCTTAGGATTCAGCTCCGAGCAATCTTCAGTAGACTCAGCTGTGTGGAACCTTGTGAATAATGGAGTAACAGTCGTTGTCGCAGCGGGAAACAGTGGATCCGGAAGCAACCGCATATTTACTTGTGGTTCCGTAGACGAAGTCATCACCGTAGCAGCTATGAACCAGTTTGACAACATAGCTAGCTACAGCAGCCAGGGCGGAACTTCAAGGTACACAGGCAAAACCACGAAGCCCGACATCACCGCTCCAGGAGGCAGCTTCTACGGCGTGCCACTATTCAGCGTGGACTCAAACTACAATGATGCAGAAGGCGGGTTTACGGAAATTCAGGCTGACGATTCCACCCCAATGCAGGGAACCTCCATGTCAGCACCAGTCATCTCCGGTTGCGCGCAAGTCGTAATCCAAGCCATGGGCGGGTACGCCAAGTGGAACTGGACAAGAAGCGAAGCCTTGCAGCCCAAAATGATTCTTTTAATGACAGCCACTGAGACGTACCCTAACATTCGAGAATTGGAGTTTTCATCAACATCCCCAACCCTTCAACGTGGAGGAAAAGACATCCACGAAGGCTATGGCAGAGTGAACTTGGATGCAGCCGTAGACGCTCTCTTAACGTCATACGGAATCGGAAGTGTGGTGACGGGCACTTTGGGCAGGCCACCAACGCTGACGGACATTTCGGTTCTCGGTCAAAGACTGGCATGGGCGAGGAACGTCCAGCTTGTCTCGGGCTATAAGTACAATTTCAGTCTCAGCGTTCCAGCTGGAGCGGACTACGATCTATATCTTTATAATTCGACTGGAACCACTTACGGAGAGCCGGCAATAGTAGCGAAGAGCATTAATGCAACCACTGGAGGGACTGAACAGTTCTGGGTAACGGCTCCATACACCGGAACGTACTACATAGTCGTGAAGAGGGCAACAGAAACCACGGGAAGCGGCACCTTCACACTAGCAAGCTCAAGTCCACTAACCGTGATACTAAACACACCTGGGCTACTGAGCGCTTCCAACGTAGTGCATTATACCCAGAACACTATCTCCAAAACAGGAAGCATCGTGGCAAGCAAATTCTCAGACAACGTTGACAATGCAACAACACTGACAATCGACAACCCCATCTACGTCTCTACCACACAAAGGTACATAACAACAGATCCAACATCCTTCACAATACAGTCAAGCGCCACCTTCACAGTAAACTACAAGACCCAGTACTACATAACTGTCAACAGCGGTCATGACGTTCCAACGGCTTCGCAGTGGGCAGACCAAGGTGGTACCTTCACTGCTTCAGTGACAAGTCCAACGGAGATTGTGGCAGGTGACCATCAGTGGATCTGTACAGGATATAGTCTTGATGGAGGCTCATCCCAATCGGGCACCAGCTACACCGTCACCAACATACAAGCAGCTCACACTATAGTGTTCAACTGGAAGGAACAGTTCTATTTGACAGTGAACTCAGCTTATGGCTCGCCCAGTGGAGGCGGATGGTATGACCCGGATGCTACAGCGAATGCGGTTCTGTCCAGTGAAACTGTTTCAGGCGGGACTGGGGTTCAGTATGTTTTTACTGGTTGGAGCGGGGACGCTTCTGGAACAGATTTGACGAGTAATGGCATTACTATGGGCGGTCCCAAGACGGCAACAGCCAACTGGAAAACTCGATACTACTTGACTACGTCTTCGAATTTTGGCTCTGTCAGTCCTGACAGTGGATGGCATGATGCTGGTTCAACAGTGACCATTTCTGCTACTGCTCCTTCGGCTAGCTCTGGTGAGCAGTATGTTTGGAATAGTTGGACTGGCACCGGCTCTGGCAACTACACTGGCACTGATAATCAGGCTTCAGTAACAATGAATGGTGCTGTCACTGAAGCGGCTTCTTGGACTCATCAGTACAGATTAACGGTAACTTCACCTTATGGCTCACCTACGCCGATGAGCAGCTGGTTTGACGCTGGGACATCTATACCAGCCTCAGTAAGCTCGCCCGTAACAGCATCTATTGTAACCGAGTATGTATGCACTGGCTGGGCAGGTACAGGAAGCGTCCCAGCATCTGGAACAGCGGCCAGTGTATCCTTCACAATAGACCAACCCTCAAGCATCATATGGAACTGGAAAACCGAGTATTTGGTTACGAATTTGCTAGTGATAATAATAATTCTGGTAGCTTTGGCTGGATTAGCAGTTTATCTGCTGTTGCGTAGAAGGCAGAAGGGAAAGAGTGTGGGAGGCGCACCTGAGCCTACTTTACCTCCACCTCCGCCTCCACCCGCGGCTCAGAAACTAGCTGCACCGATCAGCGTTATGAGATGATTTCTTTTGTTGTTTCAGCGCGAAATGACGAGAGCACGATTTCTCAGCGTATTGCCCGTGCCTATGAGCGTGCTGTCAATCATATTGGTCCGTTTGAGATCATTGTAGTTGACGATGGCAGTTTTGACGACACCTACGAGTCGGCTTGGTCTGCCACTGCGTCAAACCGTAGGAAGTAGCCTAACATCTCTGCGAAGGTAGTTAAACTCAGTTATCAATTCATGAAAATGACGCCTGCATGCTTGATGCAACAAGCAAAGGCGCGTGAAAGAATTAAAAGGTGCAAAACGGCAGACGCGCGCTAAACAAACGCGTTTAAGCGAGGCTTGTGTCCCCGCGCCGTCCGTAGTTGGCGCAACTTAACTTGGTAGTTACTAAGAAAACTGTATGCTACTATGTGGGTTTTAGAACTGCTTTCTTTATGAGTGAAATAATTGCCATAAAAATAAGGAGCGCTATGCTTGAGGAGAACAGGTATGTGGCATAAGTGACGATTTGGACTTTGGTGGGTAAGTCTGCTATCTGCAATGATAGTCCAGCAAGGTACATCGATCCTGCTAGGAAAATGATTGAAAGACCTATGATGGCATAATCGATTCTCAAGGTCGGTCCCTAGTAGATTTGGTTTGAGTCTTGTGACTCTTAATTAATTGCTTGGAGATTGCATGTAAAAGCATTGTGAATCTATAATATATTTTTGGAATCACAATACTGCTCGGCTCACTGCGCGCGCATGGCTGTTCCTAATTCGTTGCTAAGGTGGCCTGCGGCGCTAGTCTTGCCTCTTAAACATATTTGAATCATATTTGGAGCATACACTAGACCGGAGGGGTAGGCTATGCGCACACAAACAACTCAGCCGAACCGGCAAAAGAACAATCAAAGAACCACGCGTAAAGCGCGTGAAATTTACGAACACGCAGGCGCGTTTGTAATTATTTGTGCGCTTAAGTAAGACATGGTAAAATTTTTGTGTAGGTCAGTTCCATATTTGAAATTCGCAAAGTTTAGAAAGTCGCCAGTGAGTAAGATTCAAGAATTGACAGGAGCTGGCGAAGGGAATACTATGGAAGCCTCCTATTTCACCTTCCTTATTGTTCCTCTAGGAATCATAGTGGCTATACTGATCGCTACAGTTTACTATTACGCTAAAAAAGAAGAAATCACAAGGAGAAAAACAAAGAAACTCGTACAAGCCTACATTAAAGAAAAGGCGAAGCAACAAAAGGCCATGAACAAAGAGCTAGCAAAAATAGACAAACTCCTCGAAAACAAATCAATCGATAAAGAAACTTGCGAACGCCTCAAGAATGTGCTGATAATGATGAATGAAAAGAAACGCGAGGAAACAATGGACATTCTCAAGTACGTGAAAAACAACAAATAAACTTCTAAATTCACGTCAGACCATTTTAGAAAGCCAAAGCAACTCTTCTCTCTGCGTTCCAGCCACACTCTGAACAGTGCAGGCTGACAGTTGTTTGTTTGTCTTTTATTTATTTCAGCGAGCACTGGTGTCGTAATAATTCTACGTGGATTTAGAATAAGTCTTTCTATTTTTTGACATATTTCCCGGGTTGTAGGTTGGCTTATATGGATTTTCAAGCTAAAAACCTAGTGTCCGTAGAGGGGAGGGAGAATTCTGCTTAAGGAACTACACGAGTTTGTTAAAGAGGTAAGCAAAAGTGGAAAACTTCCAAGGGCGGAGACGCCTAAAGTTGTAGCGAAAAAGAGGAAACAAAAAAGACTTACAAGCGAAGAGTTCCTTAGAATTTATGAAATACTTTGGAAAGAGGGCCCCAAAGTGAAATATATGAACCCTGAAAACTGGGTAGAGCACCACTAAAACTTGCAGTTAATCTTTTGAGCTCAGACCCCACTATTATCTTGCCGTTTTCCATACTGCCGTAGTATCTGTTCAGAACCCTATGCTAGGATAGATTTTCGAGGAAAGAAATACAATTCATTTGCAGCACCCTTCAAAATTAAGCGTGACTCCTATTTGTCGACTTGCTCCCTTACAAAGGCCAATATACTCTTGAATGGTCGAATTGTCAATATTATGTATTGAGACGTAATATTTAATAGAACGAGAAACCCAATTAAGTAACGGAGAACTACAATGCCAAAACTGCACCCCAAAGGGTTCATGGCAGGCCTGAAAAAAATCAAAATCAACATCCACTTCAAAAAACGCGAACAACCATCCATTCCTCCGCCTATGCCTAAGCCAATACCAAAAGGACTCAAAGTCGTCGACAAATACCCATTATACGAACCTTTCTCGCACGTTGTAATAGTTCAAAATCTCAAAACAGGCGAAAACAAATACATACTCGACGAACTTCAACTCGACCCACTTGAAAGAGGCGTTTACAACCGTATTTTAGACATCTTACTCGCAGAAATAGAATCGCCAAAAGAGGAGATCGCCGATCCCCGAAAGTTCTTCGCAGAAGCGGCTAAAAAAATCGTAGATAAGTACCGAATAAGCTTAGGCTGGCTTCCCGACGTTTCATGGTACAAAATTCTTTACCACGCAGAAAGAGACCTTGTCGGATTCGGCAAAATCGACCCATTAATGCGCGACCCAAACATTGAAGATATTTCGTGCGACGGAGTAAACAAGCCAGTTTACATCTGGCACAGAAATTACGAGAGCCTCGAAACAAACCTCGAATTTGAAAGCGATGAAGTCCTCGATAACACGGTAGTTAAATTCGTGCACATGGCTGGAAAGCACGTCAGCTCAGCCTTCCCCATAGTCGACGCCTCTCTCCCAGGCAAGCACAGGCTTTCAGTTTTATACAGACGAGAAGTCACACCGTTCGGAACGGCTTTCACGATTAGAAAATTCAGAGAAGATCCCTATTCAATCATAGACTTAATAAACATAGGCACGTTCTCCGAAGAGATGGCGGCTTACTTCTGGGTTTGCCTCGAAAATAGATCTTCCATAATGGTTCTGGGTGGAACAGCAGCAGGTAAAACAACCGCGCTGAACGCATTGGCATGCTTGATTAAGCCAGGAAGCAAGATTATCACTATCGAAGAAACTGCAGAGCTTAACCTACCTCTTGAAAACTGGGTTTCACTTATTGCAAGGCAAAGTTACGGTTTAGGCGGAAGCAACGTAGGCGAAGTATCCCTCTTCGACCTTGTGAAGACTTCAATGCGGCACCGCCCAGACGTATTGGTCGTGGGTGAGGTGAGGGGTCAAGAAGCCTACGTTCTCTTCCAAGCATTAGCTACAGGCCACGGCGGCATGTGCACTATGCACGCTGAAAACTTAGACTCGGCAGTAAAGCGTCTAACCCAGAAACCCATGGAAATCTCACCCGCATACATTCCGTTAATGAACGTTGTCCTTTCAATACAGCGAGTTCACATCACGAAAAACAACGAGAAAAAAGCGTACAGAAGAGTCCTTACGGTCGACGAGATTGCGGATTATGAAGACTACAGAACAGCTTTCAAATGGCACCCAGCCAAAGATGAGCACATAATGAACTTAGACAAAAGTATAATATTCTCATCCATATCCGAACGGGAGGGCGTGACCAAAAAAGACTTGCTCGAAGAAATGGGCAGACGCAAAGACGTTCTGCACTGGATGCGAGAACGCAACATAAGAAGCTACAAGGATGTAGCCGCCATCATCGCAGAATACTACGCCAGACCTAAACACATCTACGAAAAAATCCTTGCAGGGGAGGAGGTAAGAGCAGTTGCCACTTATAAAGACGCTTGAAGCGTGGTCGTTTCGCCTCTTCGGAGGCATAGCGCCCTCCTTTCTGAAACACATTTTTAAGTTCAAGGCTATGTTGGAAAAGGCACGGATCAAAATTTACCCTGAAACCTACGTTTCAATGATGTTTTTCGTTGCAACATTAACTATTCCAGTACCCATAATATCAATAGTGCTTTTGTACTTCTTCGGGTTCATGCCGATCATCTTTTTGGTCCCCTTCCCGTTTTACGTGATTGTCGGTTTTCTGCTGATACCCATGTCCAAAGCCAGCGACAGGGCAACTGGTTTAGAAAGAGAGATGCCTTTTGCAGCAGCTTATATCAGCGTTATGGCATCTGGAGGCATAGCGCCCTATAATAGCTTTAAGCGATTATCGGAAGTAGAGTTAATGCCTGCGATGCAAGGCGAAGCAAGGGAAATCATAAAGGATGTGGAAATCTTCGGCATAGACCCTCTAACAGCTTTGGAAACTGCGGCAAAAAAGAACCCCCTAGACATATTCAAGGACTTACTCTCCGGCTACGCCTCCACGGTGATTATAGGTGGTGACATAGGGCACTTTCTCGAAAGGAAAGCTGAAGACATATTCAAAATGCGAGCTTTGCGAGTTAAGGCCGCTGCAGAACGTCTTGGGATGTTACTGGAAACTTTCATAATCGTGATGGTTATGATGTCATTGTGCTTCTACATACTGTTCAGCGTGGATGCCATTTACAGCGTGGGCGTATCGTTATACTCCGGCATAATATTGTACACGTACTTGTTTACGCCTTTGCTGTCGATGCTGTTCATTTACTTGGCTCACAGCATGCAGCCAAAGACGCCTTTTGTGGACATGCGACCATACAAGGTGTTTGGAGTCTGCAGCGTAATCGCCATAGTCCTGTTCCTGTTGCTCACGAATTTCATGGGAGCAGTGCCGCTTCCCTTCTTCAGTTCACTCCAAACGATAATCGATTTGCCCGTAGCAATAGCCATAAGCCTATTCGTTGCGACTGCTCCAGCCGCCGTTGTGCATATGAAACTGTCAAAAGAGAAAAATAGCATGGAGGCGGGCATCGCAAATTTTCTGAGAGACTTAACTGAAGTAAGAAAAACTGGTTTATCACCGGAAAAATGCATAGAAAGCCTAGGCAAACGCGATTATGGCACGTTTAGTAAGGAACTGCGAAAGATAAGCTCGGAGATTTCTTGGGGTATTCCGGTGAAAAAGGTGATAATGGATTTTCTCAAGCGGACGCGCAGTTGGATGACTCAGCTCGCTATGTTCCTTCTGGTTGAAACCATAGATGTTGGCGGAGGCACGATCGCCATGATTGAGTCTCTTGCTAGGTTTAACAATTTGACTCAGGAGGTTGAAAAGGAAAAGAAGATGGCGGTTCGTCCGTACATAATGATGCCTTATTTAGCTTCGATTTTGCTTGTGGCGACGACGATCATGATGATGAGTTTCACCACGGGCACTCTGACTGTGGGCATTCCCGGTCAATCAGGTCCACAAAAAGATTACAGCATGATGAAAACAATATTCTTAACGTCAGTAATTTTCCACAGTTACCTCATAGGCATAGTGGCTGGAAAGATAAGCGATGAATCAATTGCCTCTGGTTTCAAGCATGCATCCATACTCGTCATAATCGCCGTAACTGCTGCAAAGCTCATGCCCATGTTCATAAAATTCTGACAGGAGAGGAAAAACACGCGATTTAGGCGTCAACATGAAAGTTTACGAAAAGACAGAAAAGCGGTTAGTCCAGCGATTTCAACGGTTATA
>Ga0315282_10009733_pt1 | contig 15225 bp, 14 predicted proteins | sample YL17G07_20_MG_FD_203693 | JGI IMG/M metagenome (GOLD analysis project Ga0315282, IMG submission 203693) | Sediment microbial communities from Yellowstone Lake, YNP, Wyoming, USA - YL17G07_20 | ecosystem: Environmental > Aquatic > Freshwater > Lake > Sediment | place: USA: Wyoming | collected... | reverse complement strand
GGGGCTTCTCCCCCCGCGGGGGGGGTGGGGGGGGGTTGGGGGGGGGGGGGGGGGGGCGCCCCCCCCCCCCCCCCCGCCCCATCGTCGTCTCACATCGCCGCGGGCGCCGTCACACCGAGCAGACCGAGGCCCGTGGCCAGGGTGGTCTGCGTGGCCAGGCAGAGTGAAGTGCGGAACGCCGCGACCGCCTCGTCGTCGACCAGCACACGGCAGTGGCGGTAGAACACGTGGAACTCGGCCGCCAGCTCACCGAGGTACCCGTGCACGCGATGCGGCCCCCGCTTCTCGACCGCCTCGCGCACGACGAGAGGGAAGCGCACCAAGGCCTTGACGAGGGCGCGCTCATACGGACCGGGCTCGACCGCCGACGCGTCGGCGGCCAGCAGCGCCTCGCGGCCCGCGGCGCCGTCGCCGAGGTTGCGCAGGATGCTGCAGATGCGGGCGTGCGCGTACTGCACGTAGTACACCGGGTTCTTGCTCGACTCCTCGACCGCCAGGCCGAGATCGAGGTCGAGCGTCGAATCGTGGCTGCGCCCGACCATGAAGAAGCGCACGGCATCGACACCGATGGCATCCATGAGGTCATCGACCGTCACGATGTCGCCCTTGCGCTTGGACATGCGCCTGGTCTCGCCGCTCTCCAGAAGGTTCACCATCTGGCCGATCAGCAGCTCGAGCCGTTCGGGCTCGTGCGGCGGCAGAGCCGTGAAAGCCGCCTTCATGCGCGACACGTAGCCGTGGTGGTCGGCGCCCCAGATGTCGATCATGTGCTCGAAGCCGCGATCCATCTTGTCGCGGTGATAGGCGATGTCGGAGAGGAAGTAGGTCGGTTCGCCCGTCTGACGGACCAGCACGCGGTCCTTGTCGTCGCCGTACTCGGTCGTCTGCAGCCACACGGCGCCTTCGGCGTCGTAGAGGTGGCCCTCGCCGTCCATCTGGGCCAGCGCCTTGCCCACCTCGCCGGCGAACCCGCGGTGCGCCTCGTCGCCGCCCTCGTAGAGGGTGGTCTCGCTCGTCCAGACGTCGAAGGGGACGCGCAGGCGATCGAGCGTGGCGCGGAAGCGCGCCAGGATGCGCTCGCAGCCCCAGCTCTTCAACGCCTGCACGACCTCGCTGTCGAGGGCGGTGACGTCGGGGGCCGCGGCCGCGACCGCCTCGCGATACTCGTCGCCCGTCTCAGCAACCAGCTCCGCGGCCAGATCGGCAAGATATGCGCCCTGGTAGCCGTCGGCGGGCACCGGCGTCTCGAGACCGAGCGCCTGGCCGTAGCGGGCGGCCAGCGACACGCCGAACTTGACCATCTGCGTGCCGAAGTCGTTGACATAGAACTCACGCGTCACGTCGTGACCGGCGAGCGCGAAGATGCGACACAGCGCGTCGCCCATCGACGCGTAGCGGGCGTGGCCCACGTGCAGCGGCCCCGTGGGGTTGACGCTCACGAACTCGATGTTGACCTTGCGGCGCTCGGCCGGTGCCAGAACGTCCCGTGCGTAGTCGCCGCCCTGGGCGACCATGCGCCGCACGGCGCCACGGAACCACGAGGGCCCCAGAAAGAGGTTCAGGAAGCCGGGACCGGCGACCTCGAAGCGCTCGCAGACGGGCTCGCCCACGATCTCGACCCAGCGTCGCCCGAGCCGCTCGGCCAGCTCGCGCGGGGTGGTGCCGGCCCGCTTGGCGGCGACCAGGGCAGCGTTGGTCGCCAGGTCCCCCATCTCGGGTCGCGGCGAAGGCGTCAGCTCGACCGCGACCGTCTGGCCGCTCACATCGACCAACGCCCGCTCGAGGGAGCGGGCCAAGCCCGAGAGATCGAACAGCTCGTCCATGGCTCCTCGTCGTCTGCCGGCCGCGTCCGCCGTCAGTGGTGGTACGTCTCGCCGCGGCCTATCTTGAGCGCGCGGAACACCTGCTCGGCAAGGACGACCCGCGTCAGCTGGTGCGGCAGGGTCAGCGGCGACAGCGAGAGCCGCTCGTCGGCCCGCGCCCTGACCTCGTCGGCGACGCCCAGCGATCCGCCGACCACGAAGGCCGCCGCGCCGCTCGCGCACCAGCGACCGAGCGCGACGGCAAACGCCTGCGAGTCGTACGCCCGCCCGGCGGCGTCGAGCACAACGACGGTCGCGCGCTCGGGCAGAGCCGCCAGCAACCGGCGTCCCTCGTCGCGCAGGACCTCGCCCTCGCTACGTTTCTGCAGCGGCGTCTCGCGGACCTCACGGACCTCGAGGCGAGCGAGCGCCGACACGAGCCTGCAGTAGTGTGCGAAGGCCGGTCTCAGGTCGGCGCTGAGCTTGCCGACGGCGACGATGTCGATCCGCGGAGGCACGCGTCGTGTACGGTACCACGGCCCGTGGGCAGCGCCAACGACGCCGCCCGAGGGCCGCGTCGCGCCGCTCAGACGTCGGCCGGAGGTGAGTAGAAGCCGATCCGGCCGGGCCCCCGGGACTTGGCCACGTACATCGTCGTCGTGGCCTTGGCGACCAGCTCCTCCACGAGGTTGCCGTCGTCGGGGAACGTGGCCACACCGGCCGTGGCGGTGAGCGCGAACGTGCGCCCTCCGGCCTCGGTGCGCAGGTCGCCCATGGCCTGCAGGATACGCTCCAGTGCGGTGTCGGCCCCGAGGTCGGCCGTCTCGGGGAGCACGAGCAGGAACTCGTCGGCACCGTAGCGACACGCGAGGTCGCAGGTGCGCACCTGGCGGCGCAGTTCTTCGGCCCACTGCCTGAGGACGCTGTCGCCGGCCTCGTGCCCGACGGCCTCGTTCACGGCCGCGAAGCCGTCCAGATCGAGCATCACAAAGGCCACCTGGCGCTTGTAGCGCCGCGCCCGCGCCAACTCAAGAGCGGCGTGCTCACGCAGATGCTTGAAGTTGTACAGCCCGGTCAGCTCGTCGCGGGTCACGGCGACCTGGCGCTCGCTCACCAGATGCAGGTTCTCGAGGGCGATCGCCGACTGGTCGGCGAGGCCGGCCAGCAGCCGACGTTGCACCTCGGGGTGATGGCCGTCTTCGGCGTAGATGTAGTCGCCGTCGTCGCCGAGGTAGCCCTCGAACTGGCAGACGGTATCACCCAGACCCCAACAGAGGGTCTCCTTGGTGACCACGCCGGTGCCGGTGATGCGCTCCAGCACGCCATCGACGAGGCCGCGCTCGAAGTCGCAGAGAGTCGCGCCGATGGCCGGCAGCCGGTGACACGTCAGGCAGCATGAGAGTTTGACGAGGACTTTCTCCTCGTCGAGCTCGATCTCGAGGTCGCCGAGGCCCATGTAGCTGAACCACGATTTCAGATCCTGGATGGACGACAGCTCGAGACTGCGGCTGAAGCGTTTGGCGGCCAGGTAGAGGAGCCCGGCGGCGCTGGGGCCAAACACCTCGGGGAGCAGGACGAGCTGCACAAGGCGGAACAAGGCGGGCGAAAGGCTGGCTTCGGTCTCGCTGGCGTTCAGGATCTGCGCGGCGCTGGGCCACGCCCGCTCATCTTCGGGACGGGTCAGCTCCATGAGGTTGCGTAGAGTGCACGCGAACAGCTCGGAGAGAGCGATCTCCTCGCGGGAGCGAATGGGTTCGTCGGTCACGGCCTACCCCCTGCCCTGTGACGCGTCCGCGGCCGGACATGTGCGGCCGCCCGCGCCCGCCGCCGGCGAGCGCGGTCACTATACTACACGAGGACCATGGCACCCGACCGTCATCAGCCGCCGATCGCGCAACGCAACGACCTCGGCCGCAGGCCGGAACGGCCGTCGCGCGCGGCAAAGCAAGCACTACGTTCCCGCATGTTGTCCGCTCGCGACGGGCTGCTCGAGGCCGCCCGCCGACAGCGCAGCGCCGCGATCTGTCGCCGCCTCAGCGATCTTCCCGAAGTCGGCGCCGCGAACCTCGTCTTCTGCTTCGTCTCGTTCGGCAGCGAGGTCGCCACGCTGCCGTTCATCGAGTGGTGCCTGGCTCACGGAGTCCGTGTCGCGGTGCCGCGCGTCGTAGAGTGCCGGAGCATGACGGCGGTGCGCATCACCTCGTGCGACGACGACCTCGAGCCCGGCACGTTCGGCATACCGGAGCCGCACCGGGGTCTGCCGGCCGTCGACCCGACCCAGATCGACGTCGCCGTCGTGCCCGGGGCGGGCTTCGACCTGGCGGGCGGACGCACGGGCTACGGCGGCGGATTCTACGACACCTACCTGCCCCAGCTGAGTTCCGCGGCCGCCGTGGTCGGCGCGGCCTTCGACCTCCAGATCATCGACAAGGTGCCTCGCGGCCCGCACGACGTGACCGTCGGCCTCCTCATGACCGAGACGCGCACGGTGCGCTGCCTCGACAACGGCTAGGCCGACCTCGCCCGCGGGACCCCGGATGGGCCGTGGTCGGACGGCTGCGTCAGGGCCGCTGCCACCGTCACCGCCAGGTCGCGGACCGACGACAAGAGAGCCTCGTTCCGCGCCGCGTCGCCGACACGCTGGGCGAAGCCGCTGGCGATGATCGGCGAGGAGGATCGTCTCGCCACGGATGCCCTCCTGCTCAAGCACGCCCAGCGCGACGTCGACCAGGCAGGAGGTGTTCCCGTCGCCGCGCGGGCTGCCCACGATGGCGACGACGCACGCCCGTTCCGAAGTCGCATCGACGATGGTCGGACTCCTGATGAGAGACGGCTCGACGGCTCGTACGCCCCGCGTACGGGAGGGTGCGTGCGCATCGCAGTGCACGCCCGGTCGAAAGCGCGAAGGAGAGCGTCGCCGCTGGGGTAGACTGCCCCTTGCGATGAACCGCCCCGACCACCGTGAGGCGTCGCCCGCCGCGGTCACCGCCGCAGTCCTCCTCGCCGGCGGCGAGTCACGCCGCCTGGGAGCCGACAAGACCGCGCTGCGCATCGGCGCAGCACCGCTCGTGCAGCGCGGCGTCGACCTGCTGCGCGGCCTGTTCCCCCGCGTGGCGGTCTCGGTGCGGGTCGGGCAGGAGCTCGACCTCGGCGCCGCCGGCGCCGAGGTCGAGCTCCTGCCCGACCGCTGGTCCGGCTCGCCGCTGGGGGCCATCGCCACCGCCCTGGACCACTTCGCCGCGCCCGTCTTCGTCCTGGCCTGCGATCTGCCCTTCGCCGACGCGGCCTCCATCGGCCAGGTGCTCGACGCCTTCGTCGCCGTCGATGTGGCCCTGCCCGTCTTCGACGACATGCGCGAGCCCCTGCACGCGGTGTACGGGCCGGCCTGCCTGGCGCCGATGCAGCGTCTCCTGGAGCGCGGCGGTCACCGCATCGTCGCGGCCTTTCCCGACGTCCGCGTCGCCGCCGTGCCTTTCGCCAGCGCCCGCCCCTTCTTCAACGTCAACCACCCGGAGGACTACGAGGAGGCGCTGCGGCGCGAGGTCGAAGAGACGTTCAGACGCGACGCCACGCGCGTCCCGCGGCCGGAGTCCGCAGGGCGTCCGGCCGCCGACGAGGGCGACGAGGGCCGGCCCCAGCCGGCCCTCGTCGCCCTCGTCGGCAAGAGCGACAGCGGCAAGACGACCTTCCTCGAGAAGCTGCTGCCCGAACTGCGCGCCCTCGGCCTGCGCGTGGCGACGGTCAAGCACGACGTCCACGGCTTCGAGATCGACACTCCCGGCAAGGACTCGTGGCGACATGGCCAGGCCGGTGCCGACGCCTATGCGGTCGCCGGTCCCGACAAGCTCGCCCTGATAGTCGGCCTCGTGACCGAACTCCCTCTCGCCGAGATCGTCCGTCGTTACTTCGCCGACTACGACCTCGTCGTGGCCGAGGGCTACAAGCGCCAGGCGCCACACCGCATCGAGATCTTCCGCCGCGATGCCGGACACGACGAGCCGCTCTGCCGGTCCGCCGAGATCGTCGCCCTGGTGACCGACGACGACCGCCTCAGCCACCCACAGCGCTTCGACATCGGCGATGGGAACGGCGTCGCACAGTTCATCGCCGCACGACTGGCAGACCTGCGCGACTACTGAGCGACGGCGCGCGGCGCGCGACTGCGACCGCTCGCCGCTTGATTGTCGGGTGTGCCCTGCGTAGAGTGTTTGCTTGGCGCGGCGCCTCGTCACTTACGCGAGCCACCGCCGTGCCATTGTCCGGCAAGCCGGCGCCGTCACGACGGCGGACGCCCGCACAGAGAGATGCGCATGTTCGCGATCTTCCAGAGCATGGGTCCCCTTGAAATCCTCATCGTGCTGGGAATCGTCGTCCTCGTCTTCGGCGCTTCCCGCCTGCCCAAGATCGGCCGCTCCGCAGGCCAGGGCCTGCGCGGCTTCAAGGACGGCCTGCAGGAAGGCATCAAGGAGCCGCCCGAGGAGCTCGACAAGGACTCCGACGAGAGCACCCCCAAGGAACTCCCCAAGGCTCCCGAACCACCGTCTGAGGCCGACGACAAGTCCTAGTTGCCGGATCGTTCCCGGGGCGGGGGGGCGTCAGTCGGCCGCCGCGTCTTTAGTGCGGTGCGCCAGACAGACCGCCAGCGCCGACACACCCTCACCGCGACCCTCGAAACCCATGCCCTCGGTCGTCGTGGCCTTGACCGAGACGGCCCCCACGCGCAGCTCGAGCACCGCCGCCAGTGACTTGCGCATGACGCGCCGATACGGGGCCAGGTGCGGGCGTTCGAGGACGAGCACCACGTCGATGCTGTCGACCATCCAGTTGGCGGCGTGGAGCCGGCGGCGCACCTCCCCCAGGAGCTCGATGCTCGAGGCGTTCTCGAAACGCGGGTCGTCGTCGGGGTACAGCTCGCCGATGTCACCCAGCCCGGCGGCGCCCAGGAGAGCGTCCATGACGGCGTGGGCGGCCACGTCGGCATCGGAGTGACCTGCCAGACCGACCTCGTGCGGGATCTCGACGCCGCACAGCACGAGCCGTCGCCCCGACGCGAAGCGGTGCGCGTCGTAGCCCAGTCCGACCCTAGACGCCATTGGCCAGCTCCCACGAGAGCAGGGCGCCGGCCAGAGGCAGGTCGGCGGGCGTGGTGATCTTCACGTTGGCCGGCGTCGAAGGAACGACGACGACCGTGCGCCGCGCGCGCTCCAGCAGCATGGCGTCGTCGGTGACGCCGCTGCAGCGACCGCCCTCGTAGGCGTGACGCAGCGCTGCGGCACGAAAGACCTGAGGCGTCTGCACGGCCCACACGCGGCGCCGGTCGACGGTGCTCGTGACGCGGCCCCGTGTGCTGGCCCGCTTGAGCGTGTCGCTCACCGGCACCGCGGGCACAGCGCCGTCGGCCCCCGCCAGAGCTTCCAGGCAGTCCTCGAAGACGTGCCGGCTGAAGAGCGGCCGCGCGCCGTCGTGGACGGCGATCGCCGCCGCTTCAGCCGGTACCTCCTCAAGCCCGGCGCGCACCGAGTCGAAGCGCTCCCGTCCGCCCTCGGCGATGAGTACCGGCTTGCCCGCCTCGTCGCAGACCGACAGGTTGGCGAAGCGCACCGTGTGGGAGGGATGCAGCACCACGACGACACCGGCCACCGCCTCGAGACTGAGCAGACGGCGCACCGAGTGCGAGATGACCGGCTCGCCGGCCAGGAGGAGGAACTGCTTCGACTCGCCCTCAGGCAGACCCATGCGCCGGCTCTCGCCGGCGGCGGCGACGATGACCCAGGCCGGACCGCCGGTCACCGCACCACCCTGGTGAAGACCATCTTGCCGGCGGGGTTCTGCAGCACGCTCTGCACCTGCACGCGGGCCGTGCCGCCGACCAGCCGGCGGCCGTCCTCGATGACGACCATCGTCCCGTCGTCGAGGTACGCGACGCCCTGCTCGGCCTCACGGCCCTCGCGCAGGACCTTCACCTCAAACTCCTCTCCTGGCAGCACGGCCGTCTTGACCGCGTTGGCGAGCTCGTTGATGTTGAGCACGCGGACGCCCTTGATCTCGGCCACTTTCGCGAGGTTGAAGTCGGTAGTCACGACGTCGGCCTCGAGGTCCTGGCCGAGCCGGACGACCTTGCTGTCGACCCCGTGCAAGTCGCTGTAGTCGTCGTCGAGCACGCGTACGTCGTCGCTGACCGCCCTGAGCTTGCGCAACAGGTCGAGACCGCGCCGCCCGCGAACGCGCTTCTCGGGATCGGCCGAGTCAGCCACCCTCTGCAGCTCCTCGACGACGAACCCGGGGACGATGACGTCGCCGGCGAGGAAGCCGGTCTCAACGATGTCGACGATGCGCCCATCAATGATCACGCTGGAGTCGAGGATGTGGCGCGGTCCCGAGCGCAAGCCGGCGTGCTCCTTGATCGGGTTGAGCCCGACCAGCCGCAGGATGTCGACATTCTTGCGAGCCGCCAAGAAGGTAAAGGCGTAGCCACAGCCGACGAACAGGAGGATGGCCACGTAGGGCCCGGCGTGGGGGATGCGGTAGACCGCCAGGCTGACGATCGCCGCGACGGCGAGGCCGACAAGGAGACCGATGGTGCCGACGACGACCTCGGCGGCCGTTCGACGGGCGAGGAACGCATCCATGCGCGCCGTGAGGCGCAGCGCAAGACGACCGCAGACTCCGCCGAGGACGAAGCCGACCAGGGCGCAGACGAGCGCCGCCAGGACGTAGGCGACCCAGCCGTAGCCGGTGTCTGAGAACCCCAGTTGGTGGCTGCGCTCGAGGTAGAGGGCGACCTGGTAGCCCGCGACGGCACCCAGGACGGTGAAGAGGAAGCGGACCGTCTCGACGAACACGCCAGCTCCGACCGGCCGGCCGCCGACCCGCCTAGGCCACGGGCGCGGCTTCGGCCGCGGCGAGCGCCGGCTCTTCGACGGGCAGCACGGGCTGGCTGCTCACCTCGGTGAGCACCTCGTCGAGGAAGGCGCTGGCCTCGTCCTCGCTCATGTCGCGGGCGTACATGAGTTCGCTGGCGAGGATCCTCTTGGCCTTGGAGAACATCTGCTTCTCGCCGGTCGAAAGACCCTTGCTCGAGTGACGGATGGCGAGGTTGCGAACAACGTCGGCGACCTCGAAGATGTCGCCGGTCTTGAGCTTGTTCGCGTTGTGCTTGTAGCGCCGGCTCCAGTTCTTGGGCATCTTGGTCGGCTGCCCGTGCAGGACGGCGAGCACCTCGTCGACCACGTCGGACTCGACGACCTTGCGCAGGCCGGCGCGATCGGCGCTGTCGACCGGGACCATCACGGTCATGTCGTTGTGCAGGATCTGAATGGTGAGGTACTCGCGGCTGTAGCCGCGGACCTCCATCTCTTCGATCTTCATGATCTTGCCTGCGCCGTGATGCGGATACACGACCTTGTCGCCGACTCGATACAAGATCAGCCACCTCCACCCTGTTCGGGTTCGCGCTGGGACCTCGACGCCTTGCCGCGCGTCTTGAGAAGCCGTTCGGCGGCGTCACGCACGTTACGCAGACCGACCGCGCCGCCGGCCCCTCCACGGATGCGCTGGAGGTCCCCATTCGGCATGTACACAGTTGTGAACCCGATCTTCTTCGCCTCTGCCACTCGCCGCTCGGGCTGGCCCGAGGACCGCAGCTCTCCGGTGAGGCCGAGCTCTCCGTAGACGGCCGCTCCCTCAGGGAGCGGGACACCTCGCTCGGCCGAGACCACTGCGAGGGCCACAGCCAAGTCGGCTGCGGGTTCTTCGATACGCACCCCGCCGACTATGTTAGCAAAGATGTCGCAGCTTGCCAAAGGCAGACGCAGGTGTCGTGACAGTACGGCACATATCATGGCAAGGCGGCTGCGGTCGAAACCGCTGGCCACGCGGCGCGGTACGGCCAGCTCGGTCTGGTTGACCAGGGCCTGGACCTCGACACAGAAACAGCGCGTGCCCTCGACGGCGACGTGCACGCACGAGCCGGCCGTCCCGCGCTCTTCGAGGAAGAGCTGCGACGGGTCGGCGACACCGTGCAGGCCGTCCTCGTGCATCTCGAACACGCCGATCTCGTTGGTCGAGCCGAAGCGGTTCTTGGCCGCCCGCAGCAGGCGGAAGAAGCGCGCTCGGTCGCCCTCGAAGGCGAGCACGGTGTCGACCATGTGCTCGAGGACCCGCGGTCCGGCGAGCGCGCCGTCCTTGGTGACGTGGCCGACGAGGAAGACGGCCGTGTCGGTCTCTTTGGCCAGGCGGAGGAAGCGTCCGGCCGCCTCACGCACCTGGCTGACGCTGCCCGGAGCCGAGGTGAGCTCGTCACTGTACAGCGTCTGGATCGAATCGATCACGACGAGGTCGGGGCGCTGTTGCGCGACGATGGCGAGGACGCTCTCAAGCTCGGTCTCGGCCAGTACCTGGATACGCTCGGCATCGGCGCCGAGGCGCTCGGCCCGCATGCGCACCTGGGCCGGCGACTCCTCGCCGCAGACGAGAAGCACGCTCCGTTCGCCGGCGACCGCGTCGAGGACTTGCAGGAGCAAAGTACTCTTGCCGATGCCGGGTTCGCCGCCGACCACGACCAGGGAGCCCGGCACGATGCCCCCGCCGAGCACCACGTCGAGTTCGTCGTTGCCGCTCGAGTAGCGCTCGACAGCCGAAGAGGTGTAGGTGGCGAGGGGGCGGGCGGCGGCGGCGCCGCCGCCCGCCCCCGCGCCACCTACGCGCCGTGCCTTGCGCTTGCCGCTGACCGGCGCTGCGACGACCTCTTCGACGAGGGAGTTCCAGGCGCCGCAGTCGGGACAGCGGCCAAGCCAGCGAGGCTCCTGGTGGCCGCACTGTCCGCAGGTGAAGACGACCTGCTGCTTGGGCACGACGGGAAGGCTAGGAGCTCTCGCCGGGGACTTCGGCCAGTGACGAACCCGCGTCGGCGTCGACCACCGGTCCGCCGAGCGGCTCTCCGAAGGCGGCGCTGTCGAAACCGACCAGCGGGACGTCGACCGGCCCCGCGACCTCTTCGCCGTCGACGGTGAGCACGGTGTCGTGGTCGCGGCAGTCGACGTGCACCACCGTGCCGGCGGGGAACTGGTGCGAGAGCATGGCGTCGGCGAGCTTGTCTTCGATGTAGCGCTGGATGGCGCGGCGCAGCGGCCGCGCGCCCAGCGAGGGGTCGTAGCCCTTCTCGACCAGCAGGCTACGCGCGTCGTCGGTGAGCTCGAGAGAGAGCTGCTTGTCGGCCAGCTGCTTGCCGAGTCGCGCCAACATGAGGTCGACGATGCTCCTGATCTCTTCCTCGGACAGCTTGTGGAAGACGATGACCTCGTCGCAGCGGTTGAGGAACTCGGGCCGGAAGACCTTCTTGAGCTCGCCGGTGATCTTGGACTTCATGTCGTCGTACGACATGCCCAGCGGCTCGGTCTGGGCGAACCCCAGCGGGGTGTTCTTGCTGATCTGCGCAGCGCCGATGTTGGAGGTCATGATGACCACCGCGTTGCGGAAGTCGACCGTGCGACCCTGCGAGTCGGTGAGCCGCCCGTCTTCGAGGATCTGCAACAGGATGTTGAAGACGTCGGGATGCGCCTTCTCGATCTCGTCGAGCAGGATGACGCTGTAGGGCTTGCGGCGCACGATCTCGGTGAGCTGGCCGCCCTCTTCGTGGCCGACGTAGCCGGGCGGCGATCCGACGAGGCGCGAGACCGAGTGCTTCTCCATGTACTCGCTCATGTCGAGCTGCACCAGGTGGTCTTCGTCGCCGAACAGGTACTCGGCGAGGGTGCGCGCCAGCTCGGTCTTGCCGACACCCGACGGCCCGAGGAAGATGAACGACCCCGCCGGCCGGCGCGGGTCTTTGAGGCCCGAGCGCGAACGCCGGATGGCCTTGGACACGGCGTGCACGGCGGCGTCCTGCCCGATGAGGCGCTTGTGCAGCTCCTCCTCCATCTTGAGGAGCTTCTTGGACTCAGCCTCGGTGAGCTTGAAGACGGGGATACCGGTCCACATGCTGACGATCTCGGCGATCTCGTCTTCGCCGATGGTGGCCCGCATCCCCTCGTCGGAGGTCTTCCACTGCTCTTCAAGCTCGAGCTTCTTGTGGCAGAGCTTGCGCTCGGTGTCGCGCAAGTTGGCCGCCTTCTCGAACTCCTGCGCCTCGATGGAGGCCTCTTTCTCCTTGCGCACTGTGGCGATCTCGTCTTCGAGCTCGCGGTAGCTGGGCGGCGCGGTCATGGTGCGGATGCGCATGCGGCTGGCCGCCTCGTCGACGAGGTCGATGGCCTTGTCGGGCAGGAAGCGGTCGGAGATGTAGCGGCTGGCCAGCTCGGCCGCCGCGACGATGGCCTCGTCGGTGATGCCGATGCGGTGGTGGGCCTCGTAGCGGTCGCGCAGGCCCTTGAGGATCTCGACGGTCTGCTCGACCGTCGGCTCGTCGACCTTGATCTGCTGGAAACGGCGCTCGAGGGCGGCGTCGCGCTCGAGGTACTTGCGGTACTCGTCGAGCGTGGTCGCGCCTATGGTCTGCAGCTCGCCGCGGGCCAGGGCCGGCTTGAGGATGGAGGCGGCGTCGATGGCGCCCTCGGCGGCGCCGGCGCCGACCAGGTTGTGGAGCTCGTCGATGAACAGGATGATGTCGCCCTGCTCGCGGATCTCCTTCATGACCTTCTTGAGGCGCTCCTCGAACTCGCCGCGGTACTTGGAGCCGGCGACCAGGGCGGCCAGGTCGAGCGTGTAGACGTGCTTGCCCTTGAGGAGCTCGGGGACCTCGTTGCCGGCGATGCGCTGGGCGAAGCCCTCGACGACGGCGGTCTTGCCGACGCCGGGCTCGCCGATGAGCACGGGATTGTTCTTGGTGCGTCGCGAGAGGATCTGCATGACACGCTCGATCTCGGTGTGACGTCCGATGCAGGGGTCGAGCTTGCCCTCTTCGGCCAGCTTGGTGAGACAGCGCCCGAACTGGTCGAGCATCTTGGGAGCCTTCTTGCCCTCGCCGGAGCCAGCCCCGCGACGGGTGGGCCCCGAGAGCGCCCGCATGACCTCGTTGCGGATCTTGTCGGGCTCGGCGTCGAGGTCGAGCAGGATGCGCGCCGCGACGCCCTCGTCTTCGCGGATGAGACCGAGGAGGATGTGCTCGGTGCCGATGTAGTTGTGACCCAGCGACAGCGCCTCACGCAGGGCCAGCTCGAGGACCTTCTTGGCTCGCGGCGTGAAGGGGATCTGACCCGTGGAGACCTCTTCTCCCTGGCCGACGATGCGGACCACGGCGGCGCGGACCTCCTCGACGGTCACTTCGAGACCGTCGAGGACGCGCGCCGCCACGCCCTCCTCCTCGCGCAGCAGGCCGAGAAGCAGGTGCTCGGTGCCGATGTAGTTGTGCTTCAGTGAGCGTGCCTCTTCCTGGGCAAGCACGACGACCTGCCGGGCACGTTCGGTGAAGCGTTCGAACATGACGTCCTCCTGGATCGGGTCCCCTGACTATGGTACCCGATTCCCGACGGTGTGCGACCCGAGCGTACGGGCGCGTGGGGTGACGTTGGCGACGCCGGTCCGACGACAGCCGGACCCGAGACTAAGCAGCGGCGCCGCTCACGTCCGGCGCTGTGGCGGGCGGCGCCGCTGGCGCGGCCCGCCACACCGTCCCCGCGCATGCCGCCCAGAGGACCATCGCGAACACGAAAGGCAGATCGAACATCCGCCAGATATCGATCGGGAGAAACGTCGCGCGGTCGCGGATCAGCAGCCAGAGGCTCTCGTTGAGGTCGACGAGGAGCACGAGCGCCGCCAGCAGACCCAGGAGCCGCCATCTCCGGTCGCCGAGGAGACGGTCGGCGACCAGCAGCAGCGGGATCAGCAGCCACGAGAACTGCGGGTAGTAGGTGAACGTGCCGACGACCAGCGTGGCCGAGAGGGCGGCGGCGAAGGCGAAGCTCTCGACCGAACCCGAGGGCGGCGGGCTGTCGGGCCCGCCGCCCGGCGCCCGTGCCTGCGCCGGCGCGGACGCTCGCCGCGGCCACAGCGCGACCGCGGTGGTCACGGTCAGGGCGAGCGCGAAGACCAGCGCCAGCCAGTGCACGGCCGCCGCACGTCCGGTCGTGCTCCAGGTGGTCTGCTTCAGGAGCAGGCGACCGGCGACGCCGGTGAAGGATTGGTTGTACGGCGAGATGTTGACGCGCTGCGGATCGGTGAGCCGGTAGGCGTTCGTGCCGTACTCGACGAACGTCGTCGTGCCGGCCAGCGGCCAGCAGAGGAGGGTCAGAGCCGCCAGGACGGCCACAGCGACGAGAGCTGCGCGCCAGGCGCGCCGCCACAGGTAGAGGCCGACCAGGACGAGCGGGGTGAGCTTGAGCGCCGCCGCGACGGCGACGCCGGTCCCGGCGGCGCCGTCGCGGCGGCGCCGCACCCCCCAGAACGCCAGCGCCAGGAACAGGAACGCGAACCCGTTCACCTGCCCGTCCATGAGGGTCATGTAGACCGGTCCGTAGAGCAGTGTCGCACCCCAGGCGAGGGCGTAGCGCCGCCAGCCGCCGCCGAGCGCCAGCGCCACCAGCGCCGCCCCGCCGACGAACGAGAGCGCGCTCCCCACCTCCCAGGCGACGAGGGCGCCGCGAGGACCGAGCGGACCAAGCAGGCGACCGACGACGGCCGTGTGCGGCGGATAGCGGTACGGCTCGGTGAAGTGCGTGATGCGCAGGTCGGCGGCCGTCTGGTGCCACTCGGCGTCCGAGACCGTGTACGGACTCTCGCCCGCGGCCAGATGGTGGCCGGCCATGTAGTACACGTAGAAGTCGACCGGCGTGTTGAAGACGACGAAGACTGCGATCCAGAAGGCGAGAGCACCCACGAGCGCGACCAGGATGCCCGCCACGGCTGCGGTCGTCCACCGCCTGTGATCGCCTTGCGAACGCGTGGTCACATTACCCCCTGCAGTCGTCGTCACGGGAATGACGGGGCCCGAACGCCGCCGGGCAGGCCCCGGCCGGAGTATACCGGCCGTCGCCGACCGGGCCGCCCGACCGCGGGGATGATCACGTCGCGGGTCGGCGATGGGCCGACCGGAACCACGACGGGGCGGTCGCCGCCCGAGCCGCGGCGCGTGCCGTAGAGGGCCGTGACCCGCGGATCACAGAGGCCGGACGTCAGCCGCCAGGCGGTCACCGGCCGGCGGCGCGCCGTCGCCGTCGAGGAAGCGCCGCTGCCACAGCTCCAAGCCCAGAAGGATCGACAGCGCGAGCGTGTGGTCGTGGCCGGCCATGTGCTCGGCGAGAAGGCGCCGCACGCCGGCGGGCTGCAGCTGCCCGCGATCGAGAGTACGCGCGTCGAGCAGCACGCTCTCGAGGAAGCCGCGAGACGGCCCCCGCAGCCACTCGTCCTTGCGGTCGCCGTAGCGGTTGACGCGGTGATAGGCACCGTGAACGAGCTTGAGGTAGCGGCGGGTGGCGGCGGTGCGCCGTTC
>Ga0315282_10009732_pt1 | contig 15226 bp, 15 predicted proteins | sample YL17G07_20_MG_FD_203693 | JGI IMG/M metagenome (GOLD analysis project Ga0315282, IMG submission 203693) | Sediment microbial communities from Yellowstone Lake, YNP, Wyoming, USA - YL17G07_20 | ecosystem: Environmental > Aquatic > Freshwater > Lake > Sediment | place: USA: Wyoming | collected... | reverse complement strand
CCGAAATCTTCGGGCCGGAATCGTCCGGCAAGACCACCCTGTGCCAGCACGTCATCGCCGAAGCCCAGAGGCGGGGCGGGATTGCCGCCTTCATCGACGTGGAACACGCCCTGGACCCCGGCTACGCCGCCTGCTGCGGGGTGGACATCGACAACCTGTACATCTCACAGCCCGACACCGGCGAGCAGGCGTTGGAGATTGCCGAGGCGCTGGTGCGCAGCGGGGCGCTCGACGTGGTGGTGGTCGACTCGGTGGCAGCCCTGGTGCCGCGAGCCGAGATCGAGGGGGAGATGGGCGATGCGCACGTGGGGTTGCAGGCGCGCCTGATGAGCCAGGCGTTGCGCAAGCTGGCCGGGGCGGTCAAGCAGAGCAACACGGCGCTGATCTTCACCAACCAGCTGCGGCAGAAGATCGGGGTGATGTTTGGCAATCCCGAGACGACCACGGGTGGCATGGCGCTGCGCTTCTATGCCTCGGTGCGGCTGGATATGCGCCGGGTGGAATCGATCAAGGATGGCGATGAGGTGACCGGCAACCGCACCAAGGTGACCGTCAAGAAGAACAAGGTTGCCCCACCCTTCAAGATGGCAGAGTTTGACATTATGTATAACGAGGGCATCTCGAAAGTCGGGGATGTTTTAGACATCGCGGTGGAGGAGAACATCATAGAGAAGCGGGGTGCGTTCTACTCCTACGGGGATACCCGGTTGGGCCAGGGACGCGAAAACGCCAGGCAATTCCTGCGTGACAATCCTGCGATAACACACGAGGTAGAAAGCAAGGTGCGTGCTGCCAAAGGCCTGCCAGTTCTGGATGGGCCCAACCACAGCTAGCTACGATCCAATCTGAGCCGCCCGGGGTGGACAGTGTCCGATGCTGTTGAGCGAGACGCTGGTTGAGTGTTTGATCGGTCAGGAACGGTCCGTGCGAGAGTGCCCGTCGGCGGTGATCGATGGTTTGAGCGAGGTATCCGTCTTTAGAGAAGGTACGGAAAGCAATTCACGTATGAGGCTGATCATACCAGACAAGCGACGGTTTGGAAGACCTGGCATTTTCGATAATTCATGACCAGTCATCCGATCGGGCACAGCCAACATCCAGGTTAGACTGGACTCCGTCGAGGCAGAGATCTGCGTTTTGAGGCCTCGAGATTCAAGCTTTTCCATACCTGCTGACGGTTGCGGCAAGCTGTGGCGCAGTGTGCTACAGCTTGCTTGTTTATTGGCGGTCAGTGTCGGGCAGAGTTCGGAGGGCACGTGGCCGGTACGATCACTGCTTTGAAGTTCCAAAAGCGCAATCCGGAGCGCGTCAACGTTTTCCTGGATGGGAAATATGCTTTTGCGCTGATGGCCACCGAGGCCGCCCTGCTGCACAAGGGCCAGCAGGTGTCGGACGAGGAGATTGCCGCCTGGGTGGCGCAAGATGGACAGCAGCAGGCCTACGATCAGGCGCTGCGCTTCTTGAGCTACCGGCCCCGCAGCCAGGCAGAGGTGGAGCACCACCTGCACGCCAAACGGGCCAGCGCTGAGGTGATCGCCGTGGTGATAGAGCGCCTGCGGCAGGCCGGCTACCTGGACGATCAGCTGTTTGCGCGCTTCTGGGTGGAAAACCGCCAGCAGTTCAGGCCGCGCAGCCGGCGGGCGCTGGAACACGAGCTGCGTCAAAAAGGGGTGGGCCGCCAGGTCATTGCCAGCGCTATGAGTGGCCTCGACGACGAAACTGCAGCCTGGCAGGCGCTCGAGGGTCAGCTAGAGCGCTGGACGCAGCTGAGCAATGAGGAATTGCGCCAAAAGATAGCCGGCTTCCTGGGCCGGCGCGGCTTCAATTATGATACGATCAACAGTGTCTACAGAAGAGCCTGCCAGCAATTGCGAACCGATCCGGAAGATCCATAGCCGGGGGCCAGGCGTTGTGGCTGGGTTCTGCGACTGCAAGGGTTGACGCGCACGTCAGGGATGCAAGGAGAGCTTGGAATATGGTGAATAGCGTATGGATGACCGTCATTCTGGGTATTGGGGTCGCATTGATCGGCGGCCTGATCGGATATTTTGCCAGGCAGTACCTGGTAGAAGCGCGGTTGAAAGCAGCCAGGGACGAAGCGGAACGCATTTTGGCCGAAGCTGAGGCTCAGAAGAAAGACATACTCCTGCAAGCCAAAGAAGAGGCGATCACACTCCACGACGACCTGGAGGCAGAAATGCAGCGCAAGCGCGCCGACATGCGCCGGCAGGAGGAGCGCCTGCAGAAGCGGCAGGAGGCACTCGATCGTCGCTTCGAAAGCATTGATTTGCGCGAACGCACGATTAGCAAACGGCAGAGCGCGCTCGACCGGCGGGTGAATGAGATTGAGCAGCTCTACGCGCAACAGATGGCCGAGATCCAGCGTATCTCTGGCTTGACCCAGGAAGAAGCCAAGCAGATTCTACTCGAGCAGGTCGAGAAAGATGCGCGCCAGGACATGGCGCGCATCATCCGCGAAATCGAAGCCGAAGCCAAAGCCGAGGGAGAACGCAAGGCACGCAAGATCATTGCCCTGGCCATCCAACGCATCGCCTCCGACCAGGTCGCGGAGACCGTGGTGTCGGCCGTGCCGCTCCCTAACGACGACATTAAGGGGCGCATCATCGGGAGGCAGGGCCGGAACATCCGCGCCTTCGAGAATGCCACGGGCATCGACGTGATTGTCGACGATTCGCCAGAGGCTATCATCATGTCGGGGTTTGATCCGGTGCGCCGCGAGATCGCCCGGCTCGCCATGACCAAGCTGATCACCGACGGTCGCATCCATCCGGGCCGCATCGAAAAAGCAGTCGAAAAAGCGCGCGAGGAGATTGAGCAAATCATTGTCGAGGAGGGAGAACGGGCGGCCCTGGAGGCAGGCGTACCCGGCCTGCACCCCGAGCTCGTCAAGCTATTGGGGCGCCTCCGATTCCGCACCAGCTATGGCCAGAATCAACACCAGCATGCCATCGAGTGTGCCCGCATCGCCGGCATACTGGCGGCTGAGCTGGGCGCCGACGTGCGCATGGCCAAGGCGGGCGCTCTGCTGCACGACATCGGCAAAGCCGTCGACCACGAGGTGGAAGGCCCCCACGCGGTGATCGGCGCCGACCTCGCCAAACGCTACGGCGTCAGCCCACAGGTTGTCAATATCATCGCCTCGCATCATCACGAGATTGAGCAAGAGTCGATGGAAGCCATTATTGTAGAAGCGGCCGACGCAATCTCCGGTTCTCGGCCAGGCGCTCGCCGGGAGAGCCTGGAAAACTACGTCAAGCGGGTCACCGCACTGGAAGAGATCGCCAACTCATTCCCGGGCGTCTCTGAAAGCTACGCCATCCAGGCCGGCCGCGAGATCCGCATCATCGTGAAGCCAGAGGACATCGACGATTATGCGGCGATTACCCTGTCCAAGGACATCGCCCGCAAAGTGGAAGAGAACTTGCAGTACCCGGGCCAGATCAAGGTGACCGTGATTCGCGAAACCCGGGCCGTGGACTACGCCAAGTAGCGCCGGCACATACTTACAGGGATAGACGGCGGCGCGCCCACCGGATGCCGGCGTGGGCACGCTCATTGCGGGGGTCGATCTCCAACACCTGAACCAACAACGCCAGGCTCTCCTCACGGCTGGGCACTAACCACGCCAGCCAGAGCAGCGCCACGATGTTCGCAGGGTCCGCATCACAGGCAGCCTGGAAACAACGACGAGCTCGGGCAAGGTTGCCTGCATGCACCGCCCGCAAACCGCGGCGCAGCCACATCACAGCCTCGCCCGGCGGTTGCATTGAATCGGTCATCGTATTCTATTTTACCATAACTAACCGGGAAAAAGCAAGCAACAGAATTCGTGGCGGCCCCAGCGTAGGGGGCAATTCATGAATTGCCCCTACCGGTGCGAATGGGGTTTCAAGCGAGCAGCATCAGCGAATCGAACAAATGGAATGCGCCCACGTAGTTCTCCATCGCGCGCGCGATCCGCTCTACCACCACCTGGTGCGGGTCCGGCATGACCGCCGACAGGTTGCCATACAGCCTCTGGCGGGCAGCGCCCACCGGCGGCGCGGTCCAGATGTAGCGGGCGCCGGTTTGGGTCAGCCAGGCGCGCCGCTCGGGCGCGAGGGCATCCCAAACCTGGCGCGGCGGCACCGGCCCCTGGTCGCCAGCCGGGGTTTCGCCGGGCAGGAGCCATTTCTGCCACCGACCTGACTCGTACACGGTCTGTTCCAGCACCTCCATCAGGCCGGATACGATCAACGCCGGGCGGCCGCGCTGCATGTCCCTCTCCTTCGCGCACAATTCGGCCAGCGCCAGGTACTCGGCCGCGGTGAACTCCGGCCCGACGTTGGCTCCGCCCATGCCGGTCAGTGGGTATTCCGCCGGGTTGGAGACCCAGTCTGTGTAGTGCCCCTTGACCAGCGAGCCGAGCGGCGAAACGACCTCGAACAGCCGCCGCGCCGCCTGGGGATCGAAATCGGTGGTGTGCAGGTCCGTGCCGACCTTGCCGACGATGAAGCAGGGCCAGGCATCCTCCAACCTGCGATCATGCAGCCCGCGGTGCAGCCCTTGGATGAACGCCTCGAAATTGTCGTAGTCGACCAGGCCCCCGTGCACCTCCTCGGTACCCACCTCGTAGGCGACCGGGGGCAGGCCCAGGCGTTGGCGGGCTTGCTCGGCGTGCTCGATCAGCTCGACGGTGCGGGTCACCACGGTTTCAATCGCAATCGTCTGGCCGGAGGGCAGCGTGCGGTCCACGGTCGGGTCGATATGCAGCAGCTGATAGCCGGCCTGCAGGCAAGCGACCAGGGTCTGTTTGACCTCGACCATGGCTTGTTGGAGCGAGAGCCGCTGCTGGGTGTGCAGATCTTTGAGCCACGGGCCACCGTGGTCCAGGCAGGGATACAGCGGTCCGTCCCAGGCATACCGCGCCGCATAGGCCCGGATTTGCCCCACGAACTGAGCCGGCGTCCAGCCGGTGTACCCTCTGTCCCGGTCGACCTGGTTCAGGGTGGCGGCGAACAGCATGGGCATGTGATTGGCGGCGGCCACTTTGACAGCCGCCTCCAACACCGCCTCGGAGTTGGGGCATGCGGCCAGCAGGGTGAGCTGCTGGCCCTGTGATCTCAGCTGGATGATCTGGCGGACCACTTCGTTCAGGGGTTTCACCGGGTTAAACCTCCAGAAGGTTCATGACAGCCTGGCATGCAGGGAAGTGCACCTGAGCGGCAAAGGCGCGGAGCGAACGCCCGTCAATCAGCGGGTTGATCGTGTGCGGTGACGTCACCGACAGCGCGGCCGTCAGGGTCGCCAGTCCCTGCGCCTGCGACAGGGGCAGGCCGGCCACCAGCCCGGCCATCATGCCGGCCAGAAAGGCATCCCCTGCCCCGGCCGTGCTGACCGCGGCGGTTGTCACGGCCGGCAGATGCACCAGGCTGCTCCCATCCCACGTCCAGCTCCCGCGCCGGCCGGCGGTGATGGCCAGGCACAGAGCCGGCTGGAGCGCGCCCAGCCGGCCGGCTGCCGCTGCGGCCACCGCGGCCGGCGTCTCGGCTTCGCTCGATACCCCTGCCGCGGCGGCGGCCTCGTCGAGGTTGAGCGCCAGCAGGTCGATGTGCGCCAGCGTGCCGTCGTCGATCGCCGACGCGATCTCTTCAGCTGCGAAGGAGGCGACGCGCCAGAACCGGTACTGGCTGCCCAGTTCCAAGGCCCTGCGCCGGGCCGGCATGGGCACCTCGGGTGCGGCCAGGGCGATGCCGCACCCCTCCCAGCGCGCAAACTCCGGCTCGGCTTCCGACACGAACGCGGCGTCGACCCGGGAGCATGCCGAATCGTCGGTGGTCAGGTTGCCCCCACTTCCGTCGGGGTAGATGAAACAGAACGAAAAGAGCGTGGGGTCGCCGGCAGACGGCTGCACGTAGCGCAGATCCAGTCCTGCCGCCTGCATCTCGGCCAGCAGCTGCTTCCCGGCATCGTCGTCCCCCACCTTGCCAATCGGGATGGTGGTGAAGCGTGGGCCGAGCAGGGTCTGGACGTAGTGGGAAATGATGTGCAGCTTGCAGTAATCCCGGCGCTCCAAGAAGCGCCCGCTGCGGCTCTCCTCTCTGCCCAACGTCTGGTTGCCGTTCAGGGCAAAGAACCGGCCTGAGCCAATGCCGCCCACGCCCAGCATCGCCCGGTAGCAGCAGGCCGACAGCTCCAGTTTCAGCGGGATCATAACCCCAGGTCCCACTCGGGGTACAGGCTGATCGGATGGCTGGCCGTGGCGATCGTGGCCGTCAGCAGGGCGTCGGGATGTTCCTGCAAGAGGGTCATGGGGTATTCCGGCGTGACCGGCCCGAACAGCGCCACTCGCAGTGCGGTCTGTTTCCAGGCACCCGTGTCGCTGAACAGGCGCACCGTGCGCGCCGACAGGCATTCGTGCACGCCCAACGTCACCGACATGGGCGGCACAAACTGGTAGGCCGCCCCGAAGGTGCGCTGCGCCAGGGCCAGGATGGTATCCAGGTTGTTGTCCTGGACGCGCACCGTCGAACGGCGCACGTCGTCGATGGTTACATGGCTGAAGGGATGCCGCCGCGCCTGGTTGTAGGCGATGTGCCCATCCTGCCCCCATCCGCCGTAGGTCACGTCGATGGGGGCCGCCGCGATCTGCTCACGGATGCGCTCGACGTTGCCAGCGTTCAGCCAGTTGCGGTTGGCTTCGGGCACACTCAATTCGGGATCGACCGGGCCGTAGAAATGTTCCTCCATGAAGCCCCGGAAGCTGTATGGGTGGCGGCGGGGCAGCTCACGTCCCTGCCAGTCGAGGCATTCGTCCATGTGGAAGACTACCAGCTCCCGCAAGCTCACCCGTTCGGCATTGACCAGGTCGGCGAAGGGCTGGTACCAGCAGCTGGGCCCGCAGGGAATGATCGCTCGCGTGCTCCGGCCGCGCGCCTGGTTGGCTCGAATGACGTCCACCAACTCGCGCGCCATCAGCTGGCCCATCTCGTCCGAATCGCGGCACAGCCGGAACGGTATTTTCAAGCGCGGGTGATTCTCCAACTCCTGGTAGGGGATTTTGCACCACTCATACAATTCCCTGGGTGTGATGAGGCTCATCGGTGATTCCTTTCAAGTGCTCAGCGGTGAATTGCATCCAGCGCATACCCCAGCGCTTCTTGATACAAAGCCTGGTCGTCTACCTGCAGGCCCACGAGGCCGAAGTTGCGGCCGCTGATCAGGTAAACCAGCGCTCCCAGCTGGGTGCACCAGTTGACGTGGCTGCCCTTGAGCCGGCCGCCGGGGTCATACAGCAGGAAAGGATGAGAGGGACTGGCAATCACGAAGTAACCGGGCAAGTCGAACGTGACGACCTGGAAATAATGAGCCAGCCACTCGCCGTCGCCAGCCGAATTCGACAGGAGGGGGGTGAAGTCAAACCCGATCTCGTTCAGGATCTCGGGGTAGCAGCTGAATCCCCACCGCCGCACCGTGCGCACGCAGCCCGCCTGCCCGGGGGCCACCGGCAGGCAGGCGGCGCTGAAGCCGGCCGGCAGCTGCACCAGCACCTGGCGATGGACCAGCTGGCCCTGTTCGGTGACAATCCAATAACTGGCCGTCCAATCCTCGGCCCGATAGCGGCCTGAGTAGTTGTTCAGGACCGTTGCATCATCAGGTGCCAGGCTGCGACGCAGTGTATTTGGATGATCTCCCTTCATCTCTAATCTGCCAGCGTTCCATAGAACTATCCGATAAGGATTGTAACATATTCCGAGTCGATCTGCCAATTGCGATGGGCACTCGACGGTGGTATAATACCGCCAGCTATTGCCAGACCACAGGCATTCAAACCCCGGAGAGAATAGAGGCATGTCACGGAGACAGTGGGCGCTGGTGGCAGTGCTCCTCCTGGTCAACTATATTATCTTTGCGTCATTGGTCACTACCGTGTTGGGCCACCGTGTTGCCATCCTGCAACCGACGCGCACTCCTCTGCCCACCTTCACGCTGCCGCCGTCGCCGACACCGCAGGCCGTGTCGCCCACCTTCACCCCGGCGGCACCGCCGACGCCGAGCGCCACCCTGGCGGCCCCCACGCCAACACCGGCCGTGCCGACGGCTCAACCCTCGGCAACTCCCGGTGGAAACCTGGCGGCAGTGACGGTGGACGTCAACCTCAACGTGCGGGCCGGCCCGGGCATCGATTATCCTCGGGTGGGATCGCTGGCGCCAGGCAGCACCGTGCCCATCGTGGGACGGAATGCCGACAGCTCGTGGTGGCAGATCGCGTTCGAAGACGTGCCGGAGGGCAAGGGTTGGATCTCGGCCCAGTACGGCACGGCCCGCAACACCGGCAATGTTCCCATCGTCGAAGTGTCGCCTGTTCCAACGGCCGCGCCGGCCGCGCCTACCGCGGCTGCGGCTGCCGCAAGGCCGGCTCTCCGGTATTCGCCATCGGCCTGATGGGCGCCGCGGCAGCTATTCCTCTGGCTTGATCATCTCCCGCAGTTGAGTGCGCAGTGAGGAGATTTGCTGCGTTACGCTGTTGATCCGGTTGAACAAAGCCTCATTGGCTTTGATCCCCTCGCTGATCAGGAACGCGGCGCTTTCGGGGCGGCTCTTGGTGACCTCCGCCTGGACCAGCAGATCCATGTGGCGCAGTGCATCGTCGTTCACTCGCACAATGATCACGTGAGTCCGATCCTGCAGGGCAGCGGTGACGGCTTTACTGAACGAACCGACGGCATTCTTCATGGCTGCAACGGCCGCCTTGGGATCGGGTGCTTTGCCCCCTGCTGGCCTGGCCTCAGCCGCCATCTCTGTGGCTTCACCTTCGATGACGTTCTCTTCGCCCATCGGCATACCCTCCCGGCTGGCAATAGCTGACGTTTGACGACGGAGTTGCAGGGAATATTGTAGTTTAGGGCTGGTGTGATGTCAACTCGTCTTCCCGCTGCACCTTGTACAGCTGCGGGTAGAGCCGCTCGGCACACTCCGGGCAGATGCCGTGCGTAAAGTCGGCGCCCGTGTGCTCGCTGATGTAGGTCTCCAACTGGTTCCAGTACCCGCGGTCATCCCGGATCTTCTTGCACGCGGCGCAAATGGGCAGCAGGCCGCTCAACACCTTGACCTTGCTCAGCGCCTCCTGCAAGTCCAGGATCAGCGCTTCCCGCTCTTTCTCGATTTGCCTGCGTTGGGTGATATCGCGCAGCACGATCAACCAACCGACGTGGCGGCGGCTGCTGTCTAGCAGCAGTGAGGTGTGCAGGTCATAATATGAGGGCGCCTCGCCGCTGCCTATGGTCACCTCTTGAGCTTCTGTGGTAACACTGTTGGCGGAGGGCAGGGCAATCGCCAGCAGGTCGCCGGCCAGCCGGGCGTAGGGTTGGCCGATCGCCTGGGTGGTCGTCGTGCCCATGATGCGCTGCGCCGCCGGATTGGCGTCCACGATCCGCCCCGAGGCGTCCACTACGATGACCCCGTCCTGCATGCCCCGGAACACCGCGTCGTGGGCGATCGGAACAATGTCGAGCAGCCGGTAGCGCGACATTGCCAGAAGCAAAGCCAGCCCGGACAGGACCAGCATCGAAGGGGTCAAATCCAGCTGAGGCAGCGGGGTGAGCTGCAAGACGTAGAGGACGTTGGTCACCAGCGGCACCGCGATGGCGACCTGGAGCAGGATTGCCTGGCCCAGGTATAGGGGAGTGCGGCGGATGAGCACCTGGCCCAGGATCCTCATCCCCAGGATCAGCACCAGGTAGGTATAGGCGGTAAACACCCAGAACCAGGGGCCGTGCTCGGTGACCATGCTGGGGAAGGGGCCGCTGCTGTCTAACCGGACCGCCTGGCGCATCAGGCCGTGCAGGCCGCCGGTCCAGACCAGCACCAGCGTGACCGCGGGAACGAAGCCCAGCAGCGCCAGGTTGCGACGAGAGGCGAGCGCCTTCTCCTGGCCCACGTACTGCAACGCAAAGGCCATCCACAACACCGGCGTGGCCGCAATGCTGACGTATTGGACGTTGCCCCAGAACAGCTTGTCCGGGAGGTCGAGGCTCGCCGTCTCGAGCGCGTCGCTCACCAGCCAGGCGATGCTCGACAGCATCAACCACATCAGCGGCTTGGCACCGGGCGCCTGGCGGCGCCGCCAGGCAAGCAGCGCCACGACGCACGAAACGACAGCCGCCGTGAGCAGAAGCAGGGCATAAGGCGTGTATTGCCAGCGCACTCGATGACTCCTCTGCCTTCACTTGGCGAGCAGGGGCAAGACCGCCTGGGCGGTGTAGATCGCGCCGCTGGGTCGCAGATCGCTCTTCATCAAGTTCAGGTGGTCGACCCACATGCCGCCCAGCCGGCCGGTGGTCGACCGGGTGATGACTTCCCCCAGGCGGGCCAGCTCGGGCAGGTCGAGCTCGCGTGCCACGCGGCCGATCGTCAGGTGCGGCGTGAACGGCCTTTCCTCGGGCGGATACCCCAGCGGCGCCAGCGCCTGCCCCACCGCCTGCTGCAGGGCATTCAGGGCGCCGCTGGCCTCCACGATGCCCACCCACACGATGCGCGGCCGGCGTGGATTAGGAAAGACCCCCAGCCCTTCCAGAGCCAGGTCGAAGGCCGGGCGGTTGGCGCAGACGCCGCGCAGGGCATCCGTAATGGGAGCGACGGCTGCGGGCGCCACATCGCCCAGGAACTGCAGGGTGAGATGAATGGACTCCGGGGCGGTCCAACGCACCGTACGCGGAGGAACCTGGGGTCTCAACTGCTGCTGCACGCTGGCCAGGGCGGCCCGCAGCTCCTCCGATAACTCAATCGCCACAAAACTACGGATATCCGCCATCATCCCCTCGGCTTACCCTCGGATTGCAAGAAACCCGGTTTCTCAATGAAACCGGGTTTCTGTTTGCCAGGGTCAAGCCTTTGCAAGCGGTTGAGCCCTGCGTTTGCTCTGCCAGATGACCCACACGAAGGCCGCCAGCAGCAACAAAACCACGATCCACCCACCTGCCCCCAGCTCCTTATACTGCACCACGATGGGGGCGATGATGACCGAGACCAGGTTGACCACTTTGATCATCGGGTTGAGCGCCGGGCCGGCGGTGTCCTTGAGAGGGTCACCCACCGTGTCGCCTACCACTGAGGCCTTATGCCGCTCGGAGCGCTTGCCGAGGTTTTTCTCCGGCTGGCGCGGCTCGTCCTCGATGGTCTTCTTGGAGTTGTCCCAGGCACCGCCGGCATTGGCCATGAACACCGCCAACAGCTGGCCGGAGAGGATAATGCCAGCCAGGAAGCCGCCCAGCGCCTCGACCTGGAGCAGCAGTCCAACGATGACGGGCGACACCACCGCCATGATCGCCATGGGGACCAATTCCTTCTGCGCTGCGGTCGTCGAGATGGAGACAGCCCGGGCGTAGTCGGGCTTGACCTTACCTTCCATCACGCCGGGAATCCTGAACTGGCGGCGCACTTCGGCCACCATCTGGGTGGCGGCTCGGGCCACCGCCTTGATGGCGAACGATGAGAAGAGCCATGGGATGGCCCCGCCGATCAACATGCCCACGAACACGCGCGGCACCGACACGCGAATGCCGAAAGCCAGCGCCTGTGGGTCGACCACGCTTACGTCGGTGATGAACGAGCCAAACAACGACACCGCCGCGATGACGGCCGAGCCGATGGCAATCCCCTTGGTGATGGCCTTGGTGGTGTTGCCCACCGAATCCAGGTCGGCCATGATCTGGCGGGCGCGCTGATTGAGCCCGGCCATCTCGCCGATGCCGTTGGCGTTATCACAGATGGGACCAAACGAGTCCATGGCCACGTTGTTGCCGGTCAAGGTCAACATGCCAATGCCGGTCATGGCCACGCCGTATAGCACGAAGGCGATCTGCTGGGCGTCTGTGAAGCCGGGAATGCTGCCGTTGATCAGGATTGAAGCGAACAGCGTGGCGGCGATGACCAGCACCGCCCACACGCTCGACTCGTAGCCCACGCTCAACCCGGAAAGGATCGTGGTCGCCGGGCCGCCGTCGGTGGCTTCACAGATCTCACGCACCGGGGAACCTTCGGTGCTGGTGAAGTAGTCGGTCAGGCGGTCGATCACGATCGCCAGCACCACACCCACCACGGTGGATAGGAAAGGCCGCCACCAGCCGCCGGGGACGTTCTGCATGTAGAGAAAGGCCATCAGGCCAAACAGGACGGTCGAAATGCCAGCCGACGTCAGGAAGCCGCGGAAGATCGCCCGCATCGCGTCCGGCGCGTTGCCCTCCTTGCCGCCCTTGACCAGGTAGGTGCCGACAATAGAAGAGAGCACACCGATGCCCCGCACCAACAGCGGGTAGATGATCCAGTTCAGCTGGCCGGTGAGACGGACCAGGGCCAGGCCCAAGATCAGGGCCGATACGATGGTCACTTCGTAGCTTTCGAAGATGTCGGCTGCCATGCCGGCGCAGTCACCCACGTTGTCGCCCACCAGGTCGGCGATGACCGCCGCGTTGCGGGGGTCGTCTTCGTCCAGGCCGGCTTCCACCTTGCCGACCAGGTCGGCGCCCACGTCGGCTGCCTTGGTGAAGATGCCACCACCCACGCGCATGAACAGGGCCAGCAGGGTGCCGCCGAAGCCGAAGCCCAGCAGAGCATCCGGGGCAGCCTTGCCGAAGATCAAGAAGATGATCGTCCCGCCGAACAGCCCTAATCCGTCGGTGAGCATGCCGGTGATCGTGCCCGTCCGGTAGGCGATGCGCAGCGCCTCGCCGAAGCTGGTGCGCGCCGCGCTGGCCACCCGCACGTTCCCTTCGACCGCCATGCGCATCCCGATCTGGCCGACCGCCAGCGAGAAGCCGGCGCCCATCAGGAAGGCAATCGCCCGCCCGAAGGCGATGGCAATGCGCGCGCTGTCGCCGAACACCTCGCTCGCTTCGGGGCTGGGGCTGACGATCCAGACACTGAAGAACAAAACGACGACGAGAACAGCAATGAAAGGCAGGATGGAACGCAGCTGCTGGCCCAGGTAGGCGTTGGCGCCCTCCTTGATGTTGGTCCAGATGCCCTGCATTTCTGCTGTGCCTTTGTCCTCTACGATGATTTGGCGGCGCAAGAAAACGGCATAGGCCAATCCCAAGATGGCCACAAACAGCACGCCAAACAGGGCAAACGTTTCGAACTGTGTCATTCCGTGCATTGAGCTTGCTATTCGCCTCCCCAGGAGAAGTATGTTGAGTTATTGAAACGCACCAGCAAAAAAGCATCCTGCCTTTGTATCAAAGGCAGGAGCTTTAAGATTTACGTCTTAACTGCGCTGGTCAGCCGGCACCTCTAGTGCAAATTGTCACCAATTACATTCTACTTGAGATGGGCCGAAATGTCAAACCGGGCCCCCTGATTTCGTCTTACATCTCGGTCAGGATGAATTGGTCGTATTCCATCTCAAAGCGCAGCTTGTGCCGGGCTTCTTCCTGGGCCAGGGACGCCAGCGTGCTTCTCAGAGCTTCATTGTCGGTGATATCCGCCAGGTGGGTGTACAGCATGAAAGATGCTTTTTCCTTTTTCATGGCCACCATCAGGGCGCCCTGGTAGTCCAGCTGCGGACCGGGTGCGACATCCACCAGGTAGTCGCTGATCTTCAGGTCGGCAATCCTGGCTGAAACGGGTACCAGCTGGCGGCCGGCTTTGACGCCGAGCAGCTTTTGCTTGTGGTTCAGCTCCTCTTTGGCGAAGCTGGAGAAGATGTCGCGCATGCCCGGCCTCTCGACGCGTTTGGCCAGGTCTGTGTAGAATTGATGGGATTCCTCTTCGCTGGCGATGGCGAAATCCAGAATCCCGTCGACGGTCGTCAAGTTCTTCATGGTGTTTGCTCCTGGTGAGGGATGTTGGGTGATGTGGCCAGCGCGCCCCGCATCATACTCTCGAAGGCCGATGCGCGCAACTACAGCTGCCTGAGCACGTTCCCATACTCGCGCGCCTGCTCTTGAGGGACGATGCCGCTGATCTGAACCAGGACATTGTTCTTAACATACAGCCACGAAGCCTGGTTCGGGTCATCCTGGCCCAGCCGGGTGTAATAGGTGCGCGCCTTTTGCAGCTCAGACGGGTTGTCGAAGATGTAGATCCGTCCCGCGCAGTCCGGGCATTGAGAGGGGAGCAGGAACTCGGTGACTTCCACCGGCACGAACGAGGTGTCGTCCGGAGTGATGGGTTGTGGCTCTTCGCATTCCAATCCGGCGGCGACGAAGGCATCCACCACATCCTGGCTCTGTAGCGCCCGGACCGCGTCCGGCTGGCCCTGGCGGGTAGTGGCGCTGCGGGTGGGAGAGGCCTGGGCGGGCGCATTGAATTCATCCCACGCCACAATCCCCAGGCCGGCGCCGATCAGACAGCTCAGGCACGAACAGGCCAGCACCGCGGCAATCAACGCGACGCTGAACATGCGTGATGGAGCGGGTGGAGCATCTTCGAGCGAGCCGGCATCGCCGGAGTCATCGGCGGTCTGGTCATAGTATTCCTCTTCTGAATACGTTTCACTCACGCGTCATTCTCCTGATGATAGAGCCAACACACTGGGTGGGATTAACCAAACCAGCTCACCTGCCAGCCGCGTGCCCGGCGGCCACGCCCCCACGGGGGGCACGTCCACCCGGGCCAACCCACCCTTCTTGCAGACAACGCACCCGCCGCCGATCAGGGCGCTGATGATCTGGCTGAAGTCCGGCTCGTGACCGACCAGCATCAAGTTAGCCGCGCCCGGATGCGCCGGCAGGATGGCCGGCAGCTGGCCGGCATCGAAGCCGGGCGACAACCGCCTATCCTGCACCAGGCGATCCAGCATGTCCAGCCGTTTGGCCACGATTTCAGCCGTCTGCAGCGCGCGGATAAGCGGGCTGGTGAGGATCACGTCCAGCCTGAGATCCAGCGCGGCCAGAATCTCGGCCGTGTGCTCCAGCTGGTCCCGGCCGCGCGCGGTGAGCGGACGCGCAAAATCCTCCTCTGCCGGCCAGTCCTCCCGATTGGCTGCCAGTCCGTGCCGCAGGAAATAGAGTCGCATAACGCCGCCTCCCCAAGGCAACCCATAGTCCAGTCTCAGGATTGCAGAAGTATACTCGATTTGCTGGCATTATCCAATTTGCTGGTTGTCGCGTGTGGAACACGAGGGAAGGTGGCGCGATGGGGCCGTCCCTCACCCCCAGCCCTGGCCCGTTCGGGCCACTGCGCTCTCCCAGAGGGAGAGGGGAGTCCTGCTCCCCCTTCTCCCTTT
>Ga0315282_10009731_pt1 | contig 15226 bp, 5 predicted proteins | sample YL17G07_20_MG_FD_203693 | JGI IMG/M metagenome (GOLD analysis project Ga0315282, IMG submission 203693) | Sediment microbial communities from Yellowstone Lake, YNP, Wyoming, USA - YL17G07_20 | ecosystem: Environmental > Aquatic > Freshwater > Lake > Sediment | place: USA: Wyoming | collected... | reverse complement strand
GTCAGGCCGCTCTTCAGGAGCGCGACGGCCCGCCGTCGTCGCTGCTCCAACGTCTTTGCAGAGCCGTAGGGTCTCATGCACCATAAATCGGCATTCCCCTTGCATTACTTTTGCGAAACTCAATAACTCGCATTAGGTGGAGCAAGAGCATAACCTAGTGCGGTACCCTGGCTACTCTGGACTACATGAAGGGATCTAACCATGCAGAAGATTGCGAAGCTGGCGCTGGGCGCGATGGGCCTCGTACTTTGCCTCGCCGCCTTGAGCGTGCATGGCAGCGCGGATCAGCCTTCGGGGCAGGCCGCCAAGAGCGACAAGTCTGTGGTGGCAGAGAAGCCGAAGGATTCGGAGGCCGTTGTACGTGCCCAGGAGCAGTACGTGAGTGCTTTATTGGCGTCGGCCCGGGATCCAACTTTGAAAGAGGAAAGGCAACTCGGTTACTGGGTAAGGCTGGCCAGGTTGGGACATATGCCTGCTTTCGAGCGAATCTCGAAGTTGTTGAGTGAGTCTGATTTTTCAGCTCTGTATTGGGCGAAATGCATGGAGGCCATTCATGGCGATAGGGCTGTCGTCGTAGAACTGCTTGGGAGCCAAAAGCAGGAGGTGCGCTTGACAGGGATTGTCCTCGCAGGTTTACTTGGTATGCAGAAAGAGCTTGGGGAGTTTGCAGAGAAGCCCGTTAACCTCGATCCGATTACACGGCGGGAGCTTTGGCTTGGCAGGGCTCTTGCCCACGACTTTAGCATTGTGCCTGCCCTCGCCGCGGCATCTGAGGATAAGAACGTGGATGGACATATGGCTAGAACAGCTCTCGCGGCTTATTTCGGCGAGAATCGGGAGATGACTCTGGCAGAATTCCGGAAGCGTCTTGAAGCTGTGCTCGCGGACACTCGTCCTGCGGCAAAGCCGCAAGCCAAGCCTGCGGCGGGTACTGCTAAGTAGGAAGGCTCAGACTTGGTTGGAAAGCCTTGAGAAGCCGAATGTGCAAGAGAATTATCGGACCGAGCCTGTGTCCGAATCTGCTGCTGCCCCACGCCGGCTGGCCTTTCAGCCGCAGGTCTTTTCCCAGGTTGTTACGCGTTTTCCGCAGTGACGGCACTCGCGGCACCGAAGTATGCGCCCCCCCAGGCGGGGCGGGCGTAGATGACACGGAAGTGCTTGCAGCCGCAGTGGCAGCAGACGAGGCCGCGCTAGGACGCCAGACAGCCCTCTCCGCCCAGAGTGGTTAAACTGGCCCCACGGGCAGCCCTGAGAGTCCGAGAGTTTGGGTGTTAAGGAGGGGATCGGGCCGCCGAACATGTCCTGCGCGCCGACGTAGACGACGTGGTAGCCGCGCTCCACGAGCGCCAGGTCGGTCTGGGGCTCGTGACCGAAGAATTCCCCGCGCCACGCATAGGGCCGGCCGGCTGCCGTGACGTAGGGGCGCACGACCGTGCACTGCCGGCCGCCGTCCATCGTGAACTCCAGCCGGCGATAGCCGTAGAAGGAAGACACCTTGGCCGCGAGAGCCAGGGCGGCCAGGGATTTCTCGATATCAAGCGCGGCGTCGGGCTTGAGGCCGACCACGCTGCCGATGATCCTGGCCATCAGCGCCGCGCCGTCGGCGCTGGGGTGAATGTTGTCCGCGAACCAGGATTGCTTGTCCAGGAACGGCGTGTGAAGATCGACGAGTTCGGTGCCGGCCTCGAAGGCGGTCTGGCGCAGGATCGGGGTCAGTTCCTTGACGATTGTCTCATCGTTGATTCCCCAGGTCGCCTTGAACGCCGGCATGGGCAGGCAGACGAGCACCCGCGGCTTGGCGGGCAGGGCCCGCAGCGACTCGATCAGCACGGCATCGAGACCGACGTCCTCCACTGGACCGTCTCGGGCGCCGTCTGGGCCGCCGACTTCACCGACCCGCCGGCGCCTGTGGACGGCTGCTTCGACCACGTCCTGGCGGCACGCGACCTCGCCAGTTCCATGCAACTGGCCGCGTCACCGACGCTGGACGCCGATGCAGACACCGCCATCGAGACCACCGAGGCACTCTTCCTCGAGCACGGCGCGCCGCTGGTCCTGAAGTCCGACAACGGCAGCCCCTTTATCGCCCAGGCCTTTCAGGAACTTCTCGACCGATGGCAGGTATTTGCACTCTTGTCGCCGCCGCGCCCACCTCGGTATAATGGCTCCGTCGAAGCGGGCAACGGCTCAGTCAAAACCCGCGTCCGCCAGGAGGCCGCCCGTCATGGCCGGATCGGCTGCTGGACCTCGGACTCTCCTGGAGGCCGCACGCCTCCAAGCCAACCTCACCGCTCGACCCTGAGGCGACCGCGGCCTAACGCCCCAAGAGGTCTGGAACGGCCGCACGCCCATCACACAAGATCAGCGCCGCACGTTCCTTCAGTGCGTCGAGAGAATGCAGGCCGACGTGCGAATCCAACTGGGCTACACCCAGGACACCTTACTCGGCCGCGCCGAGCGGATCAATCGTGGCCCGCGCCGCGGCACGCCCGGCGCTGGAGGCGCTCGGCTATCTTCAGGTCCCCCAGGAGGCGAATTCATCCGCCCTTTAACTCGCCCCTGCGTGCCAGAATTTTCTAGGGGGCACACGGTAAATACGGTACTCAACGGCAGTTCCCCGACGATTGGGTTCAGTATGCGAAGGTTCAAGAATGACCGGTACTGCCCGCATCGAGGCCGCCTTGATCCGCGTGATCGAAGATGTAGGATCCGAGTACGACGGCTTGCTGCAACAGCGCGGTTTGCGCATGGAATCGCCGAAGGTCAGTGTGCTGCGCCATGAGGCCCCCTCGTACTCTTCGGAGATACAGATTGACATCATACAGATAGGCAGCGGCCAACTCATTGATCGTTTAGAGTTTTTCGCGTTTGAGGGAGGGAAGCCCCAGGTAACCGATGAAGAACTACGCGTCTGGCTTATCGAACAGTTCTCCGCATTGGCAAAGGAGCAGCCGTGAGAAAACTCGGATTCTGGGGACACCCATAAGCCTCCACATCAAGTGCGCCACGAGCGTGGAGGCCAAGGGGTTCTCAAGTTGTCGATCGAGAAGGGGCTTGCCTTGCGTTAGGGCGAGGGCCGTAAAGGAAACGCTGTTCGGGACGTGCCACGGTTGGCGAGACACGGGGTTCGACTGGTCGGGAAGGCAGTTTGACGCTCTTTGAGATCAAGCATTCGTCATGAGCGCAGACCGCGACCGCGGCACTGGGGGCAGAGCCGGTGGCAGCGTTGTCAGGCCACGCGCCGCAGCGTGACAATCGGCAGATGCCCACGCCCATCCTCGAACATGACGGCCAGTAGTTCAAGGCGCACGCCGGGTTTGCCCTTTATGAGTGTTTGCGGCTTGGCGCACCATGAACCTCGTGGCCAGCAAGGGCGTGGCTTGGAGCCGGGAGCCGCGCGACAAGGGGGCGATGCCGATCTTCCCGATCACTGCATCTCCGACCTCTCGGCACTCGCCACACGTAATGTGCTGCCACAGAAGCACTTACAATCCGGTTAACTGCCGCGAGAGCGCCGCAGGTCTTGGCTAACGTTTGAAACTCGTTCGGAGCGGGGAGCCATACTCATAAGGGCCGCCTTCGGGCGGCCTTTCGCTTGCGCGAGCGCCGCGACGCACAAGTCGCACCCCGGACTACCTTTGCCGCAAGGACTTGCGACGGTGCCGGTTGCTCTCGACTTGGCCGGCTGACTTACCACCGCCCGTGTGAAGCGGGGATAGAAGGCGGTAACTCGGAACTCGACCGGGAAGTCCACCGGATGGCAATTGGAATCCCCGGCGGGCCGGGTACAATGGATGACACCTTCGGCCGCCAGAAAGCAGGGCGCACGCCATGCACGAGGTCACCCGCATCCTCTCCGCCATCGAGCAAGGCGACCCCCAGGCGGCCGAGCGACTCCTGCCGCTGGTCTATGACGAGTTGCGCCGGCTGGCGGCTGGGAAGATGGCGCAGGAGAAGCCGGGGCAGACGCTCCAGGCCACGGCCCTGGTCCACGAGGCATACATCCGGCTGGTGGATGTGGAAGAAACTCGGCACTGGAACAGCCGTGAGCATTTCTTCCGTGCTGCTGCTGAAGCGATGCGGCGGATTCTCGTCGACAGCGCCCGTCGCAGGGGAAGCCTGAAACGGGGCGGTGGCCTCAACCGGGTTGAATTGGATCAGGCTGCCATGCCGGAATCGCCTCCCTGTGAGGATCTCCTGGCGGTAAGCGAGGCTCTGGATAGGCTCGCGGAGCACGATGCACCGAAGGCTGAACTCGTCAAGTTGCTGTTCTTTGGGGGGCTCTCCGTCCAAGAGGCCGCCGAGGTACTACGAATCTCGCGCGCAACTGCCGACCGCCATTGGGCTTACGCCAGAACGTGGCTGTATTGCAGGTTGCGTCGCGATAGCCGGCGCGGCTCGGAATAGGTTTTCCTGGAATTCTGTGAGGCGCGCCGCGCGCCGACTGCGCTTCTTCACATAGCGGACTACCTCGTCAGGAAATGGCTCATGTCCGACCAACCGAAGAAGGCGGACTCCATCTTTTGGGCCGCCCTGGAGATCCAGTCGCCCCAAGAGCGTTCCGCGTACCTCGACAGGGCTTGTGGGGGTGATGAAGCGCTCAGGGCGCAGGTTGATGAATTGTTGGAAGCCTATCCCAAGGCCCAGAGATTCCTCGAGCGTCCCGCCGCCACCATAGACATGCCCCCCATCGCCGAGCGGCCGGGGCAGGCCATCGGCCACTACACGCTCCTGGAGGAGATTGGCGAAGGGGGCTTCGGCGTGGTCTACCTGGCCGAGCAGCGGGAACCCGTCGAGCGCAAGGTCGCCCTCAAGATCCTCAAAGCGGGGTTGGACACCCGCCAGGTGGTCGCCCGGTTCGAGGCGGAGCGGCAGGCCCTGGCCCTCATGGACCACCCCAACATCGCCAGAGTACTCGACGGCGGCACCACCGCCAGCGGCCGGCCGTACTTCGTGATGGAACTGGTCAAGGGCGTGCCCATCACCCAGTATTGCGACGAACACAGGCTGACGCCGCGCGAGCGGCTGGCGCTGTTCGTTCAGGTTTGCCACGCCGTCCAGCACGCCCACCAGAAGGGGATCATCCATCGCGACCTGAAGCCGTCCAACGTGATGGTCACGCTCTGCGACGGGGTGCCGGTCCCCAAGATCATCGACTTCGGCGTGGCCAAGGCCACCGGCGGGCAGCTCACCGAAAAGACGGTGTTCACCGGCCATGGGCAGATGGTCGGCACGCTGGAGTACATGAGCCCGGAGCAGGCCCGACTCGATCAACTGGACATCGACACGCGGAGCGACATCTATTCGCTGGGCGTGGTGCTTTACGAACTCCTGTCCGGCCAGACGCCCTTTGACCGCCAGCGTCTTCGCAGCGCGGCGTTTGACGAGATGCTGCGGATGATCCGCGAGGAGGAGCCGCCCAAGCCGAGCACACGGCTGAGCGAGTCGAAGGAGGCGCTCGCGTCGATCTCGGCGCAGCGGCACACGGAGCCGGCCAGGCTGACGAAGTTGGTCCGCGGCGAGTTGGACTGGATCGTGATGAAGGCGTTGGAGAAGGATCGTAGCCGGCGTTACGAGACGGCCAACGGCTTTGCGCTGGATATCGAGCGCTACCTGGCGGACGAACCAGTGCTGGCTTGTCCGCCTTCGGTCACCTACCGCTTCCGCAAGTTCGCGCGTCGGAACAGGGCGGGCCTGGCGGTGGCGGGGTTGGTGCTGTTCTTCCTCGTCTTGCTGGGCGGCGGCGTCGGCTGGGTGCTGCGTGACCGCGAGGCCCGGCGCGAGGAGGCGGCCCAGCAGGCCCGGGAGTCCTTGAGCCGGGCGCGGAGGTGGGTCGGCGAGAACAAGGTGGCGTTGGCCCGTCAGGAACTGGCCGCGGCCAAGGCGCGAATGGGCAGCGACCGGGCCGCGCTGGCGGGCCTGGTGGAAGAGATCGCGGCCCTGGAGGCCGAACTGGCCCGGTATGAACGCTTCCTGGACCTGGTCGAGCAGGCCCACGAGGCGGAAATCCCCCATCCCATGGTGTTGATTCTCCAGGGCGACTCCCTCCACGGGACGGTGGTGGCACGTCCACAGATGAGCAGCCCGGTGCGTGAGCCGGCCAAGGCTGTTCCTTTCCTGATCCAGGCCCTGTCCTGCTACGGAGTGCTGGAGCAGAACGACTGGAGCGCCCGACTGGAGCGCGGCTTGCTGGAGCCGGACCAGGTGTCGCGGGTGCGGCGGATGGCTTACGAGGAACTGCTTTGGTTGGCCGATGACGTCGCTGGCCGGGAGGTGGATCACCGCTCCGGCCGCAAGATGTCCCCGCAGGAGGCCGCCCAGGAAGGGCTCGTCTTCCTGCGCCAAGCCGAGACAGGCGCTCCCCCGACCTCCGCCTTCTACCTGATCCGTGCCCGCCTCCTCAAGGCGCTGGGGAGGCAAGCCGAGGTCCGCCAGGACGAGGAGTTGGCGCAAAAGACGCCGGCAACGATCGCCCTGGACCACTACCTGCTAGCCCGAGCCGCTTACGACGCCCGGGATAAAGTGGAAGCCGTCAAGCAGTATGAGGCGGCGCTGCGTGTGGAGCCGACGCACTACTGGTCGTTGCTGGGGCTGGGGGACTCCTTGAGTGACCTGGGCCAACAAGAGCAGGACTTCGCCTTGGCAGCGGCGGCCTACACCGGCTGTATATTGAAGCGCCCGGACCACGCGCGCCCGTACTCGGGGCGAGGTCAAGCCTATTCAAAGTTGCATCGCTCCAAGGAGGCGGAGGCGGAATACCGGAAAGCGCTGCGCCTGCGGCCCGACGACCCCGAGGCCCACAACAATCTGGGGAGCGCTCTGCACGAACTGGGGATGTATCCCGGGGCGGAGGCGGAATACCGGGAGGCCCTGCGCCTGCGGGCCGACTACCCCGAGGCGCACGTCAACCTGGGCCATGCCCTGTCTTGGCAGCGGAGTTTGGCCAGCGCGGAGGCGGAATACCGGGAGGCCCTACGCCTGCGCCCCGACTTCCCCGCGGCCCGTGTCAGCCTTGCTGCCGCCCTGACAGCGCAGGGAAAACGTTCCACAGCAGAGGCGGTGTGCCGGGAAACCCTGCGCCTGTGGCCCGACTGTATCGAGGCCTACATCGGGTTGTGTTATGCCTTGGAATACCAGCAGGGGAAGGAGGTCGAGATGGAGTCGGTGTGCCGGGAGGCTCTGCGCCGGCGGCCCGATCTTCTCGACGCCCGCGCCGGCCTAAGCCGTGGCCTCCTAGCCCAGGGGAAATACACCGAGGCGGAGGCGGAGTCTCGGCACGTGCTGCGCCTGCGGCCCAACGACCCCGCGGCCCACGCCGACCTGGGGCTGGCCTTGTTACGCCAGGGGAAGTATGCCGAGGCGGAGGCGGAGTACCGGGAGAGTCTGCGTCTGTCGGCCGACCAACCCAGTGCCCCCGTAGTACACACCTGCCTGGCTTCGACACTGTCACCACAGGGGAAGTATGCCGAGGCGGAGGCGCAGTGCCGGGAGGCCCTGCGACTGGGCCCCGGCTACCCCACGGCCCAAGCCGCTCTGGGCAATGCCCTGCTAGGCCAGGGGAACGCTGCCGCCGCCGCGCGCTTCTACGCCCAGGCCTTTGCAGTCTGGCCATGGCTGGCCGACCACCAGTTAATGCGATACTGCTACAACGCCGCTTGCGCCGCGGCCTTGGCCGGCTGCGGCCAGGGCAGGGACGCCGCCGAACTCGACGAGGCGGAGCGGGCCGGGCTGCGGGGGCAGGCCCTGATCTGCCTGCGGAGCGACCTGGCGGCCTGGAGCCGACTCCTGGAGACACAGCCGGCCGAGGCCCGTGCCAGCGTACAACGGACGCTGAAGCTTGACGTGGCGATGATTGACCTTCGTGTCGCCTGCCCCCACGTGCAGGAAACGCTGCGGCGTTGGCAGCAGGACGCCAGCTTCGCCGGGGTACGCGGCAACGCGCTGGCCAATCTTCCCGAGGCGGAGCGGCAGGCCTGGCAACAGTTGTGGGCGAATGTCGAGGCGCTGCGCCTGCGGGCCGAAGATCCCGAAGCCTGCGCTAAACTGGGTAGTGTTCTGGCGGAGGCCAAGGACCCGGAACGGGCACTCACGATACTCACCGATCTCATCGCATCGGTGCCGGAACACCCGCGCCTGGATGAACTCCTCTGGCGCCGAGGCGAGGTTGCCCTGCGCCTGGCGCGATGGAAGGACGCGGAAACGGACTTCATGAAGGTGATCGAGCGATCCTTCTACAAGCATCATAGGCACTACAAGCGGTTTTCCGCGGCTCCTGTGTGCCTGCTGGCCGGCGACGAGGAGGGCTATCGGCGCGTGTGCCGGGCGATGCTCGCGGAGCCCCGTTGGCCGCCAGATCAGCAGAGCGCTCAGACGAAGGGCATCAATGAGGGCTTCGCTGAGACGACGGCCAGAGCGTGTCTGATCCTGCCCGTGGCAGACGCGGACTTGACCAGCGCAGTTCGCATGGCGAAGGAAGCGACGAATGCCCAACCTGAGCGCAGTTGGGGCCTTTTGGCGCAGGGAATGGCTGATTGCCGGACCGGCTCGTACGCTGCCGCCGTGGAGCGGCTGAATCAAGCGATCGAGAGAAACGCATCCGGCCGGGTCGACGCCTTGGATGCGATGGCGCACCTCTTCCTGGCGATGGCACATCAGGGGCAAGGTCATAAGGAGGAGGCCAAGAAGCACCTGGATGCAGGCCGGCAACTGGTCTTGGAGGAGGCCCGCGGACTCCGGAAGCGAGGATTCCGTGGCCCTTGGTGGGAGTGGACTACCGCCTTCGTTGTCTACCCGCAGGCTGAGAGTCGTGTTGAAGGCACGCCTGAAACCAGGGCTCGCTCTCGGCTCGACGCCGAGATCGAAGCCGGCAGCAAGTGAGCCGCTCAGCAGGTGTCCCGGTTGCGGCCGGAGTCCGGGGCCAGTTGCCGGGCAGCCTGTCAGCGGCGAATCTGCGGAAGGGGGAACCGATGCGGCGCGAAGCGCGGTCTGATGCTCTCAGTCTACCGTACCTTGAACTGCTCGAGCCGCGGCTGCTTCTTGCCGGGAACTCGGGGTATGCCGACCTCTTGGTCTGGGATGCCTTTGGCCCGGCCACCGCGAGTCTCGGCGACGAGGTTTGGGTGACCTGGGGGGTCGAGAACCAGGGCGCGGCCGACGCGCTCGGCCCGTGGGCGGACGCGGTTTACTTCTCCGACGATGCCGTCCTCAATCTTCCCCAGGGCGGTGGGGACGGCGGCGACCGTCAATTGGCGCTGACCACGTCCGAGGTTCTGGCGGCCGGCCAGACGTACACCGTGACGTACCCGGTCGTCCTCCCGGACTCCGGCTCGGGCGGCACGTGCTACCTGCTTTTCGTGACGGACGTGGACGATAGCGTGCTAGAGTCCGACGAGGCCAACAACGTCCTCGCCGTTCCGATCGAGATTATTCCGCCCGACGTGGACCTGACGATCACGGACGCCGCCGCCGCGCCCACGTCGCTGCGGCTGAGTGAGCCATTCGGCCTGTTCTGGACCGTGACGAACCAGGGCTGTGAGGCTGCCCAGGGCTACTGGCAGGACTGGGTTTTCTACTCCACGGACTCCGTGCTCGACCCGGGCGACGTGTGCATCGGCGGGAGCATCGGCGGGGGCGAGGGCGGGCTGCCGGGAGGTGGAACCTACGACGGCTACATGGGCCCGTCGCTGCCGGGCGGCATCCCTGAGGGGCCGGGGCACCTGCTGATCGTCACCGACGCTGCGCGGCAATTCCCGGAGACGGACGAGACCAACAACACATTCGCCCTGCCGATCACGGTGACGGTGCCCGACGTGGACCTGCAGGTCACCGAGGCGACGGGACCGTCTTCAGGTCTGCTCGGCGGCAAGGTCGACGTGTCCTGGACCGTCAGGAACTTCGGCTCCGAGTATGCCTTCGCAGACTGGCACGACACGATCTACGTCTCCAGTGACGCCACGCTCGATCCCAGTGACGTCCACGCCGGGACGGCTTGGATTGAGAGACAGACACCGCTGGCCGGCGGGGCGTCCTACGCAATCGACAACCTGTCCGTCTCGATTCCCAATGACGCGCCCCGCGGGGCCGTCTACCTGCTCTGCGTGGCGGACCGCCACAACTACCAGGGCGAGACGGATGACACCAACAACGTGCTGGCCGTGCCCATCACGATCGTGCCGCCGGACGTGGATCTCGTCATCACGAGCACCACGGCGCCGGAGACCGTGCTCGTCGGCCAGTGCCTGACGGTGTCGTGGACGGGGACGAACCAAGGCGGTGTCGCCACGCAGGCGTCGGGCTGGAGCGACCGCGTCTACTACTCGGACGATGATCTCCTCGACAGGCGCGACACAGAGTTGGCCTGTCGCGGCGTGGACAGGGCGGTGCCAGCGGGCGGCACGTATGCCTTCAGCGATATCGCCATCTGGATTCCTTCCACCGCCGCGCCGGGGATGCATTACCTGCTGTTCGTCGCGGACGTCGGCAACCTCCAGCCGGAGACGAATGAAACCAATAACATCCTGGTCGTGCCTGTCGCGGTCGAGCGGTCCGCCGCCGACCTGGCTATCACGGATGTGACGGTCCCGACCTCGGTGCTGGTCGGGCAGCGGGTTCCTATCTCGTGGAAAGGCGTCAACCAGGGCACGACCCCGACGACGCTCCAGGCCTGGTGGGACGCCGTCTACTATTCCGAGGACGACGTCCTGGATGGATCCGACCCCGCAATCGGCTCGATGAACATCTGGGGACCGGTAGCGGCGGGCGCTGCGTATGATTCCGGCAGCACCACCGTCTCCATCCCTGCGACGGCCACCCCGGGAACACGTTACCTCTTTGTGAAGGCCGACAGCGACGGCCTCGAGCCCGAAACCGATGAGACGGACAATGTCTACCGCGTCCAGATCACCGTGGCGTCGGCGGACCTGGCGGTCAAGGCTGCGACGGTGCCGTCGGCGGCTACCCTCGGCGATACGATCAGCGTGAGTTGGACCGTCGCCAACCAGGGGGTCGGCGCCGCCGCCAACTGGTCTGACGGCGTCTACCTCTCGCGGACGGCCGCGTTCGACCGCGCCACCGCCATCTCGCTCCTGAGCGAACGCCTGACCGGTCCCGTGGCCTCCGGCGCCGAGTACACGCTGGACCGGAACGTGACGCTGCCGCGTTCACTGCCCGGCGGCCCGTACTACCTGCTCTTCGTCGCGGACGCAGCCAACGAACTGAAGGAACCCGACGAGACGAACAACGTCCTGGCCCTCCCCATCGACATCAGCGGCGCCGACCTGGTGGTGACCGCCGCCTCGGTGACCCCGACATCCAGCAGCCTCGGCGCGACGGTACACGTCTCGTTCACCGTGACGAACCAGGGCACAGCGCCCGCGAAGGGCACGTATTGGGGCGCGTCCTACGGGTGGGGCTGGTGGGACTCGGTGTACCTGTCGGCCTACCCGGACCTGAGCGGAGCGAGCGTTCTTGCCGACTCGTTCTGGAGCGGTCCAGCCACCCCGCTGGCGGCCGGCGCGAGTTACACAGTGGAGCGAGACGTGGCCCTGCCGAACAGCCTGCCCCCGGGGGAGTTGTACCTCTTGTTCACGGCCGACCGGAGCCAGTGGAGTTCACGCGACAACCTCCAGGGCGAGACCGACGAGACCAATAACCGCCGCGTCGTTCCCATCACGGTGGGCGGGCCGGACCTTGTGGTCTCGGCGGCCAACGCGCCGGCCTCGGTCGCCCTGAGCAGCGTGGTCGAGGTCTCCTGGACTGTGGCCAACGAGGGTGGCGAGCCCGCGCGAGGCTCCTGGATCGACGCGCTCTACTTCTCCACCGACCCGGTCCTCGGCGGCAACGACATCTACGTCGTCAGCGCAGGCAACGTGGCGCCGCTCCCGGCCGGGGGCAACTACATCGACACGTGCACCGTGTTCATCCCCACCGTGGCCTTGGGCGACGGCTACCTGCTGTTCGTCGTGGACCGCCTCAACCAGCAGGGCGAGACCGACGAGACCAACAACGTCCGCGCCCTGCCGATCAAGATCGTTGCGCCGGACCTGGTGGTCACCGAAGCCACGGCCCCGGCCTCGGCCATCGTGGGCCAGAGGATCAGCATCTCGTGGACCGTGGCTGACCAGGGCGATGGGCCGGCCCAGGCGAAGTGGTACGACAGCGTCTGGTTGTCCACGGATCCCTTCATCGACGACTGCGACGCACTGGTCGACGTCATAGACCAGGCGGCGCGCTCGCCACTGGCGGCCGGCGCCACGTACACCACGGCTCGCACCATCACCGTTCCCAACGTGGGCGTGGGCGACTTCTACATCCTGTTGGTCGCCGATCGGCGATACGACGGCCACGGCCTGCAGGGCGAGAGCAACGAGACGAACAACACGCTCGCCCTGCCGATCCATCTCCAGGCGCCGGACCTCCAGGTGACGGCGGCCGCCGCGCCCGACACGGCCGTCGCGAGCAGCACCGTGGTGGTCTCGTTCACGGTCGCTAACACTGGGCTCGTGACGGCTCCGGCCATCTGGTCCGATGCAGTCTACGTCTGTGACGACCCCGTCCAGGGCGACCGCTGGTTGGCGGGCCGGTGGTCGAACGCCGGCTGGACGCCCTTGGCCGCGGGGGACAGTTACACCAGGAGCGTCGCGATCACGCTGCCGACCTCGGCCATCGGTCAGAAGTACCTGCTGTTCGTGGCCGACGACGACGGCGCCCAGGGCGAAACCAACAACGCCAACAACACCTATGCCGTGCCTATCCTGGTCGTCGCGCCGGACCTCGTCGTGTCGGAGGTCTCGGCGTCGGTCTCCTCGGCTTCGCCGGGCGAGACCTTCCGAGTGTCCTGGACGGTCCTCAACCAGGGATCGACGCCGGCCCCGGCCGACTGGCACGACTACGTCTATCTGTCGAAAGACGCTGCGCTCGATGTCGGCGACCTGGAGGCCGAAAAGGAGCCCGTCTCAACGCAGACCCCCCTGGCGGCAGGCGCGGCCTATACCATCACCCGCGACATCACCTTCCCGAACGCCGATCCGGGCAACTGGTACCTGCTGTTCGTCGTGGACCGCTTCAACGATCAGGGCGAGACTGATGAGACCAACAACGTCCGCGCGGTGCCGATCACGGTGACCGTGCCGGACCTGAAGGTCACGGCCGCCAGCGCCCCCCCGGCGGCCACCCTCGGTCAGACGATCGGCGTGTCGTGGACCGTCACCAACGTCGGGAACGTGGCGGCGCGGACCCGCTGGTACGATGCCGTCTGCCTTTCCGCCGATGCGACGTTGGACGCCTTCGACATGTACCTGTGCTTCAAGGACGCCAGCGCCAACGTGCCGCTTGCGCCCGGCGCCAGTTACACGGTCGACCTGACGTTCCAAGTCCCCCAATTCCAGACGGGCCCTTGCTGGCTGATCTTCGTCGCAGATGCTGATTGCAACCAGCAGGCGGAGAGCGACGAGACCAACAACCCGTTCGCCCTGCCCATTACGCTGTCGGCCCCCGACCTGGCGGTCACGGGGGCCACGGCGCCGGCGTCGGCCATCCTCGGCCAGAAGGTCGACCTCTCATGGACCGTGGCCAACCAGGGCACCGCTGCCACGGCGGCCAACTGGGTTGACGCGGTCTACATCGGGCGCAGCGCGGCGTTCGATGGCACCACGAGAAGGCTGGCCACCGTGCCGGGGAAACCCCTGGCCCCGGGCGCCGACTACCTCGCGACGGCGAGCGTGACCATCCCCGACGTGGGGACGGGCCCGTTCTTCCTCCTCGTCGTTGCGGACGCCGACCGCGACCAGGCGGAGACCAACGAGGCCAACAACCTCCGCGCGGCGCCCATCACGCTGAGCGCCCCGGACTTCGTCGTCACAGGCGCCAGCGCACCCTCCGTGGCGGCCTTCGGCCAGACGGTCGACCTTTCCTGGACCGTGGCCAACCGGGGGCCCGTGCCGACGGCGGTTCCCGTCTGGTACGACAGCATCTACCTGTCGCGGGATTCGACGTTCTCTGGCGACGACCTCTGGATAGCCAGTGTGGACGAGAGCGGGCGGGCGCCGCTGGCGCCAGGCGCCAGTTACACGGCCAGCCATACGCTCTCAATGCCTGTCTCAATTCCCGATGTCGGGACGGGCGATGCCTACTGGCTCTTCGTTGCCGACTGGTACGGCATCAGCAATACCGAGAACCTCAACAACCTGCAGGGCGAGACCGACGAGACCAACAACGTCTTCGCCGCGCCCCTGCGGATCGAGAGGCCGGACCTCGAGATAACGGCGGTCGCCTCGCCGGCCACGGGCACCGTCTGCGGCGCGGTCGAGGTTTCCTGGACCGTCACCAACACCGGCAGCGTGCCGGCCCTGGCCGAATGGACCGACGCCGTCTACCTCTCGTCGGACCCCAACCTGGACCTCGGCGACTGGCGGCTCGCGGAGTGGTCGGCCGCCGCACGCACCCCCCTGGCCGGCGGCGGGCACTACGATGTGACGCAGACGGTCTTCATCCCGAACCTGGGCCTCGGCCCCCGATACCTGATTCTCGTGACCGACCGCGACAACGCTCAGGGAGAGACCCGCGAGGATAACAACCTTCGTGTCGTACCGATCCAGATCGCGGCGCCGGACCTGACGGTCACGGCGGCCAGCGCCGCTCCGTCGGCCTCGCTGGGCCAGCGCATCAGCGTCACGTGGACGGTGCTGAACCAGGGCGCGGCGGAAGCACCCAACGGATGGTCCGATACCGTCTTCCTCTCGACCGACCCCGTGTGGGACGCCTCCGACGTTCTCCTGGCCACCGCCGATGCCTCTGCCTACGCGATGCTGGCCGCGGGGAGTTCGTACACCCGCACCTGGCCGGTCACCATCCCGGACTTCGCCCTCGGCGACCAGTACCTGCTCTTCTACACCGACCGCGGCGACAGGCAGGGCGAGACCGACGAGGCCAACAACGTCTTCGCCGTGCCCCTGTGCCTGACGGCGGCCGACCTCCAGATCGCCAACCTGACCGTCACCCCGGCAGCGCTGAAGTCGGGCGAGAGCCTCACGATCCGCTGGGAGGACGTCAACACCGGCACCGGGCCCACGCCGGGCCGGTTCTATGACCGGATCGTCGTGCGGAATACGACAACGGGCCAGACACTGCCTGCGGCGATGTTCGCCTATGAGCCTCACTTCGGTGAGTGCATCGCCCCCGGCCAGTCTCTCGCGCGGGAGTATGCGTACAGGCTGCCCGATGGGCCGCC
>Ga0315282_10009730_pt1 | contig 15227 bp, 10 predicted proteins | sample YL17G07_20_MG_FD_203693 | JGI IMG/M metagenome (GOLD analysis project Ga0315282, IMG submission 203693) | Sediment microbial communities from Yellowstone Lake, YNP, Wyoming, USA - YL17G07_20 | ecosystem: Environmental > Aquatic > Freshwater > Lake > Sediment | place: USA: Wyoming | collected... | reverse complement strand
AGAGGTCGTCGCGGTGATCTAAGGACATGGCGAGGCCAAACGACAAGCGCCGCATGAGCGGCAGGCCCCGCTACCCGGCAGGACGGGCCAGTTGTGAGACAGACTCCGGAGCCCCGCCCCTACAAAGACACATGATAGGTCAACTCAGTTGAAGTGGAGGGGGAAATGGCTATCGATCTCAGAAAGTGCATACGAAGCATTCCGGGGTTTCCGAAGGAAGGAATCGTTTTCCGCGACATCACGCCGCTCTTGGCGGACGGAAAGGCGCTAAAGGAGGCTTCGCGCAGGATAGCGGAGCACTTCAAAGCCGCTAAGCCGGACCTGGTGGTAGGGGCGGAGGCGCGCGGATTCATCTTCGGGACGGCGGTCGCGCTGGAACTGGGCGTGGGGTTTGTGCCCGTGCGCAAGCCGGGCAAGCTTCCCGCGAAGGTTCTGTCGTACACGTATGAGCTCGAATACGGGCAGGACACGCTGACGATGCACTGGGATGCGATCAAGCCGGGGCAGCGCGTACTGTGCGTCGACGATCTGCTCGCGACGGGCGGGACGATGGTCGCGTGCGCGCACATGGTGGAGTCGCTCGGGGGCCAGGTGGTCGGGTGCGGGTTCGTCATTGAGTTGTCGTTCCTGCCGGGGAGAAAGAAGCTCGAGAAGTACGATGTGTTTTCGCTAATTGATTACAAGTCGGAAGAGGAAGAATAGATCAGGCTGAAGACCGAAGGCTGAAGGCTGAAGGAAAGACAAAGAATTGATTATCCGCAGATTGCGCAGATTACGCAGATAGAAATCTGAGAACGCGCGCGATGAAGTGTACCCTATGCGAAATTGACGCGCTCTTTGGAGATGATAGAAATGGGGATTGTGCATTCAGACAGCCTGGTCGCGACGGTTGATGCGGTGAATGAAGCCTTCTTCGAGGAGCGCAGGATCCCGAAGGCTGAGGCGGCCGAGGCGGCTGCGTGGATTGTGGCGCGTCAGGGGCTGCGGGGAGCGTATCGCGGGATGTTTGCCCCTACGGAGGCGGATTTCAAGAGAGGCGCGGTACTGTTCACGGGCGAGACGATTGAATCACGCGCGGGGTGCGCGCACGTGATGGGCGAGGAGGCATGCAGGGCACTGCTGTTACTTGGCGGCGACAAGCACGTCAAGGATGCGCTATCGCGCGCAACATCGTGGATGGCCCCGCCGACGGACCACCCCCTGCCGATGCCCGGATGGTACTGCTGTCACACGTGCTCGGCCGCCATGTGGCGGCATCTGGCGGTGAGCCCGGCGCCGTATGCGGAGATGATTCTTGCGGGCGGCATCAGGGTGGTCAAGTCCAGGCGCGAGAGAACCGGCAAGTGGCGGGGGTTTCCGTTCTACTACACGCTTCTTGCTCTGACGGATATCGATCTGCCGGGAGCGCGAGAGGAGATGCGCTACGTGGCGCCGGTGTGCGAGAGACTGCTGAAGCGGCCGGCGAGGCGGGACAAGGTATCCCGCAGGCGCAGGGCAGTCATGGAGCGGGCGCTGGGAATGGCGTAACACGTTGAGACTGCAGACCGGAGGCCGGAGACTGGAGGAAAGGCGCTTGATAGAGGCCCCGTCCGGAAGCGAAACCGCAACTGGCACACCGAGCGAATTCGGGCGCGCGCCCTCACCCTACCCTCTCCCAGACGGGACTAACCGGCGTAGGAGCGAAGAGAGAAGTGAGGACACACCGTGAGCGCCGACTCACGTCAGAGCCGGATGCGGACATGCACTCCGAGGGAATGAAGGTCTTTAAATCCGATTCACGTCCGGTATAATTGATAAAGTGCCGACATACACGCAGGCACGTCAACTTCGGGTGGGCGCGTAGCTCAGTAGGATAGAGCGGCGGTTTCCTAAACCGCAGGCCACAGGTTCGAATCCTGTCGCGCCTACCATTTTTCATTTTCATGCAGTGCAATCACCTGTACCGACGCAAGCGACCGTTGTCATTTCGGCCGGGTTACCTGCAGGTTTGCGCGGGCGAGGAAGCCGGGCAGGCCGCGCACGGTGTTTCGGTGGATCTCCCTGCCCTCTTCGCTGAGACGGTCCCACGGAAGAAGCCGGGGATGGGTCTTTCGCACAGAGTCTTTGGGGCCGGGGGCGTAGGTCCACTTGCGCAACAGGTAGTCGTCCATCCAGCGCTTATGCTCCATGCGCGCCATGAGCTCGACCTCTTCCGGGGTGAATACGACGTTCTCGGCGTCCCACTCCCTCAGGCGCGAGATGGCGCAGTTCACCGCGCGCAGCTTCGCGCCGATATGGTCCGCCTGGCGGCGGTTGGATTCCCGGAGATACTCGGGAAGCTCTTCCCACGGCGCGATGGATTGGTTCGTCTCGGAGGTCTCGCCGGCCTTTGTCTGGTTGAGAACGTAGTCTTCATGGATGGCCCGCGCGAGCGTTTCATTGGTGCCGCTCAGAAGCATGTCCGCGCGACACGCGCGCTTGAGGAAACAGAAGGGGCGCAGCGTCTCGTACGCGGATGCGCCTGCGTCGCCGTGCTGAAGGAGCGCCGCGAGGCCGGCGTCGTCGGTCATCCTGACGATGATGGGTACCGCGTACTTTCTCGTGTGCTGGAGGAGCGTCAGGGCCGCAGTGAGCCCGACCGAATTGTTGTCGAGGCAGACGTAGATAATTGTCGCGTCGCATCGTCCGGAGGAGTCAAAGAGGAACTTCGCCTGCTGGAAGTCCGGCCACTCCAGATCCATCTGAGCGGGAATGAGCTGGGCGACCTTCCGCAACTGCGGGTGGCGCATATAGAGTCCCTCAGCCTTGCGGTTGGCGTCGCGGTCGACTATCGTTGCGCGGAAATGCCCCCCTGCGGCGCCGCGGCTGAGGCGCCATTGCCAGGCGGCGTGGAGGATGACATTCTGGCCCATCCTTCCCGCGCCGACCACAACGATGTGCGGCGGACCACCACCATCGCCCCGAGCGGGAACTACCGGATACTCCTTGAGAAGCGCCCTCGCGCCGGTGTCGTAGATATTGAAGAATTCCAGTCGGAATGCCCCGCCTTTCTCGCGGCCGACTTCCTGCTCGCCAAGCAGGTTACAGAGCTCCGGCTCGACGATGTGCACGAAGCACGTTAGGGTTCCTGTGCTGTCGCCGCGCGCCAATTCGCGGGCCCGCGCGGCAATTTCGGCATTGACGCCATCGTCGGAGCAGGCGGCGACAAGGCACTTAGCCTTGTCGACGCCGGCGGCGCGGAGAGCTTTCCTGTCGGTAGCGTCGGCGATCAGTACAAGGGCGCCTTCGCCTCGCGCCTGTTCGACGAATGGATTGTCCTGCGCGCGGTCCACTATCACGACCGTCTCGCCGCAACTGAGGAGTTCCCGGGCGAGAAGCATCCCCTTGTAGCCGAGCCCGCAGATGACTGTATGGTCCTCGGCCCGGCGCAGCCGGATAGCGTGCAACTCCTCGTAGAAGATGGCGGCGACAGCGGCCGCGGCGGTGTAGATGGTAAGCGCAGGGGCGAGAAAGCGCGATACTTCGAGCTCCCAGCATTTCGCGCCGGCGACGGAACCCGACTGCAGGACGAAGAGCTGAAGCGACAGGTAGAAGAGGTCCCACCGCGTGGATTTGTCGCCGGACTCAGCCGCCCACTTGGTAAAGCCGATGTAGCCGAGCAGGATCGAGACAAGGCCGAGTAGCACTACGAGCGACCACTGGTAACGATGCCATGGGCCTCGAAGGCGCGAATACCAGAGTCTTCTCGCAAGCGCATACAAACGCGCCGGTTTCGCGTATTCAGGACAACGCCGCATGCGGCCCCCCGAGGGTCACGATCCTTTCCATTATCGGACACGTCGGGAGGGTATTATACAGCGACCGGGGCGGGCAATGCATGCTTTTCCGGCAGAGGTCGCCTGCCGAGTACCTCGGTCAACCGAAAGGGCCGCGGTCAAGGTTACACGGCAGTTCCCGTTGGCAGCGGTGTCCCCCAGCCAAGAGTTTTGAAGATGGACCAGAGGTCGTCATGCATGAATGATTCCAGACCGGCGCGTGCGTCCTCCCAAGGCGCGAGCGCCTCAATCGCTCTTCTGCATTGAGCCGCCACGTGCTGCCGTGTGAGAGCGTGACCCGCGTGAGGGTCCTGCGGAAGGGTGGATTTCCCGCGCGCGGCGTCCGTGCCGAGGGTTTTGCCTGCGTCTCTATCGCGTCCCATGGTGTCAAGAAGATCGTCCCCAAGTTGATAGGCGGTACCGACGCAGTAGCCGGCTTCCTCCATCGCGGCGCTTAGTTTGCAGTCGGTGCCCCCTGCCACAAGGCCGATGAATGAGAAGAGCGCGCCCGACTTGCCGCGGGCAAGCCGAAGGCAGGTATCCGTATCAAGCGGCAGTCCGCCGATCGACATTTCATGCTCGCTCTCGGCTCGACACGTCTCCTGGACTTTCGCAAGGAACGGCCCGAGGTACGCCGCGCGATTTATGTCCTTCACGATCTGTACCGATTCACAGAGCAGCCAGTCCCCTATCAGCACGGCAGCCGATGGCCCTGTCACTCGCCAGAGGGTCGGTCCGGCACGCCGGATAAGACCGTTGTCGATGACGTCATCGTGGCACAGCGTAGCAGTGTGGAGTATCTCTACGGCCATGCAGGCGTTGGCAAGCGCTGTTGATAACGGGGCGGTTTCCTCACTGCCGCCCAGGTGCGCGCCGAACCGGCTCCGCAGCATCTTGCCAGGCATGAGGTTGGGCGGAATCGCCACACCTCCGTCCGGCAGCTCAAGCCTCTCCAGCCGCGCCGCAATCGACTCGCGTATACGGTCGAGAAATCGACCCACATCCTTCCTGTCTGCTATTTCGGTCATTCCGGAAACGTCCTTTCGTGTAGGGCCAGCTTGACAGCCTTACAAGACAACACTCGACCGCAAAAAGTGCGCCGGTGTCAGAGTCAGATTGATCCCACGGTTTCCACGATGCGCGCTTCAACGCTGGAGGGGCGCGCCTTGTCGTCAAATGCGCCATGAGCTCCGAAGTCTCCCGGGACCGGCTTCCACAGGTTATCGGGGCGGTCCGGGTCCTCTGGTTCGTCCGTCTGCTGGCTGTCGTATCCGTTTCGCGCAAGGTAACGGTCGAGGTAGCCCGGGAAGAACTTGTTGGCTACTATTGCTTCAACTGTCGGCCATCCGACGTAGAACTCCCTCTTCGAATGATGCGCGGCCCACACAATCGCCTCGGCGGCAACCTCCGGCTGATAGATCGGAGGCACCGGCTGGGCCTTGTGCGGCAGGCGCGATTTAACCCAGCCGAATTGAGGGGTATTCATCGCCGGCAACTGCACCATCGTTATGCTTACGGCGCTCTTGTTGTGGAGCAACTCACTCCTCAGGGAGTCGGTGAATCCTCGAATGGCATGTTTGGCTCCGCAGTAGGCGGACTGAAGCGGGATGCTTCTGTCCGCAAGCGCAGAACCGACCTGGATGATCTTTCCGTAGTTGCGGGGCAGCATACGTTTGAGCGCCGCCATGGTCCCCCAGACGTACCCGAGATAGGTCACTTCCGTCACCCGCTTGAACTCGTCTGGCGTCATGTCCCTGAATTCCGAGAATACCGACGTCATTGCGTTGTTAACCCATATGTCAATGGGACCAAATGCCTTTTCTACTTCGAACGCGGCGGCTTCCACCTGCGCGAAGTCAGCCACGTCCGTCGGCAGCGCAAGCGCCAGTCCACCAAGCCCCTCGACCTCGATCTTTGCCGCATGCAGCCGCTCCAGCCCGCGGGCCAAGAGCCCGATGCGGGCGTGCTCCTTCGCAAACGCCTCGGCGACGGCCCTGCCGACGCCTGCCGAGGCTCCTGTGATTACCACGGTTTCCTCTCGTCTGGTGCCACTCATGCTGGTGTTCATAACGCGTATCCAATCTCCCCGCGAGTCAACTCATTGACGGGCGTCAGCCGGCGCTGGACGTTGCCAGGATTCGCAGCGCGTTATCGGCTCGACGCGAGACGCGATTTACATTGCGCATAGCGCCGGGAATGCGATTCCCGGCGTCGACCCCTGTCACGAAATGGGCTGCTGCAGTTCTCATCTGTCGCTCCTCATGCATAGACCTTCTTCTCCCCAGTTGCTGCCGGAGGTGAACCCCCTGACTCTCAATGAACTGTCGGTACGGGCGACCCTACAATAGAGACAGACGCCGGTGGTATCGCAACACCTGAGAAAGCGGCGTGAAAACCCCCGATTTCACTCAGGTAACCCCCCCCCGATGCGCGCTTCCCCTTGCCCAGCGGCGGTCGGGTTCACAGACCCCGGCCGCCGCTGACATTGCGTAACCGCCTCGAGGCAGGGTTAGTCAGCCGGTTGCGCGGCGGCGCCGTGGATCTCCTTCTCGTGCTCGCAGGCCACCTTGAGGTCAACCGCCATTCCATCGATGAAGACCATGCCCATGCCTATCCACCCCGATACGGCCAGGAATGCAACGCCGATAAGCGAGAGGATAAAGGCCGCGTTATAGCCGCCGGGCATGACGCCGTTTGCGGGAGGAGCGCTCTGATGGGCCAGGGGCAGCCTTATGAAGAAGCTGATTATGAAGAGCGCAAGCCAGATCACGTTAAGGAGCATGTGAGTGGCCGCTTTGCGCTTCGTCTCCACGTCCCTGATCGCCATGAAGTCGTTGAACCCGAAAAGCGCTGCCACGACCGCCCCTATGAGGCCGCCTCCCATTGAATACCAGCCAGCCTTATACCAGAACCAGTTGCCGCCCCCGCGCCAGAAGAACTCGCAGAGCACGGCCCATACAAGCAAGGCTACCGGGAAAAATACGAGCATCGGGTGTATCGGACGCCGTTCGATATGTGCTACGCGTGCCATGGCATTCTACCTCCAATCAAGGATCCTTCATACGCTCGCCGGAAACCGCGCCACCGCACCAGCCTCTCGGCGCATCCGGTGAGGCGCTCTTCCGGCGGATGAACGCCCCGCCGCTTTTCCAGGAGCGCACTCCATACAGCGCCAGGCCTGCAGCATTCGCCTCCAGATGCTGATTCCTGCGCCTGTCTATCCAATATCAGGAACCCCCGCCGCTCCAGTCGGTTCCGACTGCCCGCCTTATTTTCGCGGCCGCTTTATCCGCCGCCGACGCGCCCAGCAAATACGGGGCATTTTCGCGGCTTGCAGGGTGTCATTAGTGAACAAGACAGGGCACAGACCTCGGTGATGCACCCAAGAGGACGCAATTATGGCGGAGTCAGCACAGGAAGCCCCGGGCCGCCCTGGAGACCAGCCGCATTGGACTTCAGGCGCCAAATGCGGTATTGGCACGTCAATCAACCGCGTGAGCCGTGTCTGGTTCACGCTCGGCCAGGGCGTCATTACGGAAGTCTATTACCCTGAAATCGACAAGGCGTGCACGCGCGACATGGGCTTTGTTGTCACGGACGGCGCTTCCTTCTTCTCCGACGAAAAGTCCGACGTGAACTATGCGCAGAAGAGCCTTGCTGAAGGGGTTCTTGCATACCACCTCACCAACACGTGCAAGCATGGCAGGTACAGGATCGAGAAAGAGGTCCTCTGCGACCCTCAACTGGACGTGGTCCTTCAGCGAACCGTCTTTACGCCTCTCCAGGGCGAGATCGCAGATTACCATCTGTACCTTATCGTCGCACCGCACCTCGGCAACTATGGCACGGGCAACACCGCCTGGATCGGGGAGTACAAGGGGCACGGCGCCCTTTTCGCCAAGCGCGGAGATGTCGCCCTGGCGGTTGTGTCGACCGCGCCATGGCTCAAGCGCTCCGCGGGCTTCGTGGGGCGCTCGGACGGCTGGACGGATGTGCGCAAGCATGGCGTGATGGCTCACGAGTACGCCAAGGCCACGGACGGCAGCGTCGCGCTGACCGGCGAGATAGATATGCGCGAAGCCAACGGCCCGTTCACGTTTGCCCTCGGCTTCGGAACCACCTGCCACGAGGCGGCCAATCACGCGCTTGCAAGCCTTGCCGACGGTTTCGACCCTGCCCGGCGGGAGTACGTGGACGAGTGGACCAGGTGGCAGAAGACAGTCCCCCTCATCGACACGCTGCGAAGCGACAGACGCGACATCAGCCGCGCGAGCGCGGCGGTTCTGCGCGCATGCGAATCCAAGGGGTTCCCGGGCTGCTCCGTCGCAAGCCTCGCCATCCCCTGGGGAACCGTCCGCGGCGACGACAATATCGGCGGTTATCATCTCCTGTGGCCGCGCGACCTTGTGGAGGCTTCCGGCGCGATGCTCGCCATCGGAAACCACAATGACATCCGGCGCGAGCTCCAATATCTCGATGTCACACAGGAGTCCGACGGCCACTGGCCCCAGAATATGTGGCTTGACGGGCGCCCCTATCTGGATGCGGTGCAACTGGACGAGACCGCCCTCCCCGTGCTGCTTCTTGACACCGCGCACAGGGAAAAGGCCGTAACGCGCCAAGACATTGACCGATTCTGGCCGGTGGTGCGAAAGGCGGCTTTCTTCATCGCGCGCACAGGCCCCGTCACAGACCAGGACCGCTGGGAGGAAGACCCGGGGTACTCTCCCTACACGCTTGCGGTGGAGGTATCAGCCCTGCTCGTCGCAGCGGACTTCGCCGACATGGTCGGTGAGCCCGCCACGGGAGCCTATCTCCGCGAAACTGCCGACGCGTGGAACGACCGCATCGAGACTTGGGCGTACGCAACCGGCACCGACCTTGCCGACCGCCTCGGGATAGACGGTTACTACGTTCGCCTGGCCGCGCCGGACACTCCAGAGCATGCCCTGCGCAAGGGGGAGCCCGTCGTCCAAGACGAAAAGCCTTCGGACGGCTCCTCAGCTCCGCCTGCCGACGTCGTCAGCCCTGGAGCGCTGGCCCTCGTGCGCTATGGCCTGCGGGCGGCCGACGATCCACGAATACTCGATACCATAAAGGCCATCGACGCTCTGCTCAAGGTCGATACCCCCACCGGGCCGGTGTGGCGCAGGTACAACGGGGACCGCTACGGCGAGCACGAGGACGGCACGCCATTTGACCAGTCAGGCGTCGGGCGCGCGTGGCCGCTGCTGACCGGCGAGCGCGCGCATTACGAAATCGCCGCCGGCCGCATCGACGAGGCGCGAAAGCTCCTGCACGCGATGGAGTCCTTCGCCAATGAAGCGGGTTTTCTTCCGGAACAGGTGTGGGACGCCCCCGACATCCCTGAAAAGGAGCTCTACTTCGGCAGGCCCACAGGCTCCGCAATGCCTCTTGTCTGGGCGCATGCTGAGTATCTCAAGCTTCTGCGTTCGCTCCATGACAAGCGCGTATTCGACATGCACCCCACGGTCACCGAGCGCTATCTGAAGAAGCGCGTTCACTCGCATCTGGTCCCCTGGCGTTACAACAACAAGGCACGCTCCATTCCCGCGGGCCGCACGCTGCGTATTGAGGTTCTCTCTCCCGCAACCATCCGGTGGTCGGCGAACGACTGGAGGACCTTTGAGAATGTGGAGACCGCAGACAGCGGGATCGGGCTTCATTACGTGGATTTGCCGACAAAGAAACTCCACCCGGGCACCAACCTGGCCTTTAGCTTCTTCTGGCATGAGGCGGGCCATTGGGAAGGCAAAGACTTTGATGTGCTCGTCGTGAGCCGCGAATCCGGGCAAGTCGAGGCGAAGTTCGCCGCCGCGGCGAGGTAGCGTCGCCGCGGCGGCCGTCACGAAAGGGGGTTCTATTTGACGGAAGATAGCAGTAATCAGGGTGTTCAGAAGGACGTGCCACCCGCCGCGCCGGGCGGCTCCGCCTCGCGTGGGAACCTCTCTCCTTGGTGGCGCTACGGCGCGCTCGGCATAATCGCGGTGGAATTCACCGTCCTGGCCCTCGTGGCCGTGAGTGCCTATCGCGTTGCCGCGCCCATCCCGGCAAGAACCGTCGATCCCGCCGGCGCGCTTCTTTTCACCGGCGCGGACATCATGGCCGGGCAAAACGTGTTTCAGCGCTATGGCCTCATGGATAACGGCACAGTCTGGGGTCACGGCGCGTACATGGGACCCGATTTCACCGCGCTCCATCTGCACCGCCTCGCGCTGACGGCCGGCGAAATGCTGTCGCAGCGAAGCTTTGGCCTGCCTGCCGCTTCCCTTTCCCGCGAGCAGAAGACCAGCCTTACTGGCTCCGTTGGCGACCTGCTATCGGAGAACCGCTATGACTACCGCAGCGGCACCCTCGTCTTCAGTGAACCGGAGGCCGCTTCTTTCAGGCAGCAGGTCGGACAGTGGAGGGATTATTTCGCAGCTCCTCATATATCAGGAGGCCTGCCGCCCAAGTACATCACCGATCCGGAAGAGATTCGGCAGCTCACAGCGTTCTTTGCCTGGACGGCGTGGGCGTCGACGGCCCATATCCCCGGCAAGACTTACTCATACACGATGAACTTCCCCTATGAGCCGGAGATCGGAAACGGCCCCACGCGCGACGCGGTCGTCTGGAGCGGCATAAGCCTCCTTGCGCTGCTGGCCGGAACGGCCGCAGTTCTTCTCGCATTTGGCCGGTTCGACTACCTTGGCTGGAGAGGCGTCGGCAAGCACGTACATCCGAGCGTGCTGCCGGGCGGCGCCACGCGGGGGCAGAAGGCAACCGTCAAGTTCTTCGTCGTCGTAGCGGCACTGTTTCTCGTTCAGACGCTTGTCGGCGGCGCCCTTGCCCATTACAACGCCCAGCCCGAAGGCTTCTATGGTTACGATCTGTCGTCGGTCCTGCCGGGGAATATTCTGCGCATATGGCATCTGCAAACCGCCATCTTCTGGATCGCCACAGCCTTCGTCGGCGGAGGACTCTTTCTCGCATCCGCGCTCGGGGGCGACTTTCGCGGCCAGACGAAGCTCACCAATGTCTTGTTTGGCGCGCTCGTGGTCGTTGTGGTAGGCAGTCTTGTCGGCGAGTTTGCCGGAACACGGCAACTCGTAGGACATCTCTGGTTCTGGTTCGGCAACCAGGGGTGGGAGTACCTCGAGATCGGCCGTTTCTGGCAAGTCCTGCTGCTCGTCGGACTGGCGTTGTGGGTCGTGATAATCGTCAAGGCAGCCGGACCAGCGCGTGAGAGTGCCAGCAGCCGCGAAATCACGACCCTTTTCCTCCTTGCCGCGGCGTCCATCCCCGTGTTCTACATCCCCGCGCTTTTCTTCGGCAGCATGAGCCACTTCACGGTCGTCGACACGTGGCGGTTCTGGATAATCCACCTGTGGGTAGAGGGCTTCTTCGAGCTCTTCGCGACGGTGATGGTTGCGGTCATGTTCTACAAGCTGGGCATGGTGCACCTCGATACCGCAACCAGGGTCATCTACCTCGACGTGATACTCTTTCTCGGAAGCGGCATCATCGGCACCGGCCATCACTGGTACTGGACCGGCCAGTCAAACGTCTCAATGGCCCTCGCCGCGACGTTTTCGGCCATGGAGGTCGTGCCGCTCGTCCTCCTGACGCTCGACGCGTGGCCGTTTGTGAGCCTCATGCGCCAGACATGCGAGGTTTGCGGCAAGCGCGTGGACCTGCCGCACAAGTGGACGTTCTACTTTCTTATCGCCGTCGGCGTGTGGAACTTCATCGGCGCGGGCATGTTCGGCCTGTTCATCAACCTCCCCATCACGAGCTATTACCAGGCGGGCACGGTGCTTGCCGCCAACCACGGCCACGGCGCGCTCATGGGCGTGTTCGGAATGCTGGCCCTCGCGCTACTCGTGTTCGCTCTCAGGCAGGTGTCAACCGACGACCATTGGCGCCGCGTGGAGAGGTACATCAAGGTATCGTTCTGGAGCCTCAATGCAGGCCTCGCGCTGATGATGATCCTCAGCATGTTTCCCGTGGGCGTTCTGCAGTTTGCCGATGCGGCGACGAACGGTTACTGGCACGCCAGAGGCGTCGAGTTCCTGCGCCAGCCGCGAATCCTGCTCTTCGCCTGGCTGCGGCTTCCGGCCGATGCGCTTTTCATCGTCGGAGGCGTCGTGCCTCTCCTGGCCGCCACTATCCTTACCTACAGGCACATGCTACTTCGCGAACGCAGGCAGTGAAAACGCCTGATCGGCGTATGGCAGCTCACCCATGAACGTCGATATCAGCCCCAACTCCTGCATCGTCGTCGGCGCGGGGCCCAACGGACTCGCGGCAGCCATTGAGATGGCAAGCGCCAATGTGCCCGTCGTCGTCTATGAGAGCGCTGCCACGGTTGGCGGCGGCACGAGGACCGAGGAACTGACGCTGCCGGGATTCCGCCACGACGTGTGCGCGGCGGTTCATCCTCTCGCGCTCGCGTCCCCGTTCTTCCAGACGCTTCCGCTCGAACGGCACGGCCTGACATGGATACACCCCCGCGTCGCGCTGGCGCACCCGTTTGACGACGGAACCGCCGCGCTCCTGCAAGGCTCCATCGACGCCACAGCCGAGACGCTCGGCCGCGACGCGCGCGCTTACGGAGACCTCATGGCGCCGGTCGTCGTGCACTGGGCGCACCTGGCCGATGATATACTTGGACCGCTTCACTGGCCGCGTCATGGCATCCCGTTCGTGCGCTTCGGTCTGCAGGCCCTTCGTCCGGCGCAATCACTGGCAACCGACCGCTTCCGCACCGACCGCGCAAGGGCGTTTTTTGTGGGCCTCTCCGCCCATTCCTGCTTGCCGCCGAGCCGGCCGCCCACGACAGCGTTCGCCCTCGTCCTCGCCGCAGCCGGTCATGCCGCGGGCTGGCCCATTGCGGCGGGCGGGTCCCACAGCATCTCCAAGGCGCTCGCAGCGTATCTGTCGACGCTCGACGGAAGGATCGTAACGTCCGCCGAAATCCGCTCGGTGGGCGACCTGCCCGAGGCGCGCGCGGTGCTTCTCGACGTCACGCCGCGCCAGCTTCTCGTCCTCGCAGGACACCAGTTCAACTGGCTTTATAGGAGGCAGCTTGGCCTTTACAGGTATGGGCCGGGCGTCTTCAAGATCGATTGGGCCTTGCGCGGCCCCGTTCCATGGAAGGCAAAGGAATGCGCGCTTGCGGGGACGGTCCATCTCGGGGGCACGATGCTCGAGATCGCCGCCGCTGAACAACTTGTAGCAAGGGGCAGGCATCCGCAGACGCCGTTTGTCATCTTCGCGCAGCAGAGCCTCTTCGACCCCTCACGCGCCCCTGCCGGCTTCCACACGGGATGGGCCTATTGCCACGTCCCCAACGGCGCGCGGTTTGATATGACCGAGCGAATCGAGCGGCAGGTGGAGCGGTTCGCTCCCGGATTTCGCGACCTTATCATCGCCCGCCATACACGCACTGCGGCGGCTTTGGAGCTCTATGACGCCAACTGCGTCGGAGGCGACATTAGCGGCGGCGCCTCGACCCTCGGACAACTCTTCACGCGTCCCGCCATCCGCCTCGACCCCTACTCCACAAGCGCCCCCGGCATTTTCATCTGCTCCGCCTCCACCCCTCCCGGCGGCGGGGTCCACGGCATGTGCGGCTACCACGCGGCCCGCTCCGCGCTTCGCGCGCGGTTCGCAGGCAGGAAAGAGGGGTAGCTCGGCCGCGAACGGGGCAGCCAGGAGGGGCAGGCGAGATGTGCAGGTCTCGCCCGACCATGGCATCGAATTTCGGCCGGATTTTGACAGGAGGGGCAGGCGAGACCTGCAGTGCTCGACCGACCATGTCCGCGGACAGACTCTGAGCCTGCGGGCGCTGAATGGTCCGTTTCGCAAAGTCTTCAGTTGTCAAAGAGCGAAAACCAAACCAGAGACTGTAGACCGGAGCAGAACCGTACAACCGGAAGACACGGCCCTCTATAACAATGTGGGGTGCACGAGTATTGGGGGGGGTTGGGTGACGTAAGTCTAATAGTCCGTTTTCCAGATATGGACGTAAGGCTTTATGTAGAAGCGACTTGAAGAAAAAATGAGGAATTCTGATTTTCCTTCCAAAGGTGAACGAGTCTCACGGCGTGCCGGAGGCACGAGGCACAAGATATGGGGATGCGCACCTGTGGCCGCGCGAGCAAGCGCGTGCCTATCGCGCGGGAGCAGGTGGGCAGGGTGATCAGGTGAGCAGCAGAGGCATTGAGAGGGATCCGATTCGGCGATTGTGTGATCCTGCGATTCGGGGCAGCGGTCTGACTGTGACTCGCGTGCAAGCCGACGCGTCAGGAGCCGGACCGGACCTCAGTATGCTCTGGAGCGAATGTGTCGCACGGTTCCGAAATGCCTGCAGGCGCTGCCGGGTGCCACGGCGTGGGCAACTCGCGCCATGGCGTCAGAAACTGCCGGCTGCGGATCGCGTCGTCAAGGGGTGAGGCGACGATATAGATAGCCCGTCCCCGATTTGCTCGATTTGCTCAATTACCACGTCCGCCTCTGAATGCGTCATAATCTGGCACCTTGGTGTTCGACAAGTAGTAGTCGCCTACCCTGCCGTGCCGAAAGGTAAAGCATATGTACCATCCCAGAGTCTTACCTTGACTTGACACGGACTTGGGCGCTATAAACACACGGACGTCTATGTCAGCAAATGGATCGGCTGCAATCGCCTTGCCTGAGACCGCGGTCGAGAAATCGGTGCCGAACACCCGATCAATCTCTTCTGCGGGCTCGCCTCGGTATATTGCTTCTCGGTCAAGCGCATCGATGCAAAGGAAGAGGCGGTCGACTTCAGACGTGGATTGCACATATTCCTTAGCGAACTCCGCCCTCTTGGCCTCAGGGGCAGATGATACCGGCCCGCTATCGCTCTTGTGGGTATTTGACACGTAGTACCAGGCAATGCGTCCCTTGGCATCGCCCTGGTGACACAGGTACCACCCCACGAGTCTGCGCTGATAAAGCATTTCATTATTGGCAAATTCCGGCGGTACGGGTTCCTGCTCCGCGAAGAGGAGCAGGGGATACGAAGCGCCAAAAACTCTTTCGATGTTGTCCACGGGCGCACCGGCGGCAATAACGCGCTCATTGATAGCATTGATGCAAACGGTCAACTTCTCTCGCTCAGACAAGGCCGCTTTGTAGCGCGCGGCCAACTCCTGCTGAATCTTAGGGTCGGCCGAGTTCCGACAGCTCGTTAGCGGCAGAAGGCAAAGCACGAACATCAGTGGCCATGTCCTCATTGCTGTAGCCTCACGATCTATTGGTCGCACCGGGGCTAATCGGGGGACACCCATAACCGTGTAGGTCAAGGGGCTCCCTGCCGCAAACTCATTCTTTTTTTCATCGTATCGCCGCAGCGCTTTTTGCTTGCAGCAATCGCTCCTACCCGATACGCTCGAAGACGCC